>ERZ802822.1009-NODE-1009-length-18608-cov-9.217905_pt1 | contig 18608 bp, 15 predicted proteins | sample MGYA00345649_ERZ802822 | MGnify/ENA primary metagenome ERZ802822 (study PRJEB30503, sample SAMEA104212359) | marine metagenome | biome: Westerlies Biome; feature: [SRF] surface water layer (ENVO:00010504) within the epipelagic zone...; material: water...
GATAGGGTGCCGTCATTTTTCTGCGGCAATCATCGCCGCGTCAGTTGATATCCAGATCGAACATGCCCGCCCGCCGCATATGGCCATCAAAGCGCAGTTCATGCCCAATCGGTGGATGCGCGCGCTGGGTGCAGTCCATGCGTTCACAAGCGGCACAGCCAATGCCAATCGGTTCCAGATTTTTTGGTTTGCCGGTATCGATCTGATCGGCATAGATAATGTCGCGCGCATGATGCAATTCGCATCCCAACGCCACAGCAAATTCGGTGGTTTCTTCTGATACAGCTGACCACAAGGGCGGCACCGTTCTGGCAAGGGTGAAAAATTTCTGCCCACCGGGAAGCTCCACCGCCTGTGTCAGAATTTTTTCAGGGGTGCGGAAAGCCTTATGCACTGCCCATTTGGGGCAGGTGCCGCCATGTGTGGCAAATTGCATACCGGCAGCAGCCAGCCGTTTGGAAATGTTGCCGGCATCATCGACCCGCACAAAAAAGAACGGTATGCCGCGCATATGCGATGCGTTCAAAGTGGTCAGCCGGTGGCAAACCTGCTCTAGCGATGTATCGAAACGACGACCAAGCAAATCCAGATCATAACGCAGATTTTTGGCTGATTCGAGAAACGCGTCATAGGGCATCATGACCGCGCCAGCAAAATACGCTGCCAATGTGACCTTTAGCAATGACACGGTCTGCTGATCATCGCTGTCCAGTGTGGCGCAGATCTCATCCAGAATCGGCTGCTGGCTGAGCAGCGCATATTGTACCAGCAAATGAAACTGTCGCTGTGGCCGGCGTAACGCTTCGCTGAGCAGAATTTCGCGGCGATGCTGGTCGTAGCGGCGCAGCTGGTTTTGCATCACCTTGACCGGCAACACCCGAACCCGCAAGCCAGCCGTGCTGTTGATATGGTTGGCAATATTGGCCAGCGGATTTTCCATGGCGGTTTTCTCGCCGCTATTGCCCTGAAACATAATGCCTGCCTTTTCGCATAATGTTTCGGCGGCATCTTCAAGCACCGCAAAATAATTATTTTGTGACTGTAAAAACTCGCGCACCCGCTCAACCGGGGCATTGACCTTGGTCATCATCCGGCCATCGCCGGTTGTTACCTCAATTTCATCGCGTACTTTTCGATAGGCCTGAAACAGCGTGTAGATGGCACGCGCAGCGCCCGGGGCAGCGGTGATCATGTCTTGAATTTCGCGCCGCGGGACACGTTCATCCGCCAATAGCGGGTCGGTAAAAATTTCGGTAATTGAGGTGTTTAATGCGGCGCTGTCATCCTCGGCAAATTCCTTGAGGTCAATGTCAAAGCTATTGCCAAGGCGTAATAAAAGCGCGACGGTCAGCGGGCGCTGGTTATGCTCGAGAAGATTCAGATAGGACGGGCTGATATCCAGAATTTCGGACATTGCCGTTTGCGACAGCTCCATCGATTGGCGCAACCGGCGTAATTTGTGGCCAACCAGAATTTTTTCCTGCACACTATGCCTCCTGCGGAATAGGTCTCCTAAATGCCCGTTATGGCTCAGTTTGCTGAGGCGTTACGGGTTTGTTACCACAATATTAGGGAGGTCGCGGGCCTTTGTAAAATGAAAATGTAAAAAATTTACAATTTTCACATTTTCTCTTTTTTCCTCGCTTTCGTGACCCTTTTAGATGATTTTGGTGATGTGTTTGGCGGTTCCGCGTACGCAACGCCAAACCAAAATGCCGCAGATGCGGATCTCCAACCGTTGGAGCGCCCATCAAACCGGCAGAATGCGTCGCAGATATTGGGCAGATATTGCTAGGAGATTGTCAGATGAAGATGCTTATTTTGGGTGCATCATATGGGTCGTTATTGTCCACAAAACTGCTGATGGCAGGGCATGATGTCACATTAATCTGTCGGTCTGCCTCGGCGGCGCTGATCAATAGCGAAGGCACCGAAGTGCGGATCAAGCTGCGCGATGAAGACGCGCACCGTGCCATTCGCTCGGCTGACCTGCCTGGCAGCTTGAATGCGGTGACACCTGAACAGGCGCGCCCGGAAGATTATGACATGATCGCGCTGGCCATGCAGGAGCCGCAATATTCAGCGCCGTCTGTGCGTGGCCTGATGGCGCGGATTGCGGCGAGCGGTAAGCCATGTCTGTCGATCATGAACATGCCGCCCTTGCCATTTTTGCGCCGGATCGAATCGCTTGAGAATGTGGCGCTGGACAGTGCCTATGATGATGCGTCTGTCTGGCAGGGTTTTGAACCCGGGCTGATGTCTTTATGCAGCCCTGATCCACAGGCGTTCCGTCCGCCCGAGGAAGGCACCAATATTCTGCATGTTGGCCTGCCAACCAATTTTAAAGCGGCGGTGTTTGCTGACCCGGCGCATACAGCATTGTTGCGGCAGCTGGAAGCCGATATCGCTGCGGTCACAATCGACGGCAAAGATGTGCCGGTTAAATTGCGTGTATATGACAGCTTGTTTGTGCCGATGGCAAAATGGAGCATGCTGTTGACCGGGAATTATCGCTGTGTTGAGGCAGACGGGGTGCGCGCCATTCGCGACGCTGTGCATGGTGACATTGATGCGTCATCACAGATGTATGCGTGGGTTGATGCGTTGGCCCGCCAGCTTGGTGCGGACGCTGCCGATCAGGTGCCCTTTGAAAAATATGCGAATGCGGCAAACAGCCTGTTGAAGCCGTCCTCGGCGGCACGGGCCATTGCCTCTGGCGTCGCCAATATTGAGCGTGTTGACCGGCTGGTGCAATTGATTGGCAAGGGTCTTGGGCTGCACAATGCCGAGCTTGACCAGATTGTGTCAATCGTTGATGCGCGGCTGCATGCAAATGCAAATTTTGATAAGGTCGCCAGCGTCGGCTAACGCTGCAAATGCTATCTGGGTGTAAATCCATGACATAAAAAATGGCGGTGATATGTCACCGCCGTTTTTTTGGAGGAAATTGGTTTAGCTATTTAGCAAAGATACTAATGTATCGCCCAGTTTGGCTGGTGATGGCGATACCCGCACGCCGGCCGCTTCGAGCGCGGCGATCTTGTCATCGGCGCCACCTTTGCCGCCTGAAATGACCGCGCCAGCATGACCCATGGTGCGTCCCGGCGGTGATGTCCGCCCGGCGATAAAGCCAACCGTTGGTTTGGAGCGGCCTTTCTTCGCCTCGTCAATCAGAAACTGCGCGGCGTCTTCTTCGGCGGAGCCACCGATTTCACCAATCATGATAATGGCTTCGGTCGCATCATCCGCCAGAAACAATTCAAGCACATCAATAAACTCAGTGCCTTTTACCGGGTCGCCGCCGATGCCCACAGCAGAGCTTTGGCCAAGTCCGGCCATCGATGTCTGATAGACAGCCTCATAGGTCAATGTGCCGGAACGCGATAGCACGCCGACTGACCCTTTTCTGAAAATGCTGGCTGGCATGATGCCAATTTTGCACTCATCCGGTGTCATCAGCCCGGGGCAGTTCGGCCCGATCAGCCGTGATTTTGAGGCGTTCAGCTTTTCCTTCACGCGCACCATGTCAAGAACCGGAACGCCCTCGGTGATACAGGTAATCAATTCGATGCCGGCATCAATAGACTCCTCAATCGCAGCGGCGGCACCGGCAGGTGGTACATAAATCACCGAGGCATTGGCCCCGGTTGCATCTTTGGCCTCGGCAACCGAACTGTAGAGCGGCAGGCTCTGTCCCGATGCGCTGGTCCATTGCTGGCCACCCTTTTGCGGATGCGTACCGGCAACCATCTGCGTGCCGTGATAGGCGAGTGCCTGTTCAGTATGAAAGGTGCCGGTCTTGCCGGTCAGGCCTTGGGTGATAATTTTGGTATCCTTGTTGATCAAAATAGACATGTCTTTAACCCTTCACGGCTTTAACAATTTTTTGTGCCGCATCATCAAGGTCATCAGCAGCGATCACATTAAGGCCACTCTCATTGATGATAGCCTTTCCTTCTTCAACTTTTGTGCCTTCGAGGCGCACCACTAACGGCACATTCAGGCTGATATCCGAAGCTGCCTGTACAACGCCTGTTGCGATAACATCACAGCGCATGATGCCGCCAAAAATATTCACCAAAATGCCTTTGACATTCGGGTCGGCAGTGATGATTTTAAAGGCGGCTGTCACACGTTCGGTTGTTGCGCTGCCGCCGACATCAAGAAAATTCGCCGGCTCAGCACCGTAAAGTTTAATGATATCCATGGTGGCCATGGCAAGGCCGGCACCATTGACCATACAGCCAATTTCGCCATCAAGCGCGATATAGGCAAGGTCATGTTTTGACGCTTCGACTTCTTTTTCATCTTCTTCGGTTTCATCCCGCAATTCCATGATGTCGGGATGACGGAACAGCGCGTTGCCGTCGAATGACACCTTCGCGTCAAGCACTTGAACATCGTTGGATTTGGTAATGATCAGCGGGTTGATTTCGAGCAGGCTCATATCTTTGGCGACAAACGCATTATACAGATTTTTGAACAATGCCATGCCCTGCGTGCGGGCAGTGCCGTCCAGCTGCAGCGCATCAGCAAGCTTTGCCGCATCGCTGTCGGTGCATCCGGCGCTGGCTGTGATGCCAATCGAATGGATCAATTCCGGTGTATCATGCGCCACGGTTTCAATATCCATGCCGCCCTCGGTAGAGGCAACAAATGATGTTTTGCCGGTTTCGCGATCCACCAATATCGATAAATATAATTCACGGTCGATATCGGCACCGTCTTCGACATAAATCCGGTTTACAGCTTTGCCTGACGGGCCAGTTTGCTGTGTCACCAATGTTTTGCCAAACATTTCACGAATATTTTCAAGCGCTTCGTCAGCTGAGAAGGAAACCCGTACGCCGCCTTTTGCATCAGCTGGCAGCTCCTTAAACTTGCCTTTGCCGCGGCCACCAGCGTGAATTTGGCTTTTGACGACCCAAACCGGGCCGGGCAGCGCCGCAACAGCGGACTCGGCCTGCTCAATTGCGGTTATCGCGGCACCTTTTGCGATCGGCGCGCCAAACTCCTGCAGGATTTGTTTGGCCTGATGCTCATGAATATTCATCTTTGTTCTGTTCCTCTCTATGTCTTCATGCCGCCGCTACCGTGACGACATCTATCCATCCCACTGCTGACAAAATCTGAGATGCTGGTGCAAATCAGATCGGTTATGACCGGCGGCGAGCTTCCCCATTTTTGGCATTATTTCGACAGCGAATCTATGCCTAATTGCGTGCCATTGGTGATTGTGCTGCGCGTTTTGACAAGCCAAAATGATGAAATTTTTTTCACGAATTTCGACCTGATTTCAAACAGAGCACTTTGTGTCTAATATCTCCAACAACATGTTTTAATTGTATTTACGTGTAAATTTACAACGTTTTTAATGTAGAATATGGTATACCAGATACCAGATTTGGCAAGATGTAATTACAAATATTTCTGGGCATATGGCTTGACGGGTCATGTGTCCGGTGTATTGTATACCAGAGACCAGACTGACCGTTAAGTGGTGAGTCCGGATGGCAAAGCCGATTTTTTTGGAGGGGGGTATGACGCTGGATGTTAAGCTGAAGCCGGTTTCGATTAATTTTACCTTAAAAGATCATATTTACGAAGTCCTGCGCGAGACCATTCTTGATGTTGATATTTATGATGTCGAAGAGGATATGCGGCTCGATGAGCGCCAGCTTGCCGAACAGCTCGGCATCTCGCGCACACCGATAAGAGAGGCTTTGGCGCGACTGGCGCAGGATGGCCTTGTCGAGATTGTGCCGCGAAAGGGCGTGTTTATTCACCGCAAATCACTGCCAGAAATTCTCGACATGATTGTGACCTGGGCAGCGCTTGAGAGCATGGCGGCGCATATCGCAACGCGCGAAGCCAGCGATGCGGATCTAAAGGCGCTGCGTAAATTTGCCATGCGCAACAGCATATCGGTCAGCACCGCCGAGCTGAGCGAATATTCAGACGCAAATATCAAATTTCACCAGATGATTCTGGAACTGTCAGGCAGTGAATTATTGCGGTCAACCGCAGACGGCTTGTTGACGCATATGCATGCGGTGCGGCGTCGGGCGATGGGAGAAGGTGACCGGGCGTCACGGTCTGTTGCTGATCATATTGAAATTATCGAGGCACTTGAAGCGCGTGACGCGGAATTGGCGTCGCGTCGTGTGCGTGAACATACCATGCGGCTTCATGATCATATTGAAGAGCGTTGGACACGACTGAACAATTTAGACAAAACCAAGCAGCGAGCCATCAAAGCTGCGGCACAAAAAATCCAAATCAAGGAGAAATAGAATGTCAGCAACGAATGCCATGCAAGATAACAGTGAAGCCGAAACACAGGCGCTTACCGACGGTTTTCACCTGGTCATTGATGCCCTAAAGCTGAATGACATTAATACTATTTATGGCGTGCCTGGCATTCCTATTACTGATCTTGGCCGGATTGCACAGGCTGAGGGCATGCGGGTGATTTCTTTTCGCCACGAACAGCATGCAGGTAACGCGGCATCAATCGCTGGCTATTTGACGCAAAAACCGGGGGTATGTTTAACCGTGTCGGCGCCCGGCTTTCTGAACGGTCTGACCGCACTGGCAAATGCCACAACAAACTGTTTTCCGATGATTCTGATCAGCGGGTCATCAGAACGCGAAATTGTTGACTTGCAGCAAGGCGATTATGAAGAAATGGATCAGTTGGCCATCGCCAAGCCATTGTGTAAGGCGGCGTTTCGGGTGCTGCATGCCGAAGATATTGGCATCGGTGTGGCGCGCGCGATTCGGGCGGCTGTGTCGGGGCGTCCGGGTGGGGTCTATCTTGATCTGCCGGCAAAGCTGTTTGCGCAAACCATGGATGTTGTTGCCGGTCAGGCGTCATTGGTGAAAGTTGTTGACCCGGCACCGCGGCAGTTGCCGGCGCCCGAATCTGTTGCACGGGCACTTGATGTGCTGAAATCGGCAAAAAAGCCACTGATCATTCTTGGCAAGGGCGCGGCCTATGCGCAGGTTGACGAAACCATCAAAGATTTTGTTGAAAAATCAGGCGTTCCTTATTTGCCAATGAGTATGGCCAAAGGGCTGTTGCCTGATGATCACCCGCAATCAGCAGGCGCCGCACGCTCGTTGGTGTTGAAAGAGGCTGATGTGGTGATGTTGGTTGGTGCGCGATTAAACTGGCTGTTATCGCATGGTAAGGGCAGGGCATGGGGTACACCGGGGGCAAAACAATTCATTCAGGTTGATATTGAGCCACGCGAAATGGACAGTAACGTGTTGATTTCTGCGCCGGTTGTTGGCGATATCGGCTCGTGCCTCGGTGAAATGAACAAAGCCATGGGGGATGGCTGGGCCAAGCCACCGGTTGAATGGACGAACGCCATTCAAGAGCGCAAAGATACGAATCTGGCGAAGATGGCATCAAAATTAATGAATAATCAGGTGCCGATGGATTTCCACAGCGCACTTGGGGCGTTGCGCACCATCGTCAAACAACGTCCGGATGCTATTCTGGTCAATGAGGGCGCGAATACGCTCGATTTTGCCCGCAGCATCATCGATGTCTACAAGCCACGCAAACGTCTTGATGTTGGTACCTGGGGGATTATGGGTATTGGCATGGGCGCAGCTATCGCCGCGGCTGTTGAGACCGGCGAGCGGGTGCTTGCGGTTGAGGGAGATAGCGCCTTTGGGTTTTCCGGCATGGAGATCGAGACGATCTGCCGATATAACCTGCCGGTTTGTATCGTGGTGTTTAACAATAACGGTATTTACCGGGGCACTGACGTCAACCCAAGCGGTGGCACTGACGTCGCCCCAACGGTTTTTGTCAAGGATTCGCGCTATGACTTGATGATGCAGGCATTTGGCGGTGTTGGTGCCTATGTCACATCGGCTGATGAGCTGACGCAAGCGGTGAACACGGCGATGGACTCAGGCAAACCGACTTTGGTCAATGCCATTATTGATGAAAATGCGGGCACCGAAAGTGGTCGTATTGGTAATCTGAACCCGCAAAGCGTGGTATCCAAAAAATAAGCAATTACAGATAAACAATGACCGGCAATGCGAAATTGCCAAGTTACAGGATAAGACAATGAAAGCTCTTGAAGGTATCAAAGTTCTGGATTTTACCCATGTGCAATCAGGCCCAACCTGCACCCAATTGCTGGCATGGTTTGGCGCAGACGTCATTAAGGTCGAGCGGCCCGGCGTCGGTGATGCAACGCGCAAACAGCTGGTTGATGTTGCCGGCGCAGACAGCCTGTATTTCACCATGCTGAACCATAATAAACGGTCGATTGAACTGAACTCAAAAAATGAAACAGGCAAGGCCGTGCTCACCCGGTTGATCGAAACCTGTGACGTTTTGGTGGAAAATTTTGCACCCGGGGCGCTTGACCGTATGGGGTTCACCTGGGAGCGCATTCAGGAAATCAATCCGCGCATCATCATGGCGTCAATCAAAGGCTTTGGGCCGGGTAAATATGAAGACTGCAAAGTTTACGAAAATGTGGCGCAATGTGCCGGTGGTTCGGCATCGACAACCGGCTTTCGCGATGGGCCACCGCTTGTTACCGGCGCGCAAATTGGCGATTCAGGAACGGGGCTTCACTTATGTCTCGGCATTGTGACAGCGCTGTTTCACCGTGAAAAAACCGGTGTTGGCCAAAAAGTCAGCGCGGCCATGCAGGATTCAGTGCTGAATTTGGCACGGGTGAAACTGCGTGACCAGCAGCGTCTGGCAGCAGGCCCGCTTGCAGAATATTCGCAATATGGTGAAGGCATTGCATTTGGCGACGCAACCCCGCGGGCGGGGAATGATTCGGGTGGCGGACAGCCGGGCCGTATCCTGCGTTGTAAAGGCTATGAGCAGGATCCAAATGCCTACACCTATTTCATCATTCAGGCGGCGATCTGGGAAAAGGTCTGTGACGTCATTGGTGAGCCTGAGTGGAAAACCAAGGAAGGCTATGCAAAGCCGGCTGATCGTCTCGATAAATTGAATGAGATTTTTGAGCGTATCGAGCAATGGACAATGACCAAAACCAAATTTGAGGTGATGGATGTCTGTAACCCGCTCGATATTCCTGTCGGGCCAATCCTGTCGATGAAAGAAATTGCCGAGGATGAGGGGCTGTACGCAACCGGCACTTTGGTCAAGGTCGATCATCCTGAGCGCGGTGAATATATTTCGGTTGGCTGTCCGATCAAACTATCTGCCAGCCCGGCTGAGGTCACACGATCACCGCTGCTTGGCGAACATACCGCCGAGATTCTGTCAACGGTGCTTGGCTATTCGGCCGATGAGATGGCAGAGATCATCGCATCAGGTGCGGTTGGTGAGGTAAAGGCGGCAGCTGAATAGGCGTTGCCACAGCAAAAAACATCATCGGATTTCGATTGAGAGGGACATAATGCGTATTGTTTTACATGGCCAACAGGCATTTGGTCAGGCTGTATTAGAAAAACTGTTAGAACGTGGCGAGAATGTCGTTGCTGTGTGTTGCGCCCCGACGAAAGAGGGCAAGCCTGATGATGTGTTGGCTGTATATGCCCGTGAACAGGGTTTGCCAGTCCACCAGCCAGCATCCTGGAAAACGCCCGAGGCGCTGGCGCTGATGGAGTCATTCGAGGCGGATGTCTGTATGATGGCATATGTCCTGTTATTCGTGCCGGAAGCGGTGCGGAATGCGCCGAAATATGGCACCTTCCAGTATCATCCGTCACTATGCCCGCTGCATCGCGGGCCGTCATCAATCAATTGGCCGATTGCCATGGGTAAAGACCGCACAGGGTTGAGCATTTTCTGGCCTGATGATGGGCTGGATGAGGGGCCGATCATGCTACAGAAAACCTGCGCGATCGGGCCAGATGAAACGCTGGGTGATGTCTATTTCAAAAAGCTGTTCCCGATGGGTGTCGATGCCATGCTTGAAGGGCTGGATCTGGTAAAGTCAGGCGTGATCATCAAGCATGACCAGCGTCTTGAAGATGGCACCTATGAAGGCTGGTTTGGCAAAAACGAAGCGGCGCTTGATTGGTCGGCGCCGGCGGCAACTGTGTATAACACCATCCGCGCTGCCAACCCGGCACCGGGGGCATGGACAACGGTTGCTGGTCAGGTGCTGAAAATTTATGACAGCGCCCTGGTTGATGGCACAGGCACACCGGGTGAGGTGGTGTCGGTGACTGATGAAGGTGTAACCGTGCAGGCGGATGGGGGACGTATCCTGATGAAACGGGTGCGTGCAGATGAAGGCAAAGTACCCGCAGCAGAGTGGGCAACAAAAGCTGGCATTACCGCTGGCATGACAATGGGGCAGTAATCGTGAGCACTAAAACAGATATCGAAATCGCGCGTGAAGCAAATAAACTCCCGGTGCAGGAGATTGGCAGCAATCTTGGCGTGCCGAGTGAACATCTTCTGCCCTTTGGTCATGACAAGGCGAAGGTCAGTCAGGCCTTTATCAATTCGCTGCAGGATCGGTCGAATGGCAAGCTGATTTTGGTGACAGCGATCAACCCGACGCCGGCTGGCGAGGGCAAGACGACGACGACGGTTGGTCTTGGTGATGGTTTGAACCGGATTGGCAAAAAAGCGATGATTTGCATTCGCGAGGCGTCGTTGGGGCCGAATTTTGGCATGAAGGGCGGCGCCGCTGGTGGCGGCTATGCGCAGATTGTGCCGATGGAAGATATGAATTTGCATTTTACCGGTGATTTTCATGCGATCACATCGGCGCATTCCTTGCTGTCGGCGTTGATTGACAATCATATTTACTGGGGCAATGAGCAAGAGATTGATTTGCGGCGGGTTGTCTGGCGGCGGGTTGTTGATATGAATGACCGGGCGCTGCGCCAGATCACCGCCTCGCTTGGCGGTGTGGCCAACGGCTTTCCGCGCGAAGCCGGGTTTGACATCACCGTCGCCTCTGAAGTGATGGCGATTTTATGTCTGGCCAAGGATCTGGCTGATCTGCAACAGCGTCTTGGTGACATGATTGTCGCCTATCGGCGTGACCGTTCGCCGGTTTTCTGCCGCGATATCAAGGCAGATGGGGCGATGACGGTATTGCTGAAAGATGCGATGCAGCCCAATCTGGTGCAGACATTGGAAAATAACCCGGCATTTGTGCATGGCGGGCCTTTTGCCAATATTGCGCATGGCTGTAATTCGGTGATTGCCACGACGACCGCCTTAAAACTGGCTGATTATGTTGTCACCGAGGCTGGTTTTGGCGCCGATCTTGGTGCCGAGAAATTCATGAACATCAAATGCCGCAAGGCCGGTCTGGCACCATCAGCGGTGGTGCTGGTGGCGACGGTACGGGCGATGAAGATGAATGGCGGCGTTGCGAAAAATGATCTGAACGCGGAAAATGTCGCGGCGGTTCAGGCGGGCTGTCCGAATCTGGGCCGGCATATTGAAAATCTGAAATCATTTGGCGTGCCGGTGGTGGTTGCGATCAACCATTTTGTCAAAGATACCGATGCCGAAGTGCAGGCGGTACAGGATTATTGTGCAGAGATGGGCACCGAAGCGATTCTGTCAAAACATTGGGCAGACGGGTCGGCGGGGTCGGAAAATCTGGCCAGACGCGTCGCCGAGATTGCCGATTCTGATGCGGCTGATTTTTCACCACTCTATCCGGATGAGATGTCATTGGCCGACAAGGTGCAGACCATCTGCAAAAAGATTTACCGGGCCGATGAAGCGGTGATGGATAAAAAGATCCTTGATCAGCTGCAAGATTGGGAATCCCAAGGCTATGGACATTTGCCGGTTTGTATGGCGAAAACCCAATATAGTTTTTCGACCGACCCGACCCAGCGCGGCGCGCCAACCGGCCATGTTGTGCCGGTGCGTGAAGTGCGGATCAGTGCCGGTGCCGGCTTTATTGTTGTCGTCTGCGGCGAGATTATGACGATGCCGGGACTGCCACGCAAGCCAGCCGCTGAAACCATCTGCGTCAATGCCGATGGTGAAATTGAGGGTTTGTTCTAGGTCTGTAGGATCGCTCAGACTCGTTTCCTGCATGTCCTGTAGCTTTTGGTGAAAAGGATTGTAGAGTGACGAATAGTGATGCCACTTACCATGCTTGGAATCCGGGCCTCAGCTCGACCATACCGCCGCATCTTCTGCCGCTGATCACATTATTTCGGCCAGAAAATGCGGCGGTTTCTTATCGACAAGCAAAAGAGGCCGCAGATTTCTGTGGCCTGCCTGCCGAAACCTTATGTGCGCTGACGGTTGAACGTCTGATCATTCATGAAGTGCTGATTAGGGTGACGGCGGATCTGTCGGTGCCGGATGGGCCGAGCTATGAATATCTGGGCATTTCATTGCGCTCGATGGTGGGGCGCATTTGCGATCTTTATGTGATGCCGCGTCTTGACGCCATCAGCGCCGAATTTGATCTGATCAAACAGCAGTCAGCCGAGGCCATCAATGCGATTTTAGAGCGCGACGTATTCGGGCAAAATACAAAGCCCGATAAAGGCCGGTTTTTCGGCTTTTTTAAACCCAAGGCGGCACCTGTCAATGATGATGCAAAGCTGCCGGAGATGGGGGCGCTTGCCGCATGGAAAGCCGCCTTGCCAGACCAGCAGGACCCGGCCAAGCGGGCTTATTTATCAGCTTTAATCACTATTGTTGGCGGGATTATTGGCCAGCATGGACGGCTTGTCGCCGATCGCGAGCTTGTTGTTGAGCTTAGTCTGCGTCTGGTGATGAACAGCTTTGGCAGCCGTGAGATTGGTCGGATTATCCGGCCTGTTTTCAATGAGGCGGTTGCCAAGGAAGGCTATCGGTTCTTGCCGGCGCAATCGCACCCCATTGTGATGAATACAAAAGGCGCGTCGGCATCTGGCAAAAGCACAATCCGACCACAGCAACGGCGATTGGCTGAAAAAATAAATGTCAAATGGGAAGATTTCGCTCTGATCAGCCCGGATTACTGGCGCAAATATCTTCTCGATTACGACACAATGGGAGAGGATTATAAATATGCGGCGATGATGACCGGGCATGAGCTGGAAATTATTGACCGGAAATTGGACAGCTATGTTGCGGCCAAGGCACGCCGCCATAATCTGCCGCATCTTTTGCTCGACAGGTTTCGCTTTGACAGTTTCAAAGTGGGCGATGACGGGGATTACCAAAGTAAATTATTAAGCCGCTTTGGGGCGACGGTATTTTTGTTTTTTATCATCACGCCGCCGGCACAAACCGTCGAGCGGGCATGGCAACGCGGTCTGACAACAGCGCGCTATAAGGCTGTCAATGATTTGCTGTATCATAATATCGAGGCGTTTAACGGCATCCCGGAATTATTCTTTTCCTGGATGGGGATTGGCGACAAAACAGTTTATTTTGAATTTCTGGATAATGATGTGCCGCTTGGTGAACGGGCCCGCACCATTGCCTATGGGCATCACGGCCATATGACGATTCTGGACCCGTCAGCGCTTGGAAATATAGACAGGTTTCGTCAGGTCAACACCAAGGCCAGCAAAGCTGAAGAGGTGCTGGATGCGACCTGGCAGCCAACACATGACTTTTTGCGTCAGTGTTTTTCCAGTTTTGCACGGATTGATTTTGCGGATTATGAAGACGCCACCATATATGGACGTGTTGAATCGGGCGTATGGCGCATGAAAAATGCGGCGCATTACCCACAGCGTCGCGATCATCAGGATTGTTTGTCGGCTTTGGGCTGGGGGCAGCCGCCGGCTGCCGAGACGCTGAGCACGGAAACAATTGATGTGGCGCAGGAAAAACGCCTCACCATCGGCGCCTGGGCAACGCATCACCCGCATAATGGCTAGAGTGGCTGTCGCCCTTGACTGGCTTTATGTCCCGGTGCGGCTCGGCTGTGTGTTGCGTCTATGCTCTAGCCGGGGCTTTTTTTGTAGTCACTTTTTTAGCCGCAGTTTGTTTAGCAGCCGTTTTATTGACAGCTGTCAGCGCAGCTTTTTGGCTGGATGGTGCCATTTCAACCCACCCCCGCAGATTTTCGATGGCGACCTCTTCAATCACCTTCATCCCATCAGCGGTGTCATTCAAACAGGGAATATAGGTAAAGGTTTCCCCGCCATGTTCGATAAACTCTTCATGTAATTCGATATCAAGCTCATCAAGCGTTTCCAGACAATCGGCGACAAAACCGGGCGCCATAATGGCGACATGTTTACTGCCTGATTCGGCCAGTTTGACAACTGTTTTATCGGTGTAGGGTTGCAGCCATGGTTCCGAGCCAAAGCGTGACTGGAATGTCGCATGGAAATGTTTTTCATCCCACTGCAAGGCCTCGCGAAGAAGACGTGCGGTTTTCATACATTGGCAATGATAAGGATCACCGGATACGAAATAGCTTTTCGGGATACCGTGAAATGAAATCACCAGATCATCAGGCTTGCCCGACTTTTTGACAGCCGCTTTTACCGATTTAGCAAGCGCCTCAATATAGCTTTTGTGATCATGCCACGGCGGCACTGTACGAATGGCCGGTTGCCAGCGTAAATCCAGTGCCCATTTATACACCTCGTCATTCACCGTTGCCGTTGTCGAGGCGGCATATTGCGGATAAAGCGGCATCACCACAATCTGGCTGCATCCGGCGTCTTGCAATTTCTGCATCTGTGATTGAATGGCTGGCTGACCATAGCGCATGGCGTAATCGACAATCAGATCATCGCGTTGGAACTGTTTGGCGACATGTTCTGCCTGCAACCGGGTGATCCGGCGCAGCGGTGACCCATCCGGATCATCTTTGAGCCAAATACGCGCATAGGCATCGCCTGATTTTCGCGGGCGCACATTTAAAATGATGCCGTTCAGAATCACCCACCACAGCAAGCGCGGCACTTCAATGACCCGGCGGTCGGATAAAAACTGTTTCAGATATCGCCGCATTGACGGGGTGTCGGTGCCATCAGGCGTACCCAGATTGACCAGCAATAAACCGGTTTTGCCACGTCCCGGAAAATACGGATGATCGCTCGGCATAGAATTTATCGGCATGACAAAACCTCAATCACATAAAAATCGTTGAACAGACCGCGGATATATCATCCACACCCTATGTAGGAAGCGCGACTTTAAAGATCCAGCATGATGCGGAGATTTTTCGCGGTTTCAGCAGAGATCATCCATGATTGGCGCACAATCTGCCTAACCTGTCTGTTGTGTGGTTTCAGCGGCGACCCGTTCAAACGCCATCTGCAACGCGTCAACAAGATCATCGATCATCGCATCTGTATGAAACGGGCCCGGTGTCAGGCGCAGCCTCTCGGTGCCTTTTGGCACGGTCGGATAATTGATTGGCTGGACATAAATATGCCGTTCATTCAACAAAATCTGGCAAATCTGCGAGCAAATATCGGCATTGTTCACCATAACCGGCACGATATGCGTGTCGCCTTCGAGAAGTGGCAGGCCGGCATCGCGCAGCTTTTGTTTCAAACGGTTCGCTTGAGTCTGTTGGCGCGCGCGCTCGGCACCGCTTGATTGCAGATATTGCACCGATGCCAGCGCGCCATGCGCCAAAGCGGGCGGCAAGGCTGTGGTGAAAATAAAGCCAGAGCCAAAGCTGCGGACGGCGTCACAGATCACATCATCAGCCGCAATATAGCCACCAACCACGCCAAACGCCTTGCCAAGCGTGCCCTGAATGATGTCAATCTTATCAGCCACACCGTGCATCTGGGCGACGCCGCCACCCTGATCGCCATACATGCCAACCGCGTGAACCTCATCAAGATAGGTCAGTGCGTTATATTTTTGTGCCAGCGCCGCAATTTCGGCAATCGGGCCGGTGTCACCATCCATCGAATAGACCGATTCAAAAATAATGATTTTCGGCCGGTCAAGCGGCTGCGCCTGCAGCAGCGATTCTAAATGCGCGCAATCATTATGCCGAAAGATAGATTTTTCACAGCGCGCATAACGAATGCCGGAAATGATTGAGGCGTGATTCATTTCATCAGAAAAAATGATAACATCATCAAGCAGGCCGGCCAGCGCACTAATGCTTGCCTCATTCGCCACATAACCGCTTGTCAGCACCAGAGCGCGCGGTTTTTGATGCAGTGCTGCAAGCGCTGTTTCCAGCTCGACAATGGCTGTGCTTGTCCCGGAAATATTGCGTGTGCCGCCGGCACCGCTGCCGCAATGACCGATGGCTGTTTGCATCGCATTGACAACGGCTGGGTGTTGCCCCATGCCGAGATAATCATTCGAGCACCAGATAACGACGTCATGTCTGCCGTGCGGGCCGTTCCAGCTGGCGTGCGGATGCCGCCCGGCCTGTCGTTCCAGCTCGACAAAACTGCGATAACGGTTTTCGCTTTTCAGCTGATTCAAGCGATTTCTGAATTGCTCGCGGTACTGCAATTTGGGGCTCCTAAACGCGACATCTAACGATCGCGCTAGACGTTTGATACTCCCATGTATCATGTCACAGACAGGTTTTCACGGCCATGCGACAACAGGTAGCGATTATGTAATAACAATTCGCCAATTGGAACAACCGGCCCATTGGAACAACTTGCCAATTGGAACAATTTGCGAATAGGTAAGCGTTGACGGTGTAAAAAATCAGTCGCGCCTATCGCTGTTTACTTTGACAAGATCAATGATCTGGCAATTGATCATCTGCTTGCCGGCATGTTCGAAATTCACCGTCACATTTTTGCCAACGATTGACTGCACCTGACCATATCCCCAATCAGGCTGATCCGGGTGTGTCACAAAATCACCTAGGCTAAAATATAACATTAAACCCTCATCTGCGCGCCAGAAAAGTGGCCACGCACCCTGTCTGCCATAGCGGCGCGGGCAGGGCAATGATGAACTGCCAACGAAAACTGACCAGTCGCAATGCCCGGCGAATGGTCAGCTTGTTATTCTCAGCTTATCATGCAGCGTAACAGGATACGCTGTCAGCGTCGGTCAGGCGCTCACCGTCATCGCATCGTAGTCACGCATTTCGCGCAGAATATAGCCTTGCCCCCAGATCGTATCGATAACCACACCACTGGCACCGGCATCGGCGAGTTTGCGGCGCAGCTTGCACATAAACACATCAATGATTTTTGGTTCGGGTTCGTCAATGCCCCCATAAAGATGGTTTAAAAACGCATCTTTGCTTAACACCGCACCTTTGCGCAGGGCTAAAAATTCAATGATGCGGAATTCCTTTGCCGTCAGATCAAGCCGGGCATCGCCAATTTTCGCATAATTCCGGCTGAGATCTACCATCAGATTGCCGACATTGACGGTGGCTGAACTGTGACCATGCGTGCGTCGGATAATGGCGTCAAGATTGGCGACCAATTCATAGCGATCAAAAGGTTTGGTTAGATATCCATCGGCACCAGCACCAAGTGCGGTAATCTTATCATCAATGCCACTGTTTCCTGACACCACCAAAATGGGGACGGGCATGTGGTTTTTGCGGATCAGGCGGGCCAGTCTGGTGCCATCACCATCCGGTAAATTCAGATCCAGTAATACCGCATCAATTTGGTTATGTTTTAATTCAAACAGCGCGGATTCGATGCTGTCAGCGGTGGTTTTGAAATAGCCAGCTTCCTCAAGTGTCATTCCAAGGACATCGGCAACAATCGGGTAGTCTTCATTAAAAAATAATATGCATAACGAAACCTCTAAATACAAATTTTGGTTACAATTAATTTTGCTCTCACTGGCGCACTGAAAATAAAAACTTTAACAATAGCCGCGACGCGCTAACTTCGCCCTATGGATGCCAGATTACGGTGATCGTTTTGTCCGGACAAATCACATATGCGTGATTAACGTTTTAATAATGAAACGGGACGGCTGGAATTTTGGCACCCGGTAATGTTGCGACAAAAAACGCCTTGCGAAATGGTTTGAATCGGTGTACGCCAACGTCCTCGTTAACACTTGCTTCAACACTTCGGGGTTCGGCCTCGCTTATGGGACGGTGATGATATGAGAAAGACCAGTGATGTCCTCGCAGCTGAGAGTGATTTAAACTCGAAAAATGCGGAAGCGTTGCCGGCCGATTCAGCTAAAAAGCTAGCCGCCAATGGGGCGTCGAAGCCAGCCAATGCCAATGCCAGTTCCGGTGTTAGTTCAAGTGCCGGTTCTGATATCGGCGCGACAATGTTGCCTGCTGATTACCGGCCAAGCGAGTCTGAAGAATTCATGAATCCGATGCAGCTGTTGTATTTCCGGCAGAAATTGGAAGCCTGGAAAGCTGAATTACTGGATGACGCCAGCGACACAATCACCGGCTTGTCGCAGGAAAATCTGCATCAGCCTGACCAGATGGATCGGGCGCAGATTGAAAGCAACGCGGCGCTTGATTTACGTACCCGTGATCGCGAGCGTAAATTGCTGCAAAAAATTGAATCAGCACTGCGCCGCATCGACGATGGCAGCTATGGTTATTGCGTCGAAACAGACGAACCGATCAGTCTGCGGCGGCTCGAAGCGCGGCCGATTGCCTCGCTCAGCCTGCATGCGCAGGAACGGCATGAGCGCATGGAGCGCGTGCATCGCGACGACTAGCCGAATTGCCTAACCGGGCGTCATCTAAAAATTTCCTTTTGCAGTATCG
>ERZ802822.1013-NODE-1013-length-18563-cov-9.104890_pt1 | contig 18563 bp, 23 predicted proteins | sample MGYA00345649_ERZ802822 | MGnify/ENA primary metagenome ERZ802822 (study PRJEB30503, sample SAMEA104212359) | marine metagenome | biome: Westerlies Biome; feature: [SRF] surface water layer (ENVO:00010504) within the epipelagic zone...; material: water...
GGTAGAGCAGTTGGCTTTTAACCAATTGGTCACAGGTTCGAATCCTGTGCGACCCACCACTCATAGGGCATAATATTTTAATGAAAGTCAAAGATACCTTACTAACAAGCTTTTTATTTTTTTTAGTTCTATCTTCATGGTATGTGCTAAGGGCTGTAAGAAATGAAATGGCAGTTGAAAATTATAGCCAAGATTTCTTGCTAATTTTATTGGCTATCACAGCAATTACAATGCTTTTAATTAATCCAATCTATGCATGGCTTGCATCTAGATCAAACTTAAAAAAAATTATCATTTATTGCTACTCTTTCTTAATATTAAATTTGTTTGGATTTCTGTTTTACTCAAAGTCACTTAATGAAAACAATATTACTGAAGTCATATGGCTTGGCAGAATATTTTACGTTTGGTGCAACATATATTCTTTTTTTGTTGTTTCAATATTTTGGGTGCTTGTAATTAATATATTTAGAAATACAAACTCTAGAAAATTATATGGATTTATCATGGCAGGAGGGTCTTTGGGCGCCATTTTTGGTTCTGAAATATCCGTCAGATTATCTGATTCGTTCACAAATTCTGGTTTAGAATTTTTTGTATTGTCAGCGTCAATTTTACTTTTTTGCGCAATGTTAATAGCAATATATATTTCTAATTCAAATAAAAATTCAAATTTGTCTTCAAAAGTTGGTGGTAACTGGTCTGATGCAATAAATAATATTATTACTGTTAAAGAGATAAGAACGATTGCCTCATATTCTTGGCTATTTACTATCTTAATGACAGTACAATGGATAAGTGCAATACCTATAATTGAGTCATATTCTGATTTATCACCACAAAGAATTGAACTTTTTGGAAGAATAGAGCAGCTAGTATCACCACTCACATTATTCACTCAATTATGTTTAACTTACATAGTTATTGCTGCATTTGGCATAAAGTTAATATTAATAGTTTATGGGCTTTTATTTGTAATAGTTTTTTTGTTATATGGTTTAGTTCCGTCAGTTGGAGTGGTGGTTTTTGCTCAAGCTTTGTTAAGAGTTTTTGAATATGGTTTTAACAAACCAAGTAGAGAAATAATTTATAGCGAGTTAGGTAAAAAAGACAGATATAAATCTTCAGTATTCATAGACACCTTTGTGACTAGATTTGGAGATTTAACAGGTAGTTTATTTATGGCATTTGGTAAATTTTCGTCAATAGCAGCAACTTTTATGCCCTTGTTAGCAATACCACTTGCAGGATTTTTATCTATTGCAGGTTTAAAAATTGCAAAAAATTCTAGCAAAAAAGCTAAAGACCTCTAGAGTTTTCTAACTCTTTTTTAATCTTAATAATTTTTGTCATTATACTTTCAGACACTTGAAAATTATTTTTAGTAAGTTTTAGTGCAAATTCAAGTTGATTTAAAGCTTCTTCGTTCTGACCAAGAAGTAAAAAATATTCAGCTCTACTTTGATGATAACCAACAATATTTTTACTGCTTCTTTGAATTTCAGACAACAGAAACCATAATTCAGGATTATCGTTTCTTCTTAAAATTTGATCTCTAATTATTTCTTCAGATTCAAAATATCTTTTCATTTGGAGTAGCAATTTTGATTTCGCGATTGATAAAGGAAAGTTTTTTGGAGAAATTTCTAAAAATTTATTTGATAAGTCTAAAGCAGCCTCGAATTGATTTGCTTCTGTAAGTATTTCGACTTTAGAAGTGTTTAAGAATAAATTTTTCGGATATTTATTAATTAATTCATCTATTAAGTTAATGCTTTTTTTATAATCATTATTAACCTTATGAGAAAGAGCTAGACCATATAAATTAGCATCAGATCTGGTATTCTCTACTAGAGAATTAAAGTATCTTAGAGAGTTTGAGGGAATTTTTTCGTAACGAATCTCCAATCTAGATTTTATTAGAGAATATTCAAGACTATCTGTCTTAGTTCCATCTTCTGAAATACCTTCAGCTGCATTAAATGCATCATTAATTCTTGATGTTGATAGAGGGTGAGTTAGCAAAAATTCAGGAGGAAGATCACCAGACAACCTTCTCAAATCATTCATATTTTCAAACATCTCTCCCATAGAATTTGGGTTGTATCCAGCCCTTACTAAATTAGCAAAACCTACTCTATCAGCCTCTTTTTCAAATAATCTGCTATATCTCAAGCTTTGAGTTTGAAGAAATGCTGGCCCAAAGGCCATAGCATTTGGATTATTACTCAATATGCCAATAGCAATAGATGAAACCATTACTAAAATAGATGCCAAATTTGAATCTTGAGACCTTAAAACATTTCTTGCAAAATGTCTTTGACTTAAGTGAGCAAGCTCATGTGCTAGAACTGAAGAGAATTGACCTTCATTATCAGCATTAATAAATAGACCACCATTAACTCCAATAATTCCACCTGGAGCAGCAAAAGCATTGAGAGAGTTATCATCTATCAATAGAACGTTGAAATATCTGTCTTCAACTTGACTATATTCTGATAGCCTGTAAATGAGTAGTTCAGTATATTCTTGAATTAATGGATCTGAAATTAAAGGAGCCTGATAGTAGATTTGTTTTAAAAACTCTTTACCAATAGCTCTTTCCTCGGATGATGAAACTGCAGCTGATACTCTGTCACCTAACTGAGGGAGTAGCAACTCTTTTTTTTCATCTGATATACAAAATAAACTTATAGAAGTTATTAAGATATAAATGGTTTTTTTCATTATTTAAAAGTTTTAATATTTTGAGGGAACTCTAAAACTAACATAAAAAGCGTTTTTCGATTAATATGGTCATTGCAATTATATAGATTAATATACATATCAGTTATTTGACCATATTTTTATCCATATAGTTTCAATAAAAAAGAGGATAATAATAATTATGTTTGATCAGTTAAACAGCCTATTAAGAAAAATCTTTAGTAACGAAGAAACGATCATATTTTCTTTTGTATTGGTATTCGTATTGTTAATTATAAGTTTTTTTGGCTCCATATTAACCCCATTTTTAATAAGTATTGTAGTTGCATATTTATTAGTTGGACTCCAAAAAAAAATAGAGTCATACAACGTAAGCAAATATTTAGCTCTCATAATTACGTTCTCCATATTTATCGTCACGGGTGGAGCAATTTTAATATGGCTGGTTCCAATTTTATATATTCAACTTCAGGCTTTTGTTTTAGACATACCTGGCTTATTTAACAACTTCTTAAACTTTGTATCAGAGTTGCCAACTAAATTTCCAGACCTAGTCTCATCTGATCAAATTACAGTTTTTTTTCAGGCAGTTTCGACAGAACTAACATCAATAACACAAAATTTAGTTAAATCATCGATAGCGGGCATACAAAGCACCATTACAATTCTTTTATACATAATTCTTTTCCCAATTTTAGTTTTCTTTTTTCTATTTGACAGAAAAAATATAATTGAAGGTGTGATAAAAATAATTCCTGGTAAGAGGCAAATGCTTTCAAATATTTGGATAGAAATGGATGATCAACTTAGTAATTATGTTAGAGGTAAAATACTTGAAATATTCATTGTGGGTCTTGCTGCAGCCGTTATATTCGCATCATTAGGTCTCAAATACACTGCCTTACTTTCAGTTTTAGTTGGTTTTTCAGTATTAATACCATATGTAGGTGCTTTCCTAGTAACCATTCCAGTAGTTATTATTGGATTACTGCAATTTGGTATTGGTACTCAATTTTATCTTCTTGTTGGCCTTTATTTATTATTACAAGCCTTAGATGGCAACTTATTGGTGCCAATGATCTTTGCTGATGCTGTAAAGCTTCATCCAGTTGTAATAATATTGGCAGTATTTATATTTGGAAGCATGTTTGGTTTTTGGGGTGTTTTCTTTTCAATACCAATAGCAACTTTTATAAAAGCTGTATGGAATGCTTGGCCGTCTGGAAATAAATTAAGTTAAATCTTTAACTGAATTAAAAACCTCATCAACATGGTCTTTAACTTTTACATTTCTCCACTCTCTAATGACTTTTCCGTCCGAGCTTACTAAAAAAGTGCTTCTATCTACGCCTATGTATTCTCTTCCATACATAGATTTTAATTTCATGACATCAAATGCCTTACAAACTTTTTCTTCAGGATCTGAAAGCAATTCAAAAGGAAACGATTGTTTGAGTTTAAAATTTTCATGAGATTTTATAGATTCTCTTGAAACTCCTAATATTTCTGTATTTAATTTTTTAAATTCTTTGTACTTATCTCTAAAATCTTGCCCCTCTGAAGTACACCCTGGAGTACTATCTTTTGGATAAAAATAGATAACAAGATTTTTACCTAGAAAATCTTTATTAGAAAATGTTTTATTACTAGTGCATTCACCTTTAAAACTCGGACATTTTTTTCCTTCAAGTTTTTTTGTCATAATTGTTTACCTATAAATATTTTAATAAAATAGTGTATAGTCCTATTCTTTACCGAAATTTTTATTGATGCAAGTATTAGAAGGAAGTTTAGTAGCTTTATCAACACCAATGTTCCCGAATGGAGAAGTAGATTATCAGTCTCTTGAAAAACTAATTGATTGGCATATTAGTGAAGGTACCAATGGCATTGTATCAGTTGGTACAACTGGAGAGTCTGCAACTCTTAATCTAAAAGAGCATCTAGAAGTCATTGGATTTACAGTAAAATATGTAAACAAAAGAATACCTGTCATTGCAGGCACGGGGGCAAACTCAACCCAAGAAGCTATCGAATTAACACAAGAATCTAAGAGTTTAGGAGCTGATTTTGTTTTGCTTGTTACGCCTTATTATAATAAGCCAAATCAGAAAGGACTAATTGCACATTATGAATCCATTGCTGATTCAGTTGAAATAGGCCAAATCTTATATAATGTCCCATCAAGAACTGCCTGCGATCTTTTACCTTCAAGTGTTAAAATTTTATCGAACCACCACAATATAATTGGCATTAAAGAGGCAGTAGATGATTTTGACAGAATAAAAGAACTGATTTCAATATCTAAGGAATCAAAAAAAGATTTTTTTGTTTATTCTGGTGATGATCCAACTTTCTCAGAATCTCTTGAACTTGGTGCAAATGGAGTTATTTCAGTTGCAGCAAATGTAACTCCTAATTCTATTTCCAATATATGTGCCTTGATAAGAAAAGGTTGTTCAAATGACGCTAGGGAGTTAAATAATAAAAATGCTGAATTATATAGATTACTTTTTGTTGAATCTAACCCAATTCCAGTTAAGTGGATGCTGTTCAAGATGGGAGTAATTCAAAATGCAATAAGGCTTCCTCTTGTAGAATTAGATGAGACTTATCATGAAGAAGTTTTGTCTGAGATGATAAAATTAGGATTGATATGAGAATAAAATTATCTCTTTTAACTAGTATTATTTTTTTATCTTCTTGCTCATATATAAATGGGCCTGAAGGTCTTTTTCCGCCTACGCAATATGACTTTTTATCAGAGACGGTAGAAAAAGATATCACCCTTCCAGAAAATCTTGATTTAATAACAGATGAAAATCATTATCCAGTCCTAGAGATTAAGGAAATTATAAATGATCAAAATGTTCCAAAACCAAGACAAATATTCGCTTCTTCTGGAAATAGCTCAGTACAGTTAAGAAGGCTCGGAGAATTAATGTGGATATATATAGAAACATTGCCATCAACATCATGGCCAATCTCAAAAAATTATTGGGATACCTCCTCATATGAAGTCTTAAGTACTAATCCCAATACTGGTGAGATAGTTATAAATTTTGATGAAAACTCAATTTTAAACATGAAGATAGAACATGGCATAAAAGAGGCATCAACTGAAATCTTTTTAAATCAAATCGATAAAGATAGTAAAGAGATTCAAAGCAATATTCCATTAATACAATCTGAGCTTGAAAATATTGTTAATTATTTTGCAGATTCTGTAGAAAGTTTTACTGGCACATCTCTTGCTGCACAAAATCTTAATGAGATGAAAAAAGCTAAAATTTTTGCAGAAAATGGACAAACTGTAATCGAGCTTAATTTAAACTTTGATCGAGCCTGGTCTTCGGTTAGTAAAGCAATGACTGCCTCAAATATTGTTTCAAATGATCTTGATAGAAGTAAAGGAATTTTTTACGTCAGTTATCAAAATGAAGAGGAAGGCGGAATGTTTTCTTTCCTTGGTTTTGGCAACTCTAGAAATAAAGAAAATAGAAATACATTCAACGAAGACTCTCAATTCATCGTAACTATTATTGAAGAAAATAATAAAACCTATGTAAGAGCAGTATCAAAAAATGGTAAAATAGAAGATGCTGAAGAATTATTATCAAAAATTAACGAGTCATTAAGCTAATGGAAAAAATAAAAGAAATTACAAAAGGTAAAGCTAAATCATTGTTTACAACTTCAAATGATATGCACTTGATTATGCATTTTAGTGACGACACATCAGCATTTGATGGCAAAAAGAAAGAGGCTCTATTAGGAAAAGGTTCTGTAAATAATCAATTCAATGCTTTTATTATGGACCACTTACAAAATAATGGAATTGATACCCATCATATTGAAGTTCTTAATAATAACGATTCTTTAGTTCATAAGTTGACAATGTTTCCCATAGAATGTGTTATTAGAAATAGGGCATCTGGATCAATTTGTAGAAGACTTGGAACGGAAGATGGCCTTGTTCTTGAAAGTCCTCTTTTTGAATTTTTTCTTAAAGATGATGATTTAGGTGATCCATTAATTAATGATGAGCACATACTTTCTTTTGGTTGGGCAACAAGAGAGCAAATCGATGAAATGAAGACTTTAACTTACAAAGTCAATACTGTACTTTCAGAATTATTTATAAAATCTGGATTAATTCTTGTTGATTTTAAAGTTGAATTTGGTCTTTCTGATAAAAAAATTCTTCTTGCTGATGAATTTACACCAGATGGCTGCAGACTTTGGGACTCTGAAACTCTTAAAAAGATGGACAAAGATAGATTCAGACAAGGCCTTGGTGATGTCGTTGAATCTTATCATCAAGTTGCAGATAGATTAGGCATGAATATTAAAACTTGACTAAAATAGTCAGGTATTTATAATTCATGCGTGAGACTTACAACCAAAAGTAAATATGCTGTAAATGCATTAACCGAGCTTCGTGTTCTTGAAACCAGAGGACCTGTTTCCCTCTCAGATATTTCATTAAATCAAAGTATAGAACTATCTTATTTGGAGCAAATATTTAGAAAGCTTCGAATAGCTGGTATTGTTAGAAGTATAAGAGGAAGAAATGGTGGGTATTTGTATGCTAAAGACCCTTCAATTGTATCTATAAAAGAAATTATGAATGCTGTCGAAGAGGATATGGATGCAACTAGTTGTAATGGATTAAGTACATGTAAGGATGGAAAAAAATGCAACACACATAATTTATGGCAAGAATTAAACCAGGTCGTAGATAATTATTTAAGCAAAATAACTATCAACAAACTTGTAGAATCTAATAATAGCCCATATATAGAGTTAAGAGAGATAAATTAAATGAGCACACAATCAACAATTTATTTAGATTACGCTTCGACAACACCAGTTGATCCTAGAGTTGCATCTAAAATGATGGAATTTTTAACTCCAGATGGAGAGTTTGGAAATCCTGCATCCAGATCTCATCGATTTGGATGGAAAGCTGATGACGCGGTGGAAGAAGCTAGGTCTCATGTAGCAAACTTGGTCAATTGCGATCCAAGAGAAATAGTATGGACTTCAGGTGCAACAGAAGCTGACAATCTGGCCATAAAAGGAGTTGCTAGATTTTATAAATCAAAAGGTAACCATATTATTACCTCTAAAATAGAACACAAAGCTGTTCTTGATCCTTGCAGGCAGCTTGAAAGAGAAGGTTTTGAAATAACATATTTAGAACCTAATGAAGGCGGGATAATAGATCCAAAAGAGGTAAAAGCTGCAATCAAGGATTCAACAATTTTGGTTTCATTTATGCATATCAATAATGAATTAGGAACATTGAACGATCTTGTCGAAATTGGAAATATAACCAGAAAAGCTGGTATTTTTTTTCATGTAGATGCAGCTCAAAGCACTGGAAAGGTAGAAATAGATTTATCTTCACTTCCAGTAGACTTAATGTCATTTTCTGCACATAAAACGTATGGTCCCAAAGGTATTGGTGCATTATTTGTAAGAAGAAAACCAAGGGTTAGAATTGAAGCTTTAATTCATGGAGGTGGTCATGAAAGAGGAATGCGATCAGGAACTTTAGCTACTCATCAAATTGTTGGCATGGGTGAAGCATTTAGAATTGCAAAAGATGAAATGAAGAAAGATAACAAAAAGGTATCGGCTTTCCATAAAAAGTTTTTAAATGAAGCTATGAAGATAGAACATGCTTACATTAATGGTGACTTGAATAACAAGGTCCCAAATATACTAAACATTAGTTTTAATTTTGTTGAAGGCGAGTCATTAATCATGGGTCTAAAAGATGTTGCAGTATCATCAGGTTCTGCATGCACATCTGCTAGTTTAGAGCCATCATATGTTTTGAGAGCCTTGGGAAGAAAAGACGAGTTAGCACACAGCTCAATTAGATTTTCTTTTGGTAGGTTTACAATTGACGATGATATAGATAGAACTCTCTCTATATTACACAATGTAGTTGAAAGACTAAGAGAGTTGTCACCATTATGGGAGATGCATTTGGATGGCATTGATCTTGACACAGTTCAATGGAGCAGTCATTAAAGTAGGAGATAAAAAATGGCATATAGTAAGAAAGTTGTTGATAAGTTTGAAAATACATTAAATAACCCCCAGGCATTTAATGTTGGTAGATTTGATCCGTCTGAAGAAAATATTGGTACAGGAATGGTTGGGGCGCCAGCTTGTGGTGATGTTATGAAGTTACAAATAAAGTGTGAGGCTAAGGGAAATACTCATATTATAAAAGATGTAAAATTTAAAACTTACGGATGTGGCTCTGCGATTGCTTCATCTAGTGAACTTGTAGAAATGTTAATTGGTAAAACATTAGAGGAAGCTAAAGAAATCAAAAATAAAGAGATAGTTGATGCCTTAGAATTACCACCAATAAAAATTCATTGCTCAGTTCTAGCTGAAGATTCAATTAAGCAAGCAATAGAAGACTACGAGTCCAAACAATAGGAGTAATCTTATGAAAAGCTTCAGTCCTGCTGAATTAAACTTTTCAGATAAAGCAATTTCTCACTTTTTGTCTAGTCTTGAATCTAGGGGAAAAGGCCTAGGGGTTCAAATAGGCGTCAGAAAAGCAGGATGCTCCGGTTATGAATATTTTTTTGATTTTATAGATACTGATAAAAAAGATCTTATTACTTTTGAAAAAAATGGATGTAAAGTTTTTGTCGATTCTGAAAGCCTAGAATTTCTTAAAGGAACTTTAGTTGATTTTTCAGAAGACGGATTAAATAAAGGAATAAAATTTATAAACCCTAATGCGAAAGCAGTATGTGGTTGTGGTGAAAGTTTTACGGTCTAAAAAATGGCAAAAATAAAAATTTGGCCTCATGAGGAGCTTTGTCCTGATGGAGTCGAAATAGATTCACTTCCTGATGAAACTATTTGTGAGGCTGCATTACGAGAAGGTATTAAAATTGAACATGCTTGCGAAATGTCATGTGCATGTACCACATGTCACTGTATAGTTAGAAAAGGTTTTGAGAAGTTAGATGAAGCGAGTGATATTGAAGAAGATATGCTGGACAAGGCATGGGGATTAGAGCAGACTTCAAGACTGAGCTGTCAAACTGTACCCCCAATCGATGAAGATATAGAAATAGAGCTTCCAAAGTATAATATCAATATGGTTTCAGAGGATCACTAATGGAAAAATTAGAATGGCTAGATGTTGGAGATATAGCCATAGAACTTTATGAAAAGTTTCCAGAAGTTGACCCTCAATGGATTAGTTTTCCAGACTTACATTCAAAAGTATGTGATTTAGAAAATTTTTTTGGTGATCCATCTAAATCTAATGAGCAAATTCTAGAAGCAATTCAAATGTTATGGATAGAAGAATATCTATAAGTCCCATATAATAGCTAAAATTTTTTTATAGGAATATAAATATGGCAGTAGAAAGAACATTATCAATAATTAAACCGGATGCAGTTTCAAAAAATGTTATTGGAAAAATCTTAACAAGGTTCGAAGAAAGTGGTCTTAAAATAGTTGCAGGTAAATTAATACATCTTTCTGATGAAATGGCAGGTGGTTTTTATGCAGAACATGAGGGTAGACCTTTCTTCGAAGCTTTAAAATCATTTATGACTTCCGGACCTGTATTTATTCAAGTTCTAGAAGGTGATAATGCTATTTTAAAAAATAGAGAACTCATGGGTAATACAAACCCAGAAGAGGCATCACCAGGGACAATAAGAGCAGACTTTGCAAAAAGCATTGATGCAAATGCAGTACATGGCTCTGATTCAGTAACTAGTGCTTTGAGGGAGATTAATTATTTTTTCAAAGATGAAGAAATAATGTCTGCGTAACTTTTGCAAACTAAAGTAAATCTTCTAGGTTATTCATTAGATTCGTTAGAAGATTTCTTTAAAGATATTAATGAACCAAAATTTAGAGCAAAACAGCTTTTAAAATGGATTCACCAGAAAGGCATTACTAATTTTGATGAAATGACTGATTTCAACAAGATATTGAGAGAAAAACTTAATACAATTGCTCATATCAAACCTCCCTTAGTTGATGAAATCTTTATTTCACCTGAGGGTACAAAAAAATATCTTGTTAAATTAGAATCTGGCTCAATGATAGAGATGGTAAGAATTCCTGAAAAAAAAAGAATGACTTTATGTATCTCATCTCAAGCTGGTTGTGCTTTACAGTGTACATTTTGCGCTACAGGTGCTCAGGGTTTTGAAAAGAATCTAACAGCTAATGAAATAATTGGACAAGTTTGGCTTGCAAATTTTCATGACAAAAAAGAAGACCCAATTACAAATGTTGTTTTTATGGGCATGGGTGAACCACTATTAAATTTTGAACCTGTTATAGAGTCAGCAAAAATCATGAAAGATCAAATGGGATACGGTCTTTCAAGAAAAAGAATCACAATCAGTACATCAGGAATCACTCCTCAAATAGACAAGCTATCTAAATCTATTGATGTTTCTTTAGCTATTTCCCTTCATGCACCAATAGATAAATTGAGAGATGAGATAGTTCCAATTAATAAGAAATATCCTATAAGTGAGCTGATGCGTTCCTGTAAGGACTATTTATCCTATTACGCAGGAAAAAGAAATATAACGATCGAATATGTATTAATAGATGGAGTTAATGACTCACCTGAGCTGGCAAGAAAATTAACTAAGCTTCTTTCAGATATATCATGCAAGATTAATTTAATACCTTTTAATCCATTTGAGGGCTCTAACTATAAAAGAGCAAGTAAGAATAATATAAATGAGTTTAAAAATATTCTTATGAAAAAGGGCTTTATTACAACTTTACGCATTACAAGAGGCGATGCAATAGATGGAGCATGCGGACAACTTGTTGGTAAATTATCTAAATCTGTTAAAGGAAAAAAACTAATAAGTCATCAATTGATACCATGAGCCAGGATTTCAAATCAGCAAATTCAGCCAAGATTGGTAAAGTTTTTTTTGATGCACGAGAAAATTTTAATCTAAGCCTTGAAGAAATTTCTTCAAGCTCTTTAATAAATATTAAGTATCTTAAAGCTATAGAATGCGGCGACTACTCTGATTTTCCTAGTGAAGGATTTGCAAGAGCTTATTTTATAAAATATGCAAAATTTTTAAATATAAATATAGATTTTCCAGCTATATATGCAACTGAGAATAGAAAAAATAAAATTATAAAAAAATCCTTCCGACTAGTAAGTCAACCTTTCTATAAAATTATAGTAGCTTCCTCGATAGCAGTATTTTTATCTGTGGCTACTTTATTTATTTTTAATATCTATAAAAAAACAAATCAGGCTTCATATGATTTAGGTATCTCTGTCTCTGTGATATCAGAAGGTAATGCTTTAAAAATCATAGAAGATGTTCAAAAGAATATAACTATATATGAAATGACAAAGAAAAATAATGAGAAAGAAGTTAATTTTTCAGTTGATAGGATTTTATTATCTTTTAAAGATGAATGTTGGATTGAAATATATTCGAACGAAAAATTAATAGAATATCAATTATTTCAATCGGGAGACGACTTTAGCATGATCATAAAAAAACCTTTTAAAATAGTTGTTGGCGATGCTGAGGCTGTTACCGGTTCTTATAATGGGAATAGCATTGATTTTATTACTAATGCTAATAGACTTAGGGTAAATACTATTATATTTGATGATGAGTAATTGGATAACAAGAAAACAAACTAAATCTGTAAATGTTGGTGGAGTTTTGGTTGGCGATTGTAATCCCATATCAATTCAATCGATGACTAATACAAATACTTGTGATGTCCTTGCAACAGTTAAGCAAATTAATGATCTTCAAGCAGCTGGCGCAGATATCGTCAGAGTTTCTGTTCCCGGTTATGAAGAAGCTATGGCGTTTAAGGAAATTAGGAAAGCAGTAAATATACCTCTTGTTGCAGATATTCATTTTGATTATAAAATAGCCTTAGAAGTTGCTGACACCGCGGATTGCCTTCGAATAAATCCAGGTAATATTGGCAAAGAGAATAAAATAAGAGAGGTTATTCAAGCTGCTATTCATAATAATGTACCAATAAGGGTTGGGGTGAATGCAGGCTCCATGGAAAAAGATTTACAAAAAAAATATGGAGAACCTAACGCCGATGCTTTAGTAGAATCAGCACTTAGACATGTTGATATACTGGAAAAGTTTAATTTTGATAATTATAAGATGAGTTTAAAAGCCTCAAATATAGAAATGACTGTCGAGGCTTATAGAAAAATTTCAAAGTTAATTGACCAACCTCTTCATCTTGGAATAACAGAAGCTGGAAGTTATAGAGCTGGTACTGTTAAGTCATCTATTGGAGTAGGTATGCTCCTAACAGAGGGCATTGGGGATACAATTAGAATTTCTTTAGCGTCTGATCCTGTTGATGAAGTTAAAATTGGATGGGATATTTTAAAGAGCTTAAATATAAGAAGCAGAGGAGTAAAAATTATTGCATGTCCAAGTTGCTCAAGACAAAACTTTAATGTTATTGATGTAGTAAATGAATTAGAAGAGCGTTTTGAAGATATATCTGAGGACATTGAAGTTGCAATTATAGGATGTTATGTCAATGGGCCTGGAGAAAGTAAAGCTGCCGAAATAGGCCTAACCGGAGCAAGTCCTAAAAATCTTTTGTATGTTGATGGATCTCCAGATAAAAAAATAAGTAGTGAAAATCTTGTTGAGGAAATTGAAGAAAAAGTTAGAGAGAGAATAGCTTCAAGAAAATCAGTTGAAATTATTGCAAGGAGTTAAATTGGATAAAATTCATTCATTAACAGGGATGCTAGATTTGTATAATGATGGCGATAGAGATAATTTATCTCCAAAGATATTTGAAGCTGAAAAAGTTTTAAGAAGAATTTTTTCAAATTATCAATTAAATGAAATGAGGACTCCAGCATTAGAAGATACCGATTTATTTAAAAGATCGGTTGGGGATCTTTCAGATATAGTAAACAAAGAAATTTACTCATTTAATGATAGAAATGACAAAAGTATCGCGCTAAGGCCCGAGGGAACTGCTGGAGTAATCAGAGCAATAATTGAAAAAAAGTTAGACCAGTCAGCACATAAGATATGGTATTTGGGGCCAATGTGGAGATATGAAAGACCCCAAAAGGGAAGATATAGACAATTTTATCAGGCTGGCGTAGAAATATTAGGTTATCCTGAAGGCGCTCCTGAGTTTGAAATAATTTCTATTATTTGCTCAATTATTGAGGAGTTTAATCTTAAGAATTGTTCTATAAAAATTAATCATCTAGGAAGCAAAACTGATAAAGAGTCTTTTTGTGAAGCGTTAGTAAATTATTTAGAACCGCACAAAGATAATCTAGATATAAAAGATTTAGAAAGACTTTCAAGAAATCCTCTAAGAATTCTAGATAGCAAAAACGAAGACACACAATTTATACTTAGAGATGCTCCTAGCATTAAAGACTTTATTGATTCTAGTTCAATACAAATGCTACAAGATATTCGAAGTCAATTTAGCAATATTTGTTCTATTGAAATAGATTATTCTCTTGTTCGAGGTCTTGATTACTATTCTGGATTTGTCTTTGAGGCAGTTTCTTCAGACCTAGGCGCGCAGAATTCATTTTTAGGAGGAGGCAGATACGATCATTTATGTTCAAATCTTGGTGGGAGAGATTTACCATCAATTGGAATGGCCATAGGCATCGAGAGATTTGCAAGTTTGTTGGATACTGTAATCCCCTCTAATAGGATGACATCATTTTTAGTTGTCACTAGTAATTTAGAACCAAAAGCATATAAAATAGCCCACCAACTTAGATCTTTGAATAAAAATATCATATTAGATCTTCAGTTATCTGAAGCTAGTTTGAAGGCAAAATTAAGAAGAGCTAATAAAAATGAGGCTGATTATGCAATCATTATTGGCGATGAGGAATTAAAGACTGATACTGTAATTTTTAAATATTTGAAAGATGAAAACAAGAATCAAGAAACTTTCTCAATTGATGAATTATTTAGATTCTATAAATCTATTTAAATTAGGGAAATAATTATGAATAAAATATATGAAAACGATATGAGATTCGTACCTTTAATAAATTTTTATAATAAATACAAAAAACTTATTCTTTTTTCTGTTGCAATTTTTATTGTTCTTATAATTTCAGTTATTGCACTTTCGGTCATATCAACAATTAATAATCAAAAAGCCTCATCAATATATAACGATTGGTATGTTCAAGAAATAGAATCTGAAGATGGATTAAAAAAATCAAATGAGCTTTTCAATGAGCTTACAACTTCATTTAGCAAAACAGGGTATGCAAAACTTGCTATCCTAACTAAAGCTTCAACTGATGCTAAAGATGGAAATAGTGAGGATGCATTAGATGGTTTTTCTAACCTTGTTAAACTTACAAATGGTTTTAATGGAAATAAACTGTATAACAAAATAGCAAGAGTTAGTGCTGCTCGATTATTCTATGCTAATGCAGATTATGATGAAGCACTTAGAATGATAGAAAAATACACCTCATCGTCAACAAATGCTTATATTCATGAATTGACCGGAGATATTCTCATGAAGAAGGATTCAATTTCTCTTGCAAAAGAACAATATATTATCGCTAAGGAAAAATATAAAGATGAAGCATCTTTATCGATTATTTCAATGAAACTAGCCAATATAGAGTCATAGCAAATCATGAGATTTAGTTTAATAAATAAAACCTTTCTAATGACTTTGATATTCATTATATCCTCTTGCTCATCCATGGATTCCTTAAAGTTTTGGCAAAGTGATGAGGTAGATATTGATGAGCCAAAGGAATTAGAAAATTATACAGATCAGTTCCCTGTAAATGTAAATTGGAAAATTTCTTTTAATGGGACTAATACTTTAGGAAATTTTATACCATCATATTCTGGAAATAATATTTTTTTTGCTGATACATCTGGCAATATATCTTCTATAGATTCCTCTTCTGGTAAGGTAAATTGGGAAATAGAAACTGTACTTTTAGCATCCGGAATATCATCTGGTTTTGGTATTCTTGTTGCAGGTGATATAGACGGAAATGTTATTGCTTATGATCAAGGAAATGGATCAACATTATGGAGCACTAATGTAAAAGGAGAAGTATTATCAGCAACAGCTATAGATACAAAACTAGTAGTTGTGAAAACTGGTTCTGGAGAATTAATTGCACTTGACAGGATATCAGGTGAAATAAAATGGTCCTATAGATCTAAACTCCCCACGCTAACTATAAGAGGTAGCAGCAGTCCTGTTATTGTTGAGAATCAGGTTTATGCATCTTTTGATAATGGTCGTCTTGGTGTTTTTGAATTAGATACTGGATTCCCGTTATGGGATGGGGCTATTTCATACTTGTCAGGGTCGTCAGAACTTGAAAATTTAGTTGATTCAGATTCTAGCCCTCTTGTTGATGGAGGTTATATATATTCTTCAAATTATCAAGGAAATTTAAATATTTTTGATACTGCTCAAAAAAGATCAGTTTGGCAATATAAGTCCTCATCATTCTATACACCATTACTAATAAAAGGCTTATTAGTAACGGTAGAAGATAACTCAAATATCAAATCATTTTCTTTAAAAAATCTAAATCAGTCTTGGACTTCTGAAGAATATTTAAATCGAGGGTTATCAAATTCAATTAGTCAAAATAGTTATATTATCGTTGGAGATTTTGAGGGTTATATACATATTATCGATCCATTGAATGGAAAAACTGTTGGAAGAGAAAAAATTTCAAGAAATCCAATAAAAACTATCATTGGAAGAAGTAATGCTTTTTATGTTGTTGATGAGGAATTTAATTTATTTTCTTTAAGCATATAAAATGACAATTAATAATGTTTACTTCAATTGCAATTATAGGAAGACCGAATGTTGGGAAATCAACATTATTCAATAAACTTACAAAGTCTCGCAAAGCTATAGTATCTGATTACTCAGGCCTCACCAAAGATAGAAATTATGGATATATTACATTTGGTGAAGAAAAAAGCTTAATAATTGATACTGGCGGCATTGCTCAAGATAATTCGATACTAAAAGAAGATATAGCAGAGCAGGCATGGATAGCTGCTGAAGAAGCAAGCTTAATAATATTTCTTATAGATGGCTCAGAAAATCTGATTAAAGAAGATTTAGATATTCTTACCAGACTAAGAAAATTAAATAAAAAATTTATAACAGTCCTAAATAAATCAGATAAAAAAACAGACTCAATTGCAAAAGAAGATATTTCAAAGTTGGGAATTAAGGAATTTTTTGAAATTAGTGCAGAACACTCAAGAAATATAGCTGATTTGAGATCTTTTATAAAAGAATCTCTTCCAAAAAATAAATTTGAAACTCCTGATGGAAAAAAGATCGCCGTGCTTGGAAGGCCAAATGCAGGAAAATCAACACTGATCAATACAGTGACAAATTCAAAATCAAAGATAGGATCTTATGCATTTACTACACTTGAGCCAAAACTTGGAGTTATGGAGAATGAACTAAGAACAATAACGATTGCAGATCTTCCAGGAATTATAGATGGAGCCGCTGAAGGACAGGGTCTTGGAATTAAGTTTTTAAAACATGCTTATAGAACAAGATTTCTTCTTCATCTTATTGATGCTTCACAAGATATTAAAGAAGCATTTAATGCTTATGAGACAATTGAACAAGAGCTTGAAAAATTTCATTTAGATTTTTCTGACCAACAAAGATGGCTGTGTCTTACAAAGGTTGATGTTGTTGAAAGTCAGCATCTATCAAGCTTAATAAGTTTCTTTCAAAAAAAACTACCAAAAACTCCGATATATCCGATATCTTCAGTGGAAGGAAGTGGAATTGATGAGTTAAAAAGCGAGCTTTTTAAGCAGATTTAACTTTACTGTTAAGTCTACTTTTAATTCTAGCTGCTTTGTTTTTATGAATGACGCCTTTATTAGCCATTCTATCAATGACAGATTGAGCTTCTTTCATAACATCTTTAGATTTTGAATCCTTGGCTTCAACAGATTTGTTGGTATTTTTAACAGCAGTTCTAACCATAGATCTCTGAGCATGTTTTAGCTCATATCTGTTTTTATTCTGTCTAGCTCTTTTTTCAGCTGATTTTGAGTTTGCCATAAAATTTCCTATTAGTTGGTGGAGGCGGCGGGATTTGAACCCACGTCCGTCATCACTTTCCCCTAGCTTCTACATATTTAGATTCATCAATTAATTTCATCTTTAGTATAGCCTGATGATCAAGACATACTAAGCATAGTCCAAAATTTTCACCTTATAGATGGACAAACTATAAAGCTACTCCTACAAAATGACTACTATCAAATGTTGTAGGTCACAAATGATAGCAGGTTGGCATTAAGCTGCCAATCTATAGTTGTAGTTATCTGCAACTAAATTTTTAAACAAAATTTTTCGAGTTATGTTTATGCTCGATATGCGCGTTGGGTTCTGCGTCAGACGTCAAAGCCTAATACGCCCCCGGACCGGCAATAATAAAGCTTATTTATAGTTTTTTAAAGCTCTTTCTTGATCTCTTAAGATATCTGCAGTTTTCTTAACTTGCTTCTTGTCGTAATTCTTTTTCCCTTTTGCTAAAGCAATTTCTAATTTTGCAAGATGCCCTTTCCAGAAAAGTTTTACTGGCACACATGTTTGGCCTTTAGCTGAAATAGCAAATTGAATTTTTTCTATCTCTTTATTATCTATCAATGGACCTGTTAACACTTCCCTTAAATATCTCCTGCCAACACTTGTTGACATATTATTCACAACATCAAATAAACACTTGAACCTTTTTCCTTTTGTATGCGAGACTCAGAGATAGG
>ERZ802822.1017-NODE-1017-length-18522-cov-6.290539_pt1 | contig 18522 bp, 18 predicted proteins | sample MGYA00345649_ERZ802822 | MGnify/ENA primary metagenome ERZ802822 (study PRJEB30503, sample SAMEA104212359) | marine metagenome | biome: Westerlies Biome; feature: [SRF] surface water layer (ENVO:00010504) within the epipelagic zone...; material: water...
GGGCTGCGCGACTACTAACTAAAACAGTGCTTCCTTGCTCATCAAGTGGTACTGCTGTTCGAACAGACATTCTGTATAGACCAAATAAACCTAAGCTAGAATGAGTTAGAAATAGATAAATCCAAAAACCATTTGCTCCTATTAAGTCAATGGCCAACCCGGCTAGAATTGGTCCAAGCGTAAGGCCGATACCGCCTGCTAGCTGAAGACCTGAGCTTGCGGCAACCATTTCTTTTTTAGAAAGAAAGTCATTAGTATGAGCAATAGCAAGTGGATAAAGAGGGACAGTCAACCCGCCAAAAATAAAAGTGATAGATATTAAAAAGAAAAAACTGTTCCCAAAAATTACTGCGAGTACAGCCAACAGTCCTGCTAACAATGATACAATTACTATAATAGTTCTTCTATCGTATTTATCTGAGAGGTATCCAACAAGATATTGGTTTATTGCACCGCCAATGATAAAGGTAAACATAAATATGGATACTTGTTGAACTGTCAAACCACTTGTAATTCCATAAATAGTACCGATTCCCCATAGTGCTCCATGAGCAAGGCCAGTAAGCATTGCTGCCACCACTCCTAATGGTGAAGCTTTATATAATTCTTTAATTGATAAGAACTCAATTACACTAAAGTCTGGCTGCTTACTAACAACCACCAAAATAGGTACTAATGAAATTGAAATAAGGATTGAAACCAACATGAATAGTGAAGCTGTTTCTGGATCAGCAATATTTAAAAAAAGTTGCCCTAAAGCACTTCCCGCCATACTTACCATCATGTAAACAGACAAGGCCTGACCTCGATTTTCATTTTCAGATAAATCATTAATCCAACTTTCTGCCACTGTATACATGCCAACAAAACACATTCCAGAAATGAATCTCATTAAAAACCATCCTAGAAAACTTACGTGAATTGAGTGAAACAGAATAGATATTGATGCAATTGAAGCTAAAGCAGCGAACATTCTTACATGTCCAACTTTTCTTATGCGATGAGGAATGATTAAAGCACCACTTAAAAAACCTGCATAATAGCCAGTTAAGATTATACCAGCAGAAAGGGCAGAGTATCCTTCAATTGATGCTCTTACTCCAATAAGGCTTCCTTGAAGTCCATTGGCAAGCATCATCATGCCAACTCCAAAAAAAAGAGCCCATGTTCCCTTGAGCAAATTATACATAGTAATTTTAGAAATTAATTCAAAGCCATCTTCTGACTGACTTCTTATAGTCTAAATAAACTTTTCCAAATTCTTTTTCAAGATATTTTTCTTCAGGAATGATTACTCCATAGTGAAGAAGCACGAAGGCAATTAATGCAGCGATCATATACCACTGTGAATTAAACGCCAAACTACAGCCTATAAGAATCATGATCATAGCTAGATAAACTGGATTACGAGAGTATTTAAATGTAGCTCCGACAAATATCTGATTTTGCACTGATTTAGGATGTGGGTTTTCCTCATTTGAAAGAAAAATTTTTAAAGTATAGAAAACAGTGATCAGTGCTAAAGCAATAATGAGTAAGCCAAGTAATAACTGAAAATGACCACCACTAAGTAGAGGTGTCGGTTGAATAAACACTTCAAGGATACAAGAAGTAAGTAATGAAATTATCAATAAATAAGGAGGAAAAAGCCATGTCTTTGCTCCATTTAAATTTTTTCTACCCATATTTATTTGTAAATTTATAAGTTTTAAGTTAAACCGACCTTCTATTATTTTACAAGTTAAAACTATGTTTAAAAAACGTACATCAATAGCTCAAGTAGAGGAAAGCGATAATCTTGCGCCAAAATTCGACGAAAACGGGCTCATTGTAGTGACTACTTTAGACAACCAAACAAAAGAGATCTTGATGGTCGGTTATATGAATGAAGAATCTCTAACTAAATCAATTGAGACTAAAGAGGCTCACTATTATAGCAGGAGTAGAAAGACAATATGGCACAAAGGAGCGAAAAGTGGCTATGTTCAAAAAATCAAAGAAATATTAATAGATGATGACCAAGACTCCCTTTGCATGATGGTTGATATTGGTGAAAATGGTGCCAGCTGTCACGTTGGTTATAAGTCTTGTTTTTATAGAGAAATTGACTTAGAAGATACAAAAAATAAACCGGGTCTAAGGTTTAAAACAACAAAGAAAGTTTTTGATCCTAACATAGTTTATGGAGATGAACCTAACCCAACTAAATTATAAGGAATTTTTTAGAAATGGCTGTACCTAAGAGTAAGATATCAAATTCAAGAAGAGGAATGAGAAGATCTCATTTAAGATTAAAAGGTAAAAACTTTATTGAAGATAAAGAATCTGGTGAAATGCGTTTACCGCATCATGTTGACATGACTACAGGCACATATAACGGAAAAAAAATCTTCACCCCTAAAGCTGAAAAATAATTTCTAACCCCAACAGATTTCTTCACCTATTTTCATCATCCCATTGGAATAAACTATTCCATTTTTTCTATCCTCACTTAGGAAGCAGGGACCATCAAGATCTATAAAATCTGCATTTTTATATAAAGGCAGTATTTGCATCATTGAAACTGAGCTAGATACCATGCAGCCAAGCATAACCTTCAATCCTTTTTCTTTTGCTTTTTTTTGAATCTTCAAGGCTTCAGTCAAGCCACCGGTTTTATCTAATTTAATATTTATAGTGTCATACTTTGCAGAGATTTTATCTAAATCAGAACTGTCGTGAAAAGACTCATCTGCACAAATAGAGATAGGATAATTGATATTCAACAATTTATCATCATTAGTCGATATCAGCGGTTGTTCTAACAGATCAATCTTTGTTTTTACAAAAAGATCAATATTTTTATTTAAATCATCCACTTCAAATGACTCATTAGCGTCAACTATAATTGTTGTATTGGGCAAACTCTCTCTTGCGTTAGTAAGAATTCTGTCTAAATTTTTATTATCTACTTTAATTTTTATTGTAGGGAATTCTCTATGGCCATAAATATCTTCAATCATTTTGTCTGGATCATCCAGTACAACTGTGTAACTGCTTGGAATTTCTTGAGGCTTTTGAATATCAAGCATTGACCATACAGTTTCTTTCTTTTTTTTACTTTCTAAATCCCACAGAGCGCAATCAATAGCATTCCTTGCAGCTCCATTCTTGATAAATTGATCAAGATTTTTTTTGTTAATTTCTAAATTTTCAATACCATCTTTCAACTCTAGTATTTCTTTTTGAACACTTTCCAAAGTCTCATTATATCGTCCATAGGGAACGCATTCTCCTATTCCAGTAAATTTATTTTCAGTAAGCTTTACCTCAATTGTTTCAGCAGTATTTTTTGATCCCCTGGAAATATTAAAAGACTTATTTAATTGCCAAGATAAATGAGAAATATCAAGTTTAATCATTTATTTTTTCTAAAAGATCAATGAAAGGATCCAAGTTATCAGTTATTGGATCTATACAAGGTAGCTGATATTGGGATGAAATTTCTTTTTTTATATCGCTCTTATTATTTTTCATATTAGAGGTATTAAGAGCAATACCAATGCAGTGAATATTTTTATTAGTTAATTTTCCGCACTGAACTGTTTGTTCTATCACATCGCCTATACTGGGCAGAGCAGCTTCGACACCTCTCATTTGAGTTCTAGTTGGCTCATGACAAACTATAAAAGCGTCTGGCTGACTTCCATGAAGTAGTCCAAGCGAAACTCCTGCAAATGAAGGGTGAAACAATGAACCTTGTCCCTCAATTATATCCCAATGATCTCTATCATTATCAGGAGACAGCCATTCTACTGCGCCAGAAATAAAATCAGATACTATCGCATCTATGGCAATGCCATTTTCAGCAATCAATACGCCTGTTTGACCAGTTGCCTTAAAAGATACTTTCATGTTTTTTTCAAGCATAGCCTTCTCTACGGCAAGTGCTGTATATTTTTTCCCAACTGAACAATCAGTGCCGACTGTCAGTAATCGCTTTCCAGTTCGTTTAAGTCCTTTTCCTGTGTCGAATTCAATGTTGTTATACCTAAGGTCGTGCAATTTAACACCATGCTTAATCGCAGCTTTAGATATTTCATCAAAAGAAGATAATCGTGAATGCATACCGCTTGCGATATTTAAGCCAAGTGATATTGCCTTTACAATTATATCAATCCAACCTTCAGGCATTTTCCCCCCGGCGTTAACAACCCCAAGTACAAAAGTTTTAGCCCCACGCTTTACTGCTTCTTCTAGGGAGATCTCATTAATACCAAGACTTGATTTTGCATTCGGTAGGCTCATTTGGCCAATACACCATTCTGGGCGCCAATAGTTAATCCCAGCGGCTGTTTTAATCGCTAATTCATCTTTTGCGTCACCTAAAAATAATAAGTATGGCTTGGATATCATGTGATTAAGTCAGGATTTGCTGTGGAAAGTGTGGTTAGTAAAATGTGGATAACTTTTATTCATAATATTATTCTTGTAGCATAAAATATCATTTTCTAAAATTAAGGTTCGCAATGGAACGTTCATGCGTTTTGGGGTTCGACCGGCCCCCGAAAAGCGCCAAAGTTAGAAAATTCTTGCTTTGGTGCTTTTTTGATGTATTTGAACCATAAAATAACACTATTAATTAATCTTCTGAGAAGCGCAATGGCTAAGATCAAATATATCGAATTCGATGGCAAAGAGCATGAAATCGAAGTCAGTAACGGCCTCACTGTTATGGAAGGGGCAATAAAAAATAAAATTCCAGGCATTGATGCTGATTGTGGAGGAGCTTGCGCTTGTGCAACCTGCCACGTATATGTAGCAGATGAGTGGATTAATAAACTTCCTAATAAGGATGACTCAGAAGAAGACATGCTTGATTTTGCTTTTGAAGTAAAAGAAAGCAGCAGATTAAGCTGTCAAATTACAGTTTCTGATGAATTAGAAGGACTAGTTGTCAAAATGCCAGAAAAGCAATTTTAAGATCCCTCTAAAGTACACTCCAAAGTATCTTGAATATTATATAACTCATCGAAGTTCGACCCGTTGCCGATAAATTGCCTCATCAACATCAAGCCTCTATTTGATGGAGACACAACTATAAACCCATCACTTACTTTCGATGGTTTTGAATTGGGACCAAATAAATAAATTTTTAAATTTTCCCCAGATTCATTTAGTTCATTTATTGTAGCAAAGTTGTCTGTGTTCTGAGAAAAAAATGAAACTGACCAATACGTAGATGGCAACTGCGTTGAAATTATAAGTGGTTTATAAGTTACATCATAACCGCAGCCACCATAAAGCAGATCTGCACTTGGTCTTATAATTTGAGTAGAGTTTGAGTCTGCTAAGTCTCTTTGGAATGCTGTGTTTATATTATTATTCTCACTTGCTTGCCTAGATATGGACCAAGCTTTTAATTGAGGAAATACTGAAATAAATGACAAGTGAACAATGAAGCCCAATATGATAATTATAAATACTTTTTTTATGAAACTACTCATCAAGGCACCTAATTTTCTCAACTATCGGTAGATTTATTCTTTTTAGGTTAGAAAAAAATTCTTCTCCAGGAAGATATATTCGCATAGAGATAGAAAAATTCTCCTCCTCAGGACTTCTTAACCAATTCTTATTATTTAGCTCAGCTATAAACGCATCATCATTGGTAAAATATATTTCGAAACCGCCTTCAAAGTTAAAATCAATGTTTTCACTATTAAATGAATACAATTTTTCATTATTTTGAGTGAGGAAACCATCCTTGTCATACAATGTAATTGCCCACCATTTAGCCTCTATGTCTTCACCCGTTAACTTATAACTACAATTACCACTGAGAAGATTTTCTTCTATGTCTATAGAAGCTGAAAAATATGCTGCCTCTGGTTTTGCAAGAGCAAAAGTTCCATATTGTGAGACAAAAGCACGAGTATAGATGTCACGATTTGCATCTCCTGGAGAAGGCAATACTCTCCATATATCATTTTTAACAAAGCCTATTGAAGGGTAGATTTTGTAAGAAATATAGGTGAAACCCGTAGCAACTAGGATTACTAGTATTAAATATATTAGGTATCTACGTAGTAAAATCATTGTATAATCAATAAATAATATTATTTAATATCATATAATTAGAGATAAACAAATGTCTGAAACTATTAAGACAGATTGCTTGATTGTTGGCGCAGGACCGGTTGGATTATTTGCGGTATTTGAACTTGGAATACTTGGTCTTTCATGTGAAGTAGTCGATAATTTAGATAAGATTGGTGGGCAGTGCGCTGAATTATATCCTGATAAACCAATATATGACATACCGGCATTGCCAGAATGTACCGGGTTATCACTTATTGAAAATCTTCAAAAGCAAATCAAACCTTTTAATACGTCTTTTCACTTAAACGAAAGGATTGAACAAATATCCAATGAAGGAGATCTTTGGATCGTAAAAACATCAGCGAATAAAGTATTTAAAACGCCAAATATATTCATTGCCGGAGGTGTTGGTTCTTTCGAGCCTCGAAAGCCACCAATAGAAAGTGTCTCAATGTTTGAAGGAAAAGGAATTGAATATTCAATACCAAACAAAGACTATTATGCAGGTAAAAAAATTGTAATTTTTGGAGGAGGTGACTCAGCACTTGATTGGACTGTTGAGCTCTCTAAGATTGCATCTCACATTACTCTTGTGCATAGGCGAGACGAGTTTAAAGCCGCTCAACACACTGTTAGTTTAATGGAAGGGCTAGTCAAAGAGGGAAAAGTTGATCTAATTACCAACCATCAAATTTCAGATGTATCAGGAGATATGCGTATTAAAAAAGCAGTGATAAAGGACAAATCTGATGTGACTCAAGAAATTGATTGTGATGAAATATTAATATTTTATGGTCTTAAAATGGAATTGGGGCCAATTAATGATTGGGGCTTAAATCTTAATGAAAAGCAAATTTCAGTTAATACTGAAAATTTTGAAACTAATTTACCAGGTGTATTTGCGATTGGAGATATTTCTTACTACCCGGGAAAGCTCAAGCTAATCTTATCAGGCTTTCATGAGGCAGCACTTGCATCTCAAAAGGCTTTTGTGCGAGCAAAACCAGATGAAACATTGACATTTAGATACACCACTTCATCTAGTGATATTCAAAAAAAATTAGGAGTTAAATAGTGTTGCAAAAGCTCTACGATAAATATGTTTGTCCTCATCTCATAAATTATGCGATGCAAATGAAACCGTTCAGAAAACAAAGAGAAAAAGTAATACCTTCTGCATCAGGTAGAGTCTTAGAAATAGGTATTGGTTCAGGGTTAAATTTTAATTATTACAATAAAGAAAATGTATCAGAGGTATTTGCTGTTGAACCAGACGGCATATTATTAGAAAAAGCTCAACAAAATGCAAAAATAAACAATATAAATTTGAACGTTCAACAACTAAAAGCTGAAGAATTACCTTTTGATAATAACTCATTTGATACAATAATTAGCACATACACGATGTGTTCTATTCCTGGCCTCAGCAGTGCAATGTCAGAAATCAATAGAGTTGTGAAGCCAAATGGTAAATTGCTTTTTTCAGAGCATGGAAAATCTCCTGATATGAATGTCTTCAAGTGGCAAAAAAGAATGAATGGAATCCAGAAAAGAATAGCCGGCGGTTGTCATCTAGATGTGGATATTCCAAATGAAATAATAAAAGCTAAATTTAAATTGAATAAAATTGATAGCATGTATGTACCTGGGCCAAAATTTTTAAGTTATCATTATTGGGGCGTTGCTAGTCCGCTGAAATAAACTATGTTGATGCGACAAACTTTAGATTACGTTTTTTCAAATGCTGAAAAAAATAATCCAAAATCAATTTTACAAACAATCGATAATTTTGTTCTTGAAAGTGGTCAGTTCTTAATGAATGTGGGTCCAGAAAAAGGAGAAATTCTAAGAGACCATCTTGTAAAGTCAAAACCAAATAATGTTATCGAGTTAGGGACATTTATTGGATATTCAGCAGTATTAATCTCATCTACCATTGGAGAAAAAAGCAAATTAACTTCAATTGACTCAGACAGTCACTCTATAGAAATAGCGAAAGAACTAATCAACTTTGCTGGGTTAGATGATAAAGTTAATTTGATGCATGGGAGCGCTGAAGAAATTATACCCGAATTAAATTTTAATGCTGATTTTGTGTTTATTGATCATGCAAAGAAAAAGTACCTTTCAGATTTAAAGCTTTTGGAAACAGAGGAAATAATTCTCAAGAATTGTACTGTATTTGCAGACAATGTAGGGATTTTCAAAGATGAAATGGCGGAATACTTCGATCATGTCAGAAATTCTGGGAAATACCAGTCTCAAAATTTTAGCTCGAAATTAGAGTATAGAAATAATATATATGATGCAGTTGAAATATCGATTAAGAATTAACTATTATGGAAAATAGCAATCATTTTAATGTCATTGTAATTGGTGCTGGAATATCAGGAATTGGTGCTGGATATTATTTAAAAAAGAATTGTCCAAACAAATCATTTTGCATAATCGAGGGAAGAGAAAATATAGGCGGTACATGGGATTTGTTTAAGTATCCAGGAATAAGATCAGATTCTGATATGTTCACACTTGGCTACGCTTTCAAACCTTGGAAAGAACAAAAAACAATTGCAAACGGACCTTCAATTTTAAATTACTTAGAAGAAACTGTTGAAGAAAATAACCTACGCGAAAAAATAAAGTTTAGTCATAAAGTTTTAAGTGCCAATTGGAATTCAGGCAGTCAAAAATGGGAGGTAAGAGCCGCTCATCATGAACAAGAAATATTGTTGACAGCTAATTTTCTTTTCATGGGAACAGGATATTATAATTATGATGAAGGATATACGCCTGATTTTAATGATCTTAATAAGTATGAAGGTAAATTAATACATCCTCAGAAGTGGCCTGAAGATTATGATTACACAGATAAGAAAATGGTTGTGATTGGCAGTGGCGCAACAGCAGCTACGATAATTCCTGAATTGTCTAAAAAAGCGAAACATGTCACGATGTTGCAGCGCTCACCGACATACTATTTCCCAAGTCCAGACGAAGACAGATTTGCAAATTTCTTAAAAAAAATACTGCCATCAAAAATGTCTTATACAGTTGTAAGGTTACGGAATGTATTTTTCCAGCAACTTCTGTATAGAATTTGTCGATCATACCCTAAATATGTAAAACGAAAACTCATAGATGGAGTAAAAAAATTATTACCTAATCATGATATTTCAAAAAATTTTACTCCACGATATTATCCGTGGGAGCAAAGAATGTGCCTAATTCCAAATGGCGATTTATTTGAGTCTATACGAGAAAATAGGGCATCAGTAATTACAGATCAGGTTGACCGGTTTACATCCAAGGGTATTACACTAAAATCAGGCCAAAATATTGAAGCTGATGTTGTAGTAACTGCAACAGGTTTAAATTTACAATCCTTTGGTGGCGTACAAGTGCATATTGATGGAAAGTTGGTTGAGCCCTCTGAAACCATGACTTATAAAAGCATGATGTTCAGTGGAATTCCAAATTTTGTAAATTCTTTTGGTTATATTAATGCATCTTGGACGTTGAAAGCAGATTTAACCTGTGAATATGCTTGTCGTTTAATAAATTATCTTGATAAAAATAACTACAGTCATTGTGTGCCAAGGGTTCCTGTGGATGTGAAAGCTGAAAAAGATTGGTTAGCAACCGAGTTTTCATCAGGATACATTCATAGAGCTATACATTTATTTCCCCAACAAGGCAGCAGGTCACCATGGGTAAACACACAAAATTATTTTAAAGATTTTTTTGGAATTAAATTTGGTCGTCTGAATGATGACTCTATCCACTTTTCTTAAGCGTCAGCAGTTTTAGCCATTTCTCTTAGCTCATACTTCAATATCTTTCCAGTTGAAGTTTTGGGTAGCTCAGTAAATATAACTTTTTTAGGACACTTAAAGCCAGCAAGAGTTTCTTTACAAAAAGATATTATGTCTTTCTCTGTTACATTATCGTCCTGACTTTTTAATTCAATAAAAGCACAAGGAGTTTCGCCCCATTTTTCATCAGGTTTGGCAACTACTGCAGCAAAAAGAACTGATGGGTGCTTATACAACGTATTTTCTATCTCAACTGAAGATACATTTTCTCCGCCAGATATAATGATATCTTTGCTTCTATCTTTGATCTGGACATATCCATTAGGATGCATCACTGCTAAATCTCCAGAATGAAACCAGCCGCCTGACATCGACTTATCAGTTTCTTCTTTATTTTTAAGGTAACCTTTCATAACACAATTACCTTTAATCATAATTTCACCAATTTCTTCACCATCATTTTTGACCTCTTTCATGGTCTCTGGATTCATAACCGTAAGGCCTTCCATCATTGGAAATTTTACACCTTGCATTGATCTCAATTTTGATTGTTCCTCAACTGATAATTCATTCCATTCATCTTGCCATGCACACATCGATACATGACCATAAGTTTCAGTTAATCCATACACGTGCGTTACATCAAAGCCCATTTGTTGAACTGCTTCAAGGGTGGCTGCAGGTGGTGGGGCTCCGGCGGTAACAACATTAACTTTATGAGAATAGTCTCTTTTTTCATCATCAGTCGCTTGAGCTATAAAGTTTAATACAATAGGTGCCCCTCCGAAATGCGTGACTTTGTGATCAGCTATTGCATCAAAAAGATTTTTTGCAGATACATATCGTAAGCATACACTTGTTCCTGCTAAGGCGGTTAATGTGTATGGATTACCCCAGCCATTACAATGAAACATCGGGACTACCCACATGTAAGTTGGATGCATTGCCATGCTAAATGCTGTAACTGAACCTAATGCCATTAAATATGAACCTCGATGATGGTAAACTACACCTTTAGGAAGACCTGTGGTTCCCGATGTATAATTAAGAGCAAGTGAATCCCATTCATCTTCTGGCAAACTCCATTCAAAATTTTCGTCACCAGTTTTAAGGAACTCTTCATAATTTAGACTTCCAAGATTTTCTCCGGCACCTTCAGGATGATTAGCAAGCTCATCATCAATATCTATAACCAAAGGTTTAGTTTTTATTTTGTTTAACACTTCCTTCATGGTAGGTGAGAGTTCATTATCAGTGATTACTACTTTTGCTTCTCCGTGCTCAAGAATATAAGAAATGGTATCTACATCTAATCTAATATTAATTGTATTAATTATCGCTCCAATCATAGGAATTCCATAATGAGCTTCGTAAATTTCTGGAGTATTAAAACATAAGACTGCAACTGTATCACCTTTACCAACACCTTTTTTTGTGAGAGCGCTAGCTAGCTGCTTACTTCTCTTAAAAGTATCTGACCATGTATACTTTTTAGAACCATGAACAATTGATAGTCTATTTGGATAAACTTCAGCCGATCTTTGTAAAAAACTTAATGGAGAAAGAGGTGTGAAGTTAGCGTGATTCTTGTCTAAGTTAGTATTATACATATCAGTCATTAAAATAATCCTTCAATTTCACCATCATCATTTAAGTGTATCGCATTTGCAGCGGGAATTCTAGGCAGACCAGGCATAGTCATGATTTTATCACATACCACTACAAGAAATTCAGCTCCAGCTGCTAATCGTATTTCTCTAATTGGAACAATGTGATCCTTAGGAGCCCCTCGCAAATTCGGATCCGTTGAAAAACTGTATTGAGTTTTGGCAATACAAATTGGGTAATGACCATAGTTTTCTTGCAGCTCATCGAATTGTGTTCTTATTTTTTGATCTGCAATAATATCTTTTGCTCCATAAATATCTTGTGCAATTTTCTGAACTTTATCCCACAGTTTCATTTCATTAGGGTAAAGGTGCTTTATTTTTGGATTTTCCTCAGTTGTTACATCTACAATGTGTTGCGCCAAGGTTTCTGCCCCAGCTCCACCATTGCTCCAGTGAGTACAATTAAACGATTTAATGCCAAGCTCATCACAGCATTCACTGATTATTGAGAGTTCATTATCAGTATCGGTTATAAAATGATTAATTGCTACAGACACAGGAACTCCATATTTTTTCATATTCGAAATATGTTGTTGCAAGTTCGATAGACCTTTCCTCAAGGCGTCTAGATTTTCATTTTTCAGTTCCTTTTTATCCATGCCGCCATGCATTTTTAAAGCCCTTACAGTAGCTACAATGACTATTGCAGAAGGATTTAAATTTCCTTTTCTGCATTTTATATCTAGAAATTTTTCTGCGCCGAGATCCGCTCCAAATCCAGCTTCTGTTACTACATAATCGCTTAACTTAAGTGCTGTTTGAGTTGCTATAAGTGAATTGCAACCATGCGCAATGTTAGCAAAAGGACCCCCATGAATAATTGCTGGGTTTTCTTCTAACGTTTGAACAAGATTTGGGAGAAAAGCATCTTTAAGTAGAGTTGTCATTGCTCCGTCTGCATTTACGTCACGCGCTTTGATTTCTTTTTTATCTCGTGTGTAACCAATGATAATATTGCCAAGTCTTTTTTGCAGATCACTTAGACTTGTTGATAAACAAAAGATCGCCATAACTTCAGAAGCAACTGTAATATCAAACTTATCTTCTCTAGGAAAACCGTTAGCTATACCTCCAAGATTTATATTTGTATTTCGCAAAGCTCGGTCATTTAAATCTACAACTCGACCCCAAACTATTCGCCTTGTATCTATATTTAGATCATTTCCCCAATAGATGTGATTGTCGATCATAGAAGCAAGCAGGTTATGAGCAGATGTGATTGCATGAAAATCACCTGTAAAATGAAGATTAATCTTATCCATTGGGACCACTTGAGCATAGCCACCTCCAGCAGCTCCACCTTTAACGCCAAAACAGGGACCTAAGCTTGGTTCTCTGAGGCATACCAATGATTGTTTGCCTATTTTATTGAGTGCATCGTTCAAACCCACTGAAGTAGTAGTTTTACCCTCACCCGCAGGAGTTGGTGAAATGGCTGTAACTAATATCAATTTTCCATTTTTGTTTTGATTTTTCAATGTGTTGGTATCAATTTTTGCAATATGATGGCCAAACTTTTGAAGGCTATCTTCCTCAAGTTTTAGTTTTGAGGCTACCTTTTCAATTGGCACCATTTGATTTTTTCTTGCTATTTCAATGTCTGATAGAACATCCATTACTTCACCTCTTAAATTTAAGTCTAGACAACTTAAGAATTTTAATTCGTGGAGTCTACAAAAATGTATTGTAATACACCTAAATTTTAAATAGATTTCTCACTAAGGAGACTCAAAGAACGTTGCAAAATTAAGCCAAGCAACGTTACTTAATAATCGCGTGGCTTAAGCGTAAACACTTAGAATTTTTAATTATGGGAAATGTGAATTTTTCATTAGAGGTGACTACGCGGACCAACTTGTCTGAGCTACCCAAGCTTAATGATATATATGTAACATTCTTGCCGGGTACAAGTTACAAGGACGTCATTGAACAGACAAAAGCTTTATCAAAATCAGGTTTTAACGCAATTCCACACTTTCCAGCTAGATCAATAACTGATTTAGACATGCTGAAAGATTATGTTGATCAAATTAAAGAAGCTGGTGTTAAGCAAGTATTAATAATTGGAGGCGATAGAGATATTCTTGGCAATTATCATTGTTCACTTCAGTTAATTGAAACGGGCTTATTTGATGGAATGAAAATTGGTATAGCAGGTCATCCCGAGGGATCTCCTAATATGAGCGATCAAGCAATAGATGAAGCAATGAAATCTAAATCTTCATTTGCAGATTATATTGTTACGCAATGGACACAGGATACAAATGCATTATCTGAATTTGTTAACGAAGCTCCATTGCCCGTTCATGTCGGCCTTGCAGGACCAGCCTCAATGAAAACGTTAATAAAATTTGCTGGTTTTGTTGGATTAAAGAATACACTTAGCTTTGCTAAAAAAAATGCATCGAAAATTTTTGATTTATTGACGGTACAAACACCACATGATGTAATTCAAGAATTAAAAGGAAATGTAGATAATTTTCACATTTATGCATTTGGTGGAATAAAAAAAACAAGTGAATGGTTACAAAAGGAGAACTACTATGTCTAAAAAATTAGAACACAATACTACGGTTGATCAAAGTGATCGACATGTGCCTTACAATTTACGTCAAAGTGGACCAACCAAAGTTGAAATGCTGATCTCTACGAGAGTCAGAAAATCACCTTATTGGCATAAATCAATGGAAGCTGGTTGCTGGAGAGCAACAGTTTACAATCGTATTTATCATCCCAGGGGATATGTAAAGCCAGAAGATGGTGGAGCAATGGTTGAATACGAAGCAATTAAAAACCACGTCACTATGTGGAATGTTGCTGTTGAAAGACAGATATGTGTAAAAGGACCTGATGCAGAGAAATTTACAGACTATGTCATTACTAGAGATGCAACAAAAATCTCACCTTTAAGAGCAAGATACGTAATTCTCTGCAATTATAAGGGTGGAGTTTTAAATGATCCAATTCTTTTAAGAATTTCTAAAGATGAGTTTTGGTTTAGTTTATCAGACTCAGATATTGGTCTATATCTTCAAGGTGTGAATGCTGACAAAAGATTTAATGTAGAAATTGATGAAATTGATGCATGTCCAGTTCAAATTCAAGGACCAAAAGCTGCCGCATTAATGAAAGATTTAGTTGGTGATCAAGTGGATCTCGACAACATTCCATTTTACGGACTAGCAGAAGTTACTGTTGGTGGTCGCAGCTGTGTTATCTCGCAGACAGGTTTCTCTGGAGAGTCTGGATACGAAATCTATTTGAGAGATGCGACTCTTTATGCTGATGATATGTGGGATGCAGTTTTGGAAGCTGGCAAAAAGCATAACTTAATGGTAATTGCCCCGGCCCACCACAGAAGAATTCAAGCAGGAATTCTATCATGGGGTCAGGATATGGATCATGAGCATAATCCATTCCAGTGCAACTTAGGATACCAAGTATCATTATCTGGAAAAGGAGAATGGGAAAAGAAAGGTGACTATGTTGGAAAACAAGCTCTTGAAAAGATGAAAGCTGATCTTGCTGATGGTCACAAGCCTTATAAATTACAACTAGTTGGTTTTGAACTAGAAGGTAAACCAATTGAAGAATATGCGCCTGACTTCTGGCTCGTATCTCCCGGCGATGGTGGAGATCCATGTGGTTTCATTACATCTCCTTGGTACCATCCAGAAAAAGGAAAAAACATAGCAATGGGTTATGTTCCTTTTGACGGCTCTTTGAATGCCAATGGATTCCCAAAATGGGAGCTTGGAAAGAAATATAAAATTCACCTGCCAGATATTTATGCAGACAAACCGGGTGAACCAGTAAATGCAGTGACTGTGGATGTGCCGTTCACTGAGTCATTCAATGCAAATACAAGGGAAGTAGTTAAAGGTTAAATTTAAATAATTCTGGCGTCTTAAATAAGAAGACGCCGGAGTGATTAAGATTTGTGCTGAACGTAAAGTTGGTGATAGCACACTTTGCCATTCTTCTCGATAAAGTCTTGATGATATTCTTCCGCAGGATAGAACTTAACAGCTTCTCTTAATTCAGTAGCTACTTTTCCTTGATGTTCACCTGAGTCGTCAATTTGTTTTATTTTTTCTTCAGCAATAGTTTTTTCACCTTCTGAATTGTAGAATATTACAGATTTATATTGTTCACCAATATCAGGACCTTGTCGGTTAAATTGAGTGGGGTCATGTATAAAGAAAAATTTGTCTAGCAGTGCTTCATATGTAGTTTCTGAGTCATCATATTCAATTTCAACAACTTCAATATGACCCGTGGTTCCTGTGCAAATAGTCTCGTATGTAGGATTGTCAGTGTGACCACCTGCATATCCTGATATTACTTTTTTGACACCTGGGATTTCTTCAAAGAGCACTTCAACTCCCCAAAAACATCCAGCTCCTAAAACTAATTTTGCATTCATTACTTAACATAAAAGTTTTTTTATATATGTTAAAGGTCAAAATTAAATATATTCCAAATAAAATTAATACTTGTAATGGATACAGAGATAAGCATTGGCAAATTTTCTAGTCTGAAGATTTGGATTACCAAGAATCACAAAAGTAAAGACGATTGGTCTAGGAGCAAAAAATTTATCATTATAAAAATAACAACACACGACGGAGTTGAAGGGTGGGGGGAAGCATTCTCTATTCATCTCAGAGAAAAGGCAATTGCAACAATAATAATCGAGTTGTTTAAAGAAATATCAGAAATTAAGAACTTATCATTAAACTCATTTTATAATAAAATATTTTTTCTTAGAGATGGTCATGGAGGACTAGATTTTAGTTCTGCTACAAGCGCAATTGAAATTGCACTATGGGACATAGCTGGTAAGTTGAAAAATCTCCCTTTGAATTGCTTATTAACAGACAATCCTAAGCCTGATGTATCTATTTATGCTACGTGTTGGAGTGATCTAAAAAAAGATGAGGAAAATTACTTACATCAAGTAGAAAAATATTTTGAAAAAAAATATGGAGGTATTAAAATTTACCCATTATTTGAAAACACTTCAAACTCAGTTAAGTTTGTCGAGAGAGTAAGAAAAATAGTGGGAATGGAATACCCTCTCATGCTAGACTTAGCCATACCTAAAGATTTAGATCAAACAAAGACCTTCTTAAAAGAGGTATCTTTTTTGAAGCCCTATTGGATCGAAGAGCCAGTTGATGGAGAAAATATTAGCTTACTCACCGAAATTAAAAATAGTTTTGATATGAAAGTTGTGACTGGCGAAAAACAGAGTGGCCTCCCTCATTTTAAAGAAATTATTAAAAGAGATGCAGCAGATATACTTAATCCTGACATTTCAGGAATAGGAGGAATTATTGATATGCTTTACGTTTCAAAGGAAGCTTTAAATAATGATATCTCTATTTCTCCCCATTGTTGGAATTCTATGTCAGTGTCCGCATCCGCGATGCTTCATGTTTGTTCAAGCATACCAAATTCCGAAAAGGCAGAAATATTCCCTGATTACATTGAATTCACAAAAGAGTTTTGTGAGTTGCCTTTTAATATCGTAGAGGATAAAGCAATACTTAATCAGTCTGCTGGACTTGGGATGGTAATTCATGAAGATATTTTATCAAATTTAAGTACTTATAGAATGGATGAAAAAAATTAATGACTGAAGCAAACTATCTTTTTGATAAAATCTTTAAATCCAATGAAACTAATGAAAAAATATTTTTAATTAATAAGAGTAAAAAATTAAGCTACATAGAATTTCATGAGGTAGTTAATAAAATCTCTAATTATCTAATAGAGATTGATTTGTCTCCAGGTGACCGTGTTGCTGTCCAAGCAGAAAAAAACATTTTTCAATTAGCATTATATGTCGCTACCATCAAAGCTGGTGGCGTATATCTACCACTCAATACAGGATATACTCTCAATGAGTTAGAATATTTTTTTAATGACGCAAAACCTAAGGTGATTGTTGTCGATGATAAAATCCAAAGCAAAATAGATAGCATTACAAGCACTTCATCAGTTTCAATCTTAACATTAAATTTAGATGAAACCGGCTCTCTTACTGAAAGAATTAAAAACTGCTCAACAAAGTTTCATGCAATTGCTCGAAGTGAAAATGATTTAGCGGCTATTTTGTATACATCGGGAACTACTGGAAAATCAAAAGGCGCGATGTTATCGCATAGAAATTTAGTTTCTAATTCAGAAGTTTTAAGAGATTTTTGGAAATTTACAGAAAGTGACGTGCTCTTGCATATGCTACCGATCTATCACACACACGGTCTCTTTGTCGCTTGTAATCTATTGGCAATTGTTGGTGGATCAATGATTTTTTTAGAAAAATTTGATGTTAAGAAAGCGATGTTCTGGATGAAAGAGTCAACTTCAATGATGGGAGTACCTACTTTTTACACAAGACTGCTAGCAAGTGAAGAGTTAAATACTGAAAGCACTAAACATATGCGACTATTTATTTCAGGTTCTGCACCCCTGTTATCTGAAACTCATATAGATTTTGAAAAACGAACTGGTAAAAAAATTCTTGAGAGGTATGGAATGACAGAAACTAATATGAATATTTCAAATCCATATGACGGAGAGAGAAAAGCGGGAACGGTTGGCATTCCACTTCCTGGTATTGAAATTAGGGTAGTTAATGAGGAGGGAAAAGAAGTAGAAAATGGAAAAATAGGTACCATTGAACTTAAGGGTGAAAATGTTTTTCAAGGATATTGGAAAATGAAAGAAAAAACTGAAGAGGCATTTAAGGAAGATGGCTTTTTTATAACAGGTGATCTCGCACAGAAGGACGAAAGTGGTTATTTTACTATTGTAGGAAGAGATAAGGATATGATTATAAGTGGAGGGCTAAATGTTTACCCTAAAGAAATAGAAGATGTGTTAAATGAATTGCCAAATGTATTAGAGTCTGCCGTTTTTGGATTACAACATGCTGATTTTGGTGAGGCGGT
>ERZ802822.1018-NODE-1018-length-18503-cov-13.736025_pt1 | contig 18503 bp, 32 predicted proteins | sample MGYA00345649_ERZ802822 | MGnify/ENA primary metagenome ERZ802822 (study PRJEB30503, sample SAMEA104212359) | marine metagenome | biome: Westerlies Biome; feature: [SRF] surface water layer (ENVO:00010504) within the epipelagic zone...; material: water...
GAAGCTGGCTTCTACAACCATTCTTTCAATCCCATTGGTCTTGAAGGACCTGCCTTCTGCATCTGGGAAGTGCGTGATGGCATCAGCGACGTTGAATTCCAGGCATTTATCGATGGCCCCAACGGTCCCGATATGGGGCTAGGCGCCTTGCTGAACATCTGCCGTGAGATCAACGTTGAGCTGGCTGGGAACACCCCTTATCCCCGTAAGTTCGCCTGACGCAGCAGTAGCCATCCTGGGTCGCTCAATTTGAGCTGTGAGCAGCTGAGACTAAGTATTGGCAGTAGCAGCAGGAGTCGTTTCATGCGTCAGAAATGTCGTTCCAGGCCAGAAGGGCTTTGATATTCGAGCCAGGGTTGAAGGCTGGGATTATGTAGCTGAAAATATTCATATCTGTACTGAGTTCTCGGAAAATCTCCTCCAAGTCCTTCTCCGCATCGTTGGCACTCTTTAGATAAGTCTCTTTGTATTTCTCGTCGATGACGAAAACGTTAATCACAAATCTGTAGCGCACTCGATAAAAATTTTTTTACCAATCGCTTGCTTGAGTCCGTCCAGGCTGCCTGAGAGATACTTGATTTCAATCGCAATCCCGTCCTCCTTGATAGTGAGGCCTGGACGGTTCTTCTTGTCGAATAAGTAGATGCTTTGGACAACAGTGTCCTTCAAGTCGTATGATTGAGCTGCCATTATATTTATCGCATCATGTTAATTTGTTTCGATAATACAAATGAAGCGTGATCATTTTTTGTGACCTTTTGGCTTGTTCAGATGCATCGTTGTTTCAATGACTGGATGAGAATCGATGGTGCATTCTTCTGACCTTGAAGAAAAAATGCTTCCTGCTCAAGTTTGCGATTAGCATGATGATAGCTTTTCAGGAGAATTGCTCTAATTTCGCGTTCCACGACTGGGGTCAGGCTTACATTCCATCCCACTGGAGTTAGTTTTCCAGATGGGCAGCTTTGGATTGCATGAACGGCCTCATGTAAGAAAGTTTGGCGGGCGATACCGAGTGGAAGAGTAACTGGAGAAATCCAGAGGGTTTTGCTTTCACTTTGAAATAATCCATAACTTCCACGCACGGGAGGTAATGCAATGAGAACTTTGAAACCTTTGGTATTGAGGGCCTGGATAAGTGGTTGTAGGTTCGCCGGTAGTCGACTCAAGGGCTGTGGCGAGAGAGCGGATGATGCGATCATTACCTGTAATGCTACTGAAAGGATTGGATTCATTGTTTGTAGATCTATTGGGTCCTTCTAAATTAAACTCATGTGGGTCATCCGAAGGCTCGCTATTTGTTTAGCGTGGAGCAATTAAAATAGAAGACAGTAAGGGACTTACAAATGCAATTAATGAGCATTAGCGGTGCTGCAAGACATCTTGGATATAAGAGCCGCTCACAGCTCTACAAGTTGATTGATGATGGCTGGCTTGATGAGCACGTGCATGTGCAGATGCCAAGCGGGCAAAGGTTATTAGATGTAGATGGGTTGCAGGAAAAGCTGCAGGGTCTGTGTCAGTGGCGTATCGACAGCGTGTTTCTTAGATCGAATGTATCCATGAATGCTTGATGGAGTCAGGGATTGGACGGAGCTGGTTCCGCCTAATTACCAAACGAGCGGAGCCCGAGCGATAAGGCTCCGCCGCACCCATCAGCCTGCTCTCGAGGAGAAGGTGCCATTCAGTCGTAACCGTTCTGTCTTTAGATAAGGAGTGTGTCTTACTACTTAAATGCAAACAAGGAGATCTCCTCTTTTCCTTGGATGAGATGAATCACGTGTATTTCAATTGGCTGGAGTCGTTGCCCTGCACTCGCAAGCTCCAGACCGTTAACCAAGGGATGGGGGAGTGGGCGCCGCTGCCCGAACATGTTGATCTACCCCGCTATGAAGGGACCCCGCAGAGGTGGATTGAACGTGATTGCCCTGATGCTGTGATGTCTCGCCTGTGGCGCTGGGTCAGTGGTGTTCGTTGTTCTTGTCACTGATCAGCGACAGATGCGAGGGTCTATCTCCGATTGCTGTGGTTCATGGAATTAGCTCTTCCCTGTCCTCTTGATGCCGGGTGGGAGTTGGTTCGCACGGTGGTCCTACCGAAGCGGGGGGCTGATGGTTCTCCCCTGGGCGGTTTCTCCGCAGCGGCCTACCAGCCGGAGCTGGATCGACTCTGGTTGCTTAGTGATGCCCCCCGCGGTCATCTCATTCCATGGAGTGGGTTGTCCCAGTTGCTCAACGGGCAGTCCACCACGCTTCATCCAGGGCCAAGGCTTCTGCTTCGGGATGGCTTCGGCCACCCGCTGCCTGAGGGGTTTGATGGCGAGGGCCTGGTCCTGGTGGACAACAACAACAGTGCCTGGATCGCCAGCGAGGGGCGCCGCACGCCGGATCGTCTCGCACGATTGATCCGGATCGACATCAACACGGGCCGGCAGAAGCGGGTGCTGCAGCTGCCACCGTCCTGGAGGGAGATTTCAGGTCGCGGTCTGGCGGCGAATCAAGGACCGGAATCCCTCACGGCGTTGGCTCCCTCTGAGCTTCTGCTCGCCGCAGAACGGCCTTTGCTGCAGAGCAATGATCCACTGTTGGTGCCGATGGCGCGAGTCAATCAAGGAGCGGCGGTGCGACCTGAGAGCACCTTGCAGATCCAACCACTAGCCGAAGGCGCTGGTCTAACAGAACTGCTGGCTCTACCAGCGCAGCGAAAACTGCTGGCCCTGGTCCGTGGATTTCAACCACCACTGACATGGTCCGCTCAGCTGCTGCTGTTTCCATATCCCAGCGGCAGCGACACGCCTCCCCCTCTGCAACCTGTGCACGGTTGGAATCTGCTTACAGCTGGTCTGCCGCCAGACAATTGGGAGGCCCTGGCCATTGGTCCAAAGCTGCGTGATGGTCGCACCACGTTGGTATTGGGGAGTGACGACAACTTCAACCCGCGCCAGTCAAGCTGGCTCGCGGTCATGGCTCCTCGCCGCACCGAAGCCTGTTCCGACTAATTTGCCAGCCTCCGGTGGCCAGCTCATTCCCTTCTTCGTTCAGCGGTGAAGAAAGAACGCCAAGGCGTACCCGATCACGATGCCTTTTCCGAATGTGATCCAGAGCATTTGGTACTTGCTCAGACCAAACCGCTGCCGAATCCGCTTGATGTACGTCTTGTGCCACAGCAAGACCGAGCTGGTCTCCTGATTGTCTGACTCTTGTTCGGAACGAATGAATCGCTTGCGCTGCGCTGATTCATAACCAGTCAGATCATTTGCCTTTTTCGGTTTTTTGCTTTTCTTGCTCATGCCCCAATGATGGCAACAGGCGGTTAAACCATCTAGGTGCTTAACAAGAAATTGCTTAACAAGGTCCGCAGCTTCCACGAACCGCCAGAGAAGACTGGCTGTACTCCGAGCAGCAGCAGAAGCTCTGTCACTTCAAGCCCGACACAGCGACTGTTCACTCGCAGTGCGAGACCCCTCAAGTTCTTCAAAACTATCTTGGATACGGGGGATTTCCTTTCATCTTCCACGTTGATCTCCTTGCAGATGTTCATCAACGCTCCCAACCCGAAGTTCACCCCATTTGGCCCGTCGATGAACTCCTGAAACTCCTCTGCTGTGATTCCCTCGCGGACTTCCCAGAGGCAAAAGGCAGGGCCTTCAGGGCCAACAGGACAGAACGCGTTGTTGTAGAAAACCGCTTCTAGGTTTTTGGCTACGGCCTCATCCCAGCCACCCCCTGATGCCGTGGCTGCTTGGGCTGGCTTCACGACACGCCTCCAAATAGCAGAAGGCTTATGGATCGACTGCTTTATTACCGCGACCTTGCGGGCGAACAAGTTCCCAGCTTCATCGGCATGCCTGAAGCCTTTTTTGATTGGACTTGGCATGGATGGCTTCCCGCGGTGGTGTTCTCGATGACCGTGATGCTGCTGCTGATCTGCGTGATCGGCTCCAAAACGAGCTGGATAACGCCGGTGCTGGGTGATGACTAATCCATCAACCAATCCCAATCGTCTTCTGTGTCCCAATTCCTACCGCTATTTGGCCTGCGTTTTTTGGGCTTGGCCTGTTCAATCATCAACGGAGGTGGAGGGAGCAAGAACGGCAGGACAGGTATCTGCTTGTTTTGCAATTGATACGGAATCACCTGTAGGCGTATGGGTTTTGTCGCCTGGGCAGGGAGTGCAGTCAAAACCAACAACGCAATCAATACCCTTCGCACGCCTCACCAAAAAATGCCCCACATTTTCGACCCCATCCTTGACGACGGGCCTGTGCTCTCAGACACATTGGCTAATCCCCAAGTAGTGCGAAGTTCACTCATTGGAGGGCAGGGTCCAATGTCTTGTGCTTACTCCGGTCGTATGGACTCCATGATGCGATCCGGCTGGGAAATGTAGTCGCCCACCTGCGGTCAGATGACCAGACTCGGAGTGCAATCCATGAAAGATTGCTCCCATAGCTTCCGCATTCAATGGCAGTTTTTGATCAGACCACACCCTTCATGCTGTTGGCCCGTATCCATGTGAAGCCTGGATGCGTTGATGCTTACTTAGAGCTGGCTCGAGCCACCGATGCAGCAGTTCAGGCCTCTGAACCGGGCATGATCCACCACACCTTTGACAAGGATCCTGATGATCCTCAAGCATTTGTTTGGTCAGAGGTTTATGCCAACGACGAGGCTTTCAGAGCACATGTCTCCAACCCTCCTGTTCAGGAATACCTCCAAAAGCATGCTGAACTCGGCGATGGCTTCAGCATTGAGGTGTACGGCACTGTCTCCGATGAATGCCGAAGGCTGATGGAATCCTTTGGGCTGCCTCTCAAAATTTTCGAAACCAAGCTGGGCTACAGCCGGGTCTGATCTACGCGTCTCGGGTAGGTCAACCATATGCGTGATTGACATGACGCGTTAAAAAAGCTCTTCGATTGCAAATAGACCTAGATAAAACTAAGACGATTTTTGTCTTTTAGCCGATGATAGGAGCCAGTAAGAAATGAAGGCAGATAGAAATAAAGGCGCCCAATGCGACGGCAGGAAGCGTGAAATTCATACAGTTTTCCCGAATTCCTCTTACTTTATAGCTCAAGTCTGAGTAGTTTGCATCATAAACTACAAAAAACTTCTTGAGAGTAATTGTACTTATGGGGTTGTATCGATATTTTTGGTGTTGGACGTGCTGTCAATCATGCTCAATAAACTCCTCTGTTTCTCCTCTAAAGCCATCTTTCATCTCTTCTGAGCACTCAAAGAGATCAGGTTTTGATCAAGTTCAGCCGTCGCCAGCACAACCGTTCCATTCGTTGCACGGCTGTTCCCAAAACACACGCAGAAAGCCATTGGGTGATTGAAAAACGATGCCGCCGTAGCCGTTGATGCGCGTATACAACTTGCCCTGCTGCTCAGAGGTAAATCGATATTCGATACTTCCGCGGTACACGCTCACGTTGCCGCCCGACTGGCTAAACCCGCATCTCTTGGTTTCTGTTGGTTGCTGACCGGTTTGCTGAGTGAAGCACCAAACATCAGCTGTATCGGCCTTTGCTGGTGTAGCAATAGCGGCGACAGCGATGGCTATCGTTGTCAGAAAGATGCGGATCATCGGCAATCAGAGGGGCTAGAGGTGAACCAATGGGATGGCCTCAAACTTTCAATCAGCCTGGTTTCAACCGCCATCCACTTGGCAACCAAGCATTGCTCCCGCTGCTCCACCAACGGGTACGCCAATCCAGCGTCCATCCCCCCGCGACAAAGCAGCACCTGCAGCACTCCCGAGAAGTCCACCAAGAATGCTCCCTTCGATGCAGCTGTTGTCATCAACGTTTTGAGCCTTTGATGAATGTTTAGACGCTGGGTGCTTGCGAGCAGATGAATTTGACCGGCAGGGGATCTCAACCTTTTCGGTCCAGTTGCGAACATGCCCTGGCTTCTCTTTCGTGCCAGGGACGTATTCCTCTCGGTATTCATCGCGGAAGCATTGTGTACTTGTGGAATATCCCGGTTGATAGGTCGTTTCAGCGAAGAGTGGCTCTCCAATTGAGCACGAAAGTGGCAAAGCCAATAGTGCAGAGATCAAGCGTTTCACAACAACACGTCGGCTACCGAATCATCCTGCATTGAAAAAGGTTCGGGATCAAGTCCGAAGTTGTTACTGCCTATGACTTAAACGCAGATTTGGATCCAGTCTGATGGATGATGTTGGACGGCGAACATCAATGAGGCATTCAAATTTTAGCGCACTGAATTTATAGATTATTGAAAAGTGGTATCAGAAAATTTTTGGAATATAGGTTATTTATTTTGATCTTGTCTGTTGACATAGGGGAAGAAGTGAAAGGTGAAGTCTCGAATACTTATTAATAATTATGCAATTGATGGGGTATTGATTAGGGAGCACTTGTTCAACAGAGCCAACCAAAATGGCTGGCTCTGTTGAGGCTTGCTTCATTTTGATGGAGGCTAGATCAGCTGTAGGCCTTGGCCATCAGAGGTCCTGCTTGGTCGTCGGTCAGCACTGGTGTCACCTCCCAATCGAGGCATTCAGCCCATTCGGCAGCATGTTCATAGCAAGCGTCCGCAGTATCGGCTTCAACCAAAATCCAACCCTCGACGGAACCCGGAGCATGGAATCTCTTCCACGACTTGCATTCAGGAAACGGAGCCCCAGTGGCTAAGAACTTCTTGGCGGCAATTTCGTGGTAACCAGTCTTAAAAGACCAGTGCATTAAAAAGGTCATGCGAGTTGAATTGACCCTCAGACAATGACAGACTCTCGCGTCGTTGTCCGTTACCAATCGAACCTTGGTGTTGTGTCAAAAGCCGCCAAAGCGAAGACAAACTTCCAAAGCACCTAATCCAATGAGGAAGGAGCCACCAAGCAAGGCTAATTCTTTTGGTGTTTGTACCATTTGAATGAGGGCAGAGCCCGTGAGTAACACTCCAAAAAAATCTAAAGGAAACCTGAAGTCGCAACATGTCCGTTGATTGCGGTTTCACCGTGAGTGACGCGCCGATTTACGCAAGTTCATGAAATATGCGCAACAACCTGTGGGTTTGGGTGAGCTACTCAATACAACTAAATGCTTTGACTAAAGAAAAATCGATTGGTCGCTGATCATGTGCTGATTGTGATTGAGTGAATGCACCGCTGGTCCCAGTTCCAGCAGTCGTGTTGCATGTGATCGAGCGATCCTTTGCCAGGGAAGCCGAACCGGGCATCTCTGCGGTGATTGTCGTGTCCGTCACTGGCCTCTTAGTGGTGATGGCAGGAATTCCATTGCGTAGAGCTGGGACCCTTGATGGATGAAAAATTTTTCAAGATCCCCCAGATGGGTGATGTCGCCAGCAACGTTCGCTGCGATCGTCAGATCACAGACGTCATCATCAGAGCCCATGTCCGATAAAAATCTGAATAACAATGAAATCACTCATTTGGTAGATACATCGTCTAGTGAATGAAACTATCGATGTGATTTTTGAAGTTATTCCCTGCCATAATGATGATTTTTTTTGCCCTGCTTGGATTCGTTGTTTCTGTGAATGCCATACGAGCTATTAACCAAGACTTCAATAACAATCAGCGTTAACGAAAGTCAACCCTACGAACATAGGATTATTTGAAAGATCACCATTGGATGACTCCGGAAGTTCTGCAGTGGTGCAAGCTTCTACCAGATTCCTTAGCCCTTTTGAATGACGCAAAATTATGATTGTGATCGTCCTGGCCAGCATCGGATGACCAAAAGTGCCACAAGGATGCCTAGGGCTACGTCAATAAAGCGGGTCGCTGCCGTAAGCCAAATCGCTGCTTGATCAGCCTCGGTGACCACCACGGTGAAGGCGATCGCTCCGAACCGTAATGAGCTCGGATGCAACCGTGCTGCATAACAAAGCCATCCCAACAGTCCAATACATAGTCCGTAGGTTAAGAGTGATTGTTGAACAAAACTCACTTGAACAGCCGCTAGCCCAACGCCGAGAAGGGTCCCAATTAAGCGACGTCGAGCGGTTTCAAAGGCACGATCAAAGGCCTCCAGGGAACAAACAATGGCGGATATTGGTGCCCAGTACGCATCTGGTAGCTGAAGAGCCTGGGCCGTCGCCAAAGCAAGAACGGCTGATAGTGCGATTTGTAGGGAGGAGCTGATTGATGCCTTCATCAACGGATCAGCACGATTGAGCAAGATTGTTGAGTGCTCACCATCACCGTGCTTCTCGTCCGAGAGATCAACAAAAGGACAATCAGGTCTCCAAAAAGAAACCCCCGCCAAAGGCAGGGGTTTCGAAATCAATCTCAGGAGTGTGTCCTTGTTTCCACCCTGTGAAGGATTTTTTCCTCACAAGGTAATCTTCCCCCTCCAGGCATGCACTGGCATCCCAGCGTGGGCCAGCTTGATGATTGGCGATTCCAATAGCATCCTTTTTCGGCTCGGTGCAGGATCTGTTTCAAGGCATCACACGCTCACCGATCTCCGTATCAATCAAGTCGGCGTTCAGGGCTGGGCGTTGTTGTTGCGATGAAGCTTGGTCGTTAGGAAAAAAACTGTTGAAGGAGCTTTAAAAAGCCTGTTGGCTGTCCCTCAAGGAGAGCCAACAGGCTTGAAGAGGCGACGATGACGGAACAACGCCGAGATTGACTTGATCCTAAAAAGACAACTGCCCGGAAAGCCACAACTCTGCCCCTTGGTTGGCCCCCTCACTTAATGCAAGGAAGCAGGTGGCAACGACGCCGCCAATGGTCAATCCCATACCCATCAAGATCAAAGCCATTAATCCCTGCTCATTCGTCAGAGGACGGGTGTCTTGGAAACGTCGCCTTGCCATTCGTGAAAATTATCTCCCTCTGTTGTGGCCACACTTCGCTAAAAAAACAACAGGCTCTTTCACCTATCTATTTCGCAGTGCAAGCGACACACCAGCCAACAACGTGACGAAGGGATCAGAAGCGATTGTTTGACCAACACCACCAACGCTCCCAATCACAACATCACCATGGGGAGATAACCCTTGGCGCAGACGACGTGATTCCGGTGGTGGTGGAGTGATTTTTCTGGTTGGCATGCAAAGCAGTTGCGAGAAAAAGCGCAGCAGCTAAGCAGAAAGCCATTGCGAGGATTGAACACCTCACGCATACCAACAGGTGTTCATCCGATGTCTAGCCATGAATCACCGGTATGAGCCCATGGAGACAAGAAAGGCTGAATGATGGCTGGAGCTGGAATCAACACACAGCTCCAATATCCTGAGGAATGCAAACAACACCTTCCCCATGCCTTGATGCCATAAAACCCTTACATGGGATGGAGAAGGGTCTGCAGACTGACGAAAATTATCGAGAAGTCGATCGGCAAGGCGTCTTCGGAAGACAGAAGAATGGTTTGGGGAGAATTGACAACGTATGGATTGATGAGTTATTAATTAGTTATCTGATTTACACAATCAATGCTCACCGGTTCCGACCTCCTCGCCAAAGTAAAGGAGCTTGGCGATGTGTCCAAATCCGACCTTGTCAAAGCCTGCGGTTACGTATCCACGAAAAAGGATGGCGGAGATCGTTTAAATTTCACGGCTTTCTATGAAGCGCTATTGGAAGCCAAAGGCGTAAGCCTGGCGACTGGTGGTGGTGCTGGAATTGGCAAAGGTGGCCGCAAGTTGAGCTACACCGCCAAAGTTCAGGGGAACGGCAATCTTCTCGTCGGCAAGGCTTACACCGCCATGCTTGAACTGGAGCCAGGTGCTGAGTTCACGATCAAGCTTGGTAAGAAAGCAATTCGTTTGGTTCCTGTTGGAGCCGAAGACGACGAAGAGTGATCGATCATTTTCTCGAAAGGGAAAACATCTGATCCAAAATCCTCGTAGCGATGCTGCGGGGATTTTTTTTGGAAAAATCAGGCCCATTGATTTGGTTACAGTTGAACGGAGGCATTGATTCTGTGCGCTATCAACCGAGCAAAGAGCATCTCGACAACCAAATTCCAAACACAATCAAGGAATTGCGGGATCTTATTCAGACGTTTCAAAAGGAAACCGGTGCTGATGATCCATTTATTCAAACAATGCTGAGCCAGCTTTCAGATTCATATCAATCCTCGCCATCACAGGATGGTGGGTTCGGATTTCGCTAGGCGTCATGCGATCAATGCCTTTCACCCCTCAAGCTGAGAATCCAAATCCAAATAGCAAAAAGTGTCCCGACGGGAAGAATGATCACAATTAATTGACTGATGATCAATTGACGGACGTCAGGATCCATGACAATCACTCTCTGGTGAGCGATTCCCGTTCGCTGCTTTTATGGGGTCAAACAACTAGTGACGTCGCGATAGATCACTGGAATGACAGTGATCGCCCTCGCACTTCAATCCACACTGCGGATCTTCGCTTCCGTACTGCCAGGGACGTCTCATCGCCCAGTACTCGTCGACCAATCCGAGCAGATTTGCCAGAAATTTTTCTAAGGAGGATTGGTGCTTCATGGTTGAACGATGATCGACAAAATGCTGATCAGCAACAAAGTTTTAGATTTAAATCAACAATCCGCTGAGTTCTTGCCTTGGTCGTGCCCGTCAGATCTTGATCGTTACCCCATATCAAGTAAATAATGCAAGACAGCCACTCGATAATGATCTCCAATGCCGTGATCATTGATTGGCCCCGCGATTTCATCCGGTACCCGATGAATTCTGCTGATAGCCTTGATTTCGTAGGTATGGCCAGGGGGTGGACCTTCCCCACGACTGCAATTCCAAACACCGGTAGCTTCACCTTTGTAATGTCCAGAAATTTGGGCGGCATGGGCAAATATGTTCTCTCCCATCTGGCACATAACTATCGCGATGCATTCGTAAAATTCATCAGATGAGATGACATTATGTGTGTCCCTGATAGCGCATTCGTCCATCCCAAGGATCATGTCCTCTAAAGCCGTTTGCCCCACATAGCGCCAGCTTCGAATATTGATCTGAGAACTTGGTTTCATTGTCCGAACAAGCTCGAAAGAATCATTGTCTTTGATTGAAATTGTCGTTCAGGTTGTAATTCCTTTTGATGAGTCGTGAGTAGGAGTGATGAGATCAATATCTTGACTCCCTTCTCCACGACCAGGTGAAGATGACTTTGGACGACTTCTTCCATCTTGACGCCTTGTTTCCCCCTCCCTAGCCTTCCTCGTCTGATCTCATTGGTATGAAGGCGTTTGTTGCGACAACTTGTTTGCTGATCGCCATTGCACCTCAGGTTGAAGCATCGATTTTCTCGGTTAAACCCAACACCAACTTTTATTCAGCGCCAAACGCTTCCGACGCGACGCGTCTCAACCTGCCAGAGGTTCGCGTTCATATCCCCTCAATCAAAGACCACCAAGGGTTTTGTGAATTCAAGCTGATGTACAAGATCGCTGATCGATCCAATTCAGCCTTGCCTCAAACAGCTTGGGCACGCTGCGTCTCCATCGACCAGCTCATTCCTTCCCAGCCCAAACACGACGATTAGATGTTGCTAGCAATGCCGCGCTAATGCTGGCTTGGTGGCGTGGGCGTCGAATCACAGCTTGAAAGATCTAGACATAGCTGAGTCATTCCATTACGAGTCGCGATCGCTCACAATGGGTTCGGGGCTTGAGACACCCCTCACACGGACCCGAGACTTCCTGCAAGCGTTGGAAGTCTTTTTTTTTGAGTGAGCTCTCCCGTCTACCCCAATTTGTCCCTGGCTGAGCGAGCATTGCAACCTGTGAGTTTGAGGCCCCGTCTTCGACCTTGGCTCGTCCTGTTGTTTACCACCCGCGCTACTCCGCTGAATTGCCGAGCACCCATCGCTTTCCGATGGCGAAGTTCAAGTTGTTGCATCAGCTCCTGCTTGACCAAGGACTGATTGAGCGCAAGCAGATTCACGTTCCCCTCAGCATCGCTCGGCGTGATCTGGAAGAGATCCATCCGCGTCGTTATCACGAAACGTTCAGCCGCGATCAACTCACTCGGCCTGAACAACGACGGATCGGGCTGCCTGCTACTTCGGCATTGGTGCAACGCACATGGCTTGCTGTGGGGGGGACGTTGCTGACGGCTCGGTTGGCGCTTCGGTATGGACTTGCCAACCATCTGGCAGGGGGAACACACCACGCCCACCCAGACTTTGGGAGCGGCTTTTGCATTTTTAATGACTGTGCTGTGGCCGCGAAGGTTCTTCTTCGACGACGCGAAGTCGAAAGAATTTTAATTGTGGATTTAGATGTGCACCAAGGTGATGGATCCGCCGCCTGTTTTCAGACGGATGAACGTGTCACAACTTTTTCGGTGCATGCCGCAAGCAATTTCCCCCTTCGGAAAGTGAAGAGTGATATTGATATTCCCCTGCCCGATGGCACCGAAGATGGGGACTATCTCGCCGCCATCGGTGATCAACTCCCCAATGTGTTGGATGAACTCAAGCCACAACTTGTTTTATTCAATGCGGGGGTTGATCCCCATCGAGACGACCGACTCGGTCGTCTTCACCTGAGTGACGACGGGCTCTTGATGAGAGATCGATTGGTTTTGGATGCGTGTTTGCGACGAAAAATCCCGGTAGCAACGGTGATCGGCGGTGGCTACGACACTTTGGAGCCCTTGGTGCGCCGACACGCCATCGTGTTTCGTGCAGCGGCAGAACAGGCCCGACTTTTCAACCTGGCATGACAACTTCAGTTCTTCCTCCATGGCGACCATTGATCAAAGCTGCGCAACGACGTGAGGGGCGTTCGCCTTCCGCCCGTTGGCTGCAATTGGCCACTGTTGGACAGAACGGACAACCGCGCGTGCGGACCTTGGTTTTTCGGGCATGGACTGACGCCCATCAATTGGAATTGTTCACCGACACGCGCAGTCAAAAAATCAAGGATCTCGACCATCAACCAGCCGTTGAACTTTGCTGGCTCTTCACGAAGGCTCGAGAGCAATATCGATTTGGGGGTGTTGCCAATGTCATCAAAAGCGACAACAACCGTGAGTTATGCCTACAGAAATGGCTGAGTTTGAGCCCATCGGGTCGATCGGTATGGGGATGGCCAAGTCCTGGTGAAATGTTGAACCGTGATGCAGCATTTCCCGAGGCCTTATCCGATAACGAACCCATGCCAGATCACTTTTCGGTGTTGCGACTTGAGATCGATCATGTCGAACGTCTGCATCTTGGACCGCACCCACACCATCGAACACGCTGGCAGAGAAACCAAAACTGGCGAACTGAAGAACTCAACCCTTAAATCACCACCAGCGTGAGACGCGGCCCACCGATGGTTGGCCTGGATGGCTGGGGACTGTGACCACCGACAAACGCTGATGGTTCTTCTGATAATCAAACCGACAGAAACCAACTCCCGTGCCGGAGCAGGTGGACAGGCTGCTCAGCGGGACTGCTGACCATCGCCTTTCTTCTGGAGAGGGGGATTGCTTCGGGGCAGGTTGCCATCCCTTTTTCACCAAAGATCGGTTCGCTTCCAAAATCGTTTGCCGGGCCTCAAGTGCTGGCGCAGGCTCCGGTGTCGCAGCGGCGACTCCAGCACACAGCGGGGAAACCAAGATCAGAAGCAGAACAAAGCGTCCCATGCCGAGTCTCATCCATCTCTTTCCTAGCTGTGTAAAGAAAAGACGGCCACCATGATGTGAATTTATGCCTAGGTCGCTGGCTCAGGGCAGGGCCTTTATAGAAGAGGCTGAAGGCCAGAGGCGATCAGCATGCTCACAATCAATGCCACAGAAGCTTTCGAAAGATCAGCGCCTATCACCCGACTCCAGGGGCCACCATCTTGGAGCGCAAATGGTTGACAGCTCCGATGAGAATGAAAACGCAGCGCACCTTCACGCCCGCCTAACAGACCAAGAAACACCCATGTGGTGCTGAGCGGAAAGGAGGTGAGCAACGCACTTCCCACTAAGCAGCTGCCAAATAACAGGTCGATCACTGTGGCGGAACGCAGATCAGATGCGTTGGTTTTTGTGTGCAGAATGCCTTGAATAGGTCCCCCTCCAACGCTAATTAACCAGCACAGCCCAAGACAGAGCAAGACTGTGCACATCAGCATTGGTAAAAGTTCGAGTTGTCGGGGTAAAAAAATAAATACATTGGCAAGATCTTGGACCAACCAAATTCCCCAGAGAAATGCGGTCGCTAACCACTGCGCAATGAGCCAAACAGGGCTCACCGATTGAGCAGATTGATTCGTAATAAAAATCCATCGCTCGACGAGCCAAAGGCCAAGCCCATAAATGATCATTGCAATTAAAAATGCAATGAGATAACCCAATAATGACACTTTGATTAGGGAAGAGCTGTTCGTAAATTCAAATGTCGATAACACCAGAAAAGAGGTGCTTAATGGTGCACCCCATTGGGTGAGCAGCAGCATCGCAAGGGGAGGAATGAGGTACACCCAGGTGAATATTGCAGGCTGAGTAAAGACATGACCTGGAACATTGAGACGACCCCATGCAGGATCGCCTCCGTTCACGCTCCAGCCGAGCATTAACACCACCACGGATACTGTGCATAAAAAAATCATTTGGCACCACTTCGGTACATGACCTTGGTTGGCTTGTAGATAGGGTCCCAAAGTTTGTAGTGAGTCGTTTCGTATGATGGACAATAATGACAGCGTAAATCCCGCAATCATCCAAGACTTTGAAAGTATCAATTCCATTGATCTATTAACGCTTAGATTTCAAGCAAAAGTTTATGAAGAGCAGCTGTAATGGGAGACCCCGCCTGCATAGAAGAATGAGTCTGGGCGTAAGCGGTAATATTGATCTTCAATGGCTTGAGTTTGTTCCTCATAGGGTTGATTTAAGATGGCCTGGATCTGATGGATTAACGAATAGTCCCCGCGACTTGCTTGTTCATAGGCTGGAACAATGAGCCACTCTCGCCAGGTATATTTTGGATTGATTTTCAGCATGTTCTGAGATATAGCCTGTTGATTATTGGCGCTGGCAATCAATCGACTCCATTGATCAAACCAAGATTGCCACTGCACTTCTAGCTGCTGAGGAAGAGGCGTATAAAAACTTTTGTTTAGAGCTGAGAAATCAGTCGGTAAATGCGACAGCTCACGGAAAAAGATTGTGAAGTCGACCTTCGAAAGTTCAAGTAATTGCAATAAGCCATCACAGAGCTGCCGATCATATTGAGCCAATCCCAGCTTTTTAGCCCACATATCCTGCAGCTTTGCTTGCATATGTGATTCAAAATCTTTGCGAATTTGATCTAATTCCTCAAGATTTTTATCATGATCAAGAATCAACAGCCTGAGAGATTTCCAAAACATATGGAAATTTGCTTCCGCAGCCACTGGTTGATTCAAGAAGGCAAAATGTCCACCGCCACCAATCCATGGCTGGAACTGTGCCTCAAAGAGCTCGCAGAAGCCAAACGGTCCATAATCAAGGGTGAATCCGCCTGCTGCACAATTATCACTGTTGAAATTACCTTGGCAGTAACCCACGCGTAGCCAGTTAGCGACTAAGGAAGAAAGACGTTCACGAAATGTACGAGCCAACAAAACGATCTGGTCAGAAAAATGAAGGGACTGATCAATTTCATTTGTATACTCTCGTGCGATTAGATGCATCACAATCATTTTTAATTCCTCGAAAGCTTGAGGATGGGCATCGAGTCGGACCCGACGTGCAAATAACTCCAACTGCCCAACACGTAGAAATGAAGATGAAACCCTAGTGCTAATTGCTATGGGGTTATCTACTAAAACATCAGGGTCCTGAGATTGGGATTGTTCTGAGTACCAGGGCCGCATCACTGTTTGCGATTGCGAGGCAAATAGCGTCAACGATCGTGTCGTAGGAATTCCTAGGGCATGCATCAATTCTTGAGCCAAAAATTCGCGCACACTCGATCGCAGTACGGCACGTCCATCGGCGCCTCGGCAGTAGGGCGTTGGACCACTTCCTTTTAGTTGCATTTCCCAGCGCTTCTCATTTAAAAGGCCTTCAAAAACTGAGATTGCCCGCCCATCTCCGTAGCCATTCCCAGTTCCGAATGGACATTGTTGATTGTATTCAGTCCCATAAATTGATAGGGCATACCCAGTCGCCCAACCCATGCATTGAGGAGAGTTGATCGAGGCGCAATCTCCAGAAAACATTTTTATAAAATCACGGTCTTTGATCAGCACATCTTGAAGACCAAGCTGCTCAAACAAGTGATAACTATGCGTGATATAAACCGGCTCCGGGAGAGGAGTTGGATTGACGGGTACAAAATGTCCCGAACAGACTTCTCGAGCCCGATGATCATTGCCATCATCCCTAGAGGCGGGATCAGCTCTTAAATTTGTTTTGAATGAATAGTCGGCATGTCGGATGAACTCTTGAAACGATGTGATCCCTGGACTTGATAACTGCTTTTCATGGGAAGACATCAGTCGCTACCACCACTTGGCATGTCAATCCATAGTAGTCACATTGGGTTGAGACAAAGCAACCCACCGGGATCAATAGGTCGACCATGGAGAAATCAATCAACTAATTTTACATTTAAATATTAAATTGCTTCCATATCTAACAATTGGTCCATGAGTGCCGCATAAAGCTGATTTCTCATCGTGAACAGGCACTCTTGCTCTTCGGCATGGCCACCGGGCCAGCTTTCATAGGCTTGGTTGATCGCCCGATGCATCACACGGAGTGCATCAAGGCCTAATTCAATTGAAACAACTGTTTGATCCTGCTCCATCGATCAACAACTCGTAGGACAAAGGTATTTTTGTTAAAGCCCCTGGGATTGTCGAAAAGCCCAAGCAGAAGCAGCCTGCTGCTGCTTCCAAGCCACTAGCAAGTCTTTGGCGATCGAGCGTAATTGGAGAAGATCATCCGAATTATCTATCTCTCTCGAGAATTTTTCGATCTCAAATTTTTGGCCAAGAGTCAAAGAGATTGGGTCCATTGGCTGGTGACTTGATGCGTTGAAAGTAATGGAAAAGCTTTGAAAGGGCAAATCACTTTTGTAGTCTCAGCAACTGTTTTGAAGATTTAGTGCTCAAGCCAATACATTCATGTCGTTACAGAACATGTCCTAACCCCATGCACCACAGCGATTTCACTCATTGGATGGCTTAGACAAGATCTGCATTAAAAAGCTTCATGCATTTCTCCTGGGAAAAACATCAAACACTTTCCAGGAATGTAGCCAAGGCTGCAGACAAAGACATGGGATTTGCTATTGCTCTGATGGGTGTTGGTCTCACACTTTTGTCGAAAGATCTCTTACTGGTAGAGCAACAACAACCCAACTCTGAGCTCAATAAGAATACGACTAGGTAATATAAAAGCCTGGTTTTCATGGCCAGGATCAATATCAAAAGATTATTCGATTCATATTTGATTCAACTTTATTCGGTTAATCCATGAATCTTTTCAGCTTCGATCAAGAAATTCTACTTGGTTAATCGTTGCCTTAGTAGGGAGTTGGTTGCAAGGGTGCATTGAACACATCACACGCTCGAGTGTCTGCTTCTGTCGCGTGCATCAATCACCCTCATCTTCGAACAAACTTTTTTGCCCAATACCGAATCAGTCTTGCGAAGCGACGTCTTTCTCGTTGATTGGTTGGGACGTCTTAATGACTGGAGTAGCACACCTCGCTGATAAAGAGGCTTCTAGGCGCTGAAGCTGGGCTTCGCGTAGTGCCTTGGCGAGGTCGAGGGTGCGGTCAGTCATCGGTTGGCGTTCCCATTAACCAACATCAGGTGTTGGTTAATGAAAGGGGGCCTTTAAATCGTTCAGACCCAATTTAGGCAGCAATTGACCCGTCTCAAGCAACCCAAATCCATCCGTAAGGATTTCAGGACACTTGCATGCTTGATCCGCCAGGGAATCCAAATGGTTGTTGTGTTTTTTCGATTGCGATGGGTGATGCAGGGATACAGATCTTGCTCTCTACATCAGGAAATAGTTCAAATTGATTCAAAATCTGCTCTGTGGAGTCAGCCTGGGTTTCCTGGTTGATCTCGACGAAGAGGTCACCTTTCAAAACCCTGTTTGCGCTTCCTGTGGGATCCTCTCGAAGACGAAGGCCGAGTCGGTTTCTCGTCAGTTCAGCTGCTGGACAGTTCAGCGCGGTGTCTGCACTGATGGAGCTGAACTTGGCCGCTCCAAGGTTGCAGGGTGGTGTTTTGAGGTCAGCCATCACATCTCCTCAAACGTCGCAACGGGTTCAGGGACCCACCTGCCCGCTGTCTTGTACCGACATTTCTCCGACCTGCTTGTCGGGTTCTTTGCGACGCTCGAAGTTCCTCTAGCTTTTCAAGATCTCCATCGATGCACGGACCCATCAAGATTGAGGGCTGTCAGCCGTGGTTTTGATGCCAGGTCTTGAAAAGTCATTTCAAGAGCCCGACATTCCTTGGCAAGTTTTCCCTGGTCGTTGTTTCGCCTCTACTGAGGTTTCAAAGCACGCCGTTTCCACTGTCGGAGGTTTTGGTTGAGAGGGCAATGCGCCTTAACACCGATGGCAAACGAGCTGTGC
>ERZ802822.1019-NODE-1019-length-18497-cov-6.245983_pt1 | contig 18497 bp, 11 predicted proteins | sample MGYA00345649_ERZ802822 | MGnify/ENA primary metagenome ERZ802822 (study PRJEB30503, sample SAMEA104212359) | marine metagenome | biome: Westerlies Biome; feature: [SRF] surface water layer (ENVO:00010504) within the epipelagic zone...; material: water...
AAAGGCCAACACAACCCCAATAGCATCATCAAAATCTTTTACCTCTCTGACAACATAAGGTGTTTCGTTGGCATGACCACCCCAGTCAATCTGTGAACCTTCCACCATTAAGAAAAAACCATTTTCATTTGAAGAAAGACTCTCTACCGCCTTATTGGTCATTTCAGCAAGGCTAGGGATTCGATTCTCGCTTGGCATGCCGCTGGGTGAGAAAAGACCGATTATTTGGTCTGAATCTTCGTCTATCATTGCTTGCCTATCTAAAACAACCGAGTATCCTTGTTCTCGAAGAGTTGGTAGTAGATTCAATTGATCTTCCCGATTACTTCCAGCAGAATCTGAGGGTATAAAATATTCTAGTCCCCCGCCCAAAATCACATCCACTTCAGATTCCACCATTTGTTCTGCGATTTCTGCGTATTTATTTCGCGAATCGATGTGTGTGGCAAAACTTGCTGGTGTTGCATGCGTCACCCCTGAGGTCGCAACCAATCCCGTTTTCATGCCAGCTTGTTGGGCTAATTCCATTAAAGTGACGCATTCATTACCTTCGGAGTCTTGAGCGATAACACCATTGTTAGTTTTAATGCCACAAGAATACGCCGTAGCTCCAGAAGCAGAATCTGTGATTAAATCATCTTCTGCATGTGTTTTAACTATTCCGGTTATAGGAAGACGTTGCGCATGTAAATATCCATCCGGGCCCACTTCCTGGAGTTGACCACTGTACAACTGAGCAATCCCAGTGCCATCGCCAATCATAAAAATAACATTTTTTATTGGCTGATCAGCAACCAAAGAAAATCGTGGGCCTTTAACTGTCGTTTCTGAGGCAACCATTAGTTGTTCGGTGATAAGCACCTCTTTTTCACTATCTGATGGCGTATTACAGCTAATCATGAGTGAGGTGCATAGAACAGCAAAGAAATAGATGTTTTTCATGATAACAAGGTGAATCGTGTTTATTAATTTATGCCGTAAAATCGCATATCAACCAGAAAAACACTAATTATTCCTTGTTAAATCTTGGTAACATACTTTTTATTATGCCCCAAACCCCCTTAGCTGGCTTTGGTGCTTTATTAGCTCTTTTTGCGGCTTGATTAAGGGTTTTCACCTCAACCGAAGGCTTCTTTTTTGACTTAGATGATGAACGTGGTAAAGATTTTTTAGTATCATTTTTAGAGGATTTACTGTTTTTTTTCGATCCTCTAGAAGTCTCTTTACCGCTTTCTTTCTTAGACTTTTTATCCTTTTTCAGTTTTACCGTAACGGTTTTTTTATCGGATGTATTTCGGTTGCTACCTTTTTTGCTATCCGTAGTTGAATCATTTTTATAATCACCCGTTGAACGGTCTTTTTCCGTAGTATCTTGATCCTCCGATTCATCTTTGGCTTCAGGCACAACCACCTCACCGTCAACTACTAGGTAAATAACTATTTTACCGTCTTTACCGCGGTTAAATTGAACGTGTTTTGCTTTGTTGAAATCGGCCTCAATTGGCTCACGCTCTTCTGCCGTTTCTCCTTTATCAGGTACATTAAGAGATTCTTCATTTGACTCTGGAACCTGCTCTTTAGCTTCATTTTTGGATTTTGCTGTAACAACAGTTACGCTGCTTTTTTCCGATGGTGAGCTAGATTTTCCAGCGCTTTCCTTTGAAGACTCTTTTTTGGATTTATCTTGATCAGACTCCTCGAACATAGTATCTAAGTCACCCTTACTAACTTCTACTATTTTAAGTGCATTTCCTACCTTCTTTTCTATGGCCTCGAAATACTTTTGATCTTGTCGATTTACCAAAGTAACTGCTGTACCTTCTTTATCGTACCTACCCGTTCTTCCAATACGATGAATATAATCCTCCACTGCTCTTGGTACATCGTAATTAATAATCATTGACACATCACTAATATCAATACCACGCGCAAGCACATCTGTCGCTACAATTACAGATACTTTTCCGTTTTTAAAAGCCTGTAGGGCAATATTACGCTCGTTTTGATCTCTGTCTCCGTGAATACCAACAGCTTCAACATCAATTTTTTTGAGTGCGTTAACTAATTGATCAGCACCTTTTTTGGTGGCTGTAAAGATGATACAGGATTTCCACTCATGGTAACCAAAGTAACGCTGAATAAAACGTAATTTTTCACGTCCATCTAGTAAATAGGCTTTTTGCTCAACAGAGTTGGAAGTGGTGGAAACCTCAATTTCCACTTTTTTTGGATCCTTCATAATCTTGGAAGCAAGTTTATGAATGTCTTTAGGCATCGTGGCTGAAAATAATAGGTTTTGCCTAGTTTTTGGCAACTTGTCTATGATGTGTTGGACATCAGGTAAAAACCCCATATCCAACATTCGGTCAGCCTCATCCAGTATCAGAAATTCAATGCCAGAAAAATCAATATCCAACACCTTCATTTGATCAATCAAACGCCCAGGTGTTGCCACTAATATATCTACTCCAGCACGAATGGCTTCTGCCTGTTTTCCGAAATCCTCTCCCCCAATAATCGTAGCAGAAGTTGTACCTGTATGGTACCCTAATGCAAATATTTGTTCATCAATTTGCTGGGCTAACTCTCGAGTAGGTGATAAAATTAGGGTTCTAATATGCTCTTTTTTCTCTTTGAGCATGAGTTCTAAGACAGGTATTACAAAAGCTCCTGTTTTCCCTGTTCCTGTTTGTGCGGCACCTAGTACGTCATGTCCCTGTAATAAGAGCGGGATACATTGTTCTTGAATGGGTGTTGGCTCTTGGAATCCAACGTCGTCTAGTCCAGCCTGTAGTAATTCGTGTAGATTAAGTTCTTTAAAATGCAATGGTTCTCTTTAGTAATCTTAGTTTTTCATAATATACACACAATATGTGAAAAGTGTTTTAGTGCATGAATTATTCTATCTTATTCAACTAAGAATTTAAAATTAACTATTAAACACATACATCACTTTTATGCTATCATTCAAATACCTTAAATCTACCCTAGGTATCTTTTTAGTCTTTGGTTTAGTCTCTATATCCTGCAGTAACCAAACAGCTACCTACCCAGAAAAAGCTTCCATAAATACCTTAGTCGATAGTGTGAGCTATGCCATTGGGTATCAAAACGGGAGTCAGTTAACTGCACAAGGATTCGAAAATGCTGACCTAGATAATTTTATTGCTGGATTTCAAGCTGGTCAAAAAGGCACTGAAAATGAAATGTCAACGGTGAATATACAAGAATTGTTTGGGCGTTTTGGACAGTATCTAATGGACCAAATGAAAGTCGCAAACATGGAAGAACAAGAGAGTTTCCTTGCTGAAAACCGAATGAAAGATGGTGTAATGGAGACCGAATCGGGTTTACAATATAAAGTCATTGAAGAAGGTACCGGTGCTTCTCCTACACCAGAAAATACGGTAGTGGTTCAGTACGAAGGAACCTTAATCGACGGCACACGCTTTGATGGAACCTATGATGAAGTAGGCAATCCAGGAGAACCCGCTGAATTTGTTCTTGGAGGTGTTATTCCTGGTTGGACAGAAGGACTTCAGTTAATGAAAGAAGGCGCAGTGTACATGTTTTACATTCCGTCTGAGTTAGCCTACGGTGAAAACCCACGACCAGGAGGCGCTATACAACCTAACGATATGCTTATTTTCAAAATATCACTAGAAGAAGTTAAATAATAGCCACCCCCCTAGCACTTTTAGGGTAGGTTATTGCAATTTACTTTGAAGGCCGCTTCTGCGCATTTTTGTTGTAGAAACGGCCTTTTTTAATTGTTCTTCTGTAGCCACAATCGTGACCTTCTTTCGGGCACGAGTAACAGCTGTGTATAGCAACTCTCGAGTATGGAGCAAGCTATCGGCCGAGGATAAAATCACACAGACATGGTCATATTCCGACCCCTGAGATTTATGGATAGTAAGTGCATAGCCTAGTTCATAGGAAGGCAAACTACTGGCAGGGAATTCTTTCCCTCCTAGCGTATCGCCTGCTTCTACACCATTGCTTAATCCATCTGCTGATTTATTTTGCCCCGCCTTTACGGTGTCAAAATGAATACACACAGGATCTAAAGACGAACAAATACCCATATCTCCATTAAACAGTTCTTTAAGGGCATCATTTTCTCTAATCATGATGGGTCTCCCTAAATACCAAGGGCCATTTACATGATCAGAATTCTTAGAAGCACCTAAAATTTCGCTCCTCACTTGAGTATCGATCAATGCATTGATCGTCTCTATGCCCAACCATCCTCGACGAACGGCGCCCAACAAGCTATAACTTCCCAAGGCCTCCAAATCCATTTCTTTACCCTCACCCATTTCCTTACCCTCACCCTCACTCAAAGCACCTAGCTGCTGCCTGACAGACGTGAACCCAAGTTTTCCAAACTCAATCACGCGTTTCTTTATAGCCTCCCTTTCGGTTCTCTCATCTGAATTGAAGCCCCACCATTCGAGATCCACAAACTCATCACTCAATAATAAGCTTCGGCAGGTCTCCCAATCACCATCTTTTATTGCTTCGCTTAATGCAGGTATGTTACTATTAGATTCTTGCCGGTAGTTGGTCTCCAATTCAAAAACGCCGTAGGTAGCTTTATTTTCCTCTGGTTGATGGGTACACAAATCGCCCAAAATATTACCTGCCTCCACCGAATCAAGTTGAAAGCGGTCCCCTACTAAAATTAACTGTGCACCATCTTTCAGTGCTCGTACAATCTGAATAAATAAATCGATGTCGATCATTGAGGCTTCATCGATAATAACTACATCAAAAATTAACCGGTTTTTTACACCTCTAGAGAAGCTACCATCGTGCCTTGCTCCAAGCATTCGATGAATCGTTTTTGCCTCTCCATATACATCTAATAAACTGGAATCAATGGACTCATTCATTCGCTTAGCTGCTTTTCCTGTGGGGGCTGAAAGTTGAATTTTCAGCTCTGGATGCCAGCGTTGGTAGGATTTCAATATCCGTTCAAAGGTAAAGGTTTTACCCGTTCCAGGTCCACCAGTTACAATAAGAAATTGCATGCTGAACAAATGAGCAAGTACCCGCTTTTTAGGCGTATCTAAATCTGAAAATTCTTGAGCTACCCATTCTGTGTACTCGTTCCAGATCAGCTCAGAAATACGTCGATTTGGTAAAAAAGAATCCAAAGAATAGTCTACATTTTTTAGCCATTTGACGATTTCATTTTCAAAGCTAAGGTGACGTTTCATATATAATCGACCATCCTCTAATTCAAATGACTCAAAACCGGATGTAAACGATAAATCACTCAACACGTGAATCAAGGCTTCTTTGTCCCATGTTGGGCCGTCAATTTGATGGTATAATTCCCACATCATCGTACCAGGATCAAGTATATCCTCCATTTCAATACACACAAAACCCTGTTTATGAAAATCTAACCACCGCAGCAATGCATACCGTATAATAAGAGCCTTTTCTTCGGTTGCCTGCGCCACACCAAATTCAGAAATGAGATAGGAATTGAAGGCCAAAAAATCGGCAGGCTCCCTAAAAACTTGCTCATTTTGAACTAACCAATCCGTGATGATATCTCCGTCATTGCTTGCCATTTACTATCACCTCCATGGTCTTCATTCGTTGTTCTGAAGGGCGATAAAAATGTACCCCACTCATCTTATTATCGGTAGACAGTCCTCGTACAAACACGTAAAAATAACCACCAAAGTGTTCTTGGTAGGAGTAATCATGCTTACAGGTAGCTAAGAATTTGTGCATGGCCAAACTGTACAGGTGCCCTTGAATATCATAGGACAGTTTAATCATCTGATTATTCAGCGAGTCAGAGGAATAGGCATTGTTTCCTTGCAAAAAATTAGTCTTGTAATCCAATATGTAATACGTATCCTCATATTCAAAGCTAAGATCGATAAAGCCTTTTAAGAAGCCTGCTGGTATGGAATCAAAAGAGGGCGTTTCATCCGTTAATACACCTTGGAGTAGATCACTATCTTGGTATACACTATTAAGTTGGCTTTGATCGGAATGCAATGGTGGCATTTCAAATCCTTCTTTGGACCGAATTAGCTTGTACAATGCATCAACCTGATAAGGCTTAACGGACAAGAAAAATGGCTTCTCAATAATTAATTGGTCTTTTTTAAGTGCCGAAAGCGAGAAACCATTAACTAAGGGAACCTTCATCATCCTATCTACCCAAGAAAAAAATTGCCCTTGCTGATGGAGATTTAACCCAAAATTTTTGGCTTCTAACATAACCCATTCTTTATAATCGAACTCATTCAAGCACCACTTTTCTAACAAATCCTCCATAATTCGATGATAAAAACTACCTAATTCCGTCCCCCCTAGCATTTTTGTGGTTTGCTTTATCTCCTGATCAACCCCTGCGCTATCAGCTACTGTGTTTTCAGCTAAATCATCAGCTAAATCATCAAAATCCTGATAGTCTTTGGCCGCATCGAAGGAGTTGGAAGTAAAGGCTTTTGCGCCCTCACTAAAACGCTCCTTTAATCGCTTAATTGAACTGTAGGAATGTACTTGTTCATAGTTATTAACCATCTCTTGTCGTTCAAAGGAGGCATAATTAAGCTCTTGAGTTGATTCAACTCCTGTGGTTGGCACTAAATCTTGAGATTCCTGCACTAGCCGATTATACCAACAGGCCGATTGGTCCATTGGCTCAGTATAAAGGGCATTATTTGCAGCAAACCGCTCCATCAATCGACTCACCTCTTGTTTAGCAAGCCCATCGGCAGGTAAATTTTTCGTTCTAGGCTTTATAAGTTTTTCATCAATAGATTCAACGAGTTCTGCTTTATCCATTTGAGAGGCTAATAAGCCTGAATTCCAACCACGAGCACCGGTGTGAGTATATAAAAAACAAACAGATTCGGCCCTGGTTATAGAAACATAGCAAAGCCGAATATTACTGGCTATTTCCTCCGTAACCATAGGAATAGCGGACTCTAAGTGAATCTCTTTCGACTTAGATACCATTCTAAGATCGATCATCTGCTTGTTATCCTTGCGGTACTTGGTAATTTTATTGGTTAGCTCAAAACTTCGTCCAGACGAGGAATATGGGCAAAAGATAACCGGATACTGAAGGCCTTTACTACGATGAGCGGTTATTATATGAACCATATCCTCATCGGTATTCAACCGGATAACATCCTCATCAAGAGCCAGCTCATCCTCTTCTTCAGTAGATTGAGCGTGTAGATAATTGATCAATGAAGAAATACCCATCCAGCCGGATTGCTGCAATGTGTTTATAATCTCAAATAAGTGCTCTATGTTTGTAATAACCCGTTCGAAATCATCTAATTTGGTCCAAGCCGCCCAAATACCCAAACTCTGAAAGAGCGTTTGAAGTAGGCTATGTATTTTTTGCTTACTGAGTGATGTATGAGCCTGTTGGATCTGTTCCATCATCCTTGCCCATTGCGCATCGTCGGTTTGTAATTCCTGCAGTTTCATTGTATTTAGAACCGATAAACGATGTGCTAAAATCGTATTGATGAGCCGCTCCTTACTAGGATCTTGAATAACCTGTAACCAGTGGAGGATATATTGAGCTTCTTCGGTAGTGAAAATAGATTGTTGACTATTTATAATGGCTTCAATACCCTCCAGTTTAAGTTGCGTCTGAATATCTTGAGCATCCCTATTTTTGTGCACCAGAATAGCTATATCGGATGCTTTGAATGGCTTGACATTCCATTGTTCAGAGGAAGTCGAAGTACGAATCAATGGGCTTTTGAGTAATTCTTTAATCCTTCGAACCACATCTTGTTTTATGGCCTCATTAGTTTCTTCCACCCCCTCTCCTTCGATCTCAACCATTTGGATGGGATGAATTCGGTGAAGATCTTTGTTCTTTTGAATCCAGATATGATTGGAATAATGCGATTCCGAACTAGCCTGATTCTGATTAAAGTGGTCTCCACTGTTACTTTTTTGAGTAGGATGCAGGCTATCTTGGTAATCTATCTTTATGATAAAAGGGTCCTTATCCAGGGCACTTGAAAACAACTCATTCGTAAAGCCAAGTAGTTCGGGATTGGACCGGTAATTATAGGATAACTTATATCGATTTGATGCCGGCACCCAATTACGAGCTCCCATATAGGTGTGGATATCCGCCCCTCTAAAACCATAAATAGCCTGTTTGGGATCACCAATTAGATATAAGGTTCCTGAATTGGTGTATAGCCGTTGAAAAATAGCAAATTGATCCTCATCGGTATCTTGAAATTCATCAATCAGTGCTACTCTATATTCTGACTGGACCAATTGAATGAAGTCCTCATTTGCTTCTTGGATGCCTTTTGATACAATACGGATAAGATCGTCATAATCTAACAAGCCCTTGCTTTCTTTTTCAGCGCGTATGTTGCCTCGAATTTGAACGACCCAGTACTGTGTTATAATGTGCTGTAATTCCTTATGCCAATCGGCTTCAACATAATCGGCCTTAGCTTTTTTGGTACGCTCTGCTACTTCCAAAAAATCAGCCAAACTTTGCAAACTTATAGTACCATTAACATGCTCTTGGTAGGAAATCCAAAGGGGATGCGAGGGGTGCAATTCATGCTCACTTTGAAACGCATCTTTCAATCCATCATACACTTTTTCAGGACTGTTCATCCCCTTTCCCAACTCAGAAAAAAGGTACTGCATGCGTTGAATCATTGGGTGGTCATTTGGGGTATGAAACACTCTCCAAAATTCCCTAATAACATCCAGAATGAACAGGGATGGATTAGGTACTAATTCAAAATCGGGGCGCACATCAAACTGAAAAGGATACGATCTTAATAGACCTTGGCAAAAACCGTGAATGGTTGAAATGTTGGCCTCATCAAAGGTGGTCACTGCTTCTTGCAGACATTTCTGAGCCTCAGGATCCTGTTCATAGCGATTTTTACAATAGGCTAAAAAGTGGTCCTCCTTCGTTTTTTCAGTTGCTTCTGCTTCATTTTCTGCATCACTTTCTGCTTCATTTTCTGCTTCAAAAAGCTCCAATACTTCCCTACAGCGATGCTGAATTCGAGCCCTTAACTCTATGGTGGCCGCTTCGGTAAAGGTGAGCACTAAAATATTTTTCAGATCCAGTGCGCCCTCTGCAATCAAGCGAACCACCAAGGAACTGATATTGAATGTTTTGCCGGTGCCTGCATTCGCCTCAACTAAGTGAACGCCCTCTAATGGCGCATGAGTAACATCAAAATGCTCCATGTATTAACCCTCCAGGACTTTTATAGTTGCAATATCCATCCAATTTGCCCAAAAGGTATGACTATTATCCTGAAAGGCTTGGGTGGCTAAGGGGTCTTCATCAAACCAACTTATGTTGTTCCAGAGATCTTCTCCCTCCCCAGGATACCCATACGACTTATTTTTCTGTTTCCAAGCCGACATTGCTTTTTCAAGTGCATAGAGCTCGTCCCCTTTTTTATGAAGCGCCTCAACGTAGCTTAGTGAACTTTCAGGGAAAAATATCAAAGACTCTTTAGACTGCATAGCGTTTACATACCAATGTATCAACTGTTCTAATTGCTGCTGAGCTACCTCAGGGCGTATTGATGCTAAATGTAAGGCCCAGTTTTTTTTATCGATATAATAATAATCGGATCCTTCTTGGGAACCAGTGGCAGCCTTCAAAAGATGTTTTACAAAGAATGCCACTTTATGCTTTGCCTGTAGACTACCCAATCGGTATTCCATGAACTCACCACTGCTTAAAATCGGCAGTTGGGCTTCCAAAATATGGGTATGAGTGCTTAAAGCTAACGACCTCGATTCTAAGCTTTGAATGCTCACGTTAACCAGTGAATAAAATTGCTGAAGTTGATCAAATAATTCTTCAAAGACCGGGTAATAGGTTGAATGTGGGGGTACTAATTTAATGCTCCGTAGATACTCATAACACTCTTTGCACCTAACCCCTTCCTCCAAAGCCTCCCAAATACTAAGCTTAACTTCATACTTGTCCAAACCCTCCACCATATAACTCTCATAATCCTGAACGACCAAGGGATCGTAAGAATCTTGTACATGCAATGTCGTTTCAAGGTAAAACCTAGTTGGGTGGGTGTAAAACCGAATCAAATCATCCAGGTCAATCTTCGATCGCCCCCCACTTTTAGTCTCCAAAGTGGCGGTTACAGCACTGCGCGAGCCATTTAATACTAAGGTAGTATCCACAAAAAATGTATGTTTAGAGGGTTCCAAATCACCATAAAGTGAACAACATTGCTGATAATGCTCTTTATTAAATGAGTTTTTTCCCTCTTTCTGGCTAAAATACGGTTTCGCAAAGGCATGTAAGCGATGTTCTTGAAAAGTCAACGCAGCATAGTTACTGTTTTCCGGGGAAACAGTTTTTCCTTTTTGATTGGATTCAGTCCCTTTGTGTAGATACCGTAACTGGGTAATGAGTGGGGAGGGATTTTTCTCGGAATTAGTGTGTGCATCCCTGCCAATATAGCTCAAGAAATACTGAGATTTAGTGAGAGCCAACCGCTCAATAAACAAGCGAGAGGTGTCTTTTTTTCGCTGCCGTTCTCCCTCTAAAGGCTGCTGATGGATGAGGTCAAACACAGGACGCTGCGGATTACCAGGAAATTCACGTTCATTTAAGCCCAGCATGGCTGTATACGAAAATGGCAATAGTCGGTTTGGGATATAACTACTCACTAACACACCGGTTCCAAAAGATGATGAATGATCCTGCTTTTGCACAAGTACACTACGGAACCAATCCATAAACACCTCATAGCTAACAGAGGTAGACGCATAGGCTAGTTCCTCTGAAAGTTGTTCAAACCAGTGAATGACCCAGTTATATCCGCGAGGATTTGAGCCGGCGCTATCTTTAAATATCCGAACAAAATGCTCTTGTAAGATCGCTAACCACTCCGTATTGAGCCGTTCGGTTTCTGGTGAAACAACTAAATCTAGCATTTCATCATAGAGCATTTGAAGTTTGGAAAGAGTAGACAATTGATCGGAATTTCTTACTCTTATAGAGGGAGAGATTTTGGGTTGATGTGTAAAACTTCGGTGTTCTACAAAATAACCTCTCCACCATGATGTTAAGGCCGTTGATAAGCTATACCTATGAGAATGAACCAGTCCAAAATGTATGTTGTCACTGACTATCCAATCTCTAATCGTACCCAATTCGGATTCATCGAATCCATAACGATCCATGATGTTAGGATCGGTGAGTGTGTCCATTAAATCACTCATTTTACAGTCGTTATACGCCAAATCTAGCAAGGCTAAAAAACTATCTTGAAGTGGACGTTCTTGCCCATCAAACAGGTACACAGGTAGGATGGGTTCTTGGGCAAACACCTGTTTAATAATAGGCGAATAAGCTTCAACATCGGGAACCAAAATACCAATTTCACTTAAATCGATTGCTTCAGAGGTATTTAGGAAATGCAATAAATCATCTTTTAATACTTCTACCTCCCTTTTTATGGAATGACAAGCGTGTATAGAACCAGGTATAGATAGTATGTTCGATAATTTAAACCAGTGGTCTTTAGGCACAACATTAGCTGTTTGGGAGGGCGTACTGTTCCTTCGTAATGCAAGCAAGTAAGGAGAAAATACACCGTTTTCCCTCCATTTTTCAGCCAAATGCGAGATAAAATTCTGTCTTGACCCAAAACTAAATCCTATTTGTTTTGGCTCGGATAGCATTCTATTCAAATCTTGTTGCGTTTTAGGGGAAATATCGTTTTCTAATTCGGGATAATTCACCACGTGAACATTCGTATGTCGGCTTATTAGCTCTACACTCTCCACTAACAAACGATTCCAATCTCTTTCCCCAACAAAGAAAATATCAGCAGGTAGTTTTTCCTCTATATCAGGGTTTTTTAGCTGTCTCAACCAATCTTTATAAATCTGTGTTCTTGACCATTGAAGATTATTACCCCGGTCAAATACACTGTTCAAGGACTGCCAAAGTTCTTTTTGAAACTGAATGTACCCTGCTAATCTTTTTGGCGAACCAATGAGTTCTGGTGTTTTTTTACCATCTAAAATATCCAGGTTTTGGGCATGCGGAGATGCATTCGGATGGACATTTGATTGGCTAACAGAATGTTTTGTTGCAGCGGATACGGAGTCGATACCAAAGTTGGAATCGGAAAGGGAATCTTCCCACTCAAAAAGCATGTGAGGTCGGACATTAATGTATTGATCAAATACATCTGCAAGTTGAACTGCTAATGCAAAACGGTGCGATTGATCCTGGAGATCGCCAAACAATAATTTTACCTGTTCATTATTGGCGAGTAGTTCAAAAATTTTAAAACTAAGAGCATGCAGATCAGTGGGTAATTTTTTGGGTAAATCTGGCTCAATTAGCCGATATAATTTCCAAATAAACTCAATAGGGAAGACATAATTGAAATGAGGACTACTACCCACTTTCTTAGCAATTTCACGATCTATCCACTCTTGGAATTCTCTGTTTGGAACCACAATCCATGGTGCAAGAAAGGGACGATCGCTAACAGGATAGGCCTCGATGAGATAATCTATGAGCTCGTATGGATTCGCAGATTCAATGTATTTGAGCATAAATGCTAAAAGAAATGGGTTTTATAACGCATTTTCACGTAATTTGTACGTGTATTTATTTACTCTTTATTATATAACAAAATATATTTTTTTATGCAATTTTATAGTAGAAAAATAATTAAACCTCAAGACTTGAATAACAATGGCACTTTGTTCGGTGGAGCGGTCTTAAGTTGGATAGATGAAGAAGCCGCTATTTTTGTTGCATGTCAATTGGGCAAACAAAACATTGTCACTAAATATATGTCTGAGATAAACTTTGTTCACTCTGGGGAATTGGGCGATGTGATTGAAATTGGGATGGAAACAGTTAAGTTTGGAACTACTTCTATCACGGTTCGGTGTGAGGTTCGAACCAAATTCAGTGAAAAAACGATTATCACAATTGAAAAAATAGTGTTTGTTCATGTTGATGAGTATGGGCGGCCAAAGGCACATGGCATTACAGAACCTTTGGAATAATGCAGTTTTGTACCGAAAAAGAGTTAAATGACCTAGATATTGTTCAAGCTTATCTAGGGAATCCGTTCAAAGAACCCGGAAAATTGCTCACTGTTACCGGATCGGGGGGCTATTTCATTGAAGATGTAACCCTTCCCAACACACTTTCGACGGATATTCCTGAGGATGCCAAAGCGACCATTCAGCGCTACGAAAATGGTATTTTTGTGCTGTTCAATAAATCTAACAGACAGTATGGAATCATGTTAGCTTGGAATGATATAGTTTCCCTTGAATTAAACGAAGGCAAGAGCTATTACAAACCCATTCCTTTCTTACCCATGTGGTGGCTATTGAAATTTGGGGTAAAACATACCATAGCTCGTAATGTTGGGATATTTGGAGAGTACCGACAGGAACCACTACAGCTACACATAAACCTGGGAAATAATCGAATTTGCTTGTATAGTAATGGTTTTTCATTTACTGAGAAACGTGCGTACTTTAACGCAATGAGTACACTAATAACGGTAACCATCAACCCGAAAGAATGACCATTTTAGTTACCGGTGGAGCCGGATATATTGGAAGTCATACCTGCATAGAGCTACTAAACCAAGGCCATAAGGTCGTGGTAGTAGACAACCTAGTTAACTCACATAGTGAGTCTTTACAGCGAGTGGAAGAACTAACAGGTAAGAATATCCCCTTCTATGCCGTTGACCTAAGTAATGAAGCTGAGATAACAAAAGTATTTTCAGAGCACTCTATAGAGGCGGTCATTCACTTTGCTGGACTTAAAGCAGTGGGTGAATCGGTGGAACAACCAATTAGATACTACGATAATAATATTAAATCCACTCTTGTACTTTGCAAACTTATGCAGTCGTTTTCTGTTAAACATCTCGTTTTTAGCTCATCCGCGACCGTGTATGGATTAGCAGAATCCAACCCAATACCCGAAACTGCGCCATTATCTGCAACCAATCCTTACGGCAGAACCAAATTATTTATTGAGTATATATTGAATGATTGGATTACCACCTTTGATGGAGCTTCCGTTGCTTTGTTACGGTACTTTAATCCGGTAGGTGCGCATGCTTCAGGAAGAATTGGAGAGGACCCGCAAGGAATCCCCAACAACTTAATGCCTTACATAACCCAAGTAGCTGCTGTCCGTAGAGAAAAACTGTCTATTTTTGGAAATGATTACGATACTGTTGACGGAACTGGGGTGCGTGATTATATTCACGTTGTTGACCTAGCGATGGGACATGTAAAAGCCTTAGATGCTTTAATTCATTTGACCGGATCCCATGTGTATAATCTTGGAACTGGTAATGGCACCAGTGTATTAGAATTGGTTCAGGCATTTCAACAAGCAACAGGTCAACCTATTCCCTATGAAATTAGTGCGCGTAGACCCGGTGATGTAGCTACTTGTTTTGCAGATTCTTCAAAAGCTGAGCGGGAATTAAACTGGAAAGCTGTCAGGGGTATTGTGGAGATGTGTAGGGATAGCTGGAAGTGGCAAAAAGAAAACCCAAATGGCTACAAATAGAGCTATTATTTTAACTAGAATGCTCTTATTTTACGTAACCAAGCCAAAGTGGCGGAACTGGTAGACGCGCACGACTCAAAATCGTGTTCCTTCGGGAGTGTGGGTTCGATTCCCACCTTTGGTACAACAACCTATTCATATTAGAATTTCACGTTTAGAGATTCTGCTACTACAGAGCTAACACTATTCTTACCAATAAACATGAGTAAGAGTTTGATTAAAAACATTAAAGGAGCTCAACATGACAAAAACATGGGTAACATCGATCGATTAAGTAGAACATCCGTTGGCGTAATTGTAGCTATATTATACTTCACAGAAGTAATTAGTGGCACACTAGGCATAGTTTTACTTTTACTTGCCACCATTTTTGTATTAACCAGCCTTATAAGCTTTTGCCCACTCTATACCTTATTTGGTATACAGACCTGTCCGAGCAACACAAAGGGCTAAACACAGTACTACTTCTTTCTTACGATGGTACAACCATCTCGTAATGGAAGCAGTACATGGCTAACACGATTATCAATTTTAAGTTGCTTATTAAACGCATCTAATGCTTGAGATTTAGGGTCTTCGGGAGCTAACACTTGAGCGCTCCAAAGCACATTATCGGCTATCAGGATTCCTCCGCTTTTCAAAATAGGGATGCAATGATCGAAATAATGTTGATAATAGAACTTATCTGCATTTAGATATATAAGGCCATAGATCTTGTTCAACTTATTTATTTCATCTCTTGCATTGGCTTTGATAAGTTGGATTCTGTCATCAAATCAATACTTTTGAAAATTCTCTTGAGCAATTTTTTGATATCGGATATTCATCTCAATCGTATCAATTCGTCCACCTGACGGAATAACTTCGGCCATTTTTATGGCACTATACCCTGTAAAGGTTCCAATTTCTAAGCAATTTTTAGCCCCTGATAGTTGAACTAAGATTTGCAATAAATTCCCCACTAGTGGTCCACTAAGCATATCAATGTAGTCAAGTTCTTCATCAGAGCCCTGGATCAGCTTGGTAACAACTTCACTTTCAGTAGTAGAATGTTCTTCTGCATACTTTTCAACTTCACTATCCGTAATAACTCGGTATGGCTTTGGTCGATTTTTCACTAATTTGGTCTTCGTTTTATTAGATTAGACCAAAAATACTCTTTCTTGTGAACTTTATCCCTGCCAAAGAACATCCCTTCTATTTGTGGTTTTTTTACTACGTAACGGCTTATTTGCTAAAACGCCGATTTAAAGAGGTACATATTGAAATAAAATACCGCCCATCTAAACACACATCTACACTTTATTATTTAAACCATAATTATTGGTGGGATGCCCTACTACCCCATTATCTTAACCGCCGTTTTTTTGGACAGAAGTTTCGCGGGATGATGGATATTAGACAGCTAAAAAAACATCCATTTTTCACAAAAATAGGAGTATTTTCTGTTGACTTAGATCAGCCTAGGAGCTCCATTTACAGTCTCCGGTATGCATTGAATCATCTCCAAACACCCAATGCTTCCATCTATCTATTTCCTGAGGGTGAAATAGTTCCCGTTCATTCAGGGCCCTTAGAGTTTAAACGAGGTCTAACATGGTTACGAAACCAAGCTAATACCACTGACCTTGTGCCAATAGCTATTTATGTAGATTATTCAAAGTCATCCAAACCCAATTTACACATACATATTGGCTCAGTGCTTAAGGCTGATGAGAATCCTGCTGCACATCTTGAAAAAAAATTAGCACATATTAAAAGGCGTCTTCACAGGGCTAATTGAGTCTTAAGGTGTATGTTTTTCCGAAGTTGAGTACCTGAAATTACTAATGCAGCTTAGGGTATCACCAAGTTCTTGAGTAAAGAAAGCGTGATTTTTGCACCCAGTGGGCTTTTGTGGACAAATATCTTAGGCGCATATTAATCATCCACCAATACTTTCGGTTGTAAATACGTTTAGGCAATAAGTACTCCGAGATGCCTCGTTGTATTCTCTTAGTCTCACCTGTAATTAGAGTTGCCTCACAAAAATAGCGCTGATAAAAAGGTCCATCGTCAATAGTTTGATTGGTTAGCACCTCACATTCTACCCCAGGACCTTTCATCATTATACGTCGAAATGCTTGTAATCCATGCCGACTGGGCGCCTCATCCATAAGTTCAATCTCTCGAATACTAAGTCCTGGACTATCATTTTCCACTGGAAACAACCAAGCTTTTTTGTTTACCCCTTCCCTAGTATTCATAATATAATACACTAAGGTATAGGCGGTGAAATGAACCCGTCCCCAATACCAATCCTCAAAACTGTCTTTTAATGGTTCAAAGCCCACATTGTGATCGTGATACCCCAAGCCATTAAAGGCTATGTTATACATATCGGATCGGCCATCGAGCACTAAATTCCCCATAACTCCTGCCCTGGGTTGTATTAAATTCCAGGCATGTTGAAAATTTGTTTGCTCTGGTTCCTCTAACAGAGAACTAAAATCAGCAGATGTTTGCATTTTTTTAGGCTCATGCACAAACTTTATCCTACCTCTTAACTGATAACGAGATTCCAACATCTGGTTAAGTATAATCTCATACTCAATTTTTTCATCCAACACTCTACGTTCAAAAATGTTACTGCCCAACGATATTGAAAAAGGTTCATTTTGAGAGCTTAGTCTATTGGGTGCGTACTCCAAAAAACTATAGTATTCTGCTTTTTTAGTGTTATACACTGATACACTTATGGCAGGAAATGAGCTCGCAATGCCCTCTGTTTCAACAGAGTCTCCGGATAAATGAGTGGCTGAACTTTTCGCTTCTTCTTGGGCTTTGATATAAGCTGGCGAAAAAGGATTTCCTTCATAAAAAATAATTACAATAGCCCATTTTTTATCTGCGGACATTGCATCAAAATACCACCACTCATAACTCCCAGGAATTTCTTTTTTATGAGGTAATTCAGATGATAGCTTAGAACGTATATACATCTTAGGTTGGTACTGTAGGTGGTTTATTTAAGAGTTCGTTACCTTCCATTATGGAAACAACGTTATCCCAGTTATTAATGGTGCTAATGAGCTTTGCCCTGCTCTTTCACCTAGGAACATCACTCAATTATTTACGAAACCGTAAACATATTAGCTGCATTCCACAGTTCAGCGATGAAGATACCAATAATCCCATCAATAATTGCGATACTGATCTAAGTGTTTGTATTCCATGTAGGAACGAAGAGCAGAACCTTAGAAAAACTCTGGACTCTTTGCTTGATCAAACCAAGAAAAATATCTTAATACTCATTCTAAATGATCAATCAACCGATGGAACACAATCCATTCTAGACGAATATTTGCTCAAATATCCGAACATAAGGGTATTTCAAGGCAAGGATAAACCCGAAGATTGGTTAGGTAAAAACTGGGCATGTCATCAGCTCTCTGAACAAGTATCCACTAAATTGATGGTTTTTCAGGATGCAGATGTCTGGTTAAGCCCCACAGCCTTGGAGAGAATTACACAGTTATTATACGCCTATGATGCGTTAACTGTTTGGCCGCATCAAAAATTACTCAGTTTTTTCGAACAATTGATCATTCCCAGTGTCTATTATTCGCTATTTACGTTGTTTCCAGCTGTATATTTACATCGCAAACCAAAATGGCTGCCTAGCTTTCTACATTCCAGATTTAAAGAACTTTTCACCGCTGCAAATGGTCAGTTTATGGCATTTAACAAGGCTACCTATTTCAATATAGGTGGTCATTACGCCGTCCGAGATTACGTAGTTGAAGATATGGCGTTAGCGCGATTGGTAAAAAGATCCAATCATTCCATGGGTATGTATCATGGCCACCAAACTAGGTTGTGCAGGAGGTATCATTCTGAAAATGAGGGC
>ERZ802822.1020-NODE-1020-length-18478-cov-7.460790_pt1 | contig 18478 bp, 17 predicted proteins | sample MGYA00345649_ERZ802822 | MGnify/ENA primary metagenome ERZ802822 (study PRJEB30503, sample SAMEA104212359) | marine metagenome | biome: Westerlies Biome; feature: [SRF] surface water layer (ENVO:00010504) within the epipelagic zone...; material: water...
CACAAACACTTAAATTTCTATTTAATAATGATGCAAGTAATTCAATCCAAAAAGAGCTTCTTGAGCCTCCACCAACCATAAATATTTTTTCAAAGTTATCATTTACTTTTAAGATTGAGTTAACGCCATCTAAAATTCCAAAACTAACACCTTCAATAACTGCATATTGCATATTGGTTGCATCAGTGGTTGTTTTGATTGCATGAAATGATCCTCTAATATGAGGATCGTTGTGCGGTGTTCTTTCTCCAGATAAATAAGGTAAAAAAAATGAAGAATTAGATACTAAACTTGGATCATTAAAATAATTTTCTACATTTTTAAGAGTATCTGCAATAGATGTATTTGTTATTGTACAAATCCAATCCAAACAATTACTTGCACTTAACATCACTGACATTAAATGCCATTTATCTGGCAAACAATGACAAAACGAGTGAACAGCATCTCCCGTATTACTTAAAAAATTTTGTGTTGGTGTAAAAAAAACACCAGAAGTACCTAAAGATATAAATGATTGTTTTTGATTAATAATACCCATTCCTGCTGCTGCTGCCGCCTGATCACCAGCACCTCCAACAACTAACACATTATTATTAAAACCAAATTTATCTTTTATATTATTTTTTAAAGTACCTGTTTCTTGATTACCCTCAACAAGTGTTGGCATATGTTTTAAATCTAATTCAGAACATGATAATAATTTTTCTGACCATTTTCTATCTTTAACATCTAACCACAGTGTTCCAGAAGCATCAGACATTTCAGAATAGTAATCACCAGTTAAATAAAACCGTAAATAGTCCTTAGGTAGTAGAACTTTATGAATTTTTTTAAAACTTTCTATTTCGTTATTTTTTAACCAATTAATTTTAGGGGCAGTAAAGCCAGGCATCGTTATGTTGCCTGAAATTGATCGTACATCGATATTTTGATTTTCAAACTCTTCACACTCTTTATAAGAACGTGTATCGTTCCATAAGATACAAGGCCTTATAACTTCTCCAGAACTATCAATTAATGTCGCTCCATGCATTTGACCTGATATTCCTATTGCAATCGTTTCCATAAACTCTTTTGGTTTTTTAGATTTTAAGACTTCAAGGCATTCAAGGGTTGCATTAATCCACTCTTCTGGGTTTTGCTCGCTATATCCATCTTTAGGATTTTGCACTGAAACAGGGGAATCTGCAGTTGCTAAGATATTCTGATCATGATCGACAATAATCATTTTTACGGAAGATGTTCCCAAGTCAATTCCAATAAACATAACGAGTTATGTATTTATAAAAAATTAAAAAGTCTAATAGTTAATTTTGTTCTTTTATATACAAAGTGTAAATTCCAGAAATAGTTATAACCATAGCTCCTATCAAAGTTGGGATATCTGGAAAATCATCATAAAAAATATAACCGAGAATAATTGCCCAAAATATTAACGTATAATGAAAAGGTTGAATTATTCCTGCCCTTGCCATACTCAAAGCAATAATTTGAAAATATAAACCTAGAGAGAAAAAAATCCCAATAGCAATAAAAAATATAATTGATTGGTCCATCAGAGGTTGCCAAAAGTTGTAACCTATGACACCCATTAATATAATGCCTATTATGGATGTATAAAATAAAGAAGTTTCATTAGAGTCAGTCTCTGAGGCTTTTCTTGTAACAATTTGATATATACTTAGAAAAAAAGCTCCTGCTAGAGGGATTAATGATTTTGGATCAAATATTGATAAGCCAGGGCGCATAATAATTAACACACCTATAAAACCAATAAAAATTGCAATCCATGTTTTCAAAGAGACATGCTCTCTTAATATAATTGCAGATAAGGCAACAACCAAAACTGGCGTAAGTGATGCTATACTGTGAGCATCCGCTAAAGATAAATAGCGAAAAGATAAAATAAAACATGCTGATTCAATGATGGATAAAACACTTCTTAATAATTGAATTTTAATGCTACCTGATTTGTAAAATGTGTAGTTTTTTTTTCTTCGTGACTCAAAAAAGGATAACATTAAAACAAAACAGTATTTTATAAACAATAATTGAAAAACAGAATGGTAAATGATTGCAGTTTTTTGAACAGCATCTAAGAGAGAAAATGAAAAGTATGCCATTACTGCGAATAGCATACCTAAACTTTCTAAAGACTTGAATTTAAACATCAAATATTAAAGATTGGAATAAATAAATTTATAAAAATTCCTTTTAAGATCATCTTCAGCATCCAGAACTTGTGTCATTAATATAGCAGTCATTTCTTTGCTATTATCTACAAGAAAATATGTTGCAGCAGCACCTGCCCAACCAAACTCGCCGATTGATCCTAACTTACTATTTTTTAGAGGATCCATTAAAGTTCTAAAACCATGACCCCATCCATAACCTTCTAAATCATTAACATATTTATCATCTTTAATGGTTCCAAAAGTCAGTATTTCTAGAGGAAAAAGATGACTATCAATAGCATTCTTAGTCATTAAGCTAAGACTATTTGAATCTACAAGAGTCTTGCCTTTTTTTGATTTTCCAGTTCGCAACATCTCAGCAAATTTTGCATAATCACTAATAGTTGAAAATAATCCATGTCCTCCTCGAGCATAATTAATCTCATTAAAAGGGTATTGATAATTACGAATTTTTTGTGGTCCAAGTATTTCATTTTTTAACTCAGATTTTATAGAGTCAAACTCATATGTACTCATGACCCTTGCTTCAGCTTTATCAGAAATACTAAATGCGGTTTCATACATTTCTAAAGGATTAAAAATATTCTCTTGCAAAATATTTTGAAGTGAATCATTTCCAACAACTTCCAATATTCTTCCAAGAACATCCATGGATACAGAATATACCCATCTTTCTCCTGGTTGAAATAATAAAGGAACTTCTGCAAGATTTTTAATTTCTTCTTCGAGTGTTGTTACGCCTGAATGAAATAATTTTATATCATCATACTTTTTTGCAACTGTATCCCCTAAAAAATTATAAGAAAATCCTGCCGTATGTAGAAGTAGATGTTGTATTGTTGGTTGAATTTCTAAATCTGTAACTTCATAAATTGGAGAGTTATTGTTTTTTAAAACTTTTAGATTAGAAAATTCTGTTAGATATTTTGATATAGGATCATCTAAAGAGATTTTATCTTGTTGAATAAACTGCAAAGCTGCAACTGCAACTACAGGCTTAGTCATTGACCAAATTCTATAAATAGTATTTTCTAAAATTGGATCTTTATTTTCAATATTTTTAAACCCATATTTTCCTGCAAATAATTCATTCTTAATATTAATTTGCCATTGAAACCCAGGGTATAACCCTTGATCAACTAATTTAGATAATAAATTATTTAATTCTTTTATTTCTTGCATTTCTTTTTTTACAGTAATTTGATATTTAAAGTTATTATATGAAAAGTGAAAGTTTGCAAAATGATCTTAAAATATTGCTTAGTGAACGATTTTCCATTTCTTCATCAGTAAGAAATAATTATGCAGGAGGAGAAGATGTTTTTGATCCTGTGTTACCTGAAGCTGTTGTTTTTCCAGAAAATAATGAAGAAATATCTACAATTGTAAAACTTTGTAATAAATACAACACACCCATAATTGCTTTTGGTACTGGAACCTCTCTTGAAGGGAATGTTGTTGGCAATCTTAATGGTATCACCATGTCTTTAGAAAAAATGAATAAAGTAATAAGTATTAATGAAGAAGATTTTGATTGTCGCGTACAAGCATATGTAACACGCAAGCAACTTAATGAAGAATTAAAAAGTAAAGGTGTTTTCTTTCCTATTGATCCAGGTGCCGATGCGTCACTTGGTGGGATGACAGCTACTTCAGCCTCAGGCACTATGGCAGTAAGATATGGAACAATGCGGACAGTTGTATCTGGGCTAACAGTTATACTTGCTAATGGTGATATAATTAAAACTGGAACACGATCAAAAAAAACTGCAGCTGGTTATAATTTAACTAATTTGTTTATTGGTTCTGAGGGTACTTTAGGAATTATTTCTGAAATACAATTACGTCTAAATCCTATTCCAGAAAGCATCATGAGTGCTATTTGTCAGTTTGAAGATTTAGAGTCTGCAGTGTTAACTGCTCAACAAGTAATTCAATACGGAATACCTATTGCTCGTATAGAAATGCTTAATAAGGATCAAATGGATATAAGTATTAAGTATTCAAATTTAGAAAATCTAGAAATTAAACCAACATTATTTTTTGAATTTCATGGTAGTGAAAATAGCAATAATGAATCAATCGAAATAGTGGAATCTATTTCTACTGAAAATAATGGCAGTAAATTTACTTGGGCAAAAACTACTGAAGAAAGAAATAAATTATGGCAGGCGCGGCATGATGTTTATTACTCAGTAAAAGCAGAAAAAAATAATATTAAAGTTTATACAACAGATATTTGCGTCCCAATTTCTAATCTTGTAGAGGCTATACAATTTGCTGAAACTGAAATTCAGAACTATGGATTAAGAGCGCCTATGGTTGGTCATGTTGGGGATGGAAACTTTCATGTCGCTATTCAATACGATCCAAAAGATAAAGATAGTTACAAAATTATCAGAGAGTTTAGTAATAAATTAATTCAAAAAGCACTTGATTTAGAAGGTACTATAACTGGAGAACACGGAATTGGAATTCATAAAAAAGAATATCTAATCAAGCAACATCCTGACAATTTACCTTACATGAAATTAATTAAAAAGAGTCTTGATCCTAAAAATATAATGAACCCAGGAAAAGTGTTTGATTAAATTAATAAGTAGCTCTTCCGCCGCTTAGATCAAAAACTGCGCTAGTAGTATACGAATTTTCTTCTGAAACAAGCCATGCTACCATAGACGCTAATTCCTCAACTTTTAAAAACCTTCCTCTCGGTATCTTGGCTAACATATAATCAATATGTTCTTGGCTTATTTGATCAAATATTTTTGTTTTAGCTGCTGCTGGAGTCACGCAGTTAACAGCAATATTGTTATCAGACAATTCTTTGCCTAGTGATTTTGTAAGAGCTATTACTCCAGCTTTAGCTGCACTATATGGCATTGCATTAGGATTACCTTCCTTACCCGCAATTGATGAAATATTAACTATCCTTCCATAATCAGCTTTAATCATATGAGGAACAATTGCTTTAGAGCAATAAAAAGTGCCACTCAAATCAATATCAATAACATTTTTCCAATCCTGCAAAGGGTACTCCCATGTTTTGAAGCTTGGACCTGCAATACCTGCGTTATTGACTAAAATATCTATCGAATTAAATTTTTTTAATACTTGATTTGTTGCATTTTCAACATCTTCATATGTGGTAATATCAACTTCCATAGTATGGATATTTTTAGCAAGAGATAAACTCTCCATCAGGCTCTTATCTTTATCCCAAATTATAACTGTAGCACCTGATTCAGAAAATCTTTGAGCCATTGAGTAACCAAATCCTTGAGCGCCGCCAGTAACAATTGCAACTCGGTTATTCAAATCTATTTTGTTCATGATTAAATCGTTAATGACTATGCCTTTTAACTTCTGAGCCTCTTTTACCAACCAAGAAATCTAAATCTGCCCCTTTGTCTGCCTGCATAACATGATCGATATACATTTTTTGATATCCACTTTTAATTTCAGGTAAGACTGGTTGATAGTCTTCCAATCTTTTAGAAATAATCTCTTCAGATACATCTAAATTTAAAGTTCCATTATTGACATCAACCTCAATCAAATCTCCATTTTGTACAGCTGCCAACGGACCTTTAACTGCAGCCTCTGGTGAAGTGTGAAGTATAACAGTTCCATATGCTGTTCCACTCATTCTAGCATCTGAGATTCTTATCATATCACGAATACCTTTTTTTAAAATTTTTTGAGGCAATCTCATGTTTCCTACTTCTGCCATACCAGGATATCCTTTTGGTCCACAATTTTTTAGAACTAAAATAGAATTTTCATCAATGTCTAAATTGGGATCATCAATTCTATCATGAAACTCCTCTACACTTTCAAAAACAACTGCTTTGCCTTTATGTTGCATTAACTCAGGACTTGCAGCAGATGGTTTTAAAATAGCACCATCAGGAGCTATGTTACCTTTTAATATTTTTATTCCACCTTCTTTGACCAAAGGTGATTCAAAATCTTTTATTACATCTTTATTCCAGCAATCAGCATTCTTATTGTTTTCTTCAATTGTCTTGCCATTTACTGTTAAGGCATTCTTGCTCAATAGATTTTTATCTAAAAGTTGTTTTATAACAGCAGGTACACCTCCAGCATAATAAAAATCTTCCATTAAATATTTTCCAGATGGTTGTAGATTAACAAGCGTTGGAATATCTTTTCCATATTTTTCCCAATCATCAAGTGATAAATCAATTTCCAACCTTCCAGCAATTGCAGCAAGATGAATTACAGCGTTTGTAGAACCACCAATAGCTCCATTTACTTTGATTGCATTTTCAAAAGAATTTTTTGAGATAACTTTAGACATCGTTAAATTTTCTTTAACCATTTCAACAATTCTTTTTCCTGACATATGAGCTAGCGCATAACGTCTTGCATCAACTGCAGGGATAGCTGCATTGTGAGGTAATGACATCCCTAAAGCCTCAACCATACTTCCCATTGTAGATGCTGTACCCATAGTCATGCAATTACCTTTTGATCTGCTCATAGAAATTTCAGCAGCTACGAAATCCTCTTCAGTAATTTTGCCTGCAGTAAGATCTGCATCCAATTGCCAGACTCCCGTACCCGAACCTATCTGTTCACCTCTATGGTGACCATTTAACATTGGTCCACCTGACACACCAATTGTTGGAATATCAACACTGGCAGCTCCCATCATTAATGAAGGAGTTGTTTTATCACAACCCATCAAAAGAACGACACCATCCATTGGATTGCCTCTAATTGCCTCCTCCACATCCATGCTTGCAAGGTTTCTAAAAAGCATTGCAGTTGGTCTTAAATTGGATTCACTTGCAGAAAAGACTGGGAACTCTAGAGGAAAACCTCCAGCTTCATACACTCCCTTTTTTACAGACTCAGCAATTTCTCGAAAATGTCCATTACACGGTGTTAGCTCAGACCATGTATTGCAAATACCTATAACTGGTCTACCATCAAAAAGATGATTTGGATGTCCTTGATTACGCATCCACCCTCGATGAATAAATGTATCTCTACGGTGAGATTTAGAATTATACCAAGCTGATGATCTATATTTCTTTTTTTCTGCCATAATTATAGTACTTTAACACAGAAAAGTTAGCTTGCAATATTTAGCTTAATTCTAATTTAGATTTATTATCTTCAATACCTTGGTAATTCAAATTTATAGAAAATAGACTGCCATCTAAATCATTTTTATTTTTACCTTCATTGCTTGCAGTTGTAATGAAAAGTGTTTTCATATCTGATCCACCAAAAATACAATTAGTAATATTTTGAACTGGCATTTCAATTATTTGATCAACCTTACCACTTGGAGTGAATCTCACTATACATGAGCCTCCCCAGCGACAGTTCCAAACACAACCATCTGTATCAATTGTTGAGCCATCGGGATGACCTCTGTCAAAAGTAGCAAAATTTTTTTTATTGAAAAGCTCTCCACTTTCTAATTCAAAATCATAACTAAGTATTGTTCCGTTTAAAGTATCCGTAAAATAAAAATTTTTATTATCAGGGCTCCAAACAAATGTGTTAGGAATACCTAATTCTTCTTCAACAATAGAAATTTTTTTATTTGTATCTACTTTATATAACTTACCAATATTTTCATTGATAGGTATACTCTTCCCATTCTTGTCAAAGTTGTTTTGCATAGTTCCAAACCAAAACCTGCCCAAGGAGTCAGAAGCACCATCATTAGATCGTGTCAGTAATTGCTGACTCTCAATATTTAAAACACTCTCAAATTTTTTATTAAATGTATTAAATAATTTTATGCCATTATTTGTAGCTAAAATTAACTCATCAGAAGACCTTATAGATGTAGCAGTTACAATCTCCGGTAGTTCAAAGATTTCTTTTTTTTTTAAACTTAAATCTAATTTATGTAATTTGGATAGATTCCCAATATCTAACCAATATAAAAAATTATCATTTGAAGAGTAAGTTATTCCTTCGCCAAGAGAATTGTTACAGTCATCTAACAACTCAACTTTATTCATAAATAGCTAAGCTTATAAGTAATGTGCTTTGTCTTTAATGCGAACCATTACTTCTTTTGTGGCTTCTTCAGATCCATCATGAAAAGTGCCCATCAATTTATCTAAAAAGCTTGTATTTCCTCCAGAGTAATTACATTCAAAATATTTATGGTGAATATAATGCATATAATCTCCGGTAGGAATAGTTACACCATTCTTGAAAGTCATTTTTTCATAACCAGTGTGACCTGGTGTTGGAGCTAAACCTGCATGGAAAACGTGATACATTGCTACAAGAGGATGCGAAGGTATAATCCAATGAATAAGAATACCTGAAAAATAGAGTATATGTTCTATAGGGTGCATAGACATTCCAGACCATGCTCCAGTATTGGTATTACGATGATGCACCTTGTGTGCAATCCTATAAAGAGGTCCCCAATGCAATAATCTGTGTGTTAAATAAAAATGTGCATCTCTGATAAAAGGAACAAGAAAAAATAAGAAGCAGCAATAAAGAGGATATATTTCCCAACTAACATATGGAATTATTTGATTAGCAAAAGCCCAAAAAGTGATTACTTCATATGCTGTCCATAAAGGGATAGCGCTACAAAAGGTATAAAATAAATTATCTTTTGTTTGATTATTAAATAAAAAAGTCGGGTTGTTCTCTTCTAGAGGTCTTGGGTTATATTTAAATGAAGTCCCCTGAGTCTTTAATCTCAAGTGGAAAATACCAGTCCAGACTAATATAATTGCAGCATTTCTAAAAAAAATAAATGCTATCCAACCAAACTCTAATGTCTTCATTGTTTCTAAAGAAGGCGTGAGAAAAAAATAAGTAGCAACAGTGATTAAACCAAAAACAAATGTCCAGGGGAAAAAAATTCCTGGAAATTTAAAAAAATATTTTATGAATTTAATTGGATTAAGGAAAATTGATTTAGGAGGGTTTATTGCTATAGTTCCAAAAGGTTTCCAATGGCCTCTTTTATCTCTTGTTCCAAAATTTTCATCATTTAAATTTTTTTCACTCATATTAGTCTCTATGTTCCAATTTATTTAAGAATGTATCTAATTCATTTTCATCAATTTCAACAATATTTTTTTTCTCTGGAAAACTTCCTGCATGAACATCATCATAGAATTCTTGAAATGCATTCTCTCTTTCATGTTGTAATCTAACAAATTCTTGTTGAAAATCCCTATATTTTTTAGCATGTCGAGGAATATGGCCTTTAGTTGAACCTAAAATGTCACACCCAAAAACATATTCAACATCGCAACCAGGTCCACTACCCATAGACATTACGGTAGGTTTAACTTTTTTAGAAATTGCCTCAGCAACTTTATAGGGAACACACTCCATTTCAATTGCAACACCTCCAGCATCCTCAATCTTTAAACATTGATCATAAATCCACATTGCTTCAGACGCAGTTTTTCCAACAGCTACAAATCCTCCTGTCCAAGTTCTTTTAGGAGGCACTAAACCAACATGACCCAAACAAGGAATACCTTCCTTGTATAATTCTTTGATGAGGTCGAACCTTGTATTACAATAGAGCATATCAAATCCATGCTCTAATATTTTAAAAGAAAATTGCTTTGCTTCATCAAGTGTTGAGATAAGACTATCAGGTGCGCCACAGTGCATAAAAGCAGTAGGTGCAGCCTCTCTCATTTTAACTAATTCATCAAATTCAGGATGACCATCATCATTTTTATATTCTCCTGCCACACCAGTTGCTAGCATTTCAAAACCAACTTTATCAGCAGCAAGAGCTTCTTCTATATTCTTCACAAGAATACATACTAACTTTTTTTTACCTTTTAAAATTTGTAAATCTTTAACAGTTATTTTTTTTCTCATATTTAATTCGTAGTAGGTATTTCAACATCAATAAAATAGTTTTTATCTTTTGCTTGTTTGAAGATAGCTGGAATTATAGATTTATATGCATCTATTACTCCTCGTTTAGGAGTGGGCATTTGATCTTTAATTTTTTTATGGAATTTTTTTAAATTGTGACATGGAATTTTTGGAAAGATGTGATGTTCAATATGATATTCCATATTAGAATATAAAAAACTAAAAAAAGGATTTAAAATAACTGTACGAGTGCTTTTGCGATGATCCTTTACATTATCAGCCAAACCAGCATGTTGTGTCATCGCACAAATCATTAAGATAGTATTGCCATAAAACGGTGGTAAGATGATCATAATAATAGGGAGCCAAGAATTCAGATAAAAAGATAGTGCTATAACTAATAACCACAAGCACACATAAGTGCGCGACATATTAATAACTTTATTAATCTCTTTTTTAGGCACAGTTGTTTTTACAACACTAGAAACAAGACCTAAAGAATGTTTTATAATTTCAAAATGTGTGAAATGCCTAACTTTTTGAATATTGATGATCGGTCCTAAGGGTAAAAAATTTAATAAAAACCTTATTGGCTCAGTTGGTCTTGGACTATTATTCTCATAATCATAAACTTCTTCATGTGTAAAAATTGTATAAGTGTGATGATGAAAATGACTCCACTTCCATCGTACAGACTCAAAGCCTCCTAAAAAAGAGGTAATCTCATAAAAAAATTTGTTTAATCTTCTTGATTTAAAATATGTCTCATGATTAGTTTCATGCTGGATACTGATAATTTTGCAGTAAAAAATATTTCCATAAAGAAGAATAGCTGGAATAAATAACCAAGATCCCCATGTGACTATTGAAAAATATCCTGAGAGTAAAATAAGTAGAATAAACAAAGTAATATCTACTGCACCTCTTAAATCTGAACGCTTAGATAATTCTTTTAAGATTTTTTTATCTATCTCAGGTTTGTACCAAGCATTTAAATCAACATCACCAGCGAGCATTTACAATTAATATTTTTCAGCAAGTTTTAAAAAATTTTCAAATTCTTTTTCATCAATTCCAACAGTAATTTTTGGATCATCAAATTTTTTATTAACAGTATCATTATGAAACTCTTTAAAAGCATTAACTCTTTCTACCTGCAATCTTGCAAATTCTTTTTTGAAATCTCTGTAAATTCTTGCATGTCTTGGAGTATGACCATCAGTGTACCCAAGTACATCATTAGCAAATAAATACTGCCCATCACAACCTGATCCACTTCCCATAGACAATGTCATAATATCAACTTTTTTTGTTATAACTTCTGCTACTTTTGGAGGAACAACTTCTAACTCAACACCAATAACACCAGCTTCTTGTAATTCAATGGTATTTTGTAAAACTTTCATTGCTGTATCAGCTGTTTTTCCTTGAGCCTTAAATCCACCAATCCATGAAGCAATACCCGGCACTAATCCTACATGACTATTTATAGGAACAAATTCATCTCTTAGAGCTCTAAGCCACTTGTAACTCCAATTACCACCATAAATAACATCAGCACCAATATCTAAATATTTATGTGATAACTTCATTGCTTCATATTCTGAAGCAACTCGCACTGCCCCTCCAGATTGCATGAAGCATGTTGGTGCAGCTGCGCGAATTCTTTTTAATTCATCGAATGAATTATAAATTCCAAATTGTGGAGCATCATGAGAGGTGCAAATCATATCAATACCAGCTTCTTCAGCTGCGGCTGCTTCATCAGCATTATGAACAAACATGACACTAAGTTGTCGTTTACCCTTGCACTGCAAATAATCGTGAACTGTTAGTTTTTTTCTACTCATAAATATCTCCCAAAAGTTTAAGATATATTAATATAAACTAAATCATTTTCAACTTTTACTGGATATGTTTTTAGATCATCACAAGCAGGAGGGCTTATAGCTTCTCCCGTTTTTATATTGAAAATTCCTTGATGCATTGGACATTCTATCTCATCATCCATCACTAAACCATCTTCTAGGTGAACAGCTTCATGAGTACAAATACCATCAGTAGCATAAAAACCATCTTCTATTCTATAAACACAAAAGGTTTTGCCACTATGATCAAATCTTATCAGATCCTCCATGTCAATACTGTCAGATTTACCAACTTCAATCCAATTTTCGTTCGTCATATAAATGTTTATATAATAAAAAATCTTATAAATTAAATAGTATTAGTGAAATTTTATTATTTTTTTAAGAGAGGATTTAACTTCTCTTTTTGATTGGATAGAATTTTTTTATCAATAATAGTTTGTTTTTCAATTAATTTAGAGGCAATTCTTATATCTCGCCCCACTTTACCAGTAAGACCCAAACCACATGCTCCAACTATTTTATCATCCTTAATGAAAAAATAAATAATTCCATTTTCTATATTTTCTCCTCTTTCAATTATTTCATGATAATCATCACATAGTCCAGTGAGTTGCAAATTTAAATCAAATTGATCAGACCACATCCAAGGGATAGACAAATATTCTGATTTTATTCCAGCAATATTTTTTCCAGCATTTATTCCTTGATTTTGTGCATGTTGATAAGACTCAAGTCTAATATTTTTTTGATAAAGTGGATGAAAAAAATTTGACACATCCCCCGCAGCATAAACATTTTCAACTGATGTTTGATTATAAGCATTTGTTAGAATTCCATTTTTTAATTTTAAATCTGAATCATTAAATAAATCTACAGTAGGTATAGATCCAATACCGCCGATAATCATTTCAGCTTCAATAACATGATCATTATCAAGTAAAATTTTAAAAGCATCATTAGTTTTTTCAATGCTTTTTATTTTACTGTCTAAATATATTTTATTACCATGCTTCTCATGTTCAACTTTTACTAAATTTGCAATGGGAAAAGGGATTATTCTTCCCATCAATTGATTAGAAATTTCTATTAAACTCACTGATTTATTTTGCTGGTTTAGAGAGGAAGCGATTTCTAAACCTATGAATCCCCCGCCTATAATAGCTATGCTATTTACTTCTGAAGCTTTCTTTTTAATTTGATTAGCATCATCTAAATTTCGTAAATAATAAATCTCATTATCGATCTCTTCATCAATTGCTATCCTTCTATTAGTAGAGCCTGTAGTAATTAAAAGTTTATCAAAAAAATATTTCTTATTATCAAAAGATATCAAAGATTTATTTATAAAATCAACTCCGTTTATTTCTTTATTTATGTAATGAATATTTTGATCAGCAAAAAAATTTTTTGAAAAGAATAAAAATTCTTCTTCTTTTTTTTTACCCATAAGAAATTCTTTAGACAGAGGGGGTCTTTCATAAGGATGATAATTTTCATTACCAAATATTGAAATTTCAGAGTCTTTATCATACTTTCTGATTTCACTGGCAGCATAAATAGCAGCTTGACCACTGCCCAAAATCAATATTTTATTTAAAGTGTTCATTATTTATCTAATTTTCTTTTTGCCATATTTATAAATAATAAAACAGTTTTTATGAGAAAGTTTATTTAGAAGTACGTATTTAACTTGGTATAGCCAAAGAAATTTTGTAGTTTGGATCTTTAGCTTGTTTCACAAGAGCTGGTATAATCTCTTTATATGCTCCCCATAATCCCTGTCTAGCGGGCGGCATTTGATCTTTAATTAATGCATGTAATTTTTTTAAATTATGAGATGGAACTTGTGGAAACATATGATGCTCAACATGATATTCCATATGCCAATATAAAAAACTAAATATTGGATTTAAATAAACTGTTCTTGTAGTCAGACGATGATCCTTAACATCTTCTTGCAAACCAGCATGCTGTGTTAGACCCATTAACATAACCAATGTTTTTCCATAAAAATTAGGAAGCACAATAAACAAAACAGGTAGCCAGGATTGAAAATAAATTGAGCAAAAAATTGTTACAAACCAAATACAAACATGACTTCTCGCTGACCAACGACATTTTGATCTTTCATTTTCAGGGATACATACTTTCATTACTTCTGTTGTGACACCGAATGCATGCTTAATAGTTTCCCATTGAAGAGAATTTTTGAAAAATAAAAAACCTGAGAAAGGTATATAGTGAGTGAAGAAAATTAATAAGTCAGTAGGTTTCTTTACATGAATTTCAAAATCAACTGGGTCGGTGAATATTGTATACGTGTGATGATGATAATGAGAATATCTCCATCTTATAGGCTCAAAATTATCCATGAAGCTTGCAATGTAATAAAAAAAATCATTCCAAAACTTTGATTTAAATGCTGTTCTATGACCAGTTTCATGCCATATTGCATCACTACATCCCCATATATTACCGTATATTAAAAAAAATAATAAACACCACCATGTTCCCCATGTTGCAAAAGCTAAATAGCCAAAGATTCCTAAAAATAAAAAATAAATGGTCATATGTTTAAAACCTTGCCAGTCAGATTTTTTACACAGTTTTTTAAATTCTTTCTTGTCTATATCGGGTTTATACCAACTATTTAGATCAACATCCATTATGAGAAATTATCATTTTTTTTTTAAATATCAAACTTTAAACTACATGTAGTTATTAAAAAATTAGTAAAAAATGATAGCTTTTATGTCGCATAATGGTTTTTTAATTTTTTTTTAGATTAAGTTTGTAAAATAATCATTTTCACCTATAAAATCAAAAATTATATATAAAATAAATTCATGGAGGAAAAATGAAAAAAATTTTAGCTTTAGTAGCTCTATTTTTTGCTTTTGCATCAACTTCAGCAATTGCTAAAAATGACTACAGTTGTGATAAGAAATTTATCTTTTTTCCAGGTGGACCAGAAGGTGGACCATTTGGAACTATTGTTTATAACGGCGCGGTAGCCGCTGCAGAACACACTGGCTGTGATGTTGATTATTATTGGTCTCAGTGGAATTCTGAAATCATGATTAAGCAGTTTAAAGAAGCTGTTGCACTTCAACCTGATGGAATTGCAATTTATGGTTTTCCTGGCGATGCTGCTATGAGACCTATAATAAATGAAGCTAGAGAAATGGGAATAGTAATTACTACTATGAACACTCCTCTTCCTGATTTAGAATCTGAGCTTAAAACTACTGGCTTTGGTTATGCAGGTGCAGATCTATTTGCTGCTGGTTTTAATCTTGGAAAAAAAGGTGTTGAAGTTTGTGGTCTAGAAGCAGGAGATAAAGCTTTTGTTTGGGGTCTTGCAAGTATGCCAAATAGAGGGGAAAGAACTAAAGGTGCAATCGCTGGTGTTGAATCAATGGGTGTTGAAGTTGTTTATCAAGAAATTCCTGATAACGTGAACTCTGATGCTTCTCAAGGCACACCAATGTATGTTGCTACTTATAGTGCAAACCCTGATATCAAAATGGCTATTACCGATCACGGTGGTTTAACTGCAAGTTTACCTACTTATATGAAAGCTGCGGGACACGGAACTGAAGCAGTTTGTGGAGCAGGTTTTGATTTGTCAGCGCCAATTGTTGATGGAATTAATTCTGGATATATTGATGTTGTAATTGATCAACAACCATTTATTCAAGGGTATATGCCTATCGTGCAGCTTTACCTTTCAACTAAGTTTGGTATGGCTGGTTTAGCAATGGATACTGGTGCAGCATTTGTTACAAAAGCAAATATTGATGCTGTAGCTCCATTGGCTGCGCAACAAATTAGATAATTAATATTTATAACAAACCTGCCCAATAGGCAGGTTTGTTTCTTAAAAAATGGCACAAGAACTTTTACAATTAAAAAATATTTATAAAAACTTTGGAAATGTCAAAGTTTTAAAAGATGTTAATATTAAAATCAACAAAGGTGAGGTTGTAGCTCTTATTGGAGATAATGGAGCAGGTAAATCAACACTAATAAAAGTCATTACTGGTGTTCACAGACCTACATCTGGTCAAGTAAGATTTAAAGGCGAGGAAGTAGTTATTAAATCTGTAGCGCAATCCAGAAAAATGGGAATTGAGGCAGTTTACCAAGAAAGAGCATTGTGTGATCAACAAGAGTTATGGCGCAATATCTTTGCTGGAAGAGAAATAACTAACACTTTTGGTTTTCTCAACGTTAAGAAGCAACGAAAAGAAGCGGAGAAAATATTGAGGGATTACATAGGATTTACTTCTAAAGCTATTACTGTTGATTCAACTATAATGGGTCTTTCAGGTGGGGAAAAACAAGGAGTCGCTTTTGGTAGATCTTTATACTTCGACTCAGATTTAATCGTTCTTGATGAACCAACAATGGGTCTTTCAATTCAAGAAACAGAAAAAGTATTGAATTTTGTTAAAGGGTTAAAAAAAGAAAACAAATCTGCAATTTTTATAGATCATAATATAATTCATGTATATGGCGCTGCTGATAGATTTATTATTTTAGATAGAGGCGAAGTTGTTGGAGAATTTAATAAAGACGAAATATCAAGAGAAGAACTTGTTCAAAAAATGATTCAATTACATGAATCTGGAAAGATAAAAGTAGAGGCTTAAATGAATAATCTATTAAATAGTTATTTTGTAAAAACTCATAGATTAGAAATAAGTATAACAATTATAGCTATTGTTCTTTTTTTAATTTACTTTTTAGGAGCACCTCACGTTTTTACTAGATTCCCTATTTATAGAGCTTTTATGCAGTCGATGCCTTTTTTTGGTATTATTGCTATTTCAGCAACATTTGTAGTAACGCTTGGAGAAATTGATTTATCATTTCCTTCCATTGTGGGAATCACATCACTTACTTTTGGTTTAATCTTAACAGCGACTGACGGTAATTTTTTCATCGCTTTTGCCTTGGCTTCAGCCTTGGGTATGTTTGCTGGCCTTATCAATGGCTTACTTGTTACCAAGATTGGCATACCTTCGATTGTTGCTACAATTGGAACACTTTATTTTTGGAGAGGTTTAGTAAATGTTATTTCTCAAGGTAGTGGTGTTGCCATTGTAGATGTTGCTGATGGTACATGGCATCATACATTATTTGTTGAAAAACTTTTTGGATTAATTCCTGCACAATTTATTTGGTTCATAGTATTGACGGCATTAATGCAGTGGGTTTATCGTTATCATAAATTTGGAAACCATATTCATTTTGTTGGAGATAATAAAGATAGCTCTCAAATGATGGGTATAAATGTTGATAATATAAAAATTATTGCTTTTGTACAACTAGGCTTCTTTTCATCTCTTGCTGGAATATTTACAATGTATGAAATGTTATATTTTTGGCCAACTCAAGGCTCAGGATTAATGCTTACTACTCTTGCAGCTGTTTTTGTTGGGGGCACTTCAGTATTTGGGGGTAAGGGAACAATATTTGGAACTTTTATCGGAGTATTAATCATAGGCTCGCTTGAGTCTGGTATTGTTGCACTAGGCTTATCAGGATTCTATGTTCAATTTATTAATGGAATAATGATTACATCTGCAGTTACCATCTATGCAATAATTCAGCGGAAAAAAACTTAGTTATTTTAAATTTTAGTTAATAAATTTTCTGCTGATGTTTCTCGATATTCACCAGGCTCCTCAATTAGTAATTCTTGAATATTATTGTCTTTAATAATCATCGCAAATCTTGAAGATCGCATACCCATATAATTTGTAGTTTTATCAACCAATAAATCTAAATTTTTACTAACATCACCGTTTCCATCAGCAACACCTATTATCTTATCTCCGTCAGTATAACTTAATAACCATGCTTTCATGACATGTTCATCATTTACAGACAAACAATAAATATTATCAATACCCCTTTCAATAAATTCCTTGTGTAATTTAATATAACTTGGCATATGTTTCTCAGAACACGTTGGTGTAAAAGCTCCTGGCACTCCAAACATAATAATTTGTTTACCCTTTAATTCGTCAGAAAGAATTACTTTTGATATAAGTCCTTTTTGTACAATCGGAACTTTAATTGATGGAATTAATTTATTCATTAATTATTATTTATTTTATTTATTGCACTTATCATTTCTTTCTCAGAGAGCAATTCCGATAATAAAAAACCGTCAGGAAAATTATTAGAAAAAAAAGCATTAAAAGGTATGCCAAATCTATCATATTTTTCTAAAAAGATATTTATATTTGTATTTGGCCTTGTCCAATCAGCTCTAACTAAAGTTACTTTATTATCTTTAAATAATTTTTTCACTGATTCAGAGGTAAGCACATTTAATTTATTAAATTGACAAGTAGCACACCAATCAGCAGTAATATCTAGAAAAACTAATTGATTATTATTAACTAGTTGATCTATTTCCACATCAAAAAAATTTAACCAGTTTTTTTCATTATTAGTAATTATACTTTGTTGAAAAAAATTTAATGATGATGAAGAAAAAATAATAAATAAAACTAAAATTGTAATTAT
>ERZ802822.1021-NODE-1021-length-18477-cov-5.581576_pt1 | contig 18477 bp, 15 predicted proteins | sample MGYA00345649_ERZ802822 | MGnify/ENA primary metagenome ERZ802822 (study PRJEB30503, sample SAMEA104212359) | marine metagenome | biome: Westerlies Biome; feature: [SRF] surface water layer (ENVO:00010504) within the epipelagic zone...; material: water...
GGCGACGGCGTCGATCCCAAAGTCATCGAATCCGCTTTAACAACGGATATCGCCTTGGCGCGGGAACGCGCAAAAGGGTCTGTCGATTACCTGAAATTTTTGGCAGAAGTCGCGCCCTCAATGGGCATGGTGGGAACCATGATCGGGTTGGTCGCAATGTTGAAACAAATGGATGATCTGGGGTCAATCGGCGACTCGTTTGCGATTGCGCTACTCACGACTATGTGGGGCGCTATATATGCCTACGTTTTCTTCAAGCCGTTTGCAGAAAAGCTGGATATTTTGTCAAAAACAGACCTTCAGGCAGGCATGCTGATCAAAGAGGGTGTGCTCCTTGTGAAAGCAAACACCAACCCTAGGGTTATTGCGGACCGCCTATCCACTAGGCTTGCAGCGAAAGCTCGCGCGGAGTTAGCGACAGCTCAAGAAGCTGCCTAGATGGCAGAAACAACCCCAGAGTTGGTATCAAATGGCGGCGAGCCTGCTCAGGAGGACTACACTCCTGAGCCAGAAGCCATCAGCTTTGACGAAGATGAATGCCCTATCCAAGCACCCGCTTGGATGGCAACCTTTTCCGACTTAGGTACTCTGCTCATGGCGTTCTTTGTGCTTATTCTAGCGCAGTCTGTTATCGACTCACCGCGAGCTGAGGAGGTCATGGGTTCGCTCCGCTTGGCCTTTGGCGTCGAGCGAATAGTTCCACAGCTAGAAATTCCCATGGGCGAAACCCTCTTAGAGACCCAGTACACGCCATCGGAGGCAGAAAATACGATACTCGACGATGCCACTCAGAACTCCGACGACACAACCCAAGAATTTATCAAACAGATGACCGAACGCGGGGATGCTGTGTCCACTATTCAGGGCCAATATATTCAGGTCATAGAAGAACTTGAAAACGAAATCGAGACCGGCCAGGTAAACGTCAACATCGATGGAGAAGAAATCGTTGTTGAAATGACCGAAGGCGACCAGGGCTCCAAGGGTAAATCCGGGCGCGGTTTGGGGGGCGTTTCCCAAGAAACAATTGAGGTGGCAAACAAAATCTATGATTTGACCCGGTCCGGCGTAACGGACGTTACGATGAAGAGGGAGCCTGGCTGGGAAGCTAAAGGGCGAGAAGTTACGACCCTGAGCAGTGTCGAAGAAATCAAATCAGCACTTTCCGAAGAAATTGCTGACGGAATCGCTGAAGTAGAAAAGCAGGGTGACAGCGTTCTGATACGGCTAACCAAAGCGGACAGCTTTGTATCCGGTGAAGCGACATTGAGTAAAAATTTCGAATCGACTCTATTGCGCGTTGGAACAGCACTTGAGGACACTATCGGCATTATTCGAGTGGAGGGTCATACCGATAATCAAATGGTGGGTTTTAGCGATCGATATAAATCCAACTTCGACTTGTCCGCCGCACGGGCCGCAGCTGTTGCAGACTATTTAATGGCGAGCACTCAATTACAAACAGGGCGAATGACGATAACCGGTCTCGCGGATACAAAGCCCATGGCGGACAACAACACCTCCGAAGGTCGTGCTAAAAATAGACGAATTGAGCTTTATCTCGATGAGTGAATTCGCCGAACCGGAGGAATGTCCGCCAGGTTCGCCGCCCTGGATGTCGACGTTTGCCGATCTCGCAACCTTACTGATGGCGTTCTTTGTGCTGATCGTTTCGCAAACCCGGGTAGCGGATCCCGACGAATGGGACAAACTGGGCAATATATTTAGGGAAAGTATCGGCTTATTTGCGGAGCAAGGCGGTGACGAGCTTCCGCAAGGCGACGTAGCCGACACCATATATTTTCGCAATCAGGCCACCGAGCAAGCGTTCGAGGTTAAAGAAAAGACCACGGCGGAGGTGCCAAAAGAAATTGAACTGGCGGTGTCAGAGTTAGCTGGGCAATTTGATACGTACGCTGATCTGGAAATTCTTAAAGACACACTAGCAACCGCCGTGGCTGCCGGCAAAGTAGAGCTAAAGTCGATGGACGGCAAATTGGTTGTGACCGTCAAAGGCGATGCCGACGATGACGGAACCTCGGACAACGACGAGAGCCTCGACGAGGGCGAAATTGATTCTGAGACGCTCGAACTTTACGCAAAAATTGCGGATGTGCAGGCGGAAATTGAAACCGAGGTTGTCGTCGAACAGTTGGACCTTAGCCTTCAGGAGCTCGCCCGAGATGAGGGTTACGAGCAACGCATTACCGAACAATTTGAAGCGCTGAAGATCAACCTAAAACAAGAGGTAGACGCAGGCCTTGCAAAAATCGAGATGATTGATAAAAAGATTGTCATAAAGCTAGCCTCTCAAGACTCTTTCGACTCAGGGTTCGCCACGATTAAATCGAGTTTCTTACCCACCCTCGGCCGCGTGCGCGACGCTGTTTCCGGAACACCCGAGCGCATAACAGTATCCGGCCATACCGACAACGTGCCGATTATGTTCAGCGATCGGTTTCGCAGTAACTGGGATTTGTCCTCTGCCCGCGCCTCTTCTGTAGCAGACTTTATGCTGCAAGACCCAGATGTTCTGCAAAGTCGACTGCGCGTATATGGCTTTGCCGACACCCGCCCAGCCACAACTAACGACACACGCCAAGGGCGGGCAGAAAATAGACGCATCGAGATCGAAATCGGGCAGTAGTCCATGCCAGAGCAACCTTCTATAACGCCGATTTCGTGCTGGCAATGCCGACATTTTCAAACCAGTTGGGACAAAAACTTTCCATACTTGTGCAAACAACTGAACTTCAAAAGCAAGATTTTGCCGAGCATCGAAGTTAAACAGTCATCCGGCCGAGACTGCCTCTCTTTTCAAGCTAAACTGCCGCGCAGTTGATTATCTGAACAAAAGGTTGCGCCTCGACGATGAGTCAAACTCGCGAAATCTGCCTTTATGCGCTGCTTGCTGTCTTGATCGGCACCGCTGCCAGCGTTGCTGCGAACCTATTCGTTCAAGGTGGAGCCATCTTCATTTGGCTGAGCGAGATTTTGCGGTCAGTGGTTAGCGCCGCATCCTTCGACTACGCCCCTTTAGTGCAAGCGCTCTGTTTATTCATTGGCGCTTTACTGATCTACCAAATTAGGCGGCGGTTTGGCGTAACCAAGTGGTCGGGGCCTGCTGAAAGCATGTTCGCCCTGCAATATCGGGCGGGGCCGCCACTCAATACGCGCATTGGCGCCGGGTCCGTCTTCGCGGCATTTGTGGCCTGCGGCTGCGGGGCGCCCGTGGGCCAGTATGGGCCGGTCATACACCTCGGCGCGACGCTCAGCCAAGCTTTGCGGAATCGTATTCGTCGGCCGCTGCGCCCGGACATTATGCTGGCCTGCGGTATTAGCGGCGGCATAACCGGCGCATTTAATGCGCCATTTGCGGCCGCAGCTTTTGTGTTTGAGGTGATGTTGCGCCGATATTCGGCGCCAGTGTTCGGCGCGGTTGTCTTAGCTGCTGGCAGCGCCTATGTCGTCAACGAGGCCCTTTTCGATCACCGACTTTTTTTAGCTTTAGCGATAAGCCAACCGACTCTAGAGGCTGGAATTTTAGCCTCACTTATCGCGCCCCTGTGCGCATTGATTGCATGGTTTTACATCCGCAGTTTGCACAAAATGCAGGCATGGAGCAGTAAATCGACCCTTAGCCCGGGTGTTAAGATCGCCGCGTGCGCACTGGCGTGTGCCCTAATCGGCGGCTTGGTACCGGAACTGTTGGGACTTGGCGGACAGGCCATACAAGACATGCTGTCGGGGTCCTTCTCCGTTAACCTACTTGTAGTGTTACTGGTTGGGAAGGTATTGCTCACCAGTGTCTGCATCGCTTCGGGCTTTTACGGTGGTATTGCAGCACCCGCCTTATTTATTGGCGCCGCCGCAGGTGCCTTAGTGGCCAAAGCACTTTTTATATTTGGCTTCGGCGATTGGACGCCGTTGCTACTGCTCAATGCCTTGGCCGGCGTCACTGCCGCCGTGATAGGCGCGCCATTGACCTTGACCCTGCTGGTTATAGAGCTTACCGGAGCCGGCATTAATGGCGCCTTGGTCGTTGCTACCGCATACGCAAGCACTTGGCTAACACGGACTTATCTCACCCCTTCGTACTATCAAACTCAGCTTAACGAGATACTTGCTTCGGCAAAAACCTGATATTGGGCTTGCAGCTGCATTGGCATCCTAAAATTACTCTATTTAGGTACAATCGGGGTCTGAATTATGCTGTTCATCGACATATGAAAAACCTTCTACTGCATATTATTTGCCTTGCAACCGCCCTGACAGCAAGTTTCGCCATTGCAGCGCCCTTCACCGCAGGCATCACCGCGTTGAACAGACAGCACGATGCGACCGCTTTTCGGGCCTGGAAGCGCATTGCGGACCAGGGGGACCCTGAAGGACAAAATAATATCGCTTACTTATATGAGCGAGGCATGGGCGTTAAGCAAAGCTTTCAAAATGCGAAAATCTGGTACGAACTGGCCGCTGCCCAGGGGTTACCAGAGGCCAAACACAATCTGGCAATGCTCACCTATCAGGGCCATATTAATGGTCGCGATACCCGTAAGTCTGTGGAATGGTTCCGCGAAGCCGCTGATGCAGGGCTTAGGCCCTCTGTATACATGCTCGGTGTCCTGTACATGGAGGGCGAGGGCGTTTTCAAAAATTATGATAAGGCCTTCGAACACTTTTTGAAGGCAGCGAAGCTCGGCGACGCTCGCGGCCAATATATGGTCGGCGCCATTTATGCAGAGGGATATATCGACCCAGAGGATGAGCCCGACTACGAAAAAGCTTATCTCTGGTCCGGTCTGGCGACACTTGGTGGAGTCGAACAAGCTGAGAGCCTTAAAATCGCAGCATCTGTGTATTTAAAAAAAGAGCAAGAGGCCGAGATCGTTGCCCAAGCCATGCGCTGCCTAGAAACTCAATTTGAAATTTGCGACTAATTTTTCAATTTTTTCCTAAAGATCTACAAAGTACTACCGACCTTTTCTGTGATTGGAATAGCAGGCTTAGGCATGGCAGCTTCTCACTACACACGTTATGTGCAATCGATGGTCGCGCATGGCGGCAAACGCGCATCCGACATTGAATGGCTATTCACGTCCATAGATGGCTCGTTGCATTTTGCGCAACAACGACTGATTGCTGATGAGCGCCAGCGCGCTCTGGTATCTCTCAAGCACGCCAAAAATTTGTGTGGTTTTTTAAAGAAGGCTCTGGGCGATTTACCGGATCGCAAGCTCGTGAGGCATCTGGAAGAGTTTTTCTTGTACGTCGATACATCCATAGACACCTCGCTGAGATTGCCTTTGGATAACGATCTGTCGGAGATGCGCGCTTTGATTGATGAGCTGCATCACGGCTGGCAACACCTCATTTCGCCGATCAGAGCAGCTGCGTCCGATTCGCAAGCACCGCTGTCACACAAAGCTTAGGGCCTAGATATATTCGAATAACGACAGCTGGCTAAGTTTTGCAAACGACGCCTGGGCCGCTTCTAGCCGCGCCAACTCTGCATTAAAGCGTGATACGGCCTCGGCGAAATCCACGTCAACCTCGCTTGATTTAAATTGCTTCAAGCGAACCTCGCTATCTAAGTTGATGTCTTTTTGATGTTCCGCATTATTTACTTCGCTACCGATGCGTCCAAGAGCGATTGAAATATTATCGTGCAAATTGCCTACTTCCGAGATGCTACGCTCCATCAAGCGCGAATCTACCGAAGGCGTTGCTATGCCACTGATTGTAGATAAGACCCCCGGCGCATCCGCAAAGACGATATTGTCAATTTCATAGCCGGGTGCATTTTCTAGCGCCAGATTACCGTCAGCGTCTATTTCTGCCTGCACATTAGTACGCGCCGTTTCGTCATTAATCAGGCGCACCAATTCCGCCAGGGTCGGCCGATCTTCCGCCCTGCTGATTTGCACACCGTTAATAGTTAATTCACCTGTGTCCGCCGCCAATTCGTTGGGGGCAACGGTTATCTGCGTTTTTTGTTCCGCGACCAAGCTTTCCTCGAAATCCGCGAGCACTGCGAAGAAATCAACCCGCTTCGTTTGCCCATCGTCCTCTAACCGCGTGACACCGGAGAAAACCTCAAGACCACTGCGGTTCTTAGGCAACTGTCGATTTTCGCTGACTTCGATCATGGTTTGTCGAGAATCGCCCTGATAACTAATTTTTCCATCTGCATCTGCAACGAACGGATCAGAAGCCGTTTTAGCACCGCCGAACATCGCCTGACCACTAACGTCTTTGGAATTCGCAAGCGCTAATAATTCCGCCTTTAAGCCCGCTACTTCAATGGCCACAATCTTGCGATCTTCGCTGGACATAGTGGCATTACTGGCCTGAATCGCGAGCTCTTTGGCACGAATCAAAATGTCAGACGCCGACGTTAGCGCACCCTCTTCAGTCGCATATCGGTTAATTAAATGATCGACGTTATTGTTGTACGACTGAACTTTGTTAATCGCGCGTTCTAGGTTGCCGATGGTGCGCAGCTTGTCCGTATCATCACTCGGGCGAATGAGTGCTTTGCCTGTAGACAACTGCTCATTCGTTTTCGCTGCATCGGACTGGGTTTCCTGCATGTTGCGCAGCGAGCGATCAAAAAATTGCTGGGTCGAAATTTGCATGATTACCTCTTCATCTTGCTACGTTACATGCGCACTATGGTGTCAAACAGTTGATTGGCGGTCTGGATAAGCCTCGCAGAGGCTTGATAAGCCTGCTGAAACTTAATAAGGCTCGCCGCTTCTGCATCTAGGTTAACGCCTGCAACACTTTCTCTGGCAGAGACCGCCTGATCCCTAACGATTTCTAATGCCTGTTGTGCTACCTGGGCCTGACCGGAAAGCGTGCCCGCCCTATTCAGCAGTGTGAGATATCCTTGCTGAATGGTCTGTTCTTGGGAACCGAACGTCATGGTTTCAATATTCGCCAGCCGCGCTAGATTTTCACTGCTGCCTACGCCATCGGCATTGTTATTAATTGCAAAACGATCCCCTACTAGCGGGGTACCGGCTAATTCCACCTGTATACCCTGATAGCTGATCATCGATCCTTGGGTATACGTGCGCTCGGCCAACACCGTGCCGGAATCTCGATCGACAATGGTATAACTGTCGGCCGCAACGAATTCTATGTCCAAAGTTTGATCGCGCAAGCTCAAAGGGTCGGCCGCACCGGAGGCATAGCTGGCTGCAATTTGAGCACTGGAGCCCAAAGCCCCGGTAGAAAATATTATTAAGTCTTCGGTGAGCGCTTCATCGATAGCTATTTCTCCGGGCATGCCCAAGACAGATAAGTCTTTAAAACTACCGGTGGCTCCCAACGTGAGGGCTACTTCTTTGTCTTCTAGATCGCCGGCTCCTCGCTGAGCCTCGACAATCAGTCGCGGATTAACCGCTCCACCGAGCGTTGTAATCGCGGCGGGATCGGCACCGAATACAATAGGCTCGCCTTGTCGATCAGCCCCTGCGTTTCGCAGTATTAGGTTTCCATCAAAGCCCATGAAGGCCTCGACGCCGGTTGCGAGGCTGCTGTCGTTTATCAACAGCTCCAAAGCATCCAATGACGCGATAGGCTCTATCTCGTTAACAACAATGCCATTAATAGTCAGATTACCGTCAACTGTTGATAAATCTTTGCTACTTACGCTGATCTCGTTGCTAAGGCTGACATCGAGCGCAAGCGCATGTTCATCAATGTTTTGCTGGAGCCAATTTACGACAGCATCACCGGTAGCCTGTTCGCCGACGTCTAGGGCGAATTCGCTGAGCGCAGTCCCATTTAGGTTCAACGCGCCCGCGGCGATAAAAGCGGTGCCATCAGATACGGATGCGGGCAATGCTTCGCCTTCAATTCGAGCCTCAAGACGTAGTTGTTGCGATCCATCCGCTAACAACTCAATGTTCGAAGACGCTACTTGGCCAGCCCGCCAGGGCTTATCGAGATATCGTTCAGGTGTCACCGTTCCGCTGTAGGTGGCTAACACGCCGGGCTCATCGCCCAAAATTATGGCATCGACTTCTTTGCCAACGATATTAGTGAGTACAAATGCGCCGTCGTTTGCGTCTATAGCAGCTTCAACATTTGTCAGCTCAGTTTGAGCATTAACTAAAACTGCAAGATCTTCTTTCGATGGCACCGGATCAGCAAGACTGATCACAACACCATTAATGGTTAGGGAACCATTAGTGGTGGAAAGGTCTGCCGCCGCAACCCGTACTTCCGTAATGCCGTCATTCAAATAGGCCTGAGAATACGTCGCACCCGCAGCGAAGCCATTCGCACTTGAAACTGCAATTTGCTGTTCCGCCGGAGTCAACCCTTGGCCAAACAAATGGCGCCCGTCCCGCGTGAAAATTTGCAATTCCGCGGTATTCGTCGCGGGCTCAGCTAGTACTAGGTTCAGATTCGACGTGCCCGCTGGAACCTGCATTAACGCCTGGGTCAAGCTGGTTTGCACCGTCGCAGCCGCTGAAGGGTGCGCATTATTTGCGAGCACAGCGGCGACCGCGGGGGGAACCGTTGATTGAACATTGTTGATTAGGCTTACCTGAGCCTGAGCACTACCGAGGTTTTCTGCCGCTGGAGAAATATTAAACAACTGAGCAGCTGCCAGTTTTCTGACGTCACTGAGGGCGACATACATCGAGTCAGCAACATTCGCACGCATGCCGATCTGTATTTGGTCACCATCCTGAGCCATACCACTGATGTTTACTTCAATGCCGTCGACTACCAATGTCGTTGCCGCGCCCTGAGCAGCAACGCGCTGGCCCGCCGCGTCCATGGCAAACCACTGATCACGACCTGCGTCAAACTGCAGAAGTAGGGTCTTGCCATCTACCGCCGGATCGTGAGCCGCCATAACGGTGGCATCGATCCGGCCTGCAGCCGCGCCATAAAATACGTCCGCCTCAGGCTGTACTGCAAAAATTGCTTGACCAACGTTGCCCTCTAAATCCATGCCTTGGGCATGGGTGGCATTGACTTCGTTCACCAGATGAGAGGCCAAGGTTTCAAACCCGGCAATAGTCGGGCTGAGCACCCGATCTCGAAAATTCATTAACCCAGCAAGTTCGCCACCATCTATTTGTCCGAGGTCTCGATCTTGGCCTTCGAAGTTCAAAATCAGTTGCAAATTGGCTGGTCGGCCTCCGGTGGATTGCATGCTCACCTGACCGAACCGATTGTTTTCAACTACCGTCTTGTCCAGATTACCAATGCCCACTTTTACCGTGCCATTGCCGTTCTCGACCACTGCAATCTTCGCAAGCCCCGAGATATCGCGCAGCACTTGATCGCGCAGGTCCAATAAGTCTGCCGGCTGCTTGGACAAGTCTTTAATCTTTTGCAACTTACCGTTAATTTGGCCTAAGCGTTCTAACAATACATTTAATTCGCCAACTTTCGCCTCAATCGCCTCGCTGGACTCTACGTCAAAAGCATCAAGCTGTGCGGACAAGTCGTTAAAGCGCGCTGCTAAGCTTTGGGCATTTCCCAACACCTGATCGCGTCGCACTTCAGACGCGGCGTCCAAACTTAAGTCGCGGAAGCTATCGAACAATCCGCCCAAGGCCGGCACTAAAGAAGCCTGTTGGTCGCCGAATACGTCGACCAATCGGTTGGTCATATCGACGATAGGCTGCTGCGCTGCCAGGTCGCTTTCGCTCGTTCGCACGGAATTCTCGACCAAACCGTCGTACGCGCGGCGAATGCCATCCGCTACTGCTCCGGTGCCAATTGAGAACCGGCCTAACGACGACGACGCATTTTCCTCATAGATCAGGCTTTGCTTTACGTAGCCTTCAGTATTGACGTTGGCGATATTGTTACTCACCACGGTCAGTGCCAGCTGGCTGTTTTTTATCGCACTACTGCCAATTGAAAGTAAATCGCTCATCGCTCTAACTTCCTCGCGCCGGTCACGGGCTTACGCTCTAGCGTATAGGTATCGGAGCCCTGACTCAGGCGCATGGAGCGATCGGTCGCTTCCCCGCCAAGAGGTAACCCATCAGGCGCGGCAACCCGGGTACGGCTTTGATTCATCTGGATTTGTCTCTCCAGCGCTTCAGCCACGCCAAATCCACCCTGCTCGCTTAGATGCAAAGCTAATTCTTGGTCAAACATCGATTCGTAAGTTTGCGCCGCATCGGAATCCATCAACCCCGAGCGCTCTGTGGCTTTACGCATCGATTGCAACATCATGTTGATAAATATCGACTCAAATTGTTGGGCAACTTCTTTAATGCTGCCCGCTTCATCCGCTTTGGCGTTACTTTTCAGCTGCGCGATTTGCGCGAAGTCCAGTGCTGATGTTGAAGTATTTACTGTATTCATCGAGGTAGACCTAAATTACAACCAGTTCAGCACGCAGGCTGCCTGCACTCTTTAGCGCCTCTAGAATCGCGATTAACGAAGATGGGCTTGCGCCCACGCCATTCACCGCGTCGACAATCTCGCGTAAATCAATGCCCGGTTGAAAGAGGAACATGGGGCGTACTTCTTCGGCCACTTCTATCTCGGCATTCGCGACCCCGGCAGGGGCTCCGCCAACACCGGCCTGTCCTGCCGCAATCTGAGTGTTGGGCTGTACCACTTCGTTGGTAGCCGAAATCGTGACCGAAAGAGAGCCTTGCGTCACCGCCGCTGCGGTTACCCGCACACCGCGGCTGATCACAACCGTGCCTGTTCGTGAGTTAACAACGACTTTAGCCCGTGGCTCACCCGGCACAACGTCAAGATTTTCAATCATGCTGAGAAAGCTGACCCGCGCGGACATATTGTCCGGAGCCGCCACCGCGATTGAACGTCCATCCATGGCCATGGCTGTGCCTGCGCCAAAATTCTCGTTAATGGCATCGGTAATTGCCGCTACGGTGGTAAAGTCTGTTTGCTGAGCATTGAAAACTAAGTAATCCGAAGTCTGAAACGGGGTTTCGACCTCGCGTTCAACAATAGCCCCGCCAGGAATGCGCCCGGAAGTCGGAACACCGATCTTAATGCTGCTTCCCGCTGCATTTACATCAACGCCGGAGACGGTCAGCTGCCCTTGAGCTAAGGCATAAATTTCTCCGTCGCTACCGCGCAACTCTGTCAGTATTAAACTGCCGCCCATCAAGCTTGACGCAAGGCCGGCAGTGGCCACATTGACGTCTATTTGCTGACCCGGCTTAACAAATGGCGGCAATGTTGCCGTAACAATGACTGATGCAACGTTATCCAATTTGGTTTTGTCATAAGCTAAGTTAGCAACGCCCTGGCTAAACAAATCGTAATTCGAAATTGGCCCATCCACATCAACACCTAAGCGTTCTAACGTGGCTTTCAAACTCTGAGCGGTGAACGAGATTTTGTCTCGGTCACCGGTACCGGCCAAACCAACAACTAAGCCATAGCCCACCAATTGGTTAGAACGTGCGCCAGCTAGTGTTGTCAAATCCTTGATTCGATCAGCCTGGGAGACTGCCGGAACCGAAATCATGAATACCATCAGAACGCTGCACAGGAGCAGTTGTATGCGATTTGCTTTCATTAGAATGGCCATATTTTGTTGAAAAACTGGGTGCCCCAGTTAACTTTGGAAAAATCTGCTAGGTCGCCAGTGCCTTGATAAGCAATCTGTGCGCCCGCGATTCGCGAACTTAAAACTGTATTGTCGGGTTGAATATCGCGTGATGAGATAATGCCGCTCAAACGAATCGTTTCACTGCCTTCGCTAAGAGACAATTTTTTCTGACCTTGGATGACGAGGTTTTTGTTCGGCAATACCTGGGTAATCATTACGGCTATCGCACCGTTAAGGCTGGCGGCCTGATTGGCCGTGCCAAACCCTTTGGTTTCGACTGCAAGATTGTCGAAATCCTGAGCGCCAAATGGCGTATTCAACGGATTCTTCAACAGTGTCTGCAGGCCTTTAAGTGTCGAATTGTTGCCTTCTTTTGTCGCCTCAAGTCCGCTGCGACGCTGGGCCTGTGTTGACTCGGTCAGCACCACTGTAACCACGTCACCAACACTAAACTCGCGTTTGTGACCGAACAGACGACTGCCATTCTGGTCCATAAAAATTGAACCGGTAGCTGCGCGTGGCGGTACTTCAACTGCCGGAACTACGGGGACGTAGGGGTCAATCACCGCACGATCCGCAGGCAGAGTTGTGGTGCAGCCTGCACCCGACAGGGCCGTGAGTAATAAGATGCTATATCTCATAACCAATCGCCTTATAAGTTGTTATTCAAGAAGCGGAGCATAGAGTCGACCGCTGAGATTGCTTTGGAGTTCACCTCGTAAGCGCGTTGGGTTTCGATCATGGTGACCAGTTCTTCAACTACATTTACGTTTGATGCTTCCAGCATTCCCTGGGCAATAGCACCTGCTCCTTGCTCGGTGGGGTTAAGTAAAATAGGCGCGCCGCTGGCCGCTGTTTCGCGAAAGAGATTGGCGCCAAGTGCTTCAAGGCCAGATGTATTAACAAAACGCGCTAGTTGGATTTGTCCCAGCTGCTGAGAGCCGCCGCCATTGGCCAGCTCAACGGAAACCGTTCCATCACGACCGACCGATATAGAATTCGCCTCTTGGGGAATAATTATGGCCGGCTGCAGCAATAGTCCGCCGGCGGTGACAAGCTCACCCTCCTCAGACAGCTTGAAGCCACCGTCTCTGGTGTATGCCACTGTGCCGTCTTGTTGAAGAATCTGAAAATGGCCCTGACCTTCAACGGCCATATCTAGGGCATTTTCAGTTGAAATCATATTGCCCTGGGCCTGAATTTTTTCCGAAGCGACGACTCGCGTGCCCGTTCCTAACATAAATCCTGTTGGTGCAACGCTGTCGGCGCCGGTTTGTCCACCCGCCTGGCTGATGTTGAGATAAAGTAGATCTTCAAACACCGCACGATCGCGTTTGAAACCAACCGTATTAACGTTCGCCAAATTGTTTGCAATTACGGTCATGCGCGTTTGCTGCGCGTTGAGTCCTGTCTTTGCTACATAAAGTGAAGCGTCCATGACTGTATCCTTTCGTTTGTTTGTACGTGCCGTCTTACGCTAGGCGCATTAGGCTGGAATTGGATTCGCCGAGCTCATCAAGATCTTTGACCAGCTTAATTTTCATCTCAAAACTGCGCATGTGATTCGTGATTTCGACCATGATTTCCATGGCACTTACGGTACTACCCTCTATAACACCCACACTGAGAGAAACTGGTTGCGGGCCCGTTTCAAAGTCGCCTATGGGTAGGCCATCCACTGCGAAGAGACCGTTTTCAAGTTTCACCAGATTTTGCTCACTCGAGTCGCGCAGCATTATCCGAGCAACCTCAGCTTGCTCGGCGACCTCTTGGGCCGGATCGAGGGCGTAGACCACGCCCTCTTCCGAGATAGAAATTACTTGGTTCGGTGGAATGACGATCGGATCCCCTGCGTCAGAGGCAACCAAAATGCCGGAACCTAACGTCAACTGGCCCTCTGTATTGATTTTCAGGTCGCCGCGGCGGGTAAAATTAATCGCACCGTCGCTGTTGATAGCACCCATAACTGTGTCGCGATTGAGGTACACATCGAGGGAATTACCGGTATAGATCTTCGGTCCTTCTTTCATCTCAACAAGCGTTGTGCCCAGAGTTTCATCGGTGCCTACTTTGTTGCGATCGAACTGCTCAAAGGCGCGCTTGAACCCAACAGTCGAAACGTTAGCGAGCTCATGGAACATATGCGCTTCACGCGCTCGCTCGATCTGCACATCAGATACCAGTCTTACTATACTTTTATCCATAACGGTTTCTTCGCTCTAGCGTTAGATATTTAGAATCGTCGACGTCAATGTCGAAGAGGTTTCGATAGCTTTCGCATTGGCCTGGAAATTTCGCTGGGCAGTGATGAGTGCTACAAGCTCCGCCGTAAGGTCGACATTTGAGCCTTCTAAGGCGCCCGCGCGAATCGATCCGAAGTTAGCCGATCCCGGCTCACCGAATGTCGCGGCACCGGAGTTCGCAGTACTCAAGAAACTGGAATCTCCACGCTGGTTTAAGCCTTCAGTGCTGGGAAAATTGGCCAGCAAAATCTTGCCAAGTGACGCCTGACTGCCGTTGGAATAGCTGGCCACGATCAGGCCATCATCACCCACATCTAGGCCTACCAAGTTCCCTTCACCAGCACCGTCTTGAGATTGCCCCTTTAAGGCGAACGATTGGTTGTATTGGGTGGTCGAAGCGAAATCGATGGTCAAGTCAAGAGCACCTTGGCCATCTGCCAAAAATGCAGTCTCCATAGCTATGCCGTTTCTTGGTGACACCAGTTGACCAGCGGAGTTAAAAGTTAATTCACCTTTGTCGAGATAGATTGGCGACCAAGCCGGAAGCCCGTCAAACCCTGCTGGATCCTCGGTTTCTTCACCAAACTGGTCGATAAACTGGTTAACGGGAACGCCGTCGACCAGTTCTGTTGCCTGAACGGGTTGGATCCAAGTTGAGGTTTCACCGCGTGCTGATTCGGTATTAGCTAGTCCCCAAATTGCATCGCCTGATACTTTTACGAACGAATTTTTGCCCGTAGTGCCGCTGGTGAATACCAAACCGTTGGTAGTCGCGTCGTAACTTACGGTGAGTCCAGATACTTCCGCGCCGTCTGCGCTAGCTAAGGCGTTTATCTGCCGCTCGAGCTCTGTCGTGAATGCGTCCATAGTGTAGTTGGCGCTCAATGGCATTTCGATAAAGCCGCTAACGCCATCAACAGTAACGTTGAATCGATTGTTGTTCGCGGTAACAGCAAAAACATTGTCAATGTTAATCCCGAGCGGCGCGCCATAAGCCGTCGCAGGAGTCGACTCTAGGCCGCGAAGCGCTACATCAGAAACCCCGACCGCTAATTCCGGTTGTTCTGCAGTTGCCGCAAAACCCAAGAAATTCGCTGCCACGTCGTTTAAGTTAGGCGCATCAGCAGCGCCAACGTCGAAGTTAATTACGATTTCTGAAGCATCACCAGTGGTGCCAGAGGCAAAAGAAAACGTTTCCGTGGCATTGTTATAGCGCACAGTCATACCAAAACGTTGATCTGCTTCAGGCCGCTGGAAGTCGCCATTAGGTATGACCACCGCACCCGATGCGTCAATCCCAGCGGCATCGATGGCTGTGGCAAATGCGCCGAGTCCAAATAGCACATTGTCGCCATTAGCCCCTGACTGCAGGGTTATCGCATCTGCTGGATTGGTTGCTTGATATGCGAAATTTCTTGCGACGTCATCGTAGGCTACCGTAACAACGCCCGCGCCTAGCGCTCCATCGATTTGCGCTTGAATAGCCGCTACCACACCGTCGGTAGTGGCTCCAAGCTGCAACTCTGGGGTATTAAATGCAACGCCAAGGTCAATATTAATAGGCGTCTCAACCAAGCCCTGAGTGTGGTTAATGACAAACTCACGATTCGCCGGAGCTGAAAGATCAAAGAAACGGTCGTCGCCGAATTTGTCATTGAGTTGCGTTTGCATAAATGCCGCTAACTCCACACCCGTGTACTCTCGATCCTCTACCGCCAACGCCGAAAGATCTAACGTCACTGGATTACCAGAGCCATCGATATCTATCTGAGCGAACGCGGTCAGCTGGGCGGGCGTGAAGACAGCTTCCGCTGCAGCAAGATCCTGAAAAAAGTTGAAGCCCTGCCCAAGACCCAGAGGATTCGGGGTCGCCGCGCCCTCCAAGCTAGCAGGTGTCGACTCCTGGACGGCCGACAAATCATCAAAAATAAATTTAGGCGTCTTGCCCGGTTGAATCTCTCCCGCTACCTCGCTAAACGGCTTAAGCTCGCCATATTGGTTAACATACAGGGCCTCGCCAGCGTCGTTTTCGGCTTGTTGGAGTTTTGGCTCCAATACCTGACCATCAATCACGACATAGGTTTGCCATTTGCTGGATGGCTGATTAACCATATCGTTGTATGTTGAGCCGCCTTGTCCATTTGCTTCAGGATTAGAGGTTTTAACGTAATACACTGTCGCCGAATAGGCTGTGCCACCTGCATCGTAAACGTCGATTGCAGTAGATTTGTTGTAGGTTGTCGCATCGTTTTGGTCAAACGGCGCATCGATTACTGGTGCGTCCGCCGGCAAATTCAGGTTCAACTCAATCAAAGAAGTTTCTTTTGCGTCGCCTATGGTCGCCGGCGGGATGGTCAAGGTGTCTAATATATCGCCGACCGCATTACCGACCCCGTCTACGGCCGACACCATCAGCGCCTGACCTGAGCCATTTACGACATTGCCCTGCTCATTGAGCACGAAGGCGCCGCTACGAGAAAAAATGTCGGTCTGTCCATCCGCCGATTTCAGTGGGAAAAAACCGTCGCCGGAAATCGCCAGATCTAGAGTGTTTGATGAAAATTCAATACTGCCTTGACTGAACTCCTGACGAATGCCCTTAAGTGCAACCCCCTGGCCGACGGTGCCGGCTGAATTTTGCAGTGGGCTGCTCGCGAAAATATCTCCGAATGAAGCTTTGGATTTTTTAAAACCCGTTGTTCCTACGTTAGCAATATTGTTACTGGTTACAGACAGTTCGGTATTGGCTGCGCGTAACCCGGTCAATGACGTAAAAAATGACATTTATATTTCCTTTTCTTCGCTATTGCGCGATGCGCTTAACGTCTTCTAAAAGTATGGGTTCACCACCCGCGAGTTCTAAAAACGCGCGGCCAGTGTTTTGGTCCCAAGACACGCCTGTGACACGGGTCGCTGCGAAGGAATTAACCGACTGGCTTTTGCCGTCACGAACGGCCTGAGCGATAAATGCATACCGGCCGGGCTCTGCAGCCTTGCCGCCAAAGTCACCACCGTTCCAGGTAAAGGGCACTTCACCGGCCATTTGTGGCCCCAACGACATTTGATTGACGAGCTGGCCACTGCGCGTATCCACAACATTCAGAACCACATCATCAGCGCCGCTATTGAGCTGCAAATAGCCGTCAACCTTTTCACCACCAGGCTGTTCAAACACGCCGTTTTCCATAAAGACGCTTTTGCCAATTAAGGCAGCGCCTCGCATCAATCCATCACCACGTTGATCCGCGACAAATTCTTGCAGCGAATCCGACATAGAGGTTGTGGCTTCTAGAGTAGAAAACTGCGCGAGCTGGGCAATAAAGGCCTCGTTTTTAACCGGGTCAAGCGGATCCTGATTCTGCAACTGGGTCGTAAACAGCTTTAGAAATGCGTTACGGTCCAATTCGGCAGTCTGTCCTGGCGCTTGGGCTTTCAAGTCGTCCGTCGTTCTAATGCCGCTGATATTCGCTAAGTCCATGTGCACACCCAATTATTTTCTGAGAATTTCTAAGGTACGGCTTGCCAGCTGCTTCGCCGTATTCATCGCTTCAATATTGCTTTCAAAAGCGCGAGAAGCCTGTGTTATTTCAACCATCTCCAACATGGAGTCCACATTGGAGGGATATACAAAACCATCTTCATCAGCCAGCGGGTTATCGGGTTGATAAGTCGCCGGCACAACTTTGTTGTCATCGTAGATTTCATTTATCCGAATACCACCAACGGTTTCGCGTCGGTCGTCGCGTGCCTGGTGCTGCAAGATTGTGGCGAAGTTGACGCGCTTGGCCTTGTAGGCCGAAGCTTGATCACCCGCCAGAACGTCGGAGTTTGCGATGTTCTCAACGGCTAACGCGAGCCGTTTTGACTGCGCATCCATGGCGCCACCCGCCATTCCAAAAATATTTTCAAGACTCATGTGTTACTCCTTCAGAGGCTGTCGCTTAACGCAACAGGTCCAATACCATTTGGGTCATTTGATTTGCTTGGCCGAGCATCGATGTACCGGCTTGCTGTAACACTTGGGCCTTTGCAAGTCGTGCAGACTCAAGTGCGAAGTCAGCGTCCTCTACCCGAGATCGAGCCGCCTCGGTTTTTTCGGATACGTTAATGAGATTGTCCATGGTGTAGTTCAGGCGGTTTTCGATCGCACCCAAATTAGCGCGCATTCGCGCGACCGTATCCAAAGCAGCATCTGCAACCGAAATCGCAAGTCCCGCGGCCGCTTGAGTGGCTATTGACATATCTGAGACCGTACTAAGGCTCGCTGTGCCCGTATCAAAATACCCAAGACCTGTGCCTTCAGTACCGGCGACCTGACCCGCGGCAGCAAGATCCACCGCGGCACCAGCCACGGTACCGGCAATGTCCGCACCTAAAGCTATAGCGGTCGTACCATCGTTGGCATGCAGGGTGAAATCATCATCCGCCGTACCAGTCGAATTAGCCGTTAAAACCAGTTTGCCCCCAACATCGGTGGCTACAATTTTATTTGCCAGCGCAGTAGCGGCGATAGCATTATTCCATCCCAAAACGGTCGCGGCCCCGACCACCAAGTCCGTCACTGTGCCGTCGGCTTGGGTAATTTTGTAAGTGGCGGTAGCGATATCGGCTAAGTCATCCGTAGTTGTTTTCACCGCTGCGACCGTTGCAACCGCC
>ERZ802822.1022-NODE-1022-length-18467-cov-23.603371_pt1 | contig 18467 bp, 10 predicted proteins | sample MGYA00345649_ERZ802822 | MGnify/ENA primary metagenome ERZ802822 (study PRJEB30503, sample SAMEA104212359) | marine metagenome | biome: Westerlies Biome; feature: [SRF] surface water layer (ENVO:00010504) within the epipelagic zone...; material: water...
TGTTATTAAAGAAAGTTAATAGTAATGCCCTAATATGAGAACCATCAACATCAGCATCCGTCATAATAATAATTTTTCCATATCTTAAATCTTTTAAATCTATTTCTTGAGTTTTTGGATCTAGGCCTAATGCATTAATTAATGTGACTATCTCATTAGAAGAAATCATTTTTGACAAAGCTTTAGTTCTTTGTTGTTCTGATGCATCTCCATTACCATTCTTTTTTATAGTTAAATCTTCAACATAAGTGTTTAAAATTTTACCTCTTAAGGGTAAAACTGCCTGATTTGCTCTATTCCTTCCTTGTTTTGCTGAGCCACCTGCTGAATCCCCCTCTACAATAAACAATTCTGTTCCATCTTGTTTACCTATCTGACAATCTGCTAACTTCCCAGGTAACCCACTTAACTCAAGCGCACCTTTTCTTCTAACATTTTCTCTAGCTTTTCGAGCCACATCCCTTGCCATTGCCGCTTGAATAACTTTTGCAAGAATTATTTTTGCAACTGAAGGGTTTTGATCAAACCATATAGACAGTTTTTCATTCACAACTGTTTCAACAATCATTCTAACTTCTGAAGAAACTAATTTATCTTTAGTTTGAGATGAAAATTTTGGATCTGGAATTTTTGCAGATATCACACAAGTAAGCCCTTCCTTGATATCATCTCCTGAAATAGCTAATTTGTTTTTTTTAAGAAGATTGTGTTCATTTGCATATTTGTTAATAACTCTTGTTAGTGCGCTTCTAAAGCCTAATAAATGTGTTCCACCATCTTTTTGATAGATATTATTTGTGTAAGGAAAAATGTCTTCAGCATAACTTGCATTCCATTTTAAAGAACATTCGAGTTCAATATTGTCTTTTTTTCCTTCGATATAAATTGGTTTTTTAAATAAATCATTTCCATTTTTATTTTGTAGTTTCTCTCTTTTTTCATCTAAAAAATTTACAAATTCAAGAACACCACCATCAAATTTAAATTCAGATACTTTCTCTTTTTTTAAACTAGCATCAGTAAAGATTATTTTAATACCTTTGTTCAAGAAGGCTAGCTCTCTCATTCTTTTGATCAGAATATTTGCACTAAATTTTATGGAAGAAAATATTTCTTTTGATGGCAAAAATGTTATTTGAGTCCCAGTTTCTTTAGATTTTCCTGTAACTTTCAACGGTGCTTTTGCTTCACCGTTCTTAAATTCTATAAAGTGCTTTTTTCCGTCCCTGTTAATCTCTAATTGTAATGACTCAGACAAAGCATTAACAACAGAAACACCCACTCCATGAAGTCCTCCTGATACTTTATATGAATCGTGATCAAATTTACCACCAGCATGAAGTTGAGTCATAATAACTTCTGCAGCTGATTTTTTTTCTCCTTTATGCATATCAACAGGAATTCCTCGACCATCATCATTTACAGTAATAGTTCCATCAGAGTTAATTCTCACATTAATATTTTTACAGTGACCTGCTAGAGCTTCGTCTATGGAGTTATCAACAACTTCATAAACCATATGATGCAAACCAGTTCCATCATCTGTATCTCCAATATACATCCCTGGTCTTTTTCTAACTGCTTCAAGACCTTTTAAAACTTTGATGGAGTCTGCCTGATATGTATTTTTATTTGTCATTTTTTAATTTTTTGGAAAATAAAATTATAACATTTTTTATAAAAAATGCTGATTTATCTTTACTTAATTAAGTAATAAAGAGCTCTTTAGGACTGTAAATAAAGGCTTATTTAGTGGCGGAGAGAATGGGATTCGAACCCATGAAAGAATTGCTCCTTTACACGCTTTCCAAGCGTGCGCCTTCAACCACTCGGCCACCTCTCCAATTACTTTTCTTTTGAAATCTTGAGAACACCAATAAATGCCTCCTGGGGAATTTCTACTCTTCCAAACTGTTTTGATCGAGCCTTACCTTTTTTTTGTTTTTCAAGAAGCTTTCTTTTTCTGTCTGTTGCTCCTCCTCCATGAATTTTAGTTAAAACATCTTTTTTGAAACCCTTTATAGTTTCTCTAGCTATTATCTTACCACCAATTGCAGCTTGAACTGGTATCATAAAATTATGTCTTGGAATTAAATCTTTAAGTTTTTCACAAACTTCTCTTCCTGTTCTTTGAGCAAAATCTTTATGAATCATCATGGCTAATGCATCTACTGGCTCTGCATTAACTAAAATTCCAAGTTTTACTAAATCACCTTCTCTATGTTCTATAATTTCATAATCAAAACTTGCATATCCACTAGTCATTGATTTTAAGCGATCATTAAAATCAAAAACCACTTCATTTAAAGGTAATTCATAATTTACAACAGCTCTATTTCCAGAATAACTTAAATTAGTTTGCACACCTCTTTTATCCTGACACATTTTTATAATAGAGCCCAAGTATTCATCTGGAGTAATTATTGTTGCTTTAATCCAAGGTTCTTCAATTAAATTAATTAAAGTTGGGTCTGGTAAACTAGAAGGATTATGAAGGTCAACAATATCTCCACTATTTATATGAACTTTGTATACTACCCCTGGAGTTGTTGTTAACAAGTTTACATCAAATTCTCTTTCTAATCTTTCAGTAACAATTTCTAAATGGAGTAACCCTAAAAACCCACATCTAAAACCTAGTCCCAGCGCAGAAGATGACTCAGGCTCAAATGAAAAACTTGCATCATTCAATTGTAATTTGGCTAAACCATCTTTTAATTTTTGATACTCGGAACTATCTACTGGAAATAATCCACAAAATACTACTGGCTTACTTGGTTTAAAACCAGGCAGTGCTTCTTTCAAAGGTTTAGCGACATCACATATGGTGTCTCCAACTTTTGTTTCTGATAAAACTTTTATTCCAGTTGTTATAAATCCTATTTCTCCAGCGTTTAACTCGTTGATATCTGTAGCTTTAGGTGTAAATACGCCAACTTTTTCAACAATATATTCTTGATTAGTTGACATCATTTTAATTTTCATATTTTTTGAAATTTTACCATCAATAACTCTAACTAAAATTACAACTCCTAAATATGTGTCGTACCAACTATCAACTAATAAACATTTTAAGTCTCCTAAACTTTCACCTTCAGGGCTAGGTAAAGTTGTTATAATTTGCTCTAAAATATCTTCTATACCCACACCTGTCTTTCCAGAACATGGAATTGCATTCTCGGTGTCAATACCTATCACTTCTTCTATTTGTTTTTTTGTTCTATCTAAATCTGATGCTGGAAGATCAACCTTGTTTAAAACTGGCACAATCTCATGATCAATATCTAAAGCTTGATAAACATTTGCAAGAGTTTGTGCTTCTACTCCCTGTGTACTATCAACAATTAAAATGGATCCTTCACACGCATAAAGTGATCTGCTAACTTCATAGCTAAAATCTACGTGGCCAGGAGTATCAATAATATTTAAGATATATTCCTTTCCATCTTTAGCTTTGTAATTAAGTTTTACAGTTTGAGCTTTAATGGTAATTCCTCTTTCACGCTCAATATCCATTGAGTCTAAGACTTGTGCCTTCATTTCTCTTTCTGTAAGGCCTCCACAACTATGAATTATTCTGTCAGCTATTGTTGATTTACCATGATCAATATGTGCAATAATTGCAAAGTTTCTAATATGATCAATGTTTGTCATTACTACGATCTAATCTTAGCGTCTATTTTTGACTCAACTGTAGAAATGATTGTTTGATTGATTTTGTTTAAATCCTCTTCATTTAAAGTTTTTTCAGATGATTGAATAGTCACATTTAAAGCTACAGATTTTTTGTCTTCTTCGATATTTTTTCCTTCATAGACATCAAATACTTTAACTGATTTTATTAAATCTTTATCTACACTAGATATTACATCAATTAGTTCTTGTACTTGGAAGTTTTTGTCTAAAATGAAAGCAAAATCTCTTTCTGACTTTTGAAAATCAGAAAATTTATATTGCGTTTTTTGATCTTTAAGAGATTTTTTTGGTTGTTTAATATTATCTAAAAATATTTCAAATCCTACCAGTGCTTCTGTTTTAATATCTAATTTTTTTAAGATATTTGGATGAATATCACCAAAAAAAGCGATTACTTTTTCTTTTCCTTTATTTAGGAACACTCGTCCTGATTTTCCTGGATGATAATAACTTGGTGTCTCTATATCAAAGTATAGCTTATCTTTATCATATCCAGCTTCAGCTAAACATTGAATTACATCACTTTTAACATCAAACACATCTACCAATCTCTCTTTTTCTAGCCAGTTCTGTCTTGAATTCTTTCCTGACTTTAACCCTCCAACAACTGTTTGCTGTTCACCTGGTTTTTCACCTAAAAATGTAGGACCTATTTCAAATATTGACAAGTCTTTAAACCCTCTTCCTAAATTCTTATTTAAATGAATAATTAAATTTGAAAAAATAGAACTTCTTAAAACATCTAGATCTGAACTTATTGGATTAACTATTTGAATTTCTTTATTTTTTTCAATAAACAGTTGATTAATTTTACTATCAGTGAAAGACCACGTAATAGCTTCTAAATAACCTTTTGATGCAACTGCTCTTTGCAAAAAATGAAATAATTTTTGTTTTTTATTTAAGGTTTCTTTTTCTCTTAATTTTTGAGGCTCAATCATATTGATCTGATCATAACCTTTAATTCTTATTAGCTCTTCTACCAAATCAACTTCTTGGGAAATATCTGGTCTCCAAGAAGGAATTTTTAAATCTAAAATTTTTTTCACTTCCTTAATTTCAAATCCAAGATCATCTAAAATCTTAATCATTTCATTTTTTTCAATTTTTAAGCCAGTTACTTTTTCAAATAAAACAGGGTCAAATTCTAAAGACTTATTTTTATAATTTTCAATTTTTTGAATATCAAATTCACTTGCTGTCCCACCACAAATTTCTTGAATTAAGCTTGCGGCTTTTTTTAATCCTTGTTCAATTGATAATGGATCAATTCCTCTTTCAAACCTAAACTTTGCATCTGTATCGATGTTTAGAATTTTTGATGATTTTCTAATTGATCTTGGGGAAAAATAAGCAGATTCAATTAATACATTTTTTGTATTTAGTTCTGTCCCAGATCTAGTTCCACCAATTATTCCTCCTAATCCTAATACTCCTGTAGCATCTGAGATAACACACATTCCTTCTTGAAGCTTATATTCTTTATTGTCTAATGCTTTAAATTTTTCATCTTTTTTAGAATTTCTAACTATTATTTCTTTATCAATTTTATCAACATCATAAGCGTGTAATGGTCTATTCAAATCAAGCATTATATAATTGGTAATATCTACAATAGCTGAAATAGGTTTTTGACCTATTGAAATTATTTTTTCTTTTAACCAATCAGGACTTTCTACATTTTTAACATCTGTAATTAAACAGCTACCAAATACTGTGCAAGCTTGATCATTTTCAATTTTAACATTAACTGTTTGTTTTCCATCTTGTTTTAATTTTTTTTCTTCAAGATTTTTTAATTTACCTGAGCCCGCTGCTGCTAAATCTCTAGCTATACCTCTAACACCCAAACAATCTGGTCTATTTGGTGTAATAGATATATCAATTACGTTTGAATTTTTTTTTGGAAAATAATTATCTCCAATCTTATCTTTAAAATCATTTGATGAAAGCTCAGTAATACCATCACTTTCATCTGATAAGTTTAATTCAGATTCTGAACATAGCATCCCATAAGAGCTAACTCCTCTAATTTTACTCACAACCAATTTCATTTGATTTTTTGGAATCACTGAACCAGGTGGAGCATAAATTGTTAGCAAACCCTCTATTGCATTTGGAGCACCACAAACAACTTTGACAGGATTTTCTTTACCTACATCTACATCACAAACTTTAAGCTTATCAGCATTTGGATGTTTTTCTGCTTTTAAAATTTTTGCAACGATGAAGTCATCAAATTCACCACTTTGTTTTTCAACACTTTCAACTTCTAGACCAACATCTGTAAGTTTTTCTATTATTTGATTTTCATCTAATTTTGTATCTAGATGTTCTTTAAGCCAGTTAGATGTAATTTTCATCTACTTAAACCTCTATAACTTGAAGGAACATCAATTGGATCAAATCCAAATTGATTTAACCATCTATAATCACAATCAAAGAATGCTCTTAAGTCATTAATCCCATACTTAAGCATTGCCAATCTATCTATTCCAATTCCAAAAGCATATCCTTGGAATTCATTAGGGTTTACTTTAACATTTTTTAATACATTAGGGTGAACCATTCCACAGCCTAAAATTTCAAGCCATTTGTCTCCCTCACCAATTATAATTTTTCCATCTTTAATTTCATAACCTATATCAACTTCAGCAGAAGGTTCTGTGAATGGAAAATGACTTGGTCTAAATCTCATCTTTATTTTATCAACTTCAAAAAATTCTTTAATAAAATAATTCAAACAGCCTTTTAGGTGACCCATATTGATATTTTTATCAATATGTAAGCCTTCCACTTGATGAAACATAGGTGCATGTGTTTGATCACTATCAGATCTATATGTTCTACCTGGTGCAATTATCTTAAAAGGTGGCTTGTCACTCAACATAGTTCTGATTTGAACCGGTGAAGTATGAGTTCTCAATAACAGTTCTTTTTTTTCATCCAAATAAAAAGTATCATGCATATCTCTTGCTGGATGATTGTCAGGAGTATTTAAAGCAGTAAAATTATTGTATTCATTTTCAATATCAGGACCCTCCTCAACACTAAAGCCAATTTCAGAAAAGATAGATGAAATTTCATCAATAACTTGTGAAACAGGATGTATCTTGCCTTGTACAAATGGTCTCTCAGGTAATGTTATATCTACTTTTTCTTTTTCTAATTTTTGATTAATTTCTTTATTTTCAATTTCATCAATTTTTGAAGAAATAAGATCCTGTAATTCATCTTTTGTCTTATTTAAATCAGAAGCAAATTTTTTTCTTTCATCTTCTGCTATTTTTCCAAGTTGTTTAAATTGAGAACTAACTAATCCATTTTTACCAAATAGATCTGTTTTAATTTGGTTAATTTGATTTAAATCTAAATTTTTATTTAGTTTTAAGAGATATTCATCTTTAATTTTTTTAATATCTGACATTTTATGAGATTATTTCTTCACCAACGAAAAACAATAGTGAAGATTAATTTAAAGCAGATTGTGCTTTTTGAACAATAGTTTTAAAGGCTTCTGGGCTATCGTAAGCTATTTCTGCTAATATTTTTCTATCGATAGCTACTCCACATTTACTAAGTCCATTAATAAATTTTGAATATGTTAATCCTTCAGCTCTTACTCCAGCATTGATTCTTTGTATCCACAATGATTTAAATTCTCTTTTTTTATTTCGTCTGTCTCTATAAGCATACTGCATAGCTTTTTCCATTGCTTGTTTTGCAACTCTTATAGTATTTTTTCTTCTGCCCCATTGACCTTTGACAGCTTTTAAAACTTTTTTATGTTTAGCTTTGCTGGTTACACCTCTTTTAACTCTAGCCATTATTAACCTCTTAAACTGTAGGGCATGTACGATTTAACAATTTTAGAATCTTGTTTTGACATCGTTGTTGTGCCTCTTAATTTTCTTATTTGAGAATTTGTTCTTTTGATCATGCCATGTCTTTTCCCTGCCTGGGCAGTTAAGACTTTGCCTGTTGCAGATATTTTAAATCTTTTTTTTGCTGAGCTTTTTGTTTTCAATTTTGGCATAATTCTGCGGTGTTATACAAAGATTGATATAAATTTACAACCTCTATTAAAGCCTATAAAGGCTGAATTACCATGATCATTTGCTTACCATCAAACTTAGGATGAAGTTCTACCTTGCCAATCTCCTTCATATCCTCTTTAATCTTGTCCATTAGCTCTTTTCCTAAATGAGAATGTTGAAGTTCACGACCTTTAAATCTAACGGTAAATTTCACTTTATCACCTTTGGCTATAAATTTTTTTGCATTTTTTACTTTAAAATCATAATCATGAGTTTCTGTAACTGGTCTCATTTTAATTTCTTTTAAAAGAACAATTTTTTGTTTTTTCTTTGCGATATTAGCTTTTTTTTGAGCATCATATTTAAATTTACCCATATCCATTATTTTACAAACAGGAGGATTTGCATTGGCAGCTATTTCGATTAAATCTAATCCTTGGTTCTTTGCCATTGAGATAGCTTCATTGGTATTTATAACGCCAAGGTTTTCACCATCACTTCCTATTACCTGAACATCTGGAGATGATATCCTATTATTAGATCTAGGACCACGATCTTTAGTTCTTCTTTGAAAGTAGTTTTGTTTAAAATCTGCCACTTAGTTTGATGATGCTTTATTTAAAGCAGAGAAAGTTTTTAAGAATAAATTTAGATCCATATTTTCTTGTTTATTAGAGTCTAATCTTCTAATCGTTACTGAATTGGAGTCAACTTCTTTTTTACCACAAATTAATAAAAGAGGTATTTTTGCTAATGAATTATCTCTTATTTTATAATTCAAATTATGTTTTTTAAGATCAACAGATGAACTCATGCCTGCTTCTTTAATTTTTTTTGAAACCTTAATTGCATAATCATCAAACTCTTCAGAAATAGGTATTACAACAGTTTGTAAAGGTGATATCCAAAAAGGAAATTTGCCCGCATAATGCTCAATCAATATTCCAATGAATCTTTCTAAAGAACCAAATAGTGCTCTATGAAGCATTACGGGAACTTTTTTTGTGCCATCTTTGTCAACATAGTAAGCATCTAATCTTCCAGGTAAGTTTAAATCAACTTGTAAAGTTCCACATTGCCAATCTCTACCAATTGCATCTCTTAAAACAAATTCAATTTTAGGACCATAAAAAGCACCTTCACCTTTATTAATACTATATTCAAGTTTTGAAGCTTTAACTGCCTCAAGCAATGATGCCTCTGCTTTATCCCAAACATCATCTTCTCCAACTCTGACCTCAGGCCTATCTGCGTATTTTAAAATAACATTTTCAAAACCTAAATCTTTATAAATGTCTAAAATCAAATTTGTTACATTCAGACACTCGCTTGTAATTTGATCTTCTGAACAAAATATATGTGCATCATCCTGTGTAAAAGCTCTCACTCTTAATAATCCATGTAAAGCTCCTGATGGTTCGTAACGATGAACTTTTCCAAACTCTGTTATTCTTAAAGGTAGATCTCGATAACTTTTCAAACCTTGATTAAAAACCTGAATGTGCCCTGGACAATTCATGGGTTTAATAGCAAAAACTTTCTCATCTGGTGTTTCAGATGTATACATATTTTCCCCGTATTTTTCCCAATGTCCTGATTTTTCCCATAATAGTCTGTCTAGAACCTCTGGGGTATTTACTTCTTTATACCCAGCATCATCCTGCCTACTTCTCATGTAGTTAATTAATTTTTGAAAAAGAGCCCAACCTTTTTCATGCCAAAATACGGATCCTGGGCTTTCTTCTCTAAAATGAAATAAATCCATTTCTTTTCCTAATTTTCTATGATCTCTTTTTTCAGCCTCTTCAATTCTTTTTAAATATTCATCTAAATCTTTTTGACTTGCCCAGCTAGTTCCATAAATTCTTTGTAACATTTCATTATTAGAGTCACCTCTCCAATAAGCGCCTGAAACTTTAGTAAGTTTAAAATATTTTCCAATTTTACCAGTAGAGGAAAGATGTGGTCCCCTGCAAAGATCGTGCCAATCTCCATGAAAGTAAATTGACACATCTTCACTTTCTGGAATTGTTTCAATTAACTCAGCTTTATAAACTTCTCCTTTTTCTTTAAAATGAGAAATTGCCTTGTTTCTTTCCCAAACCTCTCTTTTTGTGATTTCATCTCTATCAACAATTTCTTTCATTTTATTTTCGATTTTTAATAAATCATCTTCTGTAAAAGGTTCTTTTCTAGCAAAATCATAATAAAAACCATTTTCGATAACAGGACCAATAGTTACTTGTGTGCCTGGAAATAATTCTTGAACAGCCATTGCTAAAATATGAGCTGTATCATGCCTTATAGTTTCAAGACCCTCAGGGTTTTTAGAAGTAAATATTTTAACACTACAGTCTTTTTTAATTAAATAATCTAAATCTTTTAACTCACCATTAACACTTATAACCATTGCTTGTTTGGCAAGAGATTTACTAATTTTTTCTGCCACACCAAGGCCTGTGACATCATTAGAAAAACTTAAGTTATTTCCGTCTGGTAATGTTATTATGGGCATTTAATTTATAATTCTTTTATACTCTGAATAAGTAGAAAAGCACATTTTTTCAACATTAAATTTTTGAATTATATTTTTTCTTGCTTCTATTCCGATTGATTTTAGAGATGTTTTATCCATAGAAAGTATTTTTATAATTTTTTCACTTAGCGATTTTGCGTTATTAGAATCAAATAAAAAACCAGTTTTTTCATCAACTACAGTTTCATTTGAACCACCAATATTGCTTGCAATTATTGGCTTTTCCATTGATTGGGCCTCTACAGCAACTCTTCCAAAAGCTTCAGGCTCAATTGAAGCTGATACTACAATATCGGAAATTTTATAAGCTAAAGCCATATCTTTACAGTGATCAATAAATTTAACTTGTTTTGTCATTCTATATTGTTCGGTAAGTCTAATAAGTTTTTTTTTATATAAATCTCTACCCTGATCACTTCCAAGAATAACTCCATTGAAGGCCTCATATCCAAGTTCAATATTTACCAAATTAATAGCTTCAATGAATACTTCTTGTCCTTTCCATGCAGTTAATCTTCCAGGTAAAAGAATTATTTTTTTATCTTTTTCTATTTCCCATTTTTTTAATAACTTTTTTTCATCACTTTCTAATTTTGTTGTTGAGTCAAAATAGTCAACATTGATACCTCTAAAAATAACTAAAAGTTTTTTCTTTTCATCAAGATATTTAGAATAATTTTCTTTTATATGAGAAAAAATAAAATTAGATCCAGCTATTATCAAGTTAGATCTTACCATAATAGAATTATAAAATTTTTTGATTTTACCACTAAAATTATAAGTTCCATGAAAAGTTGTAACAAATTTTCGCCCTGTAATCTTTGTTGCCAAAAAACAAGACCAAGCAGGAGCTCTACTTCTGGCATGTACAATTGAAATATTATTAAATAAAATAATTCCAATTAATGCTATAGAATTAAAAAGTATTAATAGTGGATTTTTACTATGAACTGGAAGCCTAATAACTTTGACTTTTTTTTTATCAATGAATTTTAATAATTCCCCACCACTTGTTACAATAAAAGACTCACAGTTGTTTTCAGGTAAATAATGAGCAATATCATAACATCCAGTTTCAGCTCCACCGTAACCTAATTTAGGGATTACTTGTAAAACTTTTAATGTAGATGACATTTGATATTATTATATATTAATACAGAAGACATATAAATAATAATGACTAACTTTAAATATTATAAAATCTCAAAAACAAAAAAAATTAGATATTTATGTAACTATTATAAGAAAAATCTTTATATAGTTTTTCTTCATGGCTTTATGTCTGATCTTGAGGGAGAAAAACCAAAAGTATTTCTTAAATATGCAAAAAAAAATAAACTAGGTTTTCTAGCCATTGAATATTCTGGGCATGGAAAATCTTCGGGAGAATTTACAAAAGGAAATATTAGTAAATGGACTTCTGATACAAGAGTACTAATAAAAAATATTATTAAAAAAAATGACTTTGTCTTAATTGGATCAAGTATGGGGTCATGGATTTCACTTAATCAATTTAAATATTTTAAAAAACAAATTAAAGGATTTTTAGGCATTGGTTCAGCACCTGAATTTTTAGAAAAAATCATGTGGAAAAAATTTACAAAAAAAATGAAAGCTGAAACAAAGAAAAAAGGAGTTTATAATTTAAAACATGGTGGATATGAATACCCGATTACTTATCAACTAATAAAAGATGGTAAAAAAAATAAAATCCTCCACAAAAAAATTGATCTCCAAATTCCAGTTACCATGATACATGGCAGCAAAGATACTACAGTACCCGTTTCATTTTCAAGGAAAGTTCTCAAATTATTTATTAATGCAAAAAAAAAATTAGTGACTATTAAAAATGGTGACCACAGCTTATTTAATAAAAAACTTCAAAAGAAAATCATAAGAGAGCTTGATTTAATTTTTTAACTAACTTCTTTGATATTTGAATTTAAGCTGATTGGGTTTTTCAGTTTATCTATCATTTCTTTAGGGCAAACTTGAACAAAGTTACTTATCTCTTCATCAAAATTTTTAATTATTCTTTTAGATAAATCAGAGCCCGTTTCATTGAAATGTTCTTGAATTAAATATTTTAGAAATTTTTTCCAATAGTCAGTTTCAACATTTTGCCAAACAACAGACTCTGGATTTACCTTTTTTTCAAATTCTTTATCTTTGTCATAAATAAATACCATTCCACCAGTCATTCCAGCTGCAAAATTATCTCCTACATCCCCCAGGATAATAACTGTTCCACCAGTCATATATTCACAGCCATTTGAATCACATCCTTCAATTACAGCTGTTGCACCAGAATTTCTAACTGCAAATCTATCTCCCGCTTGTCCTGCAGCAAAAAGTTTACCTGCAGTTGCGCCGTATAGAACCGTATTTCCTATTATTGTATTTTCATTTGTAACTAAATTACTTTCATCAGAAAGTTTTATTGAAATTGTTGCCCCAGACAAACCTTTACCCACATAATCATTCGCATCACCTTTTAGTATAAGTTTTAAGCCTTTTGTAGAAAAAGCACCAAACGATTGACCTGCAGAACCTTTAAAATTTAACTCTAGAAAATTTTCATCAAGTTTTTCATATCCATATTTTTTATAAAGATGATGAGAAATTCTTGTTCCAACTGCTCTATTTGTATTTTTAATTATATATTCTTTTTTAATTGTTTCTGAATTATCTAATGCTTTTTCTATCTCTGGCCAAATTTCTTGATCCAATGTGTCTGGCACTCTATTGATTGATGGATTTTCGCAATACCTTTTATTGTTACCTGAGTCAGCTTGAACAAAAAGAGGATTTAAATCTAAATCATCTAAATTTGGAGACGCTTTGTTAACTTGCATCAATAAATCAGTTCTACCAATAATGTCATTTAAAGATTTATAACCAAGCCCAGCTAGAATTTCTCTTACTTCTGACGCAATAAAGGTAAACAAATTTACAATTTTGTCGGGTGTACCTGTAAACTTTTCTCTTAACTTTTCATCCTGTGTACAAACACCCACTGGACAAGTATTTGAATGGCATTGTCTTACCATTATACATCCCATAGCAACTAAAGCAGTTGTGGCAACCCCATATTCTTCTGCTCCCATCATGGCTGCAATGACAACATCTCTACCTGTTTTAATACCACCGTCTGTTCTCAATGTAACTTTGTGTCTTAGATTATTTAATGTAAGCACTTGATTAGCTTCGGTAAGACCCATTTCCCAAGGTATTCCAACATATTTTACACTTGTTTGTGGTGTTGCTCCGGTACCACCGTTATGGCCTGAAATTAATATTATATCTGCTTCAGCTTTAGCTACGCCAGCTGCAATTGTTCCAACACCAGAAGAAGCAACTAGCTTAACACCAATTCTAGCTTTTGGATTAATTTGTTTTAAGTCATAAATTAATTGAGCCAAGTCTTCTATCGAATAAATATCATGGTGAGGTGGCGGGGAAATAAGAGTAACCCCTGGAGTTGAATGCCTTAATTTTGCAATTTCATCTGTAACTTTAAACCCTGGTAATTGACCACCTTCTCCTGGTTTAGCGCCCTGAGCAATCTTGATCTCAATTTCATTACAATTATTTAGATAATTTATTGTTACCCCAAATCTCGCAGATGCAATCTGTTTTACCCTTGAATTTGCACTATCTCCACTGTCCATAACTTTAAATCTTTTTTCATCTTCTCCACCTTCACCACTGCAAGAAGCTCCTTTAATTCTATTCATTCCAATAGCTAACGTTTCATGCGCTTCTTTTGATAATGCTCCATGAGACATACTTCCACTTCCAAATCTTTTTAATATTTTTTCTACTGGTTCAACCTCAGAAAGGTTAATCGAAGGACCTAATTTCTTTTTTCTAAAATCAATTAAATCTCTTAAATTTATTGGTGGTAAATTATAAATACCTTCAGCATATCTTTTATAAGCTTCATAGGAATTTGATCCTACAGCACTTTGTAATAAATGAATTAGTTTTCCTTGATATTGGTGTGTTTCTCCATTTTTTCTATATCTGTAAATTCCTCCTATTGGTAAGACGGTATCTGTACTTTCAAATGCTTCTTTGTGAATTTCTCGAATTTTCTTTTCAATTCCAATTAGTCCAATTCCAGAAATTTTTGAAGTAATGCCTGGAAAATAATCATTTACGATAGTTCTGCTTAACCCTACTGTTTCAAAGTTACATCCACCTCTATATGAGCTTAAAACTGATATACCCATTTTTGACATTATTTTTAAGAGTCCTGAATTCACTGAATTAATATATCTTTCAACACAATCATCAAAACTATATTGACCAAATAGTTTCTTTTCGTGTCTTTGATACAAACTATCAAAGGCTAAATATGGGTTTACGGTTGTTGCTCCAACTCCTATCAACGTTGCAAATGAATGTGTATCCATTGCCTCTCCGGATTGTACGTTTATTGAAACATAACCTCTAAGTTTTTTAGTTATTAAAAAAGTATTAATTGCTCCAACACATAAAAGCATTGGTATTGGCAATTGTTCTTTTGACAAGCTTTTATCACTTAATATTAACTGTGTTACTCCCTGTCTAACAGCTATCTCAGACTGTTTCTGAATTCTATCTATAGCGACTGACAAATTTTCTTCTTTGGAAAAAGTACAGTCTATAGTCGAAGAATTTGTTCCAAAAAAATTAATAAATTTATTGAATTGTGAATTAGATAAGATTGGACTATTTAAAACATAAATGTCCTCCTTTGTTAAGGTATCAAAATCAAGTATATTTCCTAGATTACCAAATCTTGTTTTTAAACTCATCACTTTGTTTTCTCTCAATGAGTCAATTGGCGGATTAGTTACTTGACTAAAATTCTGTCTAAAAAAATGATACAAGGGCCTATATTTATCAGATAATACTGCTAAAGGTGTATCATCACCCATTGATCCTATTGCCTCTTTGGCATCTTCTGCCATTGGATGTAATATCAATTCCAAGTCCTCTAAACTTATTCCAAACGAATATTGCCTTCTCCGTAAGTCTTCGCCTTCAAAATTATGTTTCTCATTAGAAATTAATAGTTTTTCGTCTAGGTCTACAATTTGAGAATTAAAATGTTTAAACTCTTTAGCTAAGTAATCTTTAATATCGGCATTAAAAAAAACTTTTCCTTTTTCAATCCTAACACCTATAATCTCTCCAGGACCTAATCTTCCTTTTGATAAAATTTTTTTTTCATTTAATTCAATCATTCCAGTTTCAGATCCAGCAAAAAGTAATTTATCTTTTGTTATTGCATACCTAAGTGGTCTTAATCCATTTCTATCATTTGCCGCAATAATCCATTCATTGTCTGTTGCTGCTATGGCCGCTGGTCCATCCCATGGTTCCATTGTACTGTTTAAAAAATTAAATAATTGTTGATGACTTTTGGGTAATGTTTTATTTTTTTTAGACCAAGCATCAGGCACCAACATTAACTTAGCCAAAGGTGCTGGTTGTCCAGATTTATTTAATAATTCAAATACATTATCAAGCGCTGCAGAGTCAGAAACACCTTTTAGTATAACAGGTTTTAAATTCTCTACATTATCAAAAAGTGGGCTGCTCATTTCTTGTTCATGAACTTTCATCCAATTTTTATTACCCTTATAAGTATTTATTTCACCATTATGTGCTATAGCTCTAAATGGTTGTGCTAAACTCCAACTTGGTGCAGTATTGGTTGAAAATCTTTGATGAAAAATTGCATACCTTGAAACAAATCTTTTATCTCTTAAATCTAAGTAAAAATCTGAAATAGCTTCTGCTAAATACAATCCTTTATAAATTATAGACTTAGAGCTTATAGAGCAAACATAAAAATTATTTAAAGATAATTCAAAAGCTTTATTTTCAATTCTTTTTCTAGTTTCATAAATTTTTCTCTCTAATTTTTTATCAAGTAAATTAGTATCATTTGATTTAAACAAAACCTGAATAATTTCTGGCATAGTTTGTAGAGCCTTATCACCTAAAACTTTTGAATTAACTGGTACTTGTCTCCAACCATAAATACTAAAATTATTCTTAGTAAGTTCACTTTCAACAATTGTTTTACAACTTTCTTGAGCAGCATAATCATTTCTTGGTAGAAATATCATACCAACACAAATTTCTGCATCATCATAATCATGTCCAGTCACTTCAATTTTTTCTATAAAAAAATCTTTTGGAATTTCCAAATGAATTCCAGCTCCATCTCCTGTTTTTCCATCTGCATCTACTGCTCCTCTATGCCAAACAGCTTTCAAGGCTTCAATACCATATTCAACTATCTCCCTAGACTTTCTTCCTTCAGTTGATGCTATTACACCAACACCACATGCATCATGTTCCATTTCTGTTGAATAAACATGGTTTTTTTCAAGTAGATCTAGGTTTTTTTTATAATTTTTCATTAGGCAACCTTCGATGTTTTTATTTCTAAATTTTCAAGATGTGTTTTTATTGCTGAAGCTGCATCTCTTCCATCTTTTATAGCCCATACAACCAATGAAGCTCCTCTTACTATATCACCAGCTGCAAAAACACCTTTTAGATTTGTTTCCATTGTATCAAAATCAGCTTTGATTGTTCCCCATTTAGTTACTTTTAACTCATTGCTATCAAATAGTTTAGGCAAATCCTCAGGATCGAAACCCAAAGCTTTTATTGCCATATCAGCTTTTATCTCAAAGTTTGATCCTACTTGAATTTCTGGTCGTCTTCTACCACTCTCATCAGGTTCACCTAATTTAATCTGATCAACTAATAATTTTTCAATTTTATTTGTTCCTTTAAATTCTTTTGGGCTTGATAACCAAATAAACTCAACACCCTCTTCTTCAGCATTGGCAACTTCTCTTGCTGATCCAGGCATATTTTCTTTATCTCTTCTGTATAAACATTTAACAGATTTTGCATTTTGTCTTATCGAAGTTCTTACACAATCCATTGCCGTATCTCCTCCACCAATAACAACCACGTCTTTACCTTCTGCATTCAAAATACCCTTATCAAACATTTCAACTTTGTCTCCTAAGCCTTTTTTATTTGAAGCAGTTAAAAAGTCCATTGCTGGGAAAATATTATTAAGATCATTTCCTGGTAAATCTATTTCTCTAGCCTTATATACTCCTGTTGCTATTAGTATAGCGTCATGTTTTTTTCTTAATTGTTCTAAACTTGCATCTTTGCCAACTTCGAAGTTTTGAACAAAATCAATTCCTCCATCTTTTAAAAGTTTAGTTCTTCTTTCGACAACTTCTTTTTCTAGTTTAAAATTTGGAATACCATAAATCAATAAACCACCAGCTCGGTCGTATCTGTCATAGACTGTAATTTTGTAACCACTTTTTCTCAGTTGTTCTGCTGCAGCTAATCCTGCTGGGCCAGCACCAATAATTCCAACACTTTGATTTTTTTCATTTAAAACACTAATAGGTTTAACCCAACCTTTTTCCCAAGCATTATCTGTAATATACTTTTCTATTGAACCAATTGTTACAGTTCCATGTCCTGATTGTTCAATTACACAATTACCTTCACATAATCTATCTTGTGGACATATCCTTCCACATACTTCAGGCATATTATTTGTACTTTGAGATAGCTCATATGCTTCTTTTAACCTTCCTTCAGCAGTTAATTTCAACCAATCTGGAATATTATTACTCAAGGGACAATGAACTTGACAAAATGGGACTCCACACTGAGAACATCTGCTAGACTGTTCTTTTGCCTTATCATTTATAAACTCATCATAAATTTCATTAAAATCACCTTTTCTTTTATCAACCTCTCTTTTAGGTGGAGTTTGTTGACCTATTTCAACGAATTTAAGCATTTTATCATTCATAATATTTATAATTTTTAGCAAGTTATATGTTGTTTTTATTAAATAAAGTATAAAATAGGTCATATATTATGACCTAATTATAGTTTTTAAACCTTAAATATATGGTATTTCTAATAAATGCATACCTATTATGCATAAATCGAATTGTTTTAAATAAATATTTTTTAAGCTACGAAGATTAAATGTTTGAAAATATTATAGAAGTTTTAATTCTTTCTGCAATTCAGGGTATTTCTGAGTTTTTGCCTATAAGCTCTTCAGCACATTTAATATTAGTTTCAAGTTTATACGAATTTAAATCTAGCTCCTTATTGATAGATATTAGTCTTCACTTAGG
>ERZ802822.1025-NODE-1025-length-18423-cov-12.315873_pt1 | contig 18423 bp, 11 predicted proteins | sample MGYA00345649_ERZ802822 | MGnify/ENA primary metagenome ERZ802822 (study PRJEB30503, sample SAMEA104212359) | marine metagenome | biome: Westerlies Biome; feature: [SRF] surface water layer (ENVO:00010504) within the epipelagic zone...; material: water...
GCAACGTCGTTGGGCACATCACGCGCTGCTGCTACTCGCCACGCTTAGAACACAACATCGCGTTGGTAAATGTACCGGCGGAGCTATCTGAGCCCGGAACGCCTGTTAAATTAGATGTTCGCGGTGATTTGCGCGATGCACAGATTGTTGCACTTCCTTGGTTTGGGTCGCACAAAGTTATACCGGATGGGATCTAATATCGCTTAGCTGGGCTGGTCAACGCGCACAGTGAGTAGCCCGGCAATCATCATGCTGACTCCGCCAATAACCAGTGCATAGACCGGCTCGCCATCAAATAGCTGGCCAACGAGGATTCCCAAAATGCTCGCCGCCAGAATTTGTGGCAGAACGATGAAGAAATTGAAGATCCCCATAAACAGACCCATTTTTTGATACGGGATAACTGTTGACAGCAGTGCGTATGGAAGGGACAAAATCGACGCCCATGCCATGCCGACCCCTATCATGCTCAGCATTAAGAAAAATGGGTCATCAACGAACAAAAACGACATAAATCCAAGACCACCGCAGAAAAGGTTCACCATGTGTGATCGTTTCAAACCCATTTTTCGCACCATGATGGGTATAAGAATCGCGAACAGCATGGCCACAACGTTGTAGGTTGCGAATAAAAGGCCAACCCAGTCCGCACCTTGGTTGTAGGCAGCACTTGTGGGGTCTATGGTCTTGAAGTGGTGCGACGTCACTGCCGCAGTTGTTGATGTCCACATGGCGAAGAGTGGGAACCAGCTGAAAAACTGGACAGCGGCAAGTTTGCGCATCGGTCCCGGCATATTGAACAGGTCGCGAAGTACCGTTACAAAGCCGTTATCTGCCTTGCCACTCGCAATTAGGTGCGAGGCTGCGAGCTGGCAGAGACCGAAGGCCCCTATACCGAGGCTTAGGATGTAGAGGTTGCGATCGAGAATGTCTGAGAAAGCGTCGATGACCAGTGTTGCTGCGACGCCCGTTACCAGCCACAGAACACCGCCTTTCATATAGCTTGAGGCATCCACGGGCGGCTGATCATCCGAGACTGGTTCGTCACCGGCATCGTGATGGAACGAAGCCATCTCCGTGGGGGAGTATTCACGCGTTTTGAAAACCGTCCACGAGACAGCAGCTAGGAAGACGAGTCCACCTGCGTAGAAGGAAAGTCTGACCGACTCGGGAATAGCGCCGGCTTCCGCCGTGTTCGACACATCAAACCAGTTAGTCATCATCCATGGTAAAGCGGACGCGACAACGGCACCAATGCCGATAAAGAACGACTGCATGGCATAGCCGAAACCGCGCTGCTCCGGCGGTAGGATATCGCCAACCAGTGCTCGGAAGGGCTCCATCGATACGTTAATCGAAGCATCCAATATCCACAGTGTGCCCGCCGCAATCCACAAGCTAGGTGAATTTGGCATGACGAATAGTGCAGCGGTGGAGAGTAATGCGCCGTAAAGAAAATAAGGCCGACGACGTCCTAGATTACCCCAAGTGCGGTCGCTGAAGTAACCAACAATGGGTTGAACAACAAGACCGGTAATGGGCCCAGCAACCCACAGCAGCGTCATATTGTTGTAGTCCGCACCTAGGGTTTGAAAAATTCGACTGACATTGGCGTTTTGAAGGGCAAAGCCAAATTGAATTCCCATGAAGCCAAAGCACATATGCCAAATCTGCCAGAAGCTCAGTTGTGGTTGCTTAGTCATTGGTTTAGTTCGGCCTTATTTTTAACAACGTATATTTGTCGTGAATAGCGGAAAAGCCATGTATCTAGAGCGTCGGCTTGGATATGTATTCTGCCCAATCAATATCCATATAATCAGTGCTCGGATTACCATTGCTCGATGCATAAAAGCCGATGTGCGCCCCTGTATAATATTGGCTCAGCATTATGTTTGACGGCATTGTATGGAGTAGTGACCACTCACTTTCAGGCTTAAATCGGTAACGCACCTTGTACTGTTTTTCAGCGCTCATAAATTGCCATTGAATGGCACCTGAGTAATTAGGGGCTGCGATAGAGGTAAGAATTTCGGGTTTGCCACGATTGGCAAGATATACGCTGAGCTGGTAGCCGTTGGCATCGTTTTTTACCACCGCATTGAGGTAGTGATTGTCTTTCTGGAAAAGTGAGATACCTGCTTCGCTGTTGATGGTCTTGCTTTCAAAATAGGTGCTGGCGGTAAAAGTGAAGTCGCTCTCTGTTTGCTTGACGCCCAGCTGAGCGATACGGGCTCGTGCGGTGGGTGTGCTGCTTTGTGAGTTGAGCCTTAAAAATCCGGGCCTTCTGTTGAGGCTATAAGCGTCCTCTCTAGGTACACGTCTGAAGGTCCAGGCCAATCCAAGCTCGCTCTCGTCAAAATCATCCCTCAGCGATAATGACGGTGCATATTGCCTGCCGATGAAGGGAAGTGGCGCTGTACGTTCTACTCGACCAGTCGAAGGGGCCACGACGGGCCATAGATATTTGTTCTCTTTCCACCAATAAGGCTCTCGCTCCCACTCAACCTCGATGAGATGGGTTTCACGCCCCATATTCGATCTTCGCTCTTCATCACCGCGGATTCCCAGTGCGACCATGTACCAACGTCCGTCCCCAAGTTCGACGAGATCGGCGTGGCCGGTACTGTTGACCCAGTTGTTATAGCTAAGGTGCCGCGAGGTCAATATAGGATTTCGTTCATTGCCCTCATAAGGACCGGTCAGCGAATCGCTAACGGCAATCGTTACCGCGTGATTGAAGGACGTGCCCCCCTCAGCCACCAACAAGTAATATCGGCCGTCATGCTTGTAAATATGGGGTCCTTCAGCCCAGATAGCTTGTTTTAAGGCGCCACGCCACAAGAAGTGTCGCTTACCAATCAGCTGCCATGAGGCTGGATCTAGCCGTTGCAGCCATATCTCCCCCTCCCCTGAATAACTAGCATCTTGTGGTGCGTGATTGCCGACATACCAAACGCTGCCGTCATCATCGAAAAATAAATCGGGATCGATCCCCGGCGCGCCATCAATGACATGTGGCATCGACCAAGGTCCGGCTGGGTCGTTAGCGGTGAGAACGAAATTGACCATTTGAGTGTCTTTTCCGGGCTCAGTGGGAGAGTAGACATTGGTAGTGATCAGATAAAACGTGCCGTCGTGACAACGCAGCGATGGTGCATGAATGCCGCCATCCGACTGCACATCGACAAGGTTTACCGATCCAGACGCTTGCTCCCGTCGGTGAAGTCCGTGGCCAATTAACTCCCAGTTCACCAGATCCTTCGAGTGATGGATGGGTAAGCCGGGAAAGTACTCGAAAGAAGAATTGGCGATATAGAAGTCCTCGCCCACGCGGCAGATACTCGGGTCCGGGTAGCCACCCGAGATAATGGGGTTCGTGAAGCTGTCCTCAGCCAAACCACTGACAGAAAATGCAAGTCCCCAGGCCAGGGCGAGTGAGGCTACTACCCGTTTATTCACTGTTGACATGTTGCTTGGAAACCTCAGTCGAGTTCAAATACCTGTGCCGTTTTACCGGGTATTTTTATGCGATCGCTTAGCTTATGACGGTCTCCGGTAAGTACGTTTCGGGCCCTCGTTGTCCCCGCAAGGCCCTGAGCGTAACGGCTACTGTCGAGATGCACTGCGTTTCGCTCGTTATTCATGATGACCATCACGCGCTGCTCCTCGTTGAACCTGAAATAGGCATAGATGCCATCTCGGGGGGCGAAGTGCAACAGATCGCCGTTGTGAACGGCAGTAGCGTCTCGACGCCAAGTAAAGAGCTGTGAAATAAAGTCCTGAGCCGCTGCAACATCATCACTTAGTCCCCTGCCTTTGAAGGCGTCGACGCGATCACCTGGCCACCCACCGGGGAAGTCCGCTCTTAAGCGGCCATGATCGCCGTTTGCTCCGGCGTTCATTAAGAGTTCTGTGCCGTAGAGCATTTGCGGGATCCCACGGGTGGTGGCGAGGAAGGTCATTGCCATCTTGTAGCGGTCAAAATTCTCATCGACACCGGGGTATAAGCGACTCATATCGTGGTTGTCGGCGATAAGCATGAGCCCCATGGGATCCGGGTATAAAAAGTCATCGGCAAGAGTTTGGTAGAGCTTGACCAAACCACGATCCCACTGCTCCTCTTCATTGACCGCGTCCCTAATAGCTTGCTGCAGAGGAAAATCCATTAATTGTGGTACGCCAGAGTCGAAACCATCATGGTTATTTTTACCCTTCTGCCAATAGGAAATGGTCGCTGGATTCATCGACCACTCTTCACCAACAATGCTCATGTTGGGATACTCCAAGAGTACTTGGGTCGTGAAATCTGACAAAAATGAGCGATCGTTGTAGGGCCAAGTATCGACTCGAACGCCCGACAGGTCAGCTGTTTCTATCCACCATATGATGTTCTGAATGAGATAGGTCGCAACGAATGGATTTTGCTGATTTAGATCAGGCATCGTAGGAACGAACCACCCGGTTATCATTTCTTCTTGATCGAAGTCTGACGCGTAAGGATCTTGATGCGTTTCCCGGCGATGATTGGTTGGCGAGAACTCGGCATCCCGATTTATCCAATCAGAGGTTGGCAAGTCGGACATCCAGGGGTGCTCAGAGCCGATGTGGTTCGGAACAAAGTCGTGAATGATGCCTATTCCGCGCTTGCGTGCACCTCGACTCAACTCGACATAATCAGAGTTGCTTCCTAAGCGAGCATCGACACGGTAGAGGTCGGTTGCGGCGTAACCGTGATAGGAGCTGTCCTTCTGGTTGTTCTCCAAGACGGGCGTCATCCAGAGTTGTGTCATGCCGAGCTGCGTGAAGTAGTCGAGATTTTCCGTGATCCCGGCCAAGTCGCCGCCGTGCCGTCCGAAGGGATGCTGTCCATCTGCGAGCTCATGGAGGTGATCAACCGAGTCATTGCTAGGGTCACCGTTCGCAAAGCGATCGGGCATGATCAGATAAACCGAATCCTTGGCACTGAATCCTTCTCGCGCACTCGAGTTATCGCGCCTTAAGAGCAAACGATAAGATACCTCTGAGGTCGCCCCGTCTGCTGATGTGTAAGTGAACTTCGCTGTTTCTGGCGCTGCGTCGGCATCGATCATCAGGTCAACGAAAAGGTAGTTTGGACTGTCGCCGCTTGTCACGCGCTTAACCGTTACGGCATCCGATTGACTGGCGAGACTACCGGAGCCAATATCATCGCCATACATCATTAACTGAAGCGACGAATCAGCCATGCCTACCCACCAATTAGGGGGGTCGACACGATCTACAGCGGCACCAGTGGTTTGGCTGAAAATGCCAACTAAGAGCGCGACAAAAACAGTGGCTTTCAGATTCATGGGGTTGCCTCCAACTGCAAAAAGGGTCTTTGACGACTTTTCCTGCGTTACTGTTCGATTAGGCTGATGGCAAAACCACCGCCTTTCGCCATCCTGACATCCAGGGTTGAGTTCGCGGTGATCGTCAGGGTCTCGATGACTGCATCGTAGGGGTTAGTCTCCCAATCGGCCTCGAGACCGTCGCGATAAACAGTAGCTTGATATGAACTCTCGCCCAAGAAACTGAAATCGAGGGTTACGGACCGTGCGTCTTCATTCGTAATGCCGCCAATAAACCAATTATTTGAGCCCCGCTCTTGGCGCGCATAAACCACGTATTCACCAATTTCACCCTCCAGCGGTAATGACTCTTCCCAGTCCGCCGGCACGTCTTTGATGAACTGAAATAGATCAGGTTTTGATGCGTAATTGCGCGGTAAATCGGCCGCCATCTGCAGCGGGCTGTAAAGGACCACCATCAATGCTAACTGCTTGGCGATGGTGGTTCTAATGCGCTCGCTCGCATCAATCCCTTTAAAGGTGACGTCAAACACCCCGGGTGTGAAATCGAGAGGTCCGCCCATCATCCGCGTAAAGGGAAGTATGGTGGTATGTGCAGGCTGATTTCCCTCGGACCACGCGTTGTACTCCTGTCCACGTACGCCCTCGCGCGTCATAAAGTTGGGATAGGTACGTCGCAGCCCCGTCGGTTTGATGGGCTCGTGCATGTTGATGCCAATTTTATATTTGGCGGCAAGCTCGATCGATTTTTGGTAATGATTGACCATGAACTGGCCATGATTCCATTCGTAAACGAGATGCTGGTCATCCTCGTTAGCGTGGACGTCGTGGCGCGGATATCCATTTGAAAACCCGACATAGCCGGTTTTGAGGTGATTGACGCCCAGTTTTTGATAGAGCGCATACGCCTCTTCCATTTGGTCTTCATAGTTTTTAATACCGCCCGATGTCTCGTTATGGAGAACCAGATCGACATTCTTTTCCTGTGCGTAGGCAGCGACCTCTTCAAGATCGAAAAATGGCTGTGCCTGTGTAAAACTGAAGAGATCAGCGTTCGCTATCCAATTGCCATCCCATCCGATATTCCAACCTTCAACTAAGAACCCGTCGAGGCCATGCTCCGAGATGAAGTCGATGTAGCGCTTCGCTTCCGCGGTTGTCGCCCCCAAGGTCTCGCCAGTAGCCCAGCTATTTTCACCCAGATGCATGCCCCACCATATGCCCATGTAAATGCCGGGTTTCACCCAAGACACGTCACCGAGTTTATTTGGTTCGTTCAAGTTCAGAATCATATTGGATGCGAGGAGTTCAGCAGCCGTGTCGGTCACTTGAATCGTGCGCCAAGGCGTTGCAAAAGGGCCTGTCTGGCGAACACGCACACCGTCGTAGCCTGCCACTAGCTCTCCATTGAGCATACGGCTATTGGTGCCTCGAAGTACCATGCTCGAGTAGTCGATTAGCGAGGCTTCGTGGAGCGTGACATAACGGTTTGTGCTATCGAGAATTGTCAGCGGCGTATGCGCTGTCTTGACATCGGCTACGCTCGTCTCGAAGTACTCATACTCGTAGCGGTCTTTGTTGTAGGCAGGGTTCCAGAATGTTTTATCACTTGGATTTGCAATGTCGAACTGGGTTAGCTCATCGGTAATCAGCAGTTCTCCCGAGTGAAACTCCTCGGGGAACTCGAAGCGAAAGCCCGCGCCTTCATCGAAAACGCGCACGCGCAAAGTGATTGTGCGACTGCCGTCACTCAGCCTGAAGGACTGCTCATTATGGTGATCGCGGACAAAACGTCGCTCACCCCAAGGAAGCTCCCATGTGGTGTCGTTAGTTGATTTGGCTCCAGCTGTTATCGACAAATCCTCGGTAAAGCTGGAGGCGTTAGCGAAGGCAAAACCCAGCCGGCTGTCGTGAATGACGGGTACACCGGAGTCATTGAGTGAAAAGTAGATACGACCTAACTCATCAGTACGTAAGTTAAGCGAAAGACCACCGTCGGGTGCGGTTACCGAATGGGATATAGGTTGCTCTGAGCAACCCGTCAAACCCCAGACAGATGAAATAAACAAGGCGCTAAGCAAGCGAAGCCGGATCATGACCACCCCCATAACTATTTTCAGTGATCATACATCTTGAGCGAGTTTGAAGAGTCTAAATGATAAATTTCTGGAGGTTTTCGACTTTTTTTGCGCTATTTTAAAATCCACGCATCAAAAAGCTTCCAGCTCTCAACTCAAGGTCACTCGTACACGCTCACTGCGATTGCAAGAACTGACTGTGGGTGGGTAGTTTCGTTACTGTGTTGCCAATCAGCGACTTCAAGTCTTGGAGCAGTCCCTCGAGTTGCTCGGCGGTGATGCTGTGGGCAAGCGGATGGTAATCCTCAGGCATAAGTCGTTGACCGATCATAACTTGCTGCCAGGCGATCTCGTGGAACAGCTCGTCATTTTCTTTAAACACCTTGCCGCTCGAGCGGAACAGCTCGATGCGGTGTGCCAAAGACTCGGGGATGTCCATGTTTCGGCAATCGATCCAGAACTGGCTGTCGGTACGCTGGTTTACTTTGTAGTGAAGAATGATGAAATCGCGAATTTTCTCAAACTCTGTCTTCGACTGGCGATTGAACTCATCAACCTCACTTTCTCTGATTCCGTTATGCGGGAAGTGCTGGACGAGGCGTCTAAGGCCCGCCTGAATAAGGTGAATACTGGTGCTTTCGAGTGGTTCCAGGAAGCCGCTTGCTAGACCAAAGGAGATACAGTTTTTATTCCACTGTTTCTCTCGCCGACCGGTTTTGAACGGAATATTTCTGGGCTCTCCAAGCGGCTCTCCCTCGACATGGTCTAGCAAAACTTTTCGCGCTTCATCGTCTGAGATGTAACGACTGCAGTATACGTGTCCGTTACCCGTGCGATGTTGCAACGGGATGTTCCACTGCCAACCCGCCTTATGGGCAATCGAGCGTGTGTAGGGTCGAATATCACCCGCAGATGCCGTTGGCACTGCCATGGCGCGATCACAGGGAAGCCAGTGGCCCCATTCTTCGTAACCGGTCTCCAGCGCCTGCTCAATAAGGAGTCCGCGGAAACCGGAGCAATCTAGGAAGAGGTCACCCTCGACAACGTGTCCCGACTGGAGTGCTACCGATTGAATGAAGCCAGATTCCGGGCATTGGTTGACCTGATTGATAATACCTTCAACCCGGTTTACGCCATTCGCCTCGCAAAAGCGCCGTAGGTATTTTGCATATAGGCCCGCGTCGAAATGATAGGCGTAGGCAATACCCGCAAGGTCGGTTCCGGGGAGTTGCTGCACCTTGGCAAATTTGTTGTTCTTGGCAGTCTGGTAGTTCAGCGAGAAGTCCCAGAAGTTCGATTCGATGCCTTCTGCCTGACTGCGCAGCCAGAAGTTGTGGAAGGTGCAGAACGCGAAGTCCTTGCCAATGTTACCAAACGCGTGCATGTAACTATCGCCGTCTTCACCCCAGTTCTCAAATTGGATTCCGAGTTTGATGCTGCCCTGTGTTGCTTTTAGAAAATCTGCCTCGTTGAAGCCCAATGCGTTGTTGAAATTAATAATTGGGGGGATAGTGGCCTCGCCGACACCGACAATGCCGATGTCGTCAGACTCAACAAGGGTGACCGAAACCACCTTGCTCAGCGTGCGCGACAATAGTGCAGCTGCGTTCCAGCCGGCGGTTCCGCCGCCCACGATGACGACTCGATTTATCGGTTGATCACTCATATTTGCCCCAAAAAAAAGCCCCAGCCGTTTTCACGGAAGGGGCTAATAGGTTAGCGATTTTGTTTAAAAGTTGTAACTAAAGCCCATACGGTAGTTTTCGCCGTACTGCTGGTAGTCACGGATTTGACCGCCTTGGAGCGACGTGAAAGGCTCGTCGTTCAGGTTGAGACCCTGCGCATAGATACGGAGGCCTTCTAAGTTGGCGAAGCCAGCGTCAGCAAAGTCATAAGACAACTGAGCGTCGACGATTGTCTCACCCAGAATATCGTTCTGCTGAACGCTGAAACCTAGGCCGTAGAGGTCGCCCTTGAAGTCATCTCGCTTACGCATGCTAAGACGTGCTTCAAAACCACCGTTTTCGTAGTAAACAGTCGCCTGCTGGATACTTTCTGATAGACCAGGCAACTGGTAGGCAGAGCCGTCAGGTGTCTTGATGTCAGAATCAACGCCAGTGTGACTCGCGAAGATACCCCAGCCGTCAAGGCTCTCGTGGATCAGACTTAGAGGCATAGCGAGAGAAATCTCGTAGCCTTCGATCGTTCCATCACCGCCGTTTACCTTACCGTTAACGGTTGCAGTCGTGCTGCCGTCAGGCGTTGTCTGGCCAGTCGCTGCGAGGAAGTCGCTTACGTCGATTTCAGCCGCCCCGTCGAAAATCCACTGGTCGAGGTTTTTGCGGTAGAGAGCGATCGCGAAATAACCATCATCAGCGAAGTAGTTTTCGTAGGTCAGGTCAATGCCGAGCGCTTCTTTTGGCTCAAGCGTGGTGTTACCACCGCCGGCACCAACATAGTTACCGTATTGGTCAGGGATTAGGTTTACACCAATGCTGAATGAAGCATTCATCTCATCCATGCGAGGACGTGACATAGTCTGAGCGACACCGAGTCGGATCGTCTGCTGATCATCCAACGCCATGCGCAAGTTCATGCTTGGCAAGAAGTTGTTGTAATCGTGGTTGACCGTCTGACGTGTCAGATTACCACCATCACGTGCGAAGGCTGTTGAAGACTGATCGGTTTGGATGTATCGGAGGCCGATATTACCAGTGACCTCCTTGCCAGCAATCTGTGTTTCGAGATTTGCCATTGCGAAGACAGTCGTAACCTCCTCGTCCACGGTCCACTGGTTAGTCGCATAGCTCGAGTCTTCAAGGGTCAGGTCATAGAAACCGTCGCGAACCATTGCCAGAGAGTCGTACGCGATCATGTCGCCCATGCCGATGAAGTTGAGGTTCACGCTTCCCAGATAGTACTGGGCTGGGACCGCTACGAGATCGGGGAAAGCGTTGAGCGTCATGAAGTAGTTTTCGGCTGACTTTTCTTTAGTTCTGTCGCGGCGCGAAACGCCATACTGAACCGAAGTGATCATGCCAGCATCGACTTGTGTTGTTGCTGCCAGCTTGATCGCTGTCAACTCATCGTCGATGTTTGGTGCGTTCAAAAAGCCATCCTGAGCCGTGTTTTCGAACTCGGTGCCGACAGCGTTGAACTTCTCGTTTAACGACTGCTGCCAACCCCAGGTCAAAGGACCACCCAATTGGATCAGGCTTGTATCTGAATAATCAAGGTTAGGGCTAAAGACTGCACCCGCGCCGCCAGAATTGAGTTGGTAGCCAATAGTATCCGCAGCACCTCGGTCGTTACCACGGCCAGTGCCTGAGTAGCTCTCGAATGAGTAAATCTCTCTCTCTACCGCCGAGCGGCTAACGTCAAATTCGAGCTGTGTTTCGTCGCTATACTCGTACTTAGCGTTGAAGCCGAATTGCGTTAGGTCCGCAGTACGCTCTTCGTAGTCGTTACGAACAACCACACGCTGACCCACGGTTTCACCACTGGTCACAAGCCCGTCTGCATCGGGTGCGCCGGCAGTAACTGAGCCTTGGCCCCACGCAAATGGTATCTCGATGCCGCGAAGCAGTTTCTGATCGTCAAAATCAACGTAGAGCAAATCTGCAGTCATGCTCAAGCGATCGCTTGGCTCCATCTGCAATACCGCCATTGTCGAAGAACGCTCAAGTGTTGAAGAGCGAACGAAGGGCTTAGCACCGCCGAGGACACCATCGGGGAAGCCCCATGAATTCCAGCGGTTTTCCTGGTTTGGCGAATCCAGTCGCGCGTGCGCGAAGGCAAAACCAATCTTGTCGTCAGCGAACTGATCGATGTAAGAGAAGGTTGTGTTGATGCCTGTGTCGTCTGAATCAGGGTTGAGCTTACCGAGATTGTTGTACTCGTACTCAGCGCGCACCTGAATGCGTGACTCCGTATCGAGCGGCTTGATAGTGCGCATATCGATCACACCCGCAATGCCCTCAGCTTCGAGTGTCGCGTTGGGTGTTTTGTAGACGTTTACTTCCGCCATGATCTCAGATGGGTAAAGGTCAAACTCAACACCACGGTTGTCAGAGATAGAAACCTGCTCACGACCGTTAAATGTGGTTGCACTCTCGTTTTCGCCAAAGCCGCGGATGCTGATACGGCTTGCACGACCGTCGAGTCGCTGTGCCGCTAGACCGGGCAAACGTGCGAGAGACTCAGCGATCGATGAGTCTGGAAGCTTACCGATGTCCTCGGCAGAGATTGATTCGATAACGGAGCTGTTAAAGCGCTTATTCTCAATCGAGTCGATCAAGCTTTTGCGGTAGCCCGTTACAACTACTTCTTCCATTACCTCTGCTTCTTCTTGCGCAGACGCTGGAAGCGCAACGGCCATGCCACTGACAGCGAGAGCCACAGATACAGCGCTCGCCAACCGTGAACGGCTGAAAGTCGTGTTCTTCATTGTGTGTCCCCTAAAAGGTTTGTTTTGCTACTTTTTTAATTAAAGTTTTTTTGTCACCGCAGCGATACCTCGGCTGTCGATGCACCGAGGTTACCTCCGCGAGAAAGCGGAGTACAAGTAGGGGGTAGGTCAAGCGTTAAAAAGCTGGAGGTTGCCGCTCAATTTCGCGATATTGGTGTCTCATAATGGTTGAGCATTGTGTCATTTTACACAAAACCTTCAGCAAATTATTTTTGAGCCCAGTTTAGGGAATTGCTGGATTGTGACAGACAGCAGTGCCATTCTCATCGTATTATGAATCTGATTTTGCGCCATACAAATGATTGCGAAATCCAGGTTTTAACGAGTGAAAAATCGAACAAATAAGGCTAAATAACGATGAAAACTAGAGCGGCAATCGCATTCAAAGCAGGCGCGCCCCTGGAAATTGCTGACGTGGATGTGCAAGGACCTCGACCCGGTGAGGTGATGGTGGAGATTAAAGCCACGGGCGTTTGTCATACCGATGCGTTTACGCTCTCAGGCGATGATCCAGAGGGGGCCTTTCCCGCCATATTGGGTCACGAGGGTGCTGGCGTTGTTGTCGAAGTGGGCGAGGGCGTTAAGTCTGTAAAGCCGGGCGATCATGTCATCCCGCTTTACACACCTGAGTGCCGAGAGTGCAATTTCTGCCTGCATCCGAAGACGAACCTCTGTCAGGCTATTCGTGAGACCCAAGGACAGGGTCTGATGCCTGATAACTCTAGCCGTTTTACGCTCGATGGTGAGCCTATTCTTCACTACATGGGGTGCTCGACGTTTTCTAACTACACAGTGTTGCCCGAGATTGCTGTAGCAAAAGTGAGAGAGGACGCACCCTTCGATAAGATCTGCTATGTCGGCTGCGGTGTTACGACAGGCATTGGCGCTGTCGCTTTCACTATGCAGGTTGAAGCAGGTTCGACCGTTGCAGTCTTTGGTCTGGGCGGTATTGGACTCAACGTGATTCAAGGTGCCCGCATGGTAGGCGCTACTCGCATTATCGGCGTTGATTTGAATCCCGCGAAGGTGGACTTGGCGCGCCAATTCGGCATGACCGACTTTGTTAATCCGAGTGAAGTCGAGAACGTGGTCGATCACCTTATCCAAATGACCGGTGGTGGCGTTGACTACAGCTTCGAGTGCATCGGCAACGTCAATGTGATGCGTCAGGCACTTGAGTGCTGTCACAAGGGCTGGGGCCAGAGTTGCATTATTGGTGTCGCGGGTGCTGGGAAAGAAATCTCCACACGCCCATTCCAGTTAGTCACTGGGCGTTCGTGGCGCGGGTCTGCCTTTGGTGGTGCTCGTGGCCGCACGGATGTGCCAAAAATTGTTGATTGGTACATGGAAGGCAAGATCAATATCGACGAGATGATCACGCATACCATGCCGCTCAATCAGATTAACGATGCCTTCGATCTTATGCACGAAGGCAAGAGCATCCGTTCTGTGGTGACGTTCTGATAGCGCCTGCATAGCGACTGTTTGAGTTAGTCGAGTCCAAGACCAGAGTCCCAATGTGGACGCTTAATCTCGGATCTTGGAAAAGTTCTCGAATTCACTAACGTCATGTTCAAAGGTTTTTTAAGGGTGGCTAAGTCGATGGAACTACTTTCTTCTATACGATGTTTTGCTGGTGAGCAGCGACGGTACCAAACGCGCTCCAGTGTTTTGGCCGGCGATACCGTGTTTTCTGTGTTTTTACCCGATCGTGCAGCGTCTAATCCAGTGCCTACAGTGATTTATCTCTCCGGGCTGACCTGCACTGACGAAAACGCGGTGACTAAAGCCGGCGCCCAACGTGTTGCGAGTGAGTTAGGTCTGGCGCTAGTTTTTCCCGATACAAGCCCCCGCGGTGAGGACGTGGCTGATGACGCCGAGGCAGCCTATGACTTGGGTCTTGGCGCTGGGTTCTACGTGAACGCCACGCAGTCGCCTTGGTCTGAGCACTATCAGATGGAGTCCTTTATCGTTGATGAACTGCCGAAAATGCTTGGTGTCATCGAAGGGTTAGATCTGGGTCGTGTCAGTATTTGTGGGCATTCAATGGGTGGTCACGGCGCAATTACACTGGCGCTAAAGCACCCGGGCAAATATCAGTCTGTGAGTGCGTTCTCCCCGATTTGCGCACCGACAAGCTGTCCTTGGGGGCATAAGGCATTCACAGCCTACTTCGGCAACGATCGCGAATCTTGGAAGCAGCACGATGCTTGTGAACTTATTTTGGCAGGCGCTGAGGCGATTCCGTTACTTGTCGACCAAGGTGCGGCGGATCAGTTTTTGCAGGAGCAACTCAACCCCGAGCTGTTGATTGCTGCCTGTGAGGCCAAAAGCTTTCCACTGACTTATCGTGAGCATGTGGGCTACGATCACAGCTACTTCTTTATCACGTCATTCATGGAAGACCATCTTCGGTTCCACGCTAATTTTTTAGGTGCTTAGCGTCGATTACTGATTAACCCTACGGTACTCCCTAGGCGGTAAACGCTTTAGTTTCGTAAATGCCCTGTTAAAATTACTGTAGCTCTCAAAGCCAACACGATCACCGATTATCGATACGCCTAGTTTAGACGTTTCTAATAAGTGGCACGCGGCTTCAATTCGCCGCTCGGTCATATAGGTAACGAAACTACAGTTGAAGACCTGCTTAAACCAGCGGCAAAACGCCGGGGTAGATAGGTTGCAGATCTCAGCCATCTCGTCGATCAATATGGGACGATGTTGATGCTGAGTAATGTACTCTATAACCGTGTTAAGTCTTTTGCCGCTTCGGTCATCCATTTTCTCAGGCGAAAAATCAATCGAAGACAGTCGTTGCTGATGAATGTCCGAACTGCAAAGGGCGGCCAGCACCTCCAGCACTCCGATGGCTCTTTTTGCGGGTTCTTCCGACTCTAGCCGGACTATGAGTTCTGCGGCTGCGTCGGGAATCTGTTTAAAGGAAAGCCCATATCGTGCTCTCTCTAAAAGCTGCCTTATAGGGGCAAACTCGACAAAGCCGTTTAATATTTGAGGATTGAAGTGAATCAGGATATTGCGTGTCTGACTGTTGTCGTCCGCATAATTAAAGTCGTGTGGTAAAAAGGATCCAGCTACGATCAACTGACCTGTGGAATAGCGTCCTAAGAAATCACCAACAATGCATTTCCCTGCGCCCTTCGCGGCGTAAAAAATTTCGACTTCCTGATGGAAGTGCCAATACGCGTGATTACCCATTTCAGTCATCGAACGCACGCTGATCGATTGGTCTTTGCTTTGCGCGCCGAGTTGTTCATAAAATGGCAACACGATTCCACTCCTTCTTTTATTATTTTCGCACCAACAGCCACTGTATGCGATTTGGTTGTTAAATTACTAGAGGTCAATAACGAATTTTTGGAGGTGCCGCCACTACTCGAGCTGTACTATATCCGCAAGATAAAAAGGCACGACTACCGCCGAGTGATCTGGTGTTGTGACTATGTGTAATCAAGTGAAGATTTTTTTGTTTGGGGCCCCTTCGTTGTGATCAGTAAACATTCGGTTGAGTGGTGGCGGGGTGCCGCGCTGTACCAAATTTATCCGAGAAGCTTTTTCGACAGCAGTGGCAACGGGACTGGTGACTTAAAAGGCGTTACCGACCGGTTGGACTACGTCGCGGGCTTGGGTGTCGATGGCATATGGCTATCACCCTTTTTCACATCCCCGATGCACGATTTTGGTTACGATATCGCCGATTTTTGCGACGTCGATCCCCTCTTTGGGTCGCTTAATGACTTCGATGACCTGATCGCGCGTGCTCACTCACTGGACCTCAAAGTGGTCATTGATCAGGTGTATTCTCACTCGTCTATTGAGCATCCTTGGTTTGTCCAGAGTCGCAGTTCGCAAACCAACCCTAAAGCCGATTGGTACGTTTGGGCGGATGCGAAGCCAGAGGGCTCGCCGCCCAACAACTGGCAGTCAATTTTCGGCGGGCCGGCTTGGACTTGGGACTCGCGACGCCAGCAATACTATCTGCACAACTTCCTAAGCACGCAGCCTGATCTCAACTTGCATAATATTGAGGTGCAAGATGCACTATTGTCAGCTGCGAGATTTTGGCTGGAACGAGGGGTCGATGGTTTTAGACTCGATGCGATTAATTATGGAATGCACAGTCTCGGATTAGAGGATAATCCTCCGGTAGACCAGCGTAACTCGAAGGCGCTGCGTCCAGTTGATATGCAAAGCGCCATTTACAACTCGAATCATCCTGACCTCCCTTTATTTTTGGAGCGACTCAGAGCTGTAACTGATGAGTACCAGACATGCTTTACGGTGGCTGAAGTCGGCGGCCTGAACACAAGTGGCGTGCGCAAAGAATTTACCCGCGGCGAAAATAGACTCAATACCGCTTACGGTTTTGATTTCCTCTACCTCGACGCAATGGACACGGAGAAGTTTGCAAGCACTTTGAGGGACTGGTCTAACGACGCGAGTGAGGGGTGGCCGTCGTGGGCGTTTTCAAATCATGATGTACCACGCGTGCACAGTCGTTGGCTACAACACCTGATGCCCGAGCACCGAGCGCGACTGATTGCGCTGTTACTCATCTCACTGCGAGGCAATCTATTTATTTATCAAGGCGAGGAACTCGGTTTGCCGCAAGCCGACATCCCGTTTGACCAGCTCAGAGATCCCGAGGCACTTTGTAATTGGCCACATACCCTTGGCCGGGATGGCGCTAGAACACCCATGCCTTGGTGCGATAAAAGCGAATACGCAGGCTTCACGGCCAAATCGCCTTGGCTGCCTATACCCGACTGTCACCGGCAATACGCCGTAAACGCACCACTTGGGATGGCGATTAGACAAAGCGTGAAGCACCTTTTTTCGATTCGCTCGGCGTCTCCAGTATTGCGGTGGGGGGCTGCGCTGGACATCGATGGTCGCAATGACGTACTGAGATTTGTCCGAGATTATGAGGGGGCGCGGATCAACGTGCTCTTTAATTTTTCTTCGGAACCGATATCTGTCACAGGTGTAGGTGACACTGGGCCTCTCGCCATGGTGGTTGACGAGCAAGCGGGTGCCGACTTTAACGGGCAGCTTCCCCCTGACTCAGGTATTTTATACGTTGCAACTGATCATGCGTCTGCTTAATGCCACAGGCGCAGTAGACGCTAAATCGCATTGCAGAGTTCTCCCATGCGTCGGTTGATAAAAGCGGTTGCCGCTGCTCTGGTACTCGCAAGTATTGTCGGTCACACATCTAAGGCTGATGTCGTCGGGGAGATCGAGGCGGAGCTAAAAGCTGCCGTTATTGATCGTCGAGACTACCCGTTCTTAGCAGTGCATGTGGAGACAGCGGCTGGTGAGGTGGTTGTGAGCTCCGCCGTTGCAAACCCCCAGTTTTTCGCGGCATCTGCCAGCCCGGAGATAAATGACTGGATGCGCATCTGGTCGATGAGCAAACTTGTCACCATTGTTCTTGCGTTGGATCTTGTAGAATCTGGAGCGCTTGCGCTTGATGACAAGGCCGCCACCTATATTCCGGAACTTTCCGGGATGCGGGTGGCACGCTCCTCTTCCGGCGGAAGTCTGCCGCAATTATCACAAGCAAGCTACGAGCTTACTTCAAATGACAGTCAAGCCTCGGAACCTTGCGATTACCTTCTAGAGTCCCCCAGCCGCCCGATGACAGTTCATGATCTTATGATTCATTCGGCAGGTTTTTACTATGCGACAACCAACCTCCCCTGTTTGGATCGACCTCTGGCGAAGATGGAGTTGCCCCTCGCGCATTCGACTAACGAGTGGCTAGCAGGAATTACCCGGTTACCTCTGATTCAGTCGCCCGACGAGGGCTATTACTACGGCTTAAATACGACGGTACTTGGGTTTGTGTTGGAGCGGGCAACCGGGAAGAGTTTACAAACCTTACTGGAAGAGCGGTTATTGAATCCTTACGGCATCGAGGGTCTGAGCTTTATTCTGCCGCAGAGAGCGACTTTGCCACCGAGAGTCTCAGGCGCTGATGGAACTTTGCGGCTGGCGAAACCCATGGAACTCGACATTTTTGGTGGCCACCAACCTCCCTACGGAAGCGATACGACTCTATTTTTGGGTGGGGAGGGCTTGGTCGCAACAGCTCCGGGGTTTGCCAAGTTTTTGCGTGTCGTATTTTTCAGCCAGGAGACGGGGGTTCCGCCGGTGCTTGAGCCTCAATCTATTGCCGCAATGACCAGGCCACAGACCAATGCAGATAGTGGTTGGGGTGCTATGGGTTACGGACTGTGGCTATCGAACGGGCGCAGGCCTGACGGTACTTACGGTCGAGACAACATCTGGACTGGGGGTGGGTACGAGGGAACGCAGTATTGGATCGACCCGATCAAGCGGCAGGTAGGGGTGATGATGACGCAGGTATTTATGCCACCAACATCAGGTTTGAGCATAGACAATAAAGTGCGCGATATTTTGGACGCCAGTGACTGATATTGCGGCCTAAATCGCCAGAAAAAGATCCAAACCACTGAGCACCAACACCAAGCGCAGTATCAATTTTGAGCGCTTATCGAGCGCG
>ERZ802822.1027-NODE-1027-length-18400-cov-15.997271_pt1 | contig 18400 bp, 31 predicted proteins | sample MGYA00345649_ERZ802822 | MGnify/ENA primary metagenome ERZ802822 (study PRJEB30503, sample SAMEA104212359) | marine metagenome | biome: Westerlies Biome; feature: [SRF] surface water layer (ENVO:00010504) within the epipelagic zone...; material: water...
AGGAAAGCCAACATGCCAAGAAGACGCGTTGTTGCCAAGCGTGAAGTTCTCCCTGATCCCAAATTCGGGAACTCCACCCTCGCTAAATTCATGAATCACGTCATGATCAGCGGCAAAAAGTCCGTTGCTGAGTCCATTGTGTACGGTGCTCTCGATATCGTTGAGGAGCGCACCAAGCGCGACCCCATCGAGGTGTTTGACGAGGCACTCGAAAATATCGCCCCCATGGTCGAGGTGAAGTCTCGCCGGGTGGGTGGTGCGACCTATCAGGTGCCGGTTGAAGTCCGACCCTCCCGCCGCGTGGCCTTGTCCATGCGCTGGTTGGTGGATTACGCCCGCAACCGCGGTGAGAAGTCCATGCGTCAGCGCCTGGCAGGTGAGATCGTCGATGCCTCGCAAGGCAAGGGTAATGCGGTGAAGAAGCGCGAAGACGTGCACCGTATGGCCGAAGCCAACAAGGCCTTCTCTCACTTCCGTTTCTAAACCCCCGTCTGCCAACCTTAATCTGAGGACACTGTCGTGGCTCGTAAGACTCCGATCAATCGTTACCGCAACATCGGTATTGTTGCCCACGTGGACGCGGGTAAAACCACGACCACCGAGCGCGTTCTGTTCTACACCGGCCTGTCTCACAAGATTGGTGAGGTGCATGACGGTGCCGCCACTATGGACTGGATGGAGCAGGAGCAGGAGCGTGGTATTACGATCACGTCAGCTGCGACCACCTGTTTCTGGCAAGGGATGCAGCAGCAGTTTGACCAGCACCGCGTCAATATCATCGATACCCCCGGGCACGTAGATTTCACCATTGAGGTAGAGCGCTCCCTTCGCGTTCTCGACGGCGCCGTTGTGGTGCTGTGTGGTTCCTCGGGTGTTCAGCCCCAGACCGAGACGGTGTGGCGTCAGGCCAACAAATACGAAGTGCCTCGCATGGTGTTCGTTAACAAGATGGACCGTGCCGGGGCAGACTTCGACATGGTGGTCAACCAGCTTCGTGATCGTTTGGGCTGTAACGCAGTCCCGATCCAGATGACCATTGGCGCAGAGGAAGACTTCAAGGGCGTGATTGACCTGATTAAGCAGAAGGCCATCATCTGGAGCGAGGACGATATGGGTATGACCTTCGAGTACGAAGACATCCCCGCCGATCTCGTTGATAAAGTCGCCGAGATGCGTGAGTACATGGTCGAGGCCGCCGCTGAGGCCAACGAAGAGCTGATGACCAAGTACCTTGATGAGGGCGAGCTCACCGAGGAAGAGATTAAAGAGGGTATTCGTATCCGTACTTTGGCGAACGAGATCGTGCCAATCCTCGGCGGGTCAGCGTTCAAGAACAAAGGCGTTCAGGCAGTACTGGATGCGGTTATTGAGTACCTGCCGTCTCCGACTGAGGTGAAGGCGATCGAGGGTACGCTCGAAGACGGCGAGACCGTCGTGGCGCGCCCGTCAGACGATAACGAGCCCTTTGCAGCCCTAGCTTTTAAGATTGCGACCGACCCCTTCGTCGGAACGCTGACCTTCTTCCGGGTGTACTCGGGCAAGCTGGAGTCGGGCACCGGCATCTATAACGCGGTGAAGCAGAAGAAAGAGCGCGTCGGCCGGATGGTGCAAATGCACTCCAACAGCCGTGAAGAAATCAAAGAAGTATTAGCAGGTGATATCGCCGCAGCCATTGGCCTCAAGGACGTGACGACAGGCGATACGCTATGCGACGCCGACAACATCGTGATTCTTGAGCGTATGGAGTTCCCCGAGCCGGTGATCTCGGTGGCGGTGGAGCCAAAGTCCAAGGCCGATCAAGAGAAGATGGGTATCGCGCTCGGCAAGTTGGCCCAGGAAGACCCCTCGTTCCGGGTGAAAACCGATGAGGAAACAGGCCAAACGATCATTTCCGGCATGGGCGAGCTGCACCTCGACATCATTGTCGATCGTATGCGCCGCGAATTTAGCGTTGAGGCGAATATTGGTAAGCCTCAGGTGGCCTATCGAGAGCGCATCACCACGACAACCGAGATCGAAGGCAAGTTTGTGCGCCAGTCGGGTGGTCGCGGCCAGTACGGCCACGTATGGGTCAAGTTTGAGCCTGCGGAAGACACCAGCGCCGAAGGTCTCGAGTTCGTCAACGAAATTGTCGGCGGCATCGTGCCCCGTGAGTACATCCCCGCCGTAAACAAAGGCATCGAAGAGCAGATGCAAAACGGCGTTTTGGCTGGGTACCCCCTGCTGGGTCTGAAGGCCACGCTGTATGACGGTTCATTCCACGATGTGGACTCAAGCGAAATGGCGTTCAAGATTGCCGCCAGCATGGCCACCAAAAAGCTGGCTGAAGTGGGCGGCGCAGAGCTGCTCGAGCCCATGATGCAGGTCGAAGTCGTGACACCTGAGGAAAACATGGGCGACGTCGTCGGCGACCTGAACCGCCGCCGCGGTCTGATCCAGGGCATGGATGAGAATGCCGCCGGCAAGATCGTTAACGCCGAGGTGCCGCTAGCCGAAATGTTTGGTTATGCAACGGACTTGCGTAGTGCGACACAAGGTCGGGCAACCTACACAATGGAATTTTCCAAATACGCACCTGCACCCAGCAACGTGGCGCAGGACATTATTTCTAAAAACCAGACGTCCTGATCGTCTGAACTTTTGAGGTGAAGGAAGATGGCAAAAGAGGCATTTGAGCGTTCGAAGCCCCACGTAAACGTGGGCACGATTGGACACGTAGACCACGGTAAGACGACGCTGACGGCGGCGTTGACGCGTGTTTGCTCTGAGGTATGGGGCGGAGAGCTGGTTGCGTTTGACGGTATTGATAACGCACCGGAAGAGAAGGAGCGTGGTATCACGATCGCGACCTCACACGTTGAGTATGAGTCAGATGGTCGTCACTACGCCCACGTTGACTGCCCCGGGCACGCTGACTACGTGAAGAACATGATCACGGGTGCGGCACAGATGGACGGCGCTATTTTGGTTTGTGGTGCGACTGACGGCCCGATGCCGCAGACGCGCGAGCACATCCTGCTGTCACGCCAGGTAGGCGTTCCCTACATTGTGGTGTTCCTGAACAAGGCTGACCTGCTGGCAGAAGACTGCGGCGGCGTGGACTCAGAAGAGTACACAGAGATGAAGGAACTGGTAGAGATGGAGCTCCGCGAGCTTCTGGATACCTACGAGTTCCCGGGTGACGACACACCGATCATCTGCGGTTCAGCGCTGATGGCGCTGGAAGGCAAGGACGACAACGGCCTGGGTACGACGGCTGTTAAAGAGTTGGTTGAGACGCTGGACTCTTACATCCCTGAGCCTGAGCGCGCGATTGATCAGCCGTTCCTGATGCCGGTTGAGGACGTGTTCTCGATCTCTGGCCGGGGTACGGTTGTAACGGGTCGTGTTGAGCGCGGCATCGTTAAGGTGGGCGACGAGATCGAGATTATCGGTATCAAGGAGACCCAGAAGACGACCTGTACGGGCGTTGAGATGTTCCGCAAGCTGCTTGACGAAGGCCGTGCGGGCGAGAACGTGGGTGTTCTGCTGCGTGGTACGAAGCGTGAAGAGGTTGAGCGTGGTCAGGTACTGGCGATTCCGGGTTCTGTGAACCCGCACACCAAGTTCGAGGCAGAGGTATATGTGCTGTCGAAGGACGAGGGTGGCCGTCATACGCCGTTCTTTAAGGGCTACCGTCCGCAGTTTTACTTCCGTACGACGGACGTAACGGGTGCGGTTGAGCTGCCTGAGGGTGTTGAGATGGTGATGCCGGGTGACAACATCAACTTTGTTGCTGAGCTGATTGCCCCGATTGCGATGGAAGAGGGCCTGCGTTTTGCGATCCGCGAGGGTGGCCGAACGGTAGGTGCAGGCGTCGTCGCCAAGATCCTCGACTGAAGCAGACTTCAGTATTGAAAAAGCCCGCCTTGTGCGGGCTTTTTTTGCCCCTATCAGGGTGGATTTGTGAGAAATGCCGGATACGGCTGAAAGCCCCGAAATAAGCGGGTTCGGTGGTTGACACCCCCTCACCGCATCCGTAGACTTCGCTCTCTTTTTTCGGGGTCCCCCCGCGGGCACCGGCTGTTTTAAGGAGATGTACCGTGCAAAACCAGCGTATCCGAATCCGGCTGAAGGCTTTTGACCATCGCCTGATTGACGCATCGACAGAAGAGATTGTGGAGACGGCCCGTCGCACAGGCGCTCAGGTTCGTGGACCGATCCCTCTGCCGACCAAGAAGGAGAAATTCACCATCCTAATTTCTCCGCACGTGAACAAGGATGCGCGGGATCAATATGAGATCCGCACACACAAGCGTCTCCTCGATATCGTCGAGCCAACTGAGAAAACGGTTGATGCTTTGATGAAACTTGATCTGGCTGCGGGCGTAGAAGTCCAAATCAGTCTGGGTTAAGGACAATTTAGTAAAAGTAGCCTGCCTGGTTCGCCAGGTGTGTAACGTCCGATTCAGTCATTAAAGCGACTTTGTTGGGCGGCCATAGAGGGTTGAGCCCCGTACACTGTGAGGTTTAAGCCATGACTATTGGTTTAGTCGGCCGAAAATCGGGAATGACAAGAGTCTTCACCGAGGACGGCGCATCAGTACCAGTGACCGTAGTGGAAATTGCTCCAAACCGCGTCACTCAAATCAAAGAGCTCGAGACCGATGGGTACCGGGCAATTCAGGTCACAGCGGGTAGCCGCAAGGCCTCGAAAGTCAGCAAGCCAGAAGCCGGGCATTACGCCAAGGCTGGTGTGACCGCGGGTGAAGGCCTGTGGGAGTTCCGTTTGGATGGCTCCGATGAGACGTTCGAGGTGGGATCCGAGCTGACTGTCGAGCGATTTGAGCAGGGTCAAAAGGTCGATGTTGCGGGTCGTTCCAAGGGTAAAGGCTTCCAGGGCGTCGTTAAGCGCTGGAATTTCCGCACTCAGGACGCGACCCATGGCAACTCGCTGTCGCACCGTGCGCCGGGTTCTATTGGCCAGTGCCAGACGCCGGGCCGCGTGTTCAAGGGCAAGAAGATGTCCGGCCACATGGGTGACGAGCGCGTGACGACCCAAGGCCTCGAAGTGGTCCGCGTAGACCTTGAGCGCAATTTGCTGCTCATCAAAGGTGCGGTACCCGGAGCTCCGGGCGGGGAAGTGATTATTCGTCCGACAGTCAAAGGGGCGGGCAATAGCCCGTCCCAGTCGTGAGTAGCGGGGGCGAGACGTGGAACTAAGTGTAGTCAAGCCGGGAAACAAGGCAGCAGGCACCGTCGCGGTCTCTGAAGCCAATTTCGCCCGCGAATATAACGAAGCGCTGGTGCACCAGGTCGTGACGGCCTTTTTGTCTGGCGCACGGCAGGGCACTCGGGCGCAAAAGACGCGTTCAGAGGTGGCCGGCGGTGGCAAGAAGCCCTGGCGACAAAAGGGTACGGGTCGCGCTCGTGCGGGAACGATCCGTTCGCCGATTTGGCGATCCGGTGGTGTGACCTTCGCGGCGAAGCCGCAGGATCACTCGCAGAAGGTCAATCGCAAAATGTACCGGGCAGCGATGCGTTCCATCCTGTCTGAGCTGGCCCGAACTGATCGCCTGATGATCGTTGAGGCGCTGGATGTTGAGCAGCCGAAGACCAAGCTGCTGGTAGAGACGCTGAAAGGGTATGGCGTGGATAACGTTTTGATTGTGGCGGACAACGTGGACAAGAACCTGTATCTGGCCTCTCGCAACCTGCACAAGGTTGACGTGCGGGACGTCGAAGGTGCCGATCCCGTGAGTCTGATTGCTTACGACAAAGTGATGATCACCGTCGAAGCCGTCAAGAAGTTTGAGGAGGCGTTGGCGTGAATCAGGAGAGAGTTTTTCAGATTCTGCTGGGCCCCCACGTGTCGGAAAAATCGGCGATCGTGGCAGAGCAGAGCAATCAATATGTATTCCGTGTCTCTCTTGATGCGACCAAAGACGAAATTCGTCAGTCCGTCGAGCAGCTTTTCAAGGTCACGGTGAATGATGTTCAGACGTTGCGCGTGAAAGGCAAGACCAAGCGTAACCGTTATGGATTGAGCAAGCGTCCGTCGTGGAAGAAAGCCTACGTGCGGGTGGAGCAGGGTCAAGAAATTGACTTTGCGTCGATGAGCTGAGGTAGCGAGTCATGGCAGTCGTAAAGAGTAAACCCACGTCAGCAGGACGCCGCCACCAGGTTAAGGTGGTGACTGAAGGCTTGCACAAAGGCAAACCTCACGGTCCGCTCCTCGAGAAGAAGTCCAAGACCGGCGGTCGTAACAACCTCGGTCGTATTACCACGCGCCATATTGGTGGTGGGCACAAGCAGCACTACCGCAAGATCGATTTCAAGCGCACCAAGGACGGCATCCCCGCCAAGGTCGAGCGCATCGAATACGATCCCAACCGCACAGCACACATTGCATTGCTCCTATACGCCGATGGCGAGCGTCGTTACATCATCGCGCCCAAGGGTGTTCAGGCGGGCGACGTACTGCACTCTGGTTCGGCAGTGCCTATCAAGGCGGGCAACTGCTTGCCGGTCCGCAATATTCCCGTTGGTTCGGTGATTCACGCGATTGAGTTGAAGCCTGGCAAAGGCGCGCAGATGGCGCGTTCGGCGGGTGCTTCTGTTCAGCTGGTTGCTCGTGAAGGCCAATACGCCACCGTTCGACTGCGTTCCGGCGAGATGCGTAAAGTGCCCATTGATTGCCGTGCGACCCTGGGCGAGGTGTCCAACTCGGAGCACAGTCTGCGCAAGCTGGGTAAAGCCGGAGCGGCGCGCTGGAGAGGCGTGCGACCCACCGTACGTGGCGTGGCAATGAACCCGGTTGATCACCCCCATGGTGGTGGTGAAGGTAAGACATCTGGTGGCCGACACCCGGTCACGCCTTGGGGCGTGCCGACCAAGGGCTACAAGACCCGTAAGAACAAGCGCACCGACGGCATGATTGTTCGCCGTCGCGGCAAGAAGTAATCGGTCAGGAGAGTTAACAGTGCCCCGTTCATTGAAAAAAGGCCCTTTCATCGACCTGCACCTCATGAAGAAAGTTGAGGCGGCGGCGGAAGCCAACGATCGTCGACCGATCAAGACCTGGTCTCGTCGATCCATGGTGTCCCCCAACATGGTGGGTCTGACGATTGCCGTTCACAACGGCCGTCAGCACGTCCCCATCCTGATCAACGAAGACATGGTGGGCCACAAGCTTGGTGAGTTCGCGGTGACCCGTACGTTCAAGGGCCACATTGTCGACAAGAAGGCCAAGCGATAAGGCCGGCTGGAGAGAGATATGGAAGTAGCAGCCAAATTACGTGCAGCACGCATCTCAGCGCAGAAGGCCCGTCTGGTCGCAGATCAGGTTCGCGGCAAGCCGGTTGAGGAGGCGCTGAGTGTGCTCGAGTTCAGCAACAAGAAGGCCGCGACGATCGTTCGCAAAGTGCTGAATTCTGCCATTGCCAATGCTGAGAACAACGAAGGCGCAGACGTTGATGAGCTGCGCGTTTCCACGATTTATGTTGATGAAGGGTTCACCATGAAACGCCTGCGCGCTCGCGCTAAAGGCCGCGGTGACCGAATTTTTAAGCGCACCTGCCATATCACGGTCAAGGTCGCGGACAACGAGAGTTAAGGAGACGACCGAATGGGTCAGAAGGTACATCCAACGGGTATCAGACTGGGCGTGGTCAAGGACCATAACTCGGTCTGGTACGCAGACAGCAAAACCTATGCGAAGAACTTGATTAATGACCTCGAGGTGCGTGAGTACATCCTGAAGAAGTTGGATGCCGCCTCAGTGAGCCGCGTCAAGATTGAGCGCCCAGCGCAAACAGCGCGAATCACTATCTTTACTGCACGTCCCGGCATTGTGATCGGTAAGAAAGGTGAAGACGTTGACGGTTTGCGTAAGGACCTGTCGGCCAAAATGGGCGTACCGGTGCACATCAACATTGAAGAGATTCGCAAGCCTGACGTCGACGCCCGTCTGGTTGCCCAGAACGTGGCCCAGCAGCTGGAGCGTCGGGTCATGTTCCGTCGCGCAATGAAGCGCGTGGTCCAAAACGCCATGCGTCAGGGTGCACAGGGCATCAAGGTACAGGTCGGTGGCCGACTCGGCGGCGCAGAAATCGCCCGGACCGAGTGGTACCGCGAGGGTCGCGTGCCGCTGCACACCCTGCGAGCCGATATTGATTACGCCACTTATGAAGCACATACCACCTACGGTGTGATCGGCGTGAAGGTATGGATTTTTAAAGGTGAGGTAATCGGCGAAGGCGAAGAGGCCTGATAGGCCAAGGCGCTGAGCTGAATACCTGATTGAGGAAGTAGAGCATGCTGCAACCGAAACGGACCAAGTTCCGCAAGACGCAGAAAGGTCGCAACCGCGGGCTCGCTGAGCGCGGTAGCAAAGTGAGCTTTGGCGAGTACGCCCTGAAGGCGACTGGTCGTGGCCGCATCACTGCCCGTCAGATTGAGGCGGCGCGTCGTGCCATGACCCGCCACATCAAGCGGGGCGGCAAGATTTGGATTCGTATTTTCCCTGACAAGCCGATTACCGGTAAGCCGCTGGAAGTCCGCCAGGGAAAAGGTAAGGGCAACGTTGAGTATTGGGTGGCGCAGATTCAGCCGGGTCGTGTGCTGTATGAGGTTGAGGGAGTATCGGAGCAGTTGGCGCGCGAGGCGTTTGATCTTGCTGCGGCCAAGCTGCCGGTGCAGACCACGTTTGTGAAGCGGTCGGTGATGTGATGAAAGCCAATGAACTTCGGGACAAGTCGGTCGACGAGCTGAACCAGCAGTTGCTGTCTCTGCGCGAGGAGCAGTTTAAGTTGCGTATGGCCAAGGCGACAGGGCAATTGGGACAAAGCCATTTGCTCAAGCAGACCAAGCGAGACATTGCGCGGGTGAAGACCGTGCTGCAACAGAAGGCGGAACAGTAATGGCATCGACAGAGACGAGCACGCGAACCCTGCAGGGCCGCGTAGTCAGTGACAAGATGGATAAGACCATCACCGTCAAAATCGAGCGCCGGGTGAAGCATCCTGTTTATGGAAAATACATCACCCGCTCCTCCAAGGTGCATGCGCACGACGAGGAAAATAAAGCGGGAATGGGCGACACCGTGCTGGTGGCGGAATCGCGCCCGATGTCTAAGAGCAAGAGCTGGACCCTGGTTGAGGTTGTGGAGACTGCGACTCAGATTTGAGGCGCAGTCCATTTGAGCGAGCGGCACGAGCGCCGTTGGTGGAGTAGAGAAAGATGATTCAGACGCAGTCGTATCTGGAAGTAGCCGATAACAGCGGAGCACGTCGTGTGATGTGTATCAAAGTGCTGGGCGGCTCCAAGCGTCGTTATGCCCGCGTGGGTGACTTGATCAAGGTCACCGTGAAGGAAGCGATTCCAAGGGGCAAGGTTAAAAAAGGTCAGGTCATCACGGCTGTTGTTGTGCGCACAAAGAAAGGCGTGCGCCGCCCAGACGGCTCTTTGATCAAGTTCGACGAGAACGCAGCTGTGCTGCTGAACGCGCAGGACGCTCCGATCGGCACCCGTATTTTCGGCCCGGTCACCCGTGAGCTCCGCGGCGAGAAATTTATGAAGATCATTTCCCTTGCGCCGGAAGTGATCTGAGCAGGGACGGAGAGGGTTCAATCATGGCGAAGCTCAAGCGTGATGACGAAGTGGTCGTGATCGCCGGAAAAGACAAGGGAAAACGCGGCACCGTGCGTCGCGTCCTTGACAGTGACCGCGTCATTGTCAGCGGCGTGAACATGATGAAGAAGCACACTAAGCCCAACCCTCAGGCAGGCGTTGCCGGCGGCATCGTTGAGCAGGAAGCACCGATTCAGGCTTCAAATTTAGCGGTTTACAACAGCAAGTCCGGCAAGGGCGAGCGCGTTGGCTACCGCGATGAGGACGGTAAAAAGGTCCGCGTATTCAAGCCGTCCGGCGATCTGGTTGACGCCTGATCAGCAGGGACGAGAAGAGGCAATTGAGAGATGACAGCGCTTAAAGAAAAATATCGCAGCGAGATTGTTCCGCAACTCCAGTCGGAGCTCGGGCTCAAAAACGTGATGGCGGTGCCGCGAATCAGCAAGATCACCCTCAACATGGGTGTGGGCGAAGCCGTGGGCGACAAAAAGGTGCTCGAGCACGCGGTCTCTGATATGGAGAAGATTGCGGGCCAAAAGCCCATCGTCACCAAGTCGCGTAAATCGATTGCGGGATTCAAGATCCGTGACGGTTGGCCGATTGGTTGCAAAGTAACGCTGCGCGACGAGCGCATGTACGAATTCCTTGATCGCCTGATCAACATTGCCATCCCCCGAATCCGCGATTTCCGTGGTATCAGCCCCAAGCAGTTTGATGGGCGCGGCAATTTTGCGATGGGTGTCACGGAACAGATTATTTTCCCGGAAATTGATTACGACCAGATCGACAAGCTGCGAGGTATGGATATCACTATCGCTACCACTGCAGCCAATGACGAGCAGGGTCGTGCCTTGCTAGCCGCATTCAATTTCCCCTTTAGAAGCTGAGGCATCAGAGATATGGCCAAGAAATCCATGATCGCCCGCGAGGCCAAGCGCGCCCGAACGGTAGCCAAGTTTGCTGCCAAGCGCGCCCAACTCAAGGAAGTGATTGCCAACGTTAACACCAGTGACGAAGAGCGTTGGGAAGCCCAGATTGCGCTGCAAAAGTTGCCGCGCAACGCGAGTCCGGTGCGCCAGCAGCGTCGGTGCCAGCTGACTGGCCGACCTCACGGTGTCTACAGAAAATTTGGTTTGTGCCGCAACAAGCTGCGTGAAGCAGCCATGCGCGGCGATGTGCCTGGTCTGGTTAAGTCCAGCTGGTAACGGAGAACGTTTGAATGAGCATGCAAGATCCGCTGAGCGATATGTTGACCCGTTTGCGCAATGCGCAAATGGCGGGCAAGCAGACCGTTGATATGCCGGGGTCCAAGCTGAAAGTTTCAGTGGCCAAGGTCCTCGAGCAGGAAGGCTACATTGCCGGTCATCGTTATGACGACAGCACCGGCAAGCCACGGTTGCACATCGATCTGAAGTATTACGAAGGCAAGCCGGTGATCGCTGAAATTGAGCGCATCAGCAAGCCATCTTTGCGCCGCTATTCTGGCAAGGACGATTTGCCATCGGTGCGCGGTGGGCTGGGTGTCGCCATTGTGTCGACTTCCCGTGGGGTCATGACGGAGCGGGCGGCGCGAGCTGCTGGTGTGGGAGGCGAAGTCCTCTGCACGGTCTTCTGATCAGAGAACTGGAGCGTTAGAGAAATGTCTCGTGTAGCAAATAGTCCGGTCGCCCTCCCCAAAGGGGTGGACATCAAAGTCGAGGGACTGAGCCTCTCGGTGAAGGGTGGCAAGGGCACTCTGGATCTGACCTTGACCGATGGCGTGGGCGTCAATGTGGAAGAGGACGTCGCCACCATTACCTACGAGGGCGACAGCCATCGTGCGATGGCGGGTACGACCCGTTCCCTGTTGGCGAATATGGTCAAAGGCGTCTCCGAAGGTTGGGAGAAGAAGTTGGTGCTGAATGGCGTTGGTTACCGTGCCAAGGCGTCAGGCAAGTCGGTCAACCTGACGATTGGCTTGTCACACCAGGTGGATTACCAACTGGCAGAGGGATTGTCAGCCGATACGCCCACCCAGACAGAAATTGTGATCTCAGGGATCGACAAGCAGGCCGTTGGTCAGGCTGCCGCGGAAATCCGCAGCTTCCGACCCCCGGAGCCCTACAAAGGAAAAGGCATTCGCTACGCCGACGAATACGTCCGGCGTAAGGAAGCCAAGAAAAAGTAATCGGATACGGCAATGAATACCAAGACACAAGCGCGTCAGCGCCGCGCCAAAAAATCCCGGGTGCACATGCGAACTGCGGGTTCCGTCAGGTTATCAGTGCATCGCACGCCTCGGCATATCTATGCTCAGGTGATTTCTGGCGACAGCAAGACCGTTTTGGCTCAGGCCTCAACGCTCGACAAAGACCTGCGTTCGGACGCTACAGGCAACGTTGCGGCAGCGGCGGCAGTAGGCAAGCTCGTCGCAGAGCGTGCGAAGGCGGCTGGTGTCACATCAGTGGCATTTGACCGGTCAGGGTTCCGATATCACGGACGGGTTAAAGCACTTGCAGAGGCCGCGCGTGAAGGCGGGCTGGAGTTTTAAGTATGGCAATGAATGACAAAAAGCAGCAGGGCGACCAGCGCACTGAAGGTGATCTTCAGGAGAAGCTGGTGCAGGTGAACCGCGTCGCTAAAACGGTAAAGGGCGGCCGCATCATGAGCTTTACGGCGCTGACTGTGGTCGGCGACGGCAAGGGCCGCGTCGGTTATGGCCGGGGTAAGGCTCGGGAAGTGCCTGTCGCCATTCAAAAAGCCATGGAGTCGGCGCGCCGCAACATGGTGCAGGTGCAATTGGTAAATGGCACCCTACAGTACCCCATCAAGGCCGCTCATGGCGCGTCCAAGGTCTATATGCAGCCTGCCTCGGAAGGTACTGGCGTGATTGCTGGTGGCGCTATGCGCTCTGTGCTGGAGCTCGCAGGTGTACACAACGTACTGGCCAAGTGCTACGGCTCGACTAACCCGGTCAACGTGGTGCAGGCGACTTTTAAGGGACTTCGGGATATGAGCTCGCCTGAGGACGTCGCAGCGCGACGGGGCCTCAGCGTAGAAGAGATCCTCAGCTGAGTAGTGGGGAGAGACTGATGAGTAAAACAATGATCAAAGTCACGCAGGTGCGCAGCATCCACGGCCGTCTGAAAAAGCACCAGGCCTGTGTCGCGGGTTTGGGTCTGCGTCGAATTGGCCACACGGTCGAGGTGGAAGACACCCCGTCTGTGCGCGGCATGATTAACAAGGTGAATTACCTGGTCCGTGTCGAGGGCGAGAGCAATGTCTGACGAAATGCGTTTAAACAGCTTAAAGCCTGCTCCTGGCGCGAAGCGCGATGCGAAGCGCGTGGGACGAGGTATCGGCTCGGGTGTGGGTAAAACCGCAGGCCGCGGCCACAAGGGTTTGAAGGCTCGATCCGGGGGTACCGTGAAAGCAGGCTTCGAGGGTGGTCAGATGCCACTTCAGAAGCGTCTGCCGAAGTACGGCTTCACCTCGCGCATTGGCCGCACGACCGCGGAAGTCAGGTTGCATGAATTGAACCGCGTTGAAGGGGATGTTGTCGATCTGGAGTCGCTGAAGGCGGCGGACCTCATCAAAGATGACGTTAAGCGCGTTCGCGTATTCCTGTCTGGCGAGATCGGCCGCGCGTTAAACGTTCGCGGTGTCACGGTGACCAAGGGTGCGAAAGCAGCGATCGAAGCCGCAGGCGGGAGCGTCGAGGCCTAATCGATGGCGAACGGGATGCCCTCAATGAATTCGGCCGGCATGGGAGAGCTGTTTGCTCGCCTGCGTTTCGTGCTGATTGCGTTGTTGATCTACCGCATCGGGACACACATCCCGGTACCCGGTATTGATCCCGAGCAGCTGGCATCCTTGTTCGATCAGAATCAGGGCACGATCCTTGGTCTGGCGAATGTGTTTTCAGGTGGCGCACTGGAGCGCATGAGTATTCTCGCGCTGGGCATCCTGCCTTATATCTCCGCGTCGATCATCATGCAGCTGATGACCGCTGTGACGCCACAGCTGGAGCAGCTGAAGAAAGAGGGTGAGGCGGGTCGCCGCAAGATTTCCCAGTGGACCCGATACCTCACGGTGGTTCTGGCACTGGTTCAGGGCTCCGGCATGACCGTGGGTCTTGCGAACCAGGGCCTGACCTACGCGACCGGACTCAGCTTTTACGTCACCGCAGTGGCGTCGCTGGTGACCGGTGCGGTATTCATGATGTGGCTGGGTGAGCAGATCACCGAGCGAGGCGTCGGTAACGGCATCTCCCTACTCATTTTTGCCGGCATTGTCGCGGGGCTACCAGCCGCGATTGGCCAGTCCCTGGAGCAGGCGCGTCAGGGTGAGATCAGCATTCTGATCCTGTTGGGTATTCTGGTACTCGCAGCGGTCGTGATTTATTTGGTGGTGTTCATTGAGCGCGGGCAACGTCGCATCACGGTGAACTACGCCAAGCGCCAGCAGGGGCGGCGTATGATGCAGGCTCAGGCCTCTCACCTGCCTCTCAAGGTGAATATGGCGGGTGTGATTCCGGCCATTTTCGCCAGCTCCATCCTGTTGTTCCCGGCGTCGGTTGCCCAATGGTTCGGCAGTGGTGACAGCTCTGACTGGCTGCAGGATCTGGCAGTGGCGATTGGCCCCGGTCAGCCTCTGAACATTCTGTTGTTCACGGGCTTTATCGTCTTTTTCTGCTTCTTCTATACCGCATTGATGTTCAACCCGCAGGAAGTGGCGGATAACCTGAAGCGTTCCGGCGCGTTTGTGCCGGGTATCCGACCAGGCCAGCAAACCGCCAACTATATCGACGGTGTACTGACCCGCTTGACGGTGTTTGGCTCTGCCTACATTGCGCTGGTCTGCCTGCTGCCACAGTTTCTGGTGGTGATGTTTAACGTGCCTTTTTATCTGGGCGGCACCTCCATGTTGATTGTCGTGGTGGTCGTTATGGACTTTATGGCTCAGGTACAGAGCCATCTGATGTCGCACCAATACGAAGGTGTGATGAAGAAAGCCAACCTCGGGAGCCTCAGCCCCGCGGGTCGGGCGAGATAGGAATCAGGAGTTTCCGATGAAAGTGCGAGCTTCGGTCAAGAAGATGTGCCGCAACTGCAAAATTGTGCGGCGTAACGGTGTGGTGAGGGTGATTTGCTCCTCAGACCCGCGCCACAAGCAGCGTCAGGGCTGAATCTTGAAGCCCAGCACTCAAATCATTAACATGCGCGCCCTTTTTGCTGGTGCGCAGATCGCGTGCGCCCGCCGGCGCACCACTCAACAGGTGTGGAGATAGAAGATGGCGCGTATCGCCGGAGTCAACATCCCCGATCACAAGCATGCGGTCATTTCGCTGACCCATATCTTTGGCATTGGTAAAACTCAGGCCAAGAAATTGTGTGAGGCAAGCAATATTCCCGAGAGCACCAAAATTGGTGAGCTGTCGGAAGGTGAGTTGGACCAACTGCGGTCTCTGGTATCCGAGATGAATGTCGAGGGTGATCTGCGACGCGAGGTGTCCATGAACATCAAGCGGCTGATGGACCTCGGTTGTAACCGCGGTCTTCGTCACCGCAAGGGCCTGCCGCTGCGTGGCCAGCGTACCAAGACCAACGCACGTACGCGTAAGGGCCCCAGAAAGCCCATTCGTAAGTAAACAGGCAGTCGCCTGCGATGCGGGCGACCACTTTGGTGGAGCTACATCACTTTTTGTAGCGTCGATATTAAAGCGAGTAAACAGATGGCAAAAAACGCCAAGACAACGAAACGCAAGATCACCAAGCAGGTGGTCGATGGTGTGGCGCACATTCACGCGTCCTTTAACAACACCATCATCACGATTACCGACCGTCAGGGTAACACCCTGAGCTGGGCCACTGCGGGAGGCTCCGGCTTCCGCGGCTCACGCAAGTCGACTCCCTTTGCCGCTCAGGTGGCGGCAGAGCGCGCAGGTGAGGCAGCTAAGGAGTACGGCCTGCGGAACCTTGACGTCGAGGTGAAAGGACCCGGACCCGGCCGCGAATCCGCAGTGCGCGCACTGAACGGCTGCGGCTACAAGATTACGAACATCACTGACGTGACACCGATTCCGCATAACGGTTGTCGCCCACCCAAAAAGCGTCGCGTGTAACGCGCGGCAGAGAGGACTTAGCAAATGGCTCGATATATTGGACCGAAGTGCAAGCTCTCCCGCCGGGAGGGTACGGATTTACAGCTCAAGAGTGGTGTGACTGCCTTTGACAGGAAGTGCAAATCAGAAACGCCCCCAGGGCAGCACGGTGCGCGTCGCGGACGACTGTCTGATTATGGCGTGCAGTTGCGCGAAAAGCAGAAGGTGCGTCGTATCTATGGTGTGCTCGAGAAGCAGTTCCGCAATTACTACAAGGAAGCCGCGCGGCTTAAAGGTGCTACGGGTGAGAACCTGCTGCAGCTGCTGGAAAGTCGGCTCGATAATGTGGTCTACCGCATGGGCTTTGGTTCAACGCGATCCGAGGCCCGCCAGCTGGTGGCGCATAAAGGCATATTGGTGAACGGGACGGTGGTCAATATTGCGTCTTACCAAGTTCAGCCAGGCGATGTTGTGTCGGTTCGCGAAAAAGCCAAGAAACAACTTCGGGTGCAGTCTGCTCTGGCAATAGCCGAGCAGCGTGGGGAGCCCATTTGGGTAGAGGTAGATGCCAGCAAGCTGGAGGGGACCTTCAAGTCTCGTCCCGAGCGTCAGGATCTACCCGGCGAAATTAACGAAAACCTGATTGTGGAGCTGTATTCGAAGTAAGGCTTCGGATTCAACCCGGTTACGCAATCCCTAAAATCATCTAAGGTGTTTTATGCAAAATTCGGTCACTGAGTTTCTGACACCCCGCGTCATCAAAGTTGATGAGGCTTCCCATACCCGTGCGACGGTTACCCTTGAGCCCCTCGAGCGAGGCTTTGGTCACACGCTGGGTAACGCCTTGCGTCGTATCCTGCTGTCCTCCATGCCCGGTTGCGCCGTTACCGAAGTTGAGATCGATGGTGTCGAGCACGAGTACTCTGCCATCGAAGGTGTTCAGGAAGATGTCATCGAGATCCTGCTTAACCTCAAAGGCGTGGCTTTGTCTCTGAATGGCAAGGACTCAGCGCAACTGACGTTGTCTGCACAGGGACCCTGCACGGTCACTGCTGCCGACATTCAGGTGGATCACGATGTGGAGATCTCTAACCCTGATCACGTGATTTGCACGGTGACGGACAAGACGCCGCTGTCGATTCGACTGATGGTTCAGCGTGGTCGCGGTTACTCACCGGCCGACGCGCGTGAAAATCCTGAAGAGGAAACGCGGTCCATTGGCCGTTTGCCGCTGGATGCCTCGTTTTCTCCGATTCGTCGCGTGAGTTATGTGGTGGATTCAGCACGGGTCGAGCAGCGCACTGACCTCGACAAGCTGATTATTGATCTCGAGACCAACGGTACTCTGGATCCGGAAGAAGCAATCCGTCGAGCGGCCACTATCCTGCAGCAGCAGCTGGCTGTATTTGTTGACCTCGAGGGCGAAGCGCAGGCGGCTGCGACAGAGGCCGCCGAGGAAGTGGATCCGATCCTGCTTCGACCGGTCGACGATCTGGAGCTGACCGTTCGCTCAGCAAACTGCCTCAAGGCAGAAAACATTTATTACATCGGCGATCTGGTGCAGCGCACTGAGGTTGAGTTGCTCAAGACCCCGAATCTGGGCAAGAAATCGCTGACCGAAATCAAAGACGTGCTCGCTTCACGCGGCCTGTCATTGGGTATGCGCCTCGAAGCCTGGCCGCCGGCCAGTCTGAAGAACGACGAGCGTTTGCTCAGCGTCTGATAAGGAATAACGCCCGGTAAGCCCGGGCATCATTTGGAAGGAATAGAGTCATGCGTCATCGCCATAGCGGACGACAACTGAATCGCAACAGCTCTCACCGGAAAGCCATGTTTCGCAACATGACGGTGTCCCTGGTGGAGCACGAGCTGATCAAGACGACCCTGCCCAAGGCAAAAGAGCTTCGCAGCTATGCCGAGCCGCTGATCACGCTGGCTAAAAATGACAGCGTTGCCAACCGGCGTCTGGCTTTTGACCGCACGCGCTCCAAGGCTGCAGTGGGCAAGTTGTTCGAGGAGCTGGGTCCCCGATATCAGGAGCGGCCGGGAGGATACATTCGGATTCTCAAGTGCGGTTTCCGCACCGGTGACAAGGCGCCGATGGCGTTTGTAGAACTGGTGGACCGACCACATCCTGACATTGAAGACGACGAGGTGGTAGAAGAGTCCGCTGAGGACTGATTCGACCTGCTCGAAGTGCCCTCGCTGGCATGCCTGCGGGGGCTTTTTTTTGCCCGTTGATTTGTCAGCGCTTGGCTAACGCAGCCTTTTGAATTTCGAACTGTTGAACGCTGAGTATCAGCCCTGGTGACAGATTGAGTTTAGCTTTTTCTTCAGGCCGCCTTGGGACGAACCTTGGCAGTCGCCTTTTTGGTGGTCGATTTTTTCGGTGCTGGGAGCAGAGGCGCGAGAAAATGCCCAGTATGAGAGGCCTTGGTTTCTGCCACATCTTCAGGTGTGCCCGTGGCAATGATCTGCCCGCCGCCGGAACCACCCTCGGGCCCCAGATCAATGAGCCAGTCAGCTGTTTTGATGACATCCAGATTGTGCTCAATGATCACCACCGTATTGCCGCCGTCTCTGAGCCTGTGCAGCACTTCTAGCAGCTGGCGAATATCCTCAAAGTGCAAACCTGTGGTGGGCTCATCAAGAATATAGAGCGTGTTACCGGTGTCGCGCTTGGAGAGTTCACGCGACAGCTTGACCCGC
>ERZ802822.1028-NODE-1028-length-18391-cov-21.374468_pt1 | contig 18391 bp, 14 predicted proteins | sample MGYA00345649_ERZ802822 | MGnify/ENA primary metagenome ERZ802822 (study PRJEB30503, sample SAMEA104212359) | marine metagenome | biome: Westerlies Biome; feature: [SRF] surface water layer (ENVO:00010504) within the epipelagic zone...; material: water...
AAATACTTCTTTATACTGATTTAAAGGATGGTCAGAAATAAAAAATCCCACAGCCTCAAACTCTTTAGATAATCTTTCTTCAAATTTCCAATCTTCAGTGTTTGATAAAATTTCATTTTCTTGATTTTCATTTTCACCAAATAAATCTATTTGATTAGCAGATTTATTTTCAAAAATATTTTTAGATTTTGTAATTAAATTTGGTATAGAGTTGAATAACGATTGTCGATTAATGTTTAATTTATCAAATGCACCAGCTTTAACTAAACCCTCTAATTGTAATTTATTAATATCCTTAGGATTAATACGATTTAAAAAATCTGTTATCGAATTAAATTTTCCATTCTTAACTCTTTCTTCAACAATATTTGATACTGCTTCAAAACCAACAGCTTTGATACCACCTAATGCATAATAAAATTTTTCATCATCCGTTTTAAAATCTGCAAAACATTCATTAATATCTGGTCTGATAATATTCACATCTAATCTTTTAAGTTCTTCATAAAATTCACTCAATTTATTTTGATTTGAAATATCCATAGTCATAGAAGCTGCAATAAATTCTTTAGGATAATAAGTTTTTAGAAATGCAGTTTGATATGAAATTATTGCGTAGGCTGCAGCATGACTTTTGTTAAAACCATATTCAGCAAATGGTTCTATTTTTAAAAAAATTCCAGCAGCAACATCTTTGCTAATACCGTTATTTACTGCTCCAGCTATAAAACTTTGTTTTTGTCTTTCTAATTCGGCTCTTTTTTTCTTTCCCATAGCTCTTCTTAAAATATCTGCTTGGCCTGCAGTAAATCCAGATAACTTTTGTGCAATTTGCATAACTTGCTCTTGATAGATAATAACGCCATAGGTTGGTTTTAATATTTCTTCTAGTAAAGGATGTAAGTAATCTGGTTCTTGCTTTCCATGTTTACAATCATTGTAAGTTGGAATATTGCTCATTGGTCCTGGTCTATATAAAGCAACTAAAGCAATGATATCCTCTATATGGTTTGGTTTCATCTGAATCAAGGCTTCTCTCATACCTGCACTTTCAACTTGAAATAAACCAACTGTTTTACCAGAAGATAATAATTCAAAAACTTTTTGATCATCAAAATTGATATTTTCTATATTGAAATCCTTATTTTTTTTTCTTATCAATTTTTGTGTGTTGTTAATTACAGTTAAAGTTTTTAGTCCCAAAAAATCAAATTTGATTAGTCCAGCATTTTCAGCTGAGTACATGTCAAATTGAGTAGATGGTAGTAATAAGTTTGCTGAAATATCTTTGTATAATGGAACTATTTCAGTAAGTTTTTTATCAGCTATAACCACTCCTGCAGCATGTGTTGCAACGTTTCGATTTAGTCCTTCAAGTTTTAGTGAAAGATCTGTAAGTTTTTTTACCCTGGCATCTTCATTAATAAGTTTTTGTAATCTAGGCTCTCCAGCAATACATTCTGTTAAATTTTGAGGTCTTGAAGGATCGAAAGGTATCATTTTAGAAATACTGTCGACAAAACCATAAGATAAACCCAAAACTCTACCAACATCTCGAATAACCATTCTAGCTTTTAACTTTCCAAAAGTAATTATATGAGCAACGCTATCCTTGTATTTTTTTGTTAAATATTCAAATACTAAATCTCTTTTTTCCTCACAGAAATCGATATCAAAATCAGGCATAGAGATACGATCAGGATTTAAAAATCTTTCAAATATAAGATTAAATTTAATTGGATCAACATCAGTTATAGAAAGGCACCAAGCAACTAATGATCCAGCTCCAGATCCTCTTCCTGGTCCTACTGGTATATCATTTTCTTTAGCCCATTTAATGTAATCTGATACAATTAGAAAATAACTTGCATATTTCATGTCAATAATAATATCTAATTCGTGGTCTAATCTATCTTTATATTGTAGATAAATTTCATTTGAGTCAGTTTGTTTATTTTGAACTTTAAAAATTTTCTCAAATTTTTCTTTTAAACCTTCTAGAGAATTCCTTTTTAAGATTTCATCAGCATTTTCACCTTCATTAGAACTAATATTTGGCAAAATGGGTTTTGAAGAAAGAGGTCTAAAACTACATCGATAGGGAAAATTATAATTATTTTCTAAAGCTTCAGGTAAATCAGCAAAAAGTTCACTCATTTCTGAATTATTTTTTAAATAATGTTGATTTGTATATTTGATCCTATTTTTTTCGTTAATATATGTTTTATTCTTTATACATATTAATGCATCATGTGCCTCATGCATATTTTTATCCAAATAATAGACTTCATTTGTTGCTATTAAAGGAATTTCTAAATTTAGCGAATTTGACAAATTAAATTTTTCAAATTCAATTTCATTTTGATCACCATGTCTTTGTATTTCTATATAAAAACGATCTTCATATTTAGATTTTAATTTTGCATAAATTTTTTGTATTTCATTAAATTTACCTTTATTAAATAATTTACCAAAAAGTCCATTTGTAGTCCCTGAAAATAGAGCTAGCCCCTCTGTTTTATTTAATAACTCATCAAAAATTAAATGAGGATCAGATAGATTATCATTTTTAAGATATGATAAGGATGATAATTCAATTATTCTTTTATAACCATTTTCATTTAAAGCAAATAGAGGCAATAATCCAATCGTATCATCAATTTTAAAATTAATTTGACTGCCAATAATCGGTTGGGTTCCAACTTTTGATAGTTTTTCAGCAAATTCTAGAGCACCACATAAATTCTCAGAGTCACACAAAGCTATCGCTTTAATTTTGTTTTCTTTTGTATAATCTTTTAATTCATCAATTTTAATTGCACCTTCACATATCGAATATTGTGAATGAATTTTTAAATGATTAAAATTTTCTTTTTGAGACTCATCCATTAATGGTTTTTATATTACCATTAACTATTTCCAATAAGCAATCTGACTTATTTGCAAAAAATCTATTATGAGTTGCAAATATAATTAATCTATTAGAATTTATTTGATTTTTGAGAAGATCAAAAATTCCTTTTGCTGTATTTAGATCCAAACTTCCTGTTGGTTCATCTGCTAAAATAATTTGAGGATTGTTTATTAAGGCCCTAGCAATCGAAATACGTTGTTTCTCTCCACCTGAAAGTTGTGATGGGAAATGATTAATTCGACTTGTTAATCCAACCTTTCTTAACAATGATTTAGCCTTAGAAAGTGAAAGTTCTTTGTTATTACCTGCTGCTAGACTTGCCATGTATATGTTTTCTAAGGCTGTAAAATCAGAAAGAAGATTATCCTGTTGATAGATAATACCAATTTTTTTAGCCCTTAGTAAATCATTACTTTGTGAGTCATTAAAATTAATATTATTATCATCAATCATAACTGATCCTGATGAAGGTCTATCAATTAATGATAGGAGGTTTAGTAAGGTGGATTTACCTGATCCTGAAGGACCTATAATAGAATAAATTTTTCCTTTTTTAAATTTGTAAGAAACTTTTTTTAGAACATTTATCTTTTTTAAATTTTCAAAAGATTTGTTCAAATTTGAAATTTTAATCAGATTACTCATATTTAAGTGCTTTAATTGGATCTAATTTCGCTGCTTTCAAAGCAGGAAAAATTGAAACTAAAATAGTTATTAAAATTGAACATAGAGAAATGAAGAAAATTGAAGTTGGGTTAATTTCAGAGGGCATAGAACTTAAAAAATAAATTTCTTCTGGAAATAAACTAATATTAAAAACATTACTTAAGAATTGTCGTAAATTTTCAACATATAATGAAAATGTAACTCCTAATAAAATTCCAAAAATTGTTGCTGAGGTACCAATAATTACACCAACTAAAAAAAATATTTTAATTATAGACTTATTTAAAACCCCTATAGATTTTAAAATGGCTATATCACGTGTTTTATTTTTAACTAAAATTGTCAAACCAGAAATTATATTGAAAGCAGCAACAACAATTATTAATGAAAGTATTATAAACATTACATTTCTTTCAACCTTTAAAGCTGAAAATAATGAACTATTCATATCGGCCCAACTATAAACAAAATCATTAGGAAATATTTTTTGAACAACTATTTTTTGATCTTCTATATTTTGTGGATTTTTTAAGTAAATTTCTAAATTTGTATCTTTTTTGTCTAAATTAAAAAACTCATTTAAGGTATCTAAATTGATAAAAGCAATATTGTTATCAAAGTCAGCTAAACCACTTTCAAAAAGTGAAATAACTGTAAAAGTTTTCTTTTTAGGAAGACTGCCTATTATAGTTTCTATTCCTGAGGATGACATAATTGTAATATCATCACCAATTTTAAGGCCAAGAGTAAAACTTAGTTCTTTTCCTATGGATATATAATTCTCAATTAAACCATTCTTATTACCAATAAATGTGTCATCATTTATAATTTTAAGACTTGAAAAATCCTTTCTCGAGTATCCCCTGAGAACTAAACCTTTAGATTTATCTTTTTTTATTACTATAGACTCTCCAGAATTACTTAAGATCAGATTTTCTGAAATCAAATTTAAATTTGTTTTTTTTAATTTATCAATTTCAATTATTTCTTCATAAGGTTCTACAGTTATATGTGAATTAAAACCTACAATTTTATTAATCAATTCAGTTCTGAATCCATTCATTACTGACATAACAATTATTAGAACAGCAACCCCCAAACCTATTCCGATAAATGAGAAAATTGAAATAACATTTAGAAAACCATCTTTTTTTCTAGCTTTCAAAAATCTAAATGTAATTTCTTTTTCTAATGTGGAAATCAATTTTTTACTTTTTGTTCTTTTAAAATCTTAATTATCTCTTTAAGGCTTATTTTTTGAGGCTCTTTTCCAACTTCTTGAAACTCAAGTATCTCACCTTCTGTTTTTTTTCCGATAATAATTTGATATGGAGCACCTATTAAATTCATTTTTTTGATCTTTGATGATAAATTTTCATCTGTGTCATCTATAATGGTCTCAATGCCATTATTTTCTAATTCTATACTTATTTTATTAGATTTATCTAAAATAGAATTATCATTTTTATTCATCATAGGAATTATCGCAATGTCATATGGTGCAACAGAAATTGGCCATTTCATGACTTCATTTTTTTCATCATATTTTGCTTCGATTATGGCACCTACTAATCTTGATACGCCAATCCCATAGGACCCCATTTTAACAAAATCTTTTTTTCCTCCTGGTAAATCAACTGAAGCACCCATTGGTTTTGAATATTTATCTCCAAAATAAAATATATGACCTACTTCAATACCTTTAGTTATTAATCTATTTTGCTCTGAAACTTGTTTTTCAAATTCCTCTTTATTAAATTTTTCATCTGTTACTGAATAAAACTGTTCATATTTTTTTCTTAAATCTTCTAAAGATTTTTTTTCAAGTTTAGTTCCGTCGCTATTCAAATCGAATACTCTTTTATCAGTAAAAATTTTACTTTCTCCTGTTTCAGCTAAAATTATAAATTCATGTGAAAGATTTCCTCCTATTGGTCCCGTATCTGCCGCCATGGGTATAGCTGTTAGATCTAATCTCTTAAATGTTTTTAAATAAGATAAAAAAAACTTATTATAAGAGAAGAAAGCTTCTTCATCATTTATGTCAAAAGAATATGCATCCTTCATGAAAAATTCTCTACATCTCATAATTCCAAATCTTGGTCTTATTTCATCTCTAAATTTCCATTGAATATGATATAAAAGTTGAGGAAGAGATTTATACGATTTTAATGATGATCTGAATATATCTGTTACAAGTTCTTCATTAGTTGGGCCATAAAGCATTTCACGGTCTTGACGATCTTTAATCCTCAACATTTCTTCTCCATAGTCTTCATAGCGACCACTTTCTTTCCATATTTCACTAGATTGAATTGTTGGCATCAAAATTTCTTGTGCTCCAATTTTATTTTGTTCTTCTCTTACTATTTGTTCAATTTTTTTCATCACTTTAAAACCTAATGGTAACCATGAATAAATTCCTGCTGATGATTGTTTGATCATTCCAACTCTAAGCATTAATTGGTGAGATTTAATTTTTGCTTCTGAAGGATTGTTTTTTAAAATAGGTATAAATGATTTAGAAATTAGCATGTTAAATGATTATATTTCTTAAATTCAAATATTCAAATTTCATTAATAAATATATTATGATGAACAAAATCGTTGTTATTCCAGTACAATAAAGGAATTTTTTTAACATTTTTGGATTTTCTGGTGATCCTGGATCTTCACCTTCTATTTTAACTGACTTTTTTCTTTCTACATCAATTGGTAATATTGCAAAGAATACTATCCACCAAATTATTATATAGATTATAGCAAGACCTGTTGGGCTCATTAAATTCTGACTAAATTAATATTTGTAAACGGCTTTTTACCTGTCTTTTCCTTAGTAAATTTCCTACAAGCAATTTTTAGTGCATCTATCAAATTATGTTCTTGTTGTTTACTACTTATCTTAAAGGATCTTGTTGTTTTTTCTATCTCATCTTCTAAGCCATATATAAATTCCTCTTTTTCATAAATTGGTAAACCTCTAAATGAAGCTATAGGACTATTATGGATATTTCCCTTAGGTGTAATTAAAATAGTTACTTCTAAATATCCATTTGAACTTAGATTTTTTCTATCTTTTATTGATTGAGAATCTTCTTCAACGCTAATATTGCCGTCTAAATATAATCTTCCACTTGGTGCTTTGTCATAAACTTCAGGTACATTACCTGGGTATAATTTAACGATGTCTCCATTTTCAACTTGCACAGGATGTGGTACCTGCATCTCTTTAGCAAAATTGATATGTTCAATCATATGTCTATGTTCACCATGAACTGGAATTACACATTTTGGTTTTACCCATTGATACATATCTCTAAGATCTTCACGATTAGGGTGACCTGAAACATGAATAAACTCTGTCTCTTCAGAAATAACTTCAATACCATCTTTAACTAATTGGTTATGTAATTTATAAAGTTTTTTCTCATTTCCAGGTATAATTTTTGAAGAGAAGATAACCGCATCACCTTTTTCAATAAATACATCAGGATGAACATAACTTGAGATTCTCATCATTGCACCCATGGGTTCACCTTGACTACCAGTACATAAATAAACAATTTTTTCTCTAGAAAAATTTTTAGCCTCTCTAGAGTCAATTGGTTCGATTGTATTTTTTAAATAACCACATTGTCTTGCAGCTTTATAAATTCTATGCATTGACCTTCCAACAAGAGAAATTTGCCTACCTGTTTTTTCTGCACAATAAAAAGCCGTCTCCATTCTGGCTACATTTGAAGCAAAAGAAGTTATTATAATTCTTTTTTTTAAACGACTCATAATATTCAATAAATTTTTTCTAACATCTAATTCGGATCCTGACCTACCTGCACTAAAAACATTTGTAGAGTCACAAATCATAGCAAGAACTCCTTCATCACCTATTTCCTTTAATCTCTTGGAATTTATTTCACCTCCTACTAAAGGATTTGGATCAACCTTCCAATCACCCGTATGTAATATTACTCCAGCTGGAGTTTGAATTCTTAGTCCATTAGGTTCTAATATCGAGTGGGTTAATGTTATGTATTCAATATTAAAAGGCTCAAGAGATACTTTGCCGTTCAATTCAACAATTTTTAAATCATTTGTTATATCTATATGTTTTTCTTTAAATTTTTCTCTAATTAAAATTGCTGTAAAAGGTGTAGCAAAAATTTTACATTTTAGTTTTGGCCATAAATGCGCTATTGCTCCAATATGGTCTTCATGAGCATGAGTTAAAACAATGCCTAATAAATTGTCTTTACGTTCAACAATAAATCCTGGGTCTGGATAAATAAGATCTACACCTGGAACAGTATCATCTGCAAATGTTACACCTATATCAACCATAATCCATTTATGATCTCCAGGTTGACCATAACCAAAAAGATTCATGTTCATTCCAATTTCTCCAGATCCTCCTAAAGGACAAAATAATAATTCATCTTTCATTTATTTAATTAGTTTAGAAATTTTGATTAATCCTTTAATAGTAATTTCTTTATCTTTAATTAGTTTAGTTTTTATTGACTCTTTAAATAAATCAGAAAAACCTCCTGTAATAACCAGTTTAAATGATTTATTTGTTTCTTTCTTAATCAAATTGACAATATTGTCAATTAAACCAGCGTAGCCCCAAAAAAAGCCAGACCTAACAGCGCTAATTGTATCGACACCAACAACTTTTTTAATTTTCTTAAGGTTTACTTTTGGAATTAAAGTTGCTTTGTCAGACAAGGTATTTAAAGATAACTTAATCCCAGGTGCGATAACTCCTCCTCTGTAGGTTTTATTTATCAATACATCAAAAGTTGTAGCGGTACCAAAATCTAAAATTATAAAGTTATTTTTATAATCTATTAAACTAATTGCATTAGTTAATCTGTCTGAGCCTACTTGTTTATAATTTACTTTTATGTTTATTAATGATTTTAAATTGAGATCTTTTACTTCATAACATCTTATCTTAGTCTTTTTAGATAAAAATTTTTTGATTAAACTAAAAGATTTAGGAACAACACTACAAAAAAGTATTTTCCTTATTTTTTTAAAATCTTTAACTAAAATCTTAAACTTTGAATTTAAAGTTTTTTCATTAATCTTATTTGATGGAAAATTGATATTCTTTATAATTCTATTATTTGAACTAACTAAAAAAACCTTAGTTTCAGAGTTACCTATATCACCAAAAATAAACATTAATTATTCTTCCTTAGTTACAAAATTTGCTTAATTTAAATTCAAAAATTTTTTTAATCTCATTTTCTATTTTACTTTTTGATATTTTCTTTTTAGTCAAATCTAAAAGGTTAATTGTTGGATAATTTCTTATATTCGGATTTTTTATCAAATTTATACCTATTCCAACAATTAAATATTTTTTATTTAGTTTAACTAAAGTTTCTTGAAGTATCCCACAAATCTTTTTTTTATGTATTATTAAATCATTTGGTTTTTTAAAGATGATCTTATTTTTACAATATAAAGACAACAATTTTTTTACTAATAAACAGTTAATTTTTGTCAATTGTTTTACAGAAACAGTAAAGTTTTCTAGATTGTAAAAAAAACTTATAAATAAATTTCCTTTATAAGAAATCCATTTTTTTCCATATTGACCTCGACCATTGTTTTGCATTTCTGAAATGACCATTCCATAATTTAAATTTGAATTTTGTATTATTCTAATAGCAGTATTATTAGTACTGTTAACTTTTTTAAATCTAAAAATTTTAAATTTCATCAAATAATATTAATTCTAGAAACAACTTCAATTAATTGACTTGGAAATATGAAGTAAATTAGAATTAATAATGTTGAAAACATTAAAGAAAATTTTAACCATAAGCTATGATCAGTATCATATTTTTCTTTTTCTTTATCAAAATACATTATTTTAATTATTCTTAAGTAATAAAAAGCTGCTACTACGGTTGATAGCAAACCAACTATAGCCAAAAAATACATAGATTGTTCTAAAACTGATTTAAAAATATAAAACTTTGCAAAAAAACCAGCTAGTGGTGGAATTCCAGCTAAAGAAAATAAGATCACTAACAATGATAACGACATTAATGGGTGATTTTTTGATAAGCCTGAAAGATCTTCAATATCTTCAAAGTATTTATTATTTCTCTTCATCATTAATAAACATGAAAATAAACCTAAGTTCATTATTATATAAATAGTTATGTAAATAACTGAGCTTTGAATTCCATCATTAGAACCTGTTGCTACTCCAGCCAAAGTATAACCCACATGGCCTATTGAGCTATAAGCAATTAGTCTTTTAAGATTAGTTTGGCCTATAGCTGCTATTGCCCCAAAAAGCATAGATGCTATTGATAAAAAAATCAAAATCATTTGCCACTGATCTATCAAGTTTAAAAAAGGAACATATAAAAATCTAATAAATACAGTTAGTGCTGCTATTTTAGGAACCATTGTAAAAAATAATGTAACTGATGTTGGTGATCCCTCATAAACATCAGGAGCCCACATATGAAATGGCACAGCAGAAATCTTAAATGCTAGACCGACTAGAATAAAGACTATACCAAAAGTGATTGCATATTCGTTTGAATTTAGTTGATTAGCAATAATGTTAAAATTAGTTGAGCCTGTAAACCCATATATTAATGAACAACCATAAAGTAATAAACCTGAAGACAACGCACTCAAAACAAAATATTTTAAACCAGCTTCTGAAGACTTAAGTTGATCCCTATTAAAAGTAGCTAAAACATATAAAGCTAGTGATTGAAGTTCTAGACCCATATAAAATACAATTAAATCATTTGAACTGATCATTATCATCATACCAAGTACTGAACTTAAAATTAGAATTGGATATTCAATTTTAAAAATCTTTAAAGTCTTTAAATAATTTGAAGAGATTACCAAAACCAAAAAGGCAGCTAACAACGTAACAATTTTCATAAAAGATGATAAATAATCAATTACAACACTAGAGTTAAATAATAATGTTTCTTGAATTCCTAAAGTTTCATTTAAAGTAATTACAGAAGTAATAAGTAAAATAATTAATGAAATATTTTGAATCAATTTGGAACTATTTTTCTTAAAGACCCCTAAAATAAGAAGAAACATTATTGATAAAGAAAGAAAAATTTCTGGAAAAACTAAAGCTAAATTTGTCATTTTTAATTACTAATTAAATTAAAGTTATATACTTTTATTAAGTTGCTGATAGAAACTTCAATGGTATTTATTAGAGGTTCTGGATAAAATCCAAAAAATAACGTTGGTACAGCTAAACATGATAAAATAAATAATTCAGATTTATTTAAATCTACCATTTGTTTTAAATCTGAATTAACTAGCTTTCCAAAAACTACCCTTTTATATAACCAAAGCATATATGCTGCTCCTATTATCACTCCCAAACTTGCAATTACAGCGACTAAAAAATTATCTTTAAATGCTCCCATTAAAATTAAAAATTCACCAACAAAACCACTTGTTCCTGGTAGACCTAAAGCTGCTAATGTAAATAACATAAATAAAACTGAGTATTTGGGAATAATACTTACAATACCACCATAAGTGTTTATTAATCTCGAATGCATTCGATCATAAACTACACCAACACATAAAAAGAGTGCCGCTGCAACTAACCCATGACTTATCATTTGTAAAATACTTCCTTCGAGGCCTTGCTGTTGAATTGTAAAAATTCCTAAAGTAACAAAACCCATGTGAGCTACAGATGAATATGCAATTAATTTTTTCATATCCTCTTGCATTAAAGCAATTAAGGATGTGAAAATAATTGCGATAACACTTAAAGTGTAAATTAATGGTGTAAAAATTTCTGATGCAATAGGAAATAAACCTAGAGAAAATCTTATAAATCCATAACCTGCCATTTTAAGTAAAATTGCTGCTAATAATACTGATCCTGCTGTCGGAGCCTCTACATGTGCATCTGGTAACCAAGTGTGAACAGGCCACATAGGAGTTTTAACAGCAAAAGAACTAAAAAAGGCCAACCATAAAAGATTTTGATATTTAGCATCAATTCCTAATTCATAAAGTTGAACTACATCAGTTGTGCCTGATATCCAGTATATTGAGATTATAGCTATTAGCATTAATACAGACCCTAACAGGGTAAATAAAAAGAACTTAAATGCAGAGTAAACTCTTCTTGTGCCACCCCAAATTCCGATAATTAAAAACATTGGAATTAAACCAGCCTCAAAAAATAAATAAAAGACCACTAAATCTAATGAACAAAAAACTCCAATCATAAAAGATTCCATAATTAAGATTGCAATGAGAAATTCACTAAGTCTATTTTTAATAGAGTTATTGACAGAAATTATGCATAGAGGTGTTATAAAAGTTGTTAAAATAATAAATAATATTGAGATACCATCAATACCTACTTTATAATTTATTAGATCTTTAATCCAAACTCTATCCTCAACAAATTGAAATTCTGATGTTGATTGATCAAATAATATCCATAAATAAACAGATAAAAAAAAATTTACTAATGAAGTAAATAATGCAACATATTTTACTGTGATATTATTTTCTTTATTACTTCTTGTAAAAAAAAGAAAAAGAGCACCTACTGCAGGTAATAGTATTAAAGAAGAAAGAATAGGAAAATTCATTATTTGACAATTAGAAAAGTTAATAAAGCAGAGAAACCAAGTAACATTACAAATGCATATTGATATATAAATCCACTTTGAAATTTATTAGCTTTTAAAGAACACTTTTTAATGAATGATGAAATACCGTCAGGACCAAAGCCGTCAATTATTTTGATATCAAAAAACTTCCATAAGAATAATCCTATTTTTTTTGATGGAATTACAAATAAGACATCATACAGCTCATCAAAATACCATTTATTAATTAAAAATTGATATAAAGGTTTATTAACATTAGCAATTTGATTAGATAAATTTTTGTTTTTTACAAATAAGTAATAAGCAACTGGTATTGATAAAATTACTAAAATAGGAGTTAATACTAAAAACCAAAAAGGTGGATGGTCAGTACTTAATGGTTCTAGAAAAAAAATTGACTCTTGCCAAAAATTATTTATTCCCCCATAACCTAGAAATAGTTCTTTAAAGGTATAACCTGCAAATATAGCGCCTATAGAAAGAAAAATTAAAGGTATTAACATCACCAAAGGTGACTCGTGAGTTTCTTCGATCTTGATATCTTTATTATTATAATCTCCATGAAAAGTTTTAAAAATTAATCTCCATGAATAAATTGATGTAAGAAATGCAGTAATAATACCAATCCCCGCTGCGTAATATCCAGTGGTATTTCCTCTTAAATACGCAAATTCTATAATTGCATCTTTAGAATAAAATCCTGATAAAAAAGGAAAACCGGTCAAAGCTAAAGTACCTATTATCATTAATGTATAGGTATAAGGTAATTTTTTCCAAACTCCTCCCATTTTATTTATATTTTGCTCATCTTTAAAAGCGTGAATAACTGAACCGGATCCTAAAAATAAAAGAGCTTTAAAAAATGCATGTGTAAATAAATGAAACATCGCAACATTATATGCACCTACACCTGCAGCAAAAAACATATAACCAAGCTGACTACAAGTTGAATAAGCAATTATTTTTTTAATATCTGTTTGGACAAGTGCAACTGTCGCTGCAAAAAAGGCTGTGCTCATACCTACAATTGTAATGACATTTAATGCTAGCTCTGAATATTCATAAATAGGCGAACATCTTACAACTAAAAAAACACCTGCTGTAACCATAGTTGCAGCATGAATAAGTGCTGAAACAGGTGTTGGACCTTCCATGGCATCTGGTAGCCATGTGTGTAGTAAAATTTGAGCTGATTTACCCATCGCTCCAACAAATAGAAGCAAACAAATCAAATCAATAGCATTAATATTAATGCCTAGAAATAATAAATTCTTATCAACAATAGTTGGAATTAACTCAAAAACTTCTGAATAATTTACAGTACCAAACAAATAAAAAATTAAAAAAATTCCCAAAGCAAAACCGAAATCTCCTACCCTATTAACTAAAAAGGCTTTAATAGCAGCTGAATTAGCAGTATCTTTTTTGAACCAAAATCCAATTAAAAAATATGAACATAGACCTACACCTTCCCAACCAAAGAATAATTGAATAAAATTATCAGAAGTTACCAACATCAACATTGCAAAAGTAAACAAAGACAAATAAGCCATAAATCTTGGCTTATGAGGGTCATGGGACATATAACCAATAGAGTAAATATGAACTAAGGATGAAACAGAAGTTACAACTACTAACATCACAGCAGATAAAGGATCAATCTTCATTGACCAATTAACATCCAATGATCCAGAGCTAATCCATTTAGCTATAATTATATTGTCTTGATATTGATTGATAATAACTTCATATAAAACTACTGCGGATAAAATCGCAGAAATAGTTACTAAAAAACTAGTAACAATTTCTGAATTTCTATCACCAATAAATTTTCCAAAAAAACCAGATATTATTGAAGCTATTAAAGGTAATGCTATAATTGCAATTTCCATATTAACCTTTTAAATTATCAATTTCCTCAACTCGGATGGTTCCAGAGTTTCTATAATAAACAACTATGATTGCTAAACCTATAGCAGCCTCAGCTGCAGCGACAGTTAAAATAAATAAAGTAAAGACCTGTCCTGATAAGTCATTTAAATATATTGAGAACGAAACTAAATTTATATTAACTGCTAACAAGATAAGCTCAATACTCATTAAAATTACAATAATATTTTTTCTATTTAAAAAAATTCCAACTATACCAATTGTAAAAATTACTGCTCCTAAAGTTAGATAATGTCCTAAGCCAATTTCAATCATCAATTTTTACTCCCTTATTAGATGGCACATCTAAAACCTCTACTCCTTCGGATCTTTCTCTAGAAATTTGTTTGATATAGCTTTGTTTTTTAACACCTTCTCTTTGTCTAAAAGTAAGAACAATCGCCCCTATCATTGCAATTAATAAAATCATTCCACTTATTTGAAAGACATGAATGTAGTCTGTATATAAAATTTGTCCCAAAGAATGAGTGTTACTAAGTTCACTAGATATTTGTAAATTATCCGAATTAAATAAATCGGGCTTATACTTCCAACCACCAATAACAATAATTAATTCAAAGAATATTAAAGCACTTATAATGAGCCCAATGGGTATATGTCCAGAACTATCCTCAGATAATAACCATTGATTTTTTTGTTGAGCTACATTTAACATCATGACAACAAATAAAAAAAGAACTGCTACTGCACCAACGTAGACGATTAGCATAATCATACCTAAAAATTCTGCTCCAATCATAATAAAGAGACAAGAAATGCTAATGAAATCTAAAATTAAAAAAAATACTGAATGAACTGTATTTTTAGAGACCGTAACCATTATTGCAGAAATAATAGCTATTAAAGAAAAAACATAAAAAAAAATTGCGTGAGCTATCATTAATTATCTGTAAGGATTATCTGACTTAATATTTGCAGCTAAAATATTTTCCCATCTATCTCCATTATCAAGGAGCTTTTCCTTAGTGTAATACAGTTCTTCTCTAGTTTCAGTAGAAAATTCAAAATTTGGTCCTTGCACAATTGCATCCACAGGACAGGATTCTTCACATAGACCACAATAGATACATTTCATCATATCTATATCGTATCGAGTTGTTTTTCTACTTCCATCTTCTCTTTGTGTGGACTCGATAGTGATAGCTTGTGCAGGGCATACTGCTTCACATAATTTACAAGCTATACACCTTTCTTCACCATTTGGATATCTTCTGAGGGCATGTTCACCTCTAAATCTTGGGCTAATTTTTCCTTTTTCAAAAGGATAATTAATAGTTTTTTTTGATTTGAACATTTCTTTAACAGCAATTAATAATCCACTTACAAAGTCGACCATCAATATAGTTTTAATAAATCTAGCGATTTTCATTTAGTTTGTTGGCAAAAGGTTAAAATAAAAAAGATAACTTGCTGTTAATACTACATAAATTAATGAAAACGGTAAAAATATCTTCCATCCTAATCTCATTAATTGATCATATCTATATCTTGGGACAGTTGCTTTAACTAGAGCAAAAAGAATAAACAAAAAAAGAATTTTAAATATTAACCAAACTGCTCCAGGAACCAAAGTAAAAGGATATATATCTATGGGTGATAACCAGCCTCCTAAAAATAAAATTGATCCTAGTGCGCACATTAATAAAATATTTGCATATTCCCCCAACCAAAACATTGCATACATCATTCCAGAATATTCTGTTTGATATCCAGCAACTAATTCTGCCTCTGCTTCAGGAAGGTCAAATGGAGGTCTATTAGTTTCAGCTAAAGATGAAATAAAAAAAATAACAAACATGGGGAATAATGGAATTATAAACCACATTTCCTGTTGCGCTAATACAATATCACTTAAATTTAATGAACCTACACATAATAATACATTAATTATAATTATACCTATTGAAACTTCATATGATACCATCTGTGCTGCAGACCTTATAGCTCCTAAAAATGGATATTTGGAGTTTGAAGCCCATCCACCCATAATAATTCCATAAACACCTAAAGAGGAGACTGCAAATATATATAAAATACCAACATTAATGTTTGCTAGAACTTGACCTTCATTGAAAGGAATAACTGCCCAAGCTATTAAAGCTAATGTCATAGTTATTATCGGTGCAAGAATAAAAATAACTTTATTGGAACTAGCTGGTATGATTATTTCTTTAAAAATATATTTTAAAGCATCTGCAAGGGATTGAAGTAGTCCAAAAGGTCCAACAACATTAGGTCCTTGTCTTTTTTGAACAAAAGCCCAAACTCTTCTATCTAACCAAACAATCATTGCTACAGAAACTAAAACTGGAACTAGTAAAAATAAAATCTTATAAACCTCTTGAAATATAATATCAAAATATTCCATTTATCAACCCTCTGTACCTGTTCGCTTAACATCAATTTTAGAATTATTACAATCAAGCATAGTCTTTGATGCTCTTGCTACCACATTAGAAAAATAATAATCTTTAAATTCAACTTTTAAATCCTCATTTATAAATTCATTTGTCTCAATATTAGTTTTCAAAGTTTCCTTTTGCTTTTCTTTTTTAAGACTCAGGTAATTAAACATACTACTTTCAAGCTCATCTTTATCATTAAAAAGTTTACGATTGTTCATTGTTTCAGCAATTTCATTAATTATTTGCCAATCTTCTTTTGAGTCTCCTGGGGGATATGAAGCTTTAAAGGCTTTTTGAATTCTACCCTCTAAATTAGTAAAGTGTCCAGATTGCTCAGTATATGCTGCACCTGGTAAAATTATATCTGCAATTTCTGCCCCTTTATCTCCATGGCTTCCTTGATAAATTATAAATTCATCTTTTTTGACAAAATCAAGATTATCCTGGTTAAGAAGATAAATAATTTCAAATTTATTTTGTTTGAGATCATCTAAAATATTATTATTTTGGTCAACTAAATCCAAATCGATACTTCCTACCGTAGATGCATCTGTAAATAAAATATTTAGAGGATTCCAATCTTTAGTAAATTTATTATTCTTAGACAAAAATTCTTTTAAGGAATAAAATAAATAATTTGCTGATTTTAATTCTAAAAATGACTCACCTAATACAACCAAAGGTTTTTTTGAATTTATGATATCTTTAGTTATTTCATTTTTATTTTCAATAATATCCATAATTGTTTGAGTTTTACCATTAAGAATTTGATAAGGATAAGTAAGATCACCAACATCATTTAGTGAAATAATTTTAGTTTTATTATTTAAATAAGCTTTTCTAATTCTGGCATTAAGCATAGTCGCTTCAAATCTAGGATTAGTCCCGATCAATAAAATTAAGTCAGACTCCTCAATTCCATTAATTGTTGAATTAAATAAGTAATTTTCTCTTACTGAATTATCTATAAATCTTTTAGAAGATTTTGAATCATATTTGTTTGTATCAATAGTCCTATCAAAAAATTCTTTAAAAATAAAACTTGCCTCCATGTTTGTTAGGTCTCCAACAAAGCCACATATATTTTCTTTTTTTGTATTTTTAATTTTAGATTTAATAATTTTATAAACTTCATCCCAAGTGGCTTTTTCAAATTTATTATTATATTTGATATAAGGTGTATCAAGTCTTTGATTAAGTAAACCATCACATGCATATCTTGTTTTATCAGAAATCCATTCTTCATTAATTTCTTCATTAATAACTGGTAAAACTCTTTTTACCTCCCAATCATAAGTATCAACTCTTATATTTGATCCAACCGCATCCATTACATCAATAGTTTCTGTTTTTTTTAATTCCCAAGGTCTTGCTTCAAACACGTAAGGCTTTGAGGTTAATGCTCCTACAGGACAAAGATCAATAACATTTCCAGAAAGCTCTGACTGTATTGATTTTTCTAAATAAGTGGTAATTTGCATGTCTTCACCTCTTCCAATTGCACCTAATTCAGGAACACCTGCAATTTCAGTTGCAAATCTTATGCACCTTGTGCAATGAATACATCTTGTCATTTGAGTCTTTATTAAAGGACCCATATTCTTATCTGGAACTGCTCTTTTATTTTCTTTAAATCTTGATTTATCAATTCCATAGAACATAGATTGATCTTGTAAATCACATTCTCCACCTTGATCACAAACAGGACAATCCAAAGGATGGTTAGCTAATAAAAATTCCATCACACCTTTTCTAGATTTTTCTATATTTGGTGTATTTGTTTTAATTACCATGCCATCTGC
>ERZ802822.1030-NODE-1030-length-18383-cov-36.320824_pt1 | contig 18383 bp, 10 predicted proteins | sample MGYA00345649_ERZ802822 | MGnify/ENA primary metagenome ERZ802822 (study PRJEB30503, sample SAMEA104212359) | marine metagenome | biome: Westerlies Biome; feature: [SRF] surface water layer (ENVO:00010504) within the epipelagic zone...; material: water...
GCGCGCCAAACAGAGGCGACAATCGTCTCCTTGACCTCCCCCGGATCGCCACTGGCAGACCAAAGCCACTGCTGCATTCACGTCAACGTGGAGGAAGATACCGAGCAGTACTTGCCCATGACATCACGGTTGGTCCAGCTGGTCATTCTCGATGTCCTAGCTGCAGGCGTGACACTCAGACGAGGTGAAGGCTTCACGCCACACCTCGCGCGAATTAAAGACAGTCTCAAAGACACCCGATTCCAAGCGAGTTAACCAATGAAGAATAACCTTGTACTCGATACAGCAGCACTTAGACAAAATGTCCGCCTTTTGGGTGATGCGCTAGGCGAGGTCATTCGCAGTACGGTTGGCGACAGTCTATTTCACAGCATTGAGTCAATACGTCAGGCATCTAAATCAGCCACTGACGCGGAGCAAACCGCGGCGCTCTTTGATGAGTTGAAACAGCTCGACGCAGATCAACTACTGTTAATATCACGGGGTTTTGCGCAGTTTTTAAATCTGGCCAACATTGCGGATCAGCACTTCACAACAAGTAAGTCTGTAAGTACTCGCTTCGGCGCATATGAGAAGATTGCTGCGGCCGTGACTGAGTTGAGCGCGACAGCGACAAAGTCAGAACTGGCGCAAGCCATGGCTAATCTGCATATCGATCTTGTTTTGACGGCCCACCCCACCGAAATCACACGCAGAACCCTCATTCATAAGCACGGGGAAATCCACGACTGCCTAACAACGCTCGACTCGGGCCTTGCAGACGAGCATAAAGTGCGGCGACGACTCGTCGACTTGATTGCGCAAATTTGGCACACCGAAGAGTTCCTAGAGCAACGCCCAACGCCAGTAGATGAAGCGCGGTGGAGTTTCGCAGTCATAGAAAACGCTCTTTGGGATGCCGTTCCTGAATTTATGCGAGACCTTGACGCAATTGCAGAACGATTCGAGTTAGAAATGCCAGCGCGAGAAAAACCCGCCGTGAGAATTTCTAGCTGGATCGGTGGTGATCGCGATGGCAATCCCAATGTCACCGCCAAGGTGACTCGCCGCGTTATGATCATAAGTCGCTGGCAGGCAGCCGATTTGATCGCCAAAGACCTCGACGCCATTTACGAGGAACTCTCGGTAACACGTGCGACACCCGAATTACGAGCGCTTACCAATGAAGCCAGAGAGCCGTATCGCGCCATTCTCAGACCTATCCGTGACACAGTAAAGCGTCAACGCGACGGACTCGGCGCCCACATTAAAGATGCGGCAAACATACCCCCTGCTGTTTTATCCGCCTCAGAGATTATAGAGCCCCTAGAACTGTGCCGAAGCGCACTGACCGAAGTAGGACTTCGCGCTATCGCTGACGGAAAGCTTCTCGATTTGATACGACGACTGGCGTCGTTTGGCACCCACCTCGTTACGCTCGATATTCGCCAAGAAAGTACTCGCCACAGCGACCTAATCAGTGAAATAACGCAGGCCTTGGGGCTGGGCGACTACCTAACTTGGGAGGAGACGGAAAAGCAACGATTCTTGAGCGCTGAAATCGCAAATCCACGCCCTCTACTACCTCTGCGATTTGAAGCATCAGAACCCTGCCAAGAGGTCCTAGACACCTTTCGCGTTGTTGCTGAGACACCGAGGGAAGCGCTCGGATGCTATGTGATCTCGATGGCGTCCGAGCCCTCCGATGTGCTGGCAGTTCAATTGCTATTAAAGGCGACAGGCGGTCCGCTGGATCTGCCCGTCTCCCCTCTTTTTGAAACACTCGACGATCTGGATGGTGCGCCTGCAACCATTGACACGCTGTTACGTGATTCGGCATTTAAAGCGCGTATTGCCGACACCATGGTCGTAATGATCGGCTACTCAGATAGCGCCAAAGATGCCGGGATGCTGACCGCTGGATGGGCCCAGTACCGCGCTCAGGAGGCGTTACTCAACGTCTGCCACGCTCATGGTATCAACCTGCAGCTGTTTCATGGCAGGGGCGGTACAATCGGTCGCGGCGGTGCTCCAGCTCATCAAGCACTGCTTTCCCAACCTCCGGGCTCACTAGAGCAGGGCTTACGGGTGACAGAACAGGGTGAAATGATCCGGGTCAAATTAGGCCTCAAGCCACTAGCAATAAACACGCTAGGGCAATACGCCAGTGCTATTCTCCGAGGCAATCTCACGCCGCCACCGATTCCCAAACCAGAGTGGCGCGAACTTATGAATTCACTCGCGGAAAGGGCCTGCGACGACTACCGCAGCTGGGTGCGAGGCAATGGTCACTTTGTCGAGTATTTCAGGCAGGCCACGCCAGAGCCGGAGCTAGCCAGTCTGCCGCTGGGATCACGCCCCGCGCGACGCCGAACAGGTGGAGGCATAGAAACGCTTCGCGCCATCCCGTGGATATTTGCTTGGTCCCAAAACCGGCTCGTACTGCCCGCATGGCTGGGGGCAGGGTCGGCTTTGGAAGCGGAGGCTTCTTCGGGCTCGATGAGGGTGTTGCGAGACATGCGCGATCAATGGCCATTTTTCGCGTCTCGACTATCCATGCTTGATATGGTGTATGCCAAATCAAACAGCGTTATTAATGCCTTATACGACGACACACTGGTCGAGCCAGAGCTACGAGAGTTAGGCGCAAGATTACGCCACCAGCTTTCGAGCGATATCGCATCGGTACAGAGGATACTGCAAGTCGACACGCTGATGGCGAACGATCCCTGGGGTCTAGAGTCAATAGGCCTCAGAAATGTGTACACGGCTCCGCTGAACTTGGTACAAATTGAACTGCTCCGCCGGATCAGAGAAGGCGGTGATGAGTCTGTACAACGCGCACTCATGGTCTCTATTGCCGGTGTCGCTGCGGGTATGCGCAACACAGGCTAAGTTGACCCTTCATCAGTTCATAGCAAGTTGTCGGATGTCGCCAAGAAGCGTCACTAAATACGTGAGAAACCGGCCAGCATCGCCTCCGTTAACCACTCGGTGATCATAAGACAGTGACACTGGCAGCATGACCCTCGGTTGAAACTCCGAGCCGTCCCATACCGGCTGTGTCGATGCTTTGCTGATACCCAAAATACCCACCTCCGGCGTATTGACGATGGGTGTGAACCCTTTGCCACCGATATTACCGAGACTGCTCACGGTAAAAACAGCACCTTGCATCTCATCGGGCTTAAGTTTTTTATCTTTGGCCTTGGCCGCAAGAGTACGAATCTCATCGCTCAAATCCCAAATAGATCGCTTATCAGCGTCACGGATGACCGGAACCACAAGTCCATTGGGTGTATCCACAGCCATACCGATATGACAGTAGTCCTTGTAAACCAGTGCCTCCCCCTGCTCTGCCAGCGAGGATTTCATTTTAGGGTTGGCATTTAAGGCGATGGCGACGGCCTTTATGACGAAAGGCACGGGAGACAGCTTACTGCCGCGTCGTTCACTTTCGGCCTTCAAAGAAGCCCGGAAGGTCTCCAGATCTGTAATGTCGGCATCGTCAAATTGGGTGACGTGAGGCACGTTTAACCACGATTTGGACATATTAGCAGCGGTCACTTTGTCGATTCGTGATCGCTCCTCTCGCCGGACAGGACCAAATTTTGCGAAGTCAATGTCAGCAACAACTGGAATAGCGCCACCCACCTCACGATGCACTGGTGACGGCGCCGCCAGCTGTTTGGCAACGAACGCCTGAAGATCTTCCTTGAGGATGCGTCCCTTTGGTCCTGTGCCCGTAACCAATGTGAGATCAGCACCGAACTCTCTTGCCAACTTGCGAACTGCCGGGCCAACATAGAGATCAGCGGTAGAGGCAGTCTCCGCAAGAGCCGGACCCGCTGGTCGTACAGACGCTGTATGTCCGTCCGCTTTGCCAGGCGTCGCATTGGATACGGCATTTGATTTAGACGGGTCGGTCGGCGCCGCGCTTGTCTCGGTTGACTCAGAAATCGCCACCGGAGCAACAGGCGACGATGCGACAGCTGCTCTTAGCTTTATCAGCTGCGAGCCTTTAGATACATTTGCACCCTCAGCCACCAACAGCTCGGTGACTTCTCCTGCTGTTGGTGCCGGGACTTCCATAGAGGCCTTATCCGATTCGAGCACGACAATAGAATCGCCCTCTTGCAATACATCGCCAACTGCCACGCAGATCTCAACGACCTCAACATCGCCATCGGTGCCAATATCGGGCACATCAATAACAACATCAGAGACCGCTTGTTCAGAGTCGGAGGTCATCTTAGTCTCACTCGACACCGCTACTACTGGCTCGGTCGGCACCAATGTCTCATCTGGCGCAGGCGCGTCACTGGACGCTACAACACTCTTATTCTCGACTTCGGTCTCACCGAGCACCTCAACGACCAATATGGCATCTCCCTCGGCGAGCTGATCGCCAACCGCCATTTTAAGCTCAACTACCACGCCCGCGTGAGAGGCTGGTATTTCCATGGAAGCTTTGTCGGACTCCAGCACAATGAGGCTCTGCTCTACATCGACGCTATCGCCCACCGACACCAAAAGCTCAACAACCTCAGCACCCTCTGCTCCACCAATATCTGGCACATAAATCGTTTGATTAGTCATAACGCACGACCTCCCTTATACCGACGTAGGATCTGGTTTCGTGGGGTCAATGCCGAGGTCTTTCATCACCTTTGCCACTTCATCCCTAGAAACAGATCCCTCATTAGCTAAGGCGGTCATTGCCGCTAATACGACATATCGACGATCTACCTCAAAGAACTCACGCAGCTGTGCTCTCGTGTCGCTGCGGCCAAAGCCATCAGTTCCCAACACAGTAAATGATCGAGGGATAAATTCTCTGATCTGGTTTGTATGCGCACGAATATAGTCAGTTGCTGCAATGACGGGGCCCTCGGTTGGTGCCAAGCATTGTGTTACGTAAGGCACCTCCGGCTCTGTTTGCGGGTTCATCATGTTGTGACGCAAGACTCTATGACCATCTCGGGCCAGCTCATTGACGCTGGTCATACTCCATATATCGGCCGCAATACTGTAGTCGCGCTCAAGTATCACTGCTGCGGCTTCAACCTCTCGCATGATCGTACCAGCGCTCATCAACTGAACGCGCGCGCGTGCTTTTTTAGTTGATACCTTAAGCGGGTAAAGCCCCCGGATAATGCCCTCTTCGATCCCCTCGGGCATGTCTGGGTGTACGTAGTTTTCATTCATCGTGGTGATGTAATAAAAAACACTCTCGCGATCTTCAAACATACGCTTCATGCCAGCGCTAATAATAGTTGCTAGCTCGTAGCTGTAAGTTGGATCGTATGAAATACAATTTGGAATGGTCGTCGCCATCAGATGGCTATGACCATCTTGGTGCTGCAAACCCTCGCCATTGAGCGTCGTGCGGCCCGCCGTGGCGCCGATGAGAAAACCTCGTGCCTGACTATCGCCTGCGGCCCAAGCCAAGTCGTGAACGCGCTGAAAACCAAACATTGAGTAAAAGATATAAAACGGCACCATCGGGTAGTCCGATACCGAATAAGAGGTGGCAGCGGCGAGCCAGGCAGACATAGCACCCGCTTCATTGATGCCTTCCTCCAAGATCTGACCGGTTTCCTCTTCCTTGTAATAGAGGATCTGTCCTGCATCATGCGGCGTGTACTGCTGGCCCACTGAGGAGTAAATCCCCAACTGGCGGAACATGCCTTCCATACCAAAGGTGCGAGCTTCATCGGGCACTATCGGCACCACCCGCCCCCCAATCTGCTTATCTTTGACTAACGACGACAACACACGAACAAAGGCCATGGTGGTCGATATTTCGCGCTTACCGCTACCTTTTAGCTGACTGGCATACGCCGATTGTGCGGGCGCAGGCAGACTGTGAGAAACAGCGCGACGAGCAGGAATACTGCCCCCCAACTCGGCACGCCGCTCCCGAAGATAACGAATCTCCGGACTATCCTCGGGCGGCCTGTAAAATGGTACGTCCTTCAGCTCTTTGTCACTGATAGGCACTCCAAATCGATCCCGAAATGCCTTCAGACTCTTAACATCCAGCTTTTTCAGCGAATGCGTCTCATTGCTGGCTTCGCCCGCCTCACTCGTACCGTAGCCTTTTACCGTCATTGCCAAGATGACCGTGGGGCGCTCGGTTTCTTCACAGGCTGCCGCATAAGCCGCGTAAACTTTGTAGGGATCATGACCGCCTCGGTTCAGATACATGATGTCGTCATCCGAAAGGTCTTTCACTAAATCCAATGTCTCGGGGTATTTTCCGAAGAAGTGCTCTCGGGTGTAGGCGCCGCCATTGAACTTACAGTTCTGTAGCTCACCGTCACAGACCTCATCCATGCGCTTTAACAGCAAGCCTGACTTATCGCGCTCAAGTAACGGATCCCAACGCCGGCCCCAGACCACTTTGATAACGTTCCAGCCCGCACCACGAAAGACACCTTCTAGCTCCTGAATGATTTTGCCGTTTCCACGTACCGGACCATCTAGGCGCTGCAAGTTGCAGTTGACCACAAAGTGAAGATTTCCCAAGCCCTCTCGGCCCGCTAGGCCGATTGCCCCCAAGGATTCGGGCTCATCACACTCTCCATCGCCAAGAAAGCACCAAATCTTCCGATCTCTATGATCGACAAGCCCACGCTTCTGTTGGTACTTCATGACGTGCGCCTGGTAAATCGCCTGTATAGGACCCAGGCCCATCGATACCGTGGGGAACTGCCAATAATTGGGCATCAGCCAGGGGTGCGGGTAAGAAGACAAACCCTTACCACCTACCTCGCGACGAAAGTTTTCTAAATGGGATTCATCAAAAACCCCCTCAAGATAGGACCGAGCGTACATGCCCGGGGCACTGTGCCCCTGATAGAAGACGAGATCACCGGGGTGTCCATTCGCTGTTCCCCGGAAAAAATAATTCATACCAATATCGTAGAGCGTTGCGCTCGAGCTGAAGCTTGAAATGTGACCACCAAGCCCGTCCTCATTGTCGTTAGCCCGCATGACCATGGCCATTGCATTCCAGCGCACCAGAGAACGAATTCGTCTTTCCATGAAAAGATCACCTGGCATGACACGTTCATCTTCAGGATTGATCGTATTTTTAAACGGTGTCGTAATGGCTGCTGGCAGCCCTATACCCTGATCGCGTGCGTGATCTGTCAGCTTCCGAATCAGATCACTAGATACCCGGTCACCGTTGTTACGTGTCACTGCATCGAGCGAATCAAGCCACTCTTTTGCCTCGACAGGGTCTAAGTTTGCCTCGACAGGGTCTAAGTTTGCCTCGACAGGGTCTAAGTTTGCCTCGACAGGGTCTAAGCTCGAGCTCATAATCGCCTCTCTCATACATTAGTTCTAAAATAGAACTTTAATTATGGAATTTATGATTTCGAGAGAGTATGACAAGAACAAACTTATTTCTACAAAGTTCCTTTATAGAACTTTATAGAAATAATTACGATGCCAGAGGTCGGCTCGTCAGGATTACAATGATTGCCTAGGCATATCGCGATGGAACTGATCTACATCATCAACAACGGTTGACCCATCGATCGTACCGAATGGCTCGCTACCGTAGCGCTGCCCTTTTAGCTGAATAACGATACGCGAACGGGACTCACCGAATACGGTACTGTCATAAAACGTCTGTACATCATCCAACGTGGCGCTCTCTACCGCAGAGATGAGGTTCGCTCGAGTATCGAAATCGTATCTTTCAATCGCCCAATCCGACGCAAAGGGGCCCGCCTCGCTCGATAAGTTTTTGGGCGGCTCCGTCAACGCAGTCAGAACTCCTGCCTTGAACTTATCAAAGGATTCTTCAGACAAGCCCATGAGCTCATCTCGATACTCCAGTGTGTATGCATTAAACCGATCGAGCATATCCTGAGGACCTTTCACCGGCGTTTGAATATAAAAGATCACCATTGGGTGTTGGTAAAGATCGAGCGCACCACCGCCTGCGGCATATCCCAGCTGCTCCTCAGTTCGGAGCGTCTCAAATGCCCTGACCCGTAAATGGCGGGCTAAAATCCTACTCAATGCCTGATTCTTCACGCTCGCCTCTGGCGCCGCGAACGCGTACATCATACCCAGATCATCGACAGGGACCTCTAGGTTTAACATCAGCGTCGCACTAGGTTCCGGATCGTAAATGCCAGCCCGGGCGTAACCTGAGGAAGCACTTGGCGTAAGGGTCTTAGATATCTGCTGATAAGCGGTCTGAACATCGGCCTCACTGTAGTTACCAAAAAAGAAGCCTCGAACATGGCTGTCGGCCAATACGGTCTCGGTAAATGCAGTGAAGTCAGCCAGATTAGCCTTCGAGGCGGCCAGAACAAGAGAGGTGTCCGAAAAGCGCCCCTCTCGTGTCAAGAGTCCAAGCAACGGGGTAAACCGTGTGTAAGGAAAGGCGCGTTTCGAATTTTCAATACGGCGTAAATAACGCTCCACCGCCTGACCAAACTCTAATTCAGTGGGCGCAACACGCAGCCCAGCTAATGCTCTTTCCAGCAACTCGGGCTGCTTATCAGTGAAACCCGATACTGTCAGCGTTATGCCATTGGATGCGCCGAGATTGAGACTCATACCGGCAATCGACGCCTCCGTTGCAAGACGAGCTTGCTTCAAGTCGTAAAGGGACTGCCACAGTGATAGGTACACCTGATTATCAACACTATTGAGCGCCAGATCTGAACTCAGCTGTATGCGAGCAAATCCTTTTGGTAGACCGGCAAAATAGTCACTGCCCTTGAGCCAAAACGTGACATTGTCCGCCACACTAATGGGCGTGGCCTCGGTTGATGGCTCTCGTAGGTCAAAGTTAGCGGGTAGCAGCCCATTCTTACTGGGCAAGGTAAGCCCCAGACGGTTAGCTGCAGCAAGTGCGTTCGCCGCCTCGATTGGCACCAAATCCTCAACCGAGTGTGGCCCAACATAAAACTCAAGCTCGCTATCCGTCGGCTCCTCTTGTGAGATGTACCAGACATTCAAACGCGTTGGCACGAGCTGACCCAAGAGCGAGTCAACCGCCGCTTGATTAAAGCCATCAAAGCGGTAACGCGCATCGATAACGTTTTCAATCGGATAGTCCTGCATAGCAGCAGCCAAACTGGAGGCATAGCTGAAATCATCCGTCTTCTCTAGGAATGTAAAACGGTTCTCCAGAGACTGCTTGTACTCATCAGCGTACCGATCATCCACCCCCTCCTGCCGCAACAGTTCGATGTACCCCGTCAATACTTCAACGATGTCTTCACGACGCTTCATCCCGTCGGGGGTCAGCTGGACGCTGATTTCAAATGTCCCGTAGTTGCCGTACAACGACTCATAGCTGGACGTTATCAACTGACTTATCAGTCCGAGTGATTTGAGTTTATCCGCTGGCGTACCCGGCATTTCAGAGCCAATCACATAGCCCAAGTAGTCACCGGGCTTACTCCTCCACTCCGACTGATTGTTGTCAATCAGGTAGCTAAGACGGAGTTCCCGGAGGTCACGCTGTGGCTTAAATCGAATTAACTTGCCCGCCACATCGTCAAAATTCACCTCTGTGGTGACGACAGGCTTCTCAACATTTTTGTTGGGTATGAGTGAAAAGTGTTGCTCTGCAAGAACCGCCATCTCTGCCGCCGGTAGTGGACTGATGAGCACCAGCGACATCAGGTTCGCCGAGTAGTACTTTTCGAAGAAGGCGATGGTTGCAGGGTGGAGCTCGCGATCCGATTTATCCGCAAGCGTCTCGAGATTACCTATCGTAAATCGATTTGCTGGATGCTCGCCGAGCAAGGCGCGCTGCAATCGATAGATAGAGCGCCCCTCAGACTCACGGCGCATCGACCACTCAGCGTTGACTGCATTTTTTTCCTTCTGGATATAACCCGGGTCGAGAATCGGCGCGGAGAAAAACTCGGATAAGCGATGTAGCGCCTCAGGAAACGCGGTGTTCTCGATGGTAATCATGTAATTAGTGATTTCACTGGACGTGTAGGCGTTCGAGCTCCCGCCATTCTCGGCAGCAAAATTCATATAGCCATCCGGTTCCGGGAACGACTCTGAACCCATGAACAACATGTGCTCTAGATAGTGCGCCATTCCTTGAAAGTCCATCGGATCGGAGAAGGCGCCAACACCGACACTGAGAGCAGCTGCCGATTTTTCCGTCGCAGGATCAGAGACCATAAGAACTTTCAGACCATTATCCAAGGTCACCGCAGCATAATCACGTTCGTCGTTTGGACTCTTGTTAACAACGATCGGTGACTCAGACTGCACTGTCTCACCGCCGCACGCCATCAAGGTGCCGAGGACTATCGCCATTGTGAAAAGATGGGTTGCACGCCGAAGAAAAAGCATCATTACTCCTATTTGCGTAGCACGCGAGCTACACATTTGTTCGCGGCCACGAGACCAAAAGTACATTACAGAGGGTAGCGAGTGGGATGGCAAAAAAGACGCCCCAAACACCCCACAATCCGCCAAAAACCAAAATCGCGATAATGATAGCAACTGGGTGCAGATTCACGGCTTCTGAAAACAGCACGGGGACCAAGACATTGCCATCCAATACTTGAATAACGAGATAAAGTCCCACTATCCAATAAAAGTCACCGGTCAAGCCGAATTGAAAGAAGGCCACCAGCACCACAGGAATAGTGACTAGAAACGCACCTATGTACGGCACGATCACACTCAGACCTACCAGCACAGCTAACAGCGCTGTGTAATTCAAACCAAAACTGATGAACGCGAGATAACTTGCAACACCAATGATAATGATCTCGATGCCCTTACCCCGAACGTAATTGGCGATTTGCACATTCACATCCCGCCCGATGCGATCCAGACTGGGTCGCTCCGCCGGCAAAAAGCTGAGAACCCACGTGATGAGCTCGTCTTTATCTTTCAAAAAGAAAAAAACCATGAGCGGAATCAATACCAGATAAATAGCAAAGGTTAGTACGCCAGGGATTGATGACAAACCGAAACCAACGATCGCTTGTCCCAGCGATGCCGCCTGCACCTGAAGCGACGACAACATTTCTGTAATCGGTGCCTGCTCTACGACAATAGGGTAGCGGGCAATTAACATCTCTATCTGAAGCTGCACAGCCGCCGTCATTGCAGGCGCCTCTCGGATCAGTCCCTCGAGCTGCCGCCAAACCAGGGGCGCGACGCCCAGTGTAAATCCAAACAATATACCCGTAAAAACGAGTGATGACGCCGTCAATGCTAGGTTCTTGGACAAGCCAAATTTTTCAAATTGATCGGCAATACCCTGCATCAGATAGGCCAAAATCAACGCGATGAAGACAGGTGTCAGCACCTGGCCCATAAGACCAAAAAGTGCAACAGCGCCAATAATGATTACCGCCAAGATGGCAGACTCGTCACCTGTCAGGTGCCGGTAGTACCACTTTTTCAACGTCTCTTTCATACGCCTCAGGTTCCTCGGGTGACGTGCAGGGTTAATTGAATGACCAGCACCTCGCCACGTCGTTGCCAACTCACATCGTGACCTTGCAAGCGCGCAAAGGTCTCAAAATCGTTTGCGGCCTTTGGGTCTGTTGCCCAAATTTCAATTGCATCACCAGCGTCACAAGATGCGATCGCACGCTTGGCCATGAGTACCGGCATTGGGCAACGCTTACCGCGCGCGTCTACCGTAATTGCAACTGACACTGCCTGTCCTCCACATCCGCGTCGCAGTATAGCTGTATAGGGAACCAAGCATCCTCAATTTTGTCTCATTGACGTACATGCCTTCGCATAAAGTCAGTTACCATTCCTCTATGACCCGCAATCTCCGCCATCAGTTCCTTGCCGCATTCGCGACCGTCCTCTTTTTGGCCGGTGTGACACAGGTGCGTGCGGACACCGAGGGCCTGAAGATACCTAATCTTGGGTCCTCGAGTACGAGTTTATACTCCGAGCAGTACGAGCGACGACTAGGCAATCTTTGGCTTAAGGTATTCAGAGCCCAAGCGCCGGTTCTCGACGACCCACTACTTGCCGATTACATCGAAAATTTAGTCTTCGATTTGGTACTACACAGTGACTTAGCCGACCGCCAGTTACAGCTGGTCATTGTAGACAACCCGACGATTAACGCATTCGCGGTACCCGGCGGCATTATAGGCGTTCACAATGGACTGATACACCACGCCAAGACTGAAGATGAGCTGGCGGCAGTGATGGCACACGAAATTGCACACTTGAGTCAACGGCATTTTTCTCGTCAAAGAGAACAGGCGGCGAGTCAAAGCAAACTGACTATCGCTGGCTTGATGGCAGGTATCGCACTCGCGGCAGTGGCCGGCAGTGACGCGGGTCTTGCGGCTATGACGGCGACACAAGCAGCAGCACAAGACTCGCGATTGCGCTATAGCAGAGCCAACGAATCAGAAGCCGATCGTATAGGTCTAAAAACATTAGTCGCGGCGAAGCGTGACCCTCATGCGGCCGCTGATATGCATGAGCGAATGCTCGCCGCCCATCGACTTTACAGCACCAACCGACTGCCCGAGTTCTTACGCACGCACCCCTTGTCTGAAAAGCGCGTTGCTGACATGCGCAATCGGGCGCGATCGGAGCGCCGCGTGATTAGACCAAAAAGCTTTGACTTTGAACTGATGCAAGCCCGGGTTCGACACCAACTTGCGCAGAGCACATTGGACGCTGTAAATCTATTTAGAGAACAAACCACGAAAGGCGGCACTGAAGCGGCCGCAGGTTGGTACGGTCTAGCCTTAGCCTATATCGACGCTGGCGAACCGATCAAAGCCAGAGGCGCCTTGGAACAGGCCATGCGACCCGACCCCAAGCATCTCGCCTTTATCTTAGTGGATAGCAAAATTGACAGCGCAATGGGCCGGCACCGAACCGCCCTGAAGCGTCTCAAAGAGCGCCTGAGTTTGTCACCCGGCAATCATCCGCTAACTATTGCCTATGCCGATGCGCTTTGGAAAGCCGGGCTTCCTCATATCGCTGCTCAAGTACTCAGAGAGCACAGCAAGAAAAAGCCCGATGATCCAGGTGTCTGGTACCGACTGGCCGAAGTTCAGGGATTAGCAGGCGACATTATCGGACTTCATCAGTCGCGCGCAGAGTACTTTATATTAGTAGGCGCGCTTGACTCAGCCCAAAGCCAGCTGAACTATGCGCTGAAACTGGTCAACAACAACTTCACGCAATCTGCCACCATCAACGAGCGCCTCCGCGACGTGATGGACATCAGAGATGCACTCGAAAACTCCTAAAAACGGCTCTCTAGGCCCGGCCCGCGATGCCTTTCTGCAAGTCCTGAGCAAACGCAAGCATGCGCTCCAAGGGTTGCATTGCCCGCTTAGCCAGTCCTGTATCAACGACAATCTCACGTCCCTGCGGATGCTCTAGCACATCGGCTAACAGCTCGAGTTCGTTCATAGCCATCCAGGGGCAATTAGCGCAGCTGCGGCAGGTGGCACCTTCACCGGCGGTGGGTGCAATTAAAAAAGTCTTGTTCGGCGCGGCCTTTTGCAGCTTGTAAAAAATACCGTGATCGGTCGCAACGATAAACGTTTCATGAGGGAGCGTTTCCGCTGCCTTTATAATCTGTGTCGTTGATCCGATGTGATCTGCAATTTCCAATACGGATGCGGGTGACTCGGGATGTGCAAGTACCGCCGCCTCAGGATGGACCTGCTTGAGATCTAAAATCCCCTTGGCTTTAAACTCTTCATGAACAATGCAGGCACCGTCCCAGACCAGAATGTCTGCACCGCTCTCTCTTCTAACGTAATCACCAAGGTGTCGGTCGGGCGCCCAAAGCACCTTTTTACCGTGCTCGGCGAGATGCTCCGCAACATCTAGCGCAATACTCGATGTCACTACCCAATCCGCGCGCGCCTTGACGGCGGCCGATGTGTTGGCATACACCACCACTTCCCTATCGGGATTTGCGTCGCAAAATGCGGAAAACTCGTCAATGGGACAGCCTTCATCTAGCGAGCAGGTGGCGTCGAGGGTGGGCATGAGCACTCGCTTGTTCGGCGTGAGAATCTTTGCCGTTTCCCCCATAAATCGAACGCCAGCTACGATCAAGGTGTCCGCAGGATGATCTCGACCGAAACGCGCCATTTCCAAAGAGTCAGAAACACAGCCTCCCGTTTCCTCAGCAAGCGCTTGAATTTCTGGAGCTGTGTAGTAGTGCGCAACAATAACCGCATTGTGAGCAAGCAGCTGAGCACGAATTGTCTCCGTCAGTACCTGCTGACGCTCGGCGCTAAGTCGCGTCGGGGTGCTGGCAATGTGCGTCTGCACTTGGGCTCGAATTTCCTGAAGTTTTTGCTCGGCAATGGACACTTAAAAAAGCCTTCCCAATCAATTGTCCGCAGTTTACCTTCATAAGCGTATCGTGACAGCCCGAAGTTCAGGGTTTGACGCGATCGAATATCTCAGCTACAAAAATAACGGCACCACCAACCCATAAGAGATGGTAAAGGGGCAAAACCGTTGGCGTTAATTCCAGATGACAGTCCACTTGTACTGGTGTGTGACGATGACAGCATGCAACGCATGCTCATACGTCAGTGTCTTGAGTCGGAGGGAATGCGCACCCTTGAAGCCAAAGACGGCTACGAGGCGCTCGAGCTAGTCGCCAACAACGCACCAGACTTTATTTTTATGGACGTCGACATGCCGGGCATCAGCGGGATAGAAACCTGCCGTCGCTTGAGGGCAAGAAATGAGGCGTCCGATGTGCCCGTATTAATTGTTACAGGTTCGGACGACCAAGAAACCATCGACCTCGGCTTTGAGGCTGGCGCGACGCAGTACATCACCAAACCACTTAACTGGCCGCTGCTTGGCAGATTGGTGAAGTATATGCTGCGTTCGGCGGACACTGTAAAAGAGCTGAAATCGAAAGAGGACCATCTCAGATATATCGCTTACTTCGACCATTTGACCGATCTACCCAACCGGCGGAGTTTTACCGAGCAATTACGACGAAATCTTGTGAACTGCGAGAAAACGAACAGCCAGATCGGTTTGATCATGATCGATATCGACCACTTCAAGCGCATTAACGACTCAATTGGCCATGAGCGCGGTGACATCGTTCTTAAAAATATCGCATCTCGGTTGCATACTTGCATTGCAGAAGTCGGGCCTATCGCCACTGAGTTTCCGGGCGCCAGCCGCAAGTATCCTGCCGACGCCTTTGCACTTGAACTCGCTCGCCCCGGTGGTGACGAGTTCTCTGTCATTGTGCGCAATCCATCAGACGCGGACCATGTCATCTCTATTGCAGAACACATCATAGGCAGTCTGTCAGAACCCATTCAGATTCCAGGACACACGCTGGTTATAACACCCAGCATTGGCATCGCCATGGCGCCGGAGCACGGTCGCGTACCCGAACAGCTGTTAGCTCGAGCTGATGCCGCCAACTATGCGGCAAAAGCCGAGGGGCGGCAGCGCGCGAGACTTTATGATGCGACCATCGCAGATGACTCCGCGATGGATCTGGCTACTGAAGAGGGGCTACGGCAGTCCCTCGAGGGAACTGGTTTATCGCTCGTCTACCAACCACAAGTTGATTTATTTACCGGTGCGATCGTGGCGGCTGAGGCGCTGGTTCGCTGGCAAGACCGTGACGGCAACATGGTGTCTCCCGACCGTTTCATCCCAGTGGCAGAGCGCACGGGTGTCATTAACGATTTAGGTGACTGGATCCTCAATCAGGTCAATACAGACGCGAAACGCTATGCCGGTAGGCTCCCAAAGAAACTGACTCTCGCCGTCAACCTGTCACCACTTCAATTCAATCAAAGTAATTTTGTCGAGCGACTGACATCAACGCTTAAACAGCTGGAGATCCAATACAAAATTGAGCTTGAACTGACTGAGGGCGCGATTATGCAAAGTGGAAGCGAAAGCATAAACAAGCTGAAGCAACTTAAAAATCTTGGCTTCAAGCTCGCTATTGATGATTTTGGCACGGGCTATTCATCCCTCAACTACCTTCGTAGTTTTCCCATTGATACATTAAAAATAGATCGCAGCTTTGTCACCGATATTGGGAGCAAGCCAGGTAACGGTTTGGTCAACGCTATCGTCGCCGTCGCTCAGGCGCTTGGGCTCGATTTGGTGGCCGAGGGTGTTGAGACACCTGAGCAAGTGGCGTATCTGCGGGAGCGCGGCTGCTATTCCATTCAGGGATACTTGATTTCTAAACCAGTACCCATAGAGGAGTTGGCCAAGCTGTGTCAGCAGGACTTTCGAACTACGATTGGGCTAGAGCTAGACAAATAATGCCCGGGCGAAGGACGTCTGGGCAAATAATATCCGGGCGAATGGTGTCCGGGCGAACAGTGTCCGGAATGGCTAAGCAGCTCGTTGCAGGTGGCCTGATGCTTTTGGCGACAAGTGCCTGTGTTACAGCACCAACACCAACACCAACACCAACACCAATAAAATTGACCGCCGTCGTCTTCGCGGAGTCAGCAGAATCAGCCGCTCATGCGGCGAAGGTTGTGCGCGCTCGCATTACGCATAAATTACCGCTCATAGATGCCGTTGGGGCAACAATCTCAGAAGAGCAACTTGCTGCCTTGTCACAGAATGACACCGTCAGTCGTATCGTAGTGTCGACAAATGAAAACGGACTGGTCGCACACAGTGCACCCGACGAGGGAGTGACGAGCTGGCTAACTAGTTCGCAAGCGCGCAACGCCAGTAACCCTCTGCTCCTTCAATACATGAGTGATGCCGCACCGTCACGAACCGGCAAAGGTGTTGGCGTTGCTATCATCGACACGGGCTTATCGGCGTCGCCTCAATTTGCCTCTGAAATCCCAGCACTCGTTGGTAGTTACAACGCGCTAACGGGAGAACAAGGCCCCATCGATGATAGGACAGGACACGGTACGCACCTAGCCAGCTTGCTCTCGGGCTTCGGTGAGACATTTTCTGGCATAGCACCACAAGCGAAGATCGTGGCAATAAAGGCTTTTGATAGTGAAGACCGAGCCAGTGCACTCGATATCATCGACGCTGTTCAATGGGTTTTAAATAACAGAGCCCGCTACAACATTCGCATACTGAATCTCTCTGTAAGCGCGTCGACAGAGCTGCCCTATCACATTGATCCACTGAACATGGCGCTAACGCAGGCATGGATACAGGGCTTAGTCGTTGTCGTGTCGGCTGGCAATGAGGGGCCACAGCCATCTAGTGTCACGGCACCGGGCAACAACCCCTGGCTTATCACTGTCGGTGCAGCCGACTACTCGACTGATGGGCAATGGCGCTCTGTAGCTCCGTTCTCGGGCCGTGGCCCAACCGACTCGGGACATATCAAACCCGATATCGTCGCTCCCGGTACGCTGCTGGCCGGTCTGCGACCAGCGCACGCTATAAGACCAGAAGGCGAACCAGATCATTTCGACGCCCAAGGGAATTGGATTGCGAGCGGGTCTTCCCAAGCATCGGCCGTAGTGTCAGGGATGATTGCAGTGTTGCTTGAGGCGCGCCCCGAATTGAGCAATCACGACGTCAAATGCCTACTTGCCAACACTGCACTTCCTTTACAAGGGAGCCCCGACGGTACTAGCAGTCCGTTCAGCCAGGGACGGGGCTTTATCAACCTTAAAGCGGCACTTACCAGCACGGATGTGAGCTGCGAAGAAAGCCTGGAAGGGAGCGATCCCGCAGTGCCAGTAAAGGGAGCATACAAACCTAGCTAAGCAGTAAAGGCTGACAACACGCCGACGACGGGACAATCCATCGTGTCCCGTTAGTCAGCTTACGACTCCAAAGCAGGGCCTCAAGTGGCTGCGCATGACTAGCCATAAAAGCCATCTATGGCGACATTTCACAGCCAAAACCATAATAAAAAAATAAACCAAAACTCACGCTTAACGCCACGAGAAAAAAACGACAGTGCAAACAGTCGTAAGAAAAAAGGTGCGCATGTCTTTACTTATCGGTTTTCCGCCTTACCCATTTTGGGCAATGAATCATCCCGCTGTGGGTTAGCCGTCGACTATTAACGCCTCCTAGTTGCCCTTAGCCTTTGCTTCGATCGGGCATGAAAAGCGCCGTCAAATTTTTGACTCATAACCGCGTTAAGACGCAAGGACAAGAAGATGAAAAATGCAGTGAAAGTAGCACTACTCGCCACCGCAGTTGCCGTATCGGGCACAGCCTTCGCAGGTCAGCCGGTTGGCGCAGCTATGGTCTCAACTAAGGTGTCTCACCAAGTGGCAACCACATCGACGCAAGGCGCCGGTGCGGAGGTCGCAACTAAGCAGGTCAAGGCATTCCAGTGGGGCAGTACACCAGCGCGCACAAATACGGCCGCAGAACGTATTGTTAAGACCAGCAGCCTTGATGCAAAGCCTTCGGTTATTACTTGGCCTAGC
>ERZ802822.1033-NODE-1033-length-18339-cov-7.539426_pt1 | contig 18339 bp, 22 predicted proteins | sample MGYA00345649_ERZ802822 | MGnify/ENA primary metagenome ERZ802822 (study PRJEB30503, sample SAMEA104212359) | marine metagenome | biome: Westerlies Biome; feature: [SRF] surface water layer (ENVO:00010504) within the epipelagic zone...; material: water...
AGCTCGATCCATCCCATTGTTGGCCAACCGAACAGCGCATCCATTCAACCCCGCTCTGCAAATCGATGATCAGATGGTCACGCGCCAGAAACTGTCCATTAACAGAGGATGTGCTGCTCGCCACAACCTGATCTGAATGAAAAAAACCTCCACCCACCGAAAGCCCCAGAAAAAGCAAAGCCCGATAGATTATTGTGATCTGACGCAACATCAAAGCCTCCATTTTTTGATGCGGTATGGCGCGATCCTGCGGAAGGATGGCGCATGACTCTAGCATATCTTACGCCAAATCATCTGCTATATAAGATTTATCTGATATTTTGTGTTTTTATGTCAAAAAACTTCACGCATACTTGGCTTGGTATCATTTTTGCTTAGATCACCGCGTTGGTGTGAAGAAACCGTCAGTAAAAGGGCATAGCGCTTATGGATATAGCATCTCTCATTGGATTCATTGGTGCCATTGGCATGATTCTCGGTGCGATGATTTCCGGCGGTGGAGTCGCGCCGTTTATTGACGTTCCGTCGATCCTGATCGTTGTTGGCGGCACTTTTTTCTCGGTTATGTACACCTGTCCGCTGCCGGTATTTCTGGGCAGTTTCGGGGTCATGGCAAAAGCCTTTCTGCCGCCGGTTAAAAAAATGGATCAACTGGTCGAGCGCATGTCTGAACTGGCGTCAATTGCCCGTAAAGATGGCATGATGGCGCTCGAAGGTCAGGATGTGCCTGACAAATTTTTTCAAAAAGGCCTGCAAATGCTGGTCGATGGCGCTGACGAGGCGAAACTTGTGGCGCAATTGAATCAGGAAATCAAGGCGATGAAAGGCCGGCATGAAGCCAACCAGGGGGTGATCAAGGGCTGGATCGATATTGGCCCGGCGATGGGCATGATCGGCACATTGATTGGTCTGGTGCTGATGCTTGGCAACATGGCTGACCCAAAAGCCATTGGCCCGGCGATGGCTGTGGCGCTTTTGACAACCATGTATGGCGCCATTATCGCCAACATTATTTTTATGCCCATGCTGGTCAAGCTGGAAGGCTACACAACTTACGAAGTGAGCTATCGCGAACTGGTTGTCATTGGCCTGCGTAACATTGCCCGCGGTGAATCACCACGCAACATCCAAGACCAAATGGTCGCCAACCTTCCACCAAAAATGCAGGCCAAGCTCGAAGCCGCCTAGGGTTTTTGCAGATAACCGGCGATTTGGATGAACACATAAGCGAGACAGATTCATGGCAGAAGAAGAAGAACAGGAAATCGAAGAAGCCGAAGAGGAATGTCCCAAATGCCCGCCTGTTGGCGCACCGGCATGGATGGCAACCTTTGCTGATATGGCCACTTTGTTGATGGCGTTCTTTGTTCTCATCCTGTCATTTGCCGAATTTAACGTACCAAAATTTAAGCAAATCTCTGGCTCGTTGAGAAATGCCTTTGGTATTCAGAAAATCGTCCCGGTGGTTGAGCAACCAAAGGGAACGACCGTGATCTCGATGAATTTCAGCCCGTCGCCATCACCATCGGTCACCAATGAAATGACCCAGGAAACGACCGACACCACGCAGCCAGAGATCGAGCAGCAGTCCAAGGATAAAGACAGCGACGGCGATGGTGATCAGCAGGGCGACGCAGATGATCTGGCAAAACAGCTGGAAGATGCCATCGCCCGCGGTGATATAAAAGTGGAAACTCTCGGCGAAAAAGTTGTTGTCAATTTCACCCCGACCGAAGCCGAAGAAAAAGATCTGCCGCAATTATTGCAAGAAACATTAAACGCCATCGACAAGGCGAAATCGGCGACTGGCAAGGCCGATCAGGAAGTCTTGTTTGGTGGGCTGGAAGGCCAGCTTGCCCAGTTGGCACAGGCGGCAAGCGCCGCCGCCGAGGCAAGCGAGGCACAAGCCGAGTCAAAAGCCGAACAAGACAAAAAGGCACAGATTGCCGAGGATGAATTAAAGGTCGCATTACGTCAGGAAATTGGTCAGGGGCTGGTCGATGTCGAGCGTGAGGACGACAAGGTGATCATCACCGTTGGATCTGGTGGTGCCTTTGCATCCGGTTCAGCCGACCTCACCCCGCAAGCCGTCGAGATTATGAACCGCATTGCCGAAGTCAACGCCGAGGGCACAAGCGATATCAAAGTCTCTGGCCATACCGATGATGTGCCCCTTATTTTCGGCTCTAACTACCGCGACAACTGGGATCTGGCAGCCGCGCGATCAGCCAGTGTGGTGCAGGCCTTTGCCACCAACGGCACGATCTCTGAAGACCGTTTAGAGGCCATCAGCTATGGTGAGTCACGGCCGGTAGAATCGAACGACACTGCCGCTGGCCGCGCGAAAAACCGGCGTATCGAAATCGAAATCAATTACTAGAGCGGAACATCCGAAGAAACCGGCAGCGGCCAGTCTTCGTCTTCGCCTGCGCCTAGGCATGCGCCTTCACCTTCGTCATCACCTTCGTCATCACCTGCGTCATCATCTGTACCTGCGCCTGCGGGCTGTCCGGAACGCATCCGTCATCACACTACTCTGATCAGAACCGGCAAGCTCATGGGTATAGCGGCCGCGGGTGCAAGCAGCCATGACGCGCTGACATAGTCAGCCTCATGGCGCTGGCAAAAGATGCTATCGGTTTAACAAAAAATGTTTGAAAGGCCTTGTGCGATCGCCGTGCGCTGTCAGATCAACAAACCTGCCAGCATCGTTATTCAGATCTGCGCGCAGCCTGTCGTGCCGCCTTTTTGTCTTCGGACGCGGTGTCTTGCGGCGGCCCGACATAGCTGAAAGAAAATGTACATTTCGGATCAATCTCACGGCAAATTTTCTGCGCCTCGGCAACTGTTCGCGCCGCACAGACCACCCAATAGAAATGTTCGGTAAAGATATTGTAGTTGCGGATGATACGAAATTGAATCCGATGAAAATAAATCGCAATCAACAAAACTGTAAGCACAAAGGCGACCCAATGCACCGCCGCCGCTGCCGCATAGGCAGCAACCACCGCTGCGAGCGGTTCGAGGGCGCGATGCTGGATCAGCCATAATGGCGGACAGATTGTCGCCAGACCGGAATAAGCGGTGCTGTACAGCGTCACATGGCGGCGAACGTCGCGCAGCGCTTCAAACGTCTGATATTGTTCCTTTGGCCCGACCGCATAATCGGCAAAGCGTTGTGATATATCGGCGGCGCGCTCGGCAACGGTATATTCGAATGTCACGCCAAGCGGCCCGTCGATAAATATTTCAAAAAACATCTGATCGCGCGCAATGGTGACAAAAAGCGCTGTCTCATCGTCACGCGCGTCCAGCAACATGTTATCAAATTCAACAAAATCAAGGTGGCAAAGCACACCGTCAATGGCCGCAATCACATCATCTTCCCGCAACCTTAGGTCACGGGCATAGGATCGCTGCGGAATTGATTTTAGTGCAATAAATACCGTTTCCGGCACCGCCTGTTGCGCGCCAGCATCGTCACGGTTCTGTCCTGGTGCTGCATCAGCCACGCGCTCGCCCTCTCACGCTCTATGGGAAGGTAATACGGTTTTGCTGAACCTCTAGCAGTTTGCGGATCTCTGCAGATTGCATTTGGAGCGCTTTAATCTCTTTACTGGTCATTTGCTGGCGTGATGCAACACCATTCAATGTTTCGTTACTGGCGATACGTTTATCCATGGCCTCAAGAGATTTTTGCAAAGATGATTCAAAGCTCGACAGGCTTACTTTCATGCTATTGCTTGCCGATTTATTCTGGCTGATGATGGTCGATTTCAAATCTTCGGTGCCGGTTTTGCTGGCGGCAATTGCAGCGGCATTCGCTGTCTGCATTTCCTCAACAATTTGTGCGGTACCGCTTGCCATAACATCAGTCAGTTCGGCAATTTGTGCGGTGGCTTCACGGTTCAGCTCGACTAGCTCTTCCTGCTTTGCCAACGAATCTTGCAGTTCGGCCAGAACAATATTCAATTTATCGATATTTTCAGAAAAAACGATCAAACCTTCGCGGTTTGTTGTGGTCATTAATTTCAGTTCGGAAATTGATTTAAAATATAATGTTGCCGAAAATGTCAGCGCAACAGCCGCTGCGATGACGCCGGTGACAAAGGTAATCGTGGTGTAGCGGTGAATTTGTGACACTTTCCGTTCCAGCTTCTTATGTTCGCGTTTTACCTGACTATATTCTGAAGTGACATCGGTTGCTGCATCTGCCGCATCCAATGCCAGTTTGATACTTTCCTGTACCGAATTCAATTCACCTGCCATCAGACTTTCCTCTGGTTTTACCTGCGCCCACCGGGTGGAGTCGGGCGCGCTTTGCGATATGCACATTGTGTGCCAGTTGTCTCAATGACAATTGTTGCCGGCAGCTTTTGGGCTTTGAAACCAAATTTTTTACAACCATAGGGGCGCCGTGGTTCATGCGTGATGAAAAAATATGCGCAGCCATGGCACCGGATTAGCGGTTTTGCTTGATCAGCCATCAATCACCTCGCCATTTTGTGACCAGATTTGCGATGGCAAAGCGAAACCCACCCAGAATACAAAAACTGCCAGCAGCAAGCCCGATATACCCCCGAAGATTTTCCTCATTGTCCAGCAATTCCATGCTGTGCAACAGAATGAACAGACCGCAGCCAACAAATGTTGCGGTGCTTATCATCTCGCCAAGGCTGCGATGTTTACGCATTGCTCTCTCCTGACATCAAATTACCATGTTCATTGAACTTCAGGTCTTCAGGTAACTCAACCTCTGGTCGCTCTAAATCTTCGCCTTTATCGACACGGTAGATATAGGCCAGCACAACAGCCACCGCCTGATAGAGACGCTCGGGAATTTCCCCGCCAATTTCACCACTAAAATACAGCGCACGTGCCAGTAACGGATTTTGGAAAATCGTCACTTTTGCAGAGTTTGCCCGTTCGATAATCTGGGCTGCCATATGGCCACGCCCCATCGCCAGAATTTTTGGCGCATCAGGCGAGCCGACATCATATTTCAACGCCACCGCAAAATGCGTTGGGTTGGTGATTATCGCTGTTGCCGACGCCACATCGTCAAGCGCAGCATTCTGCCGGGCGGCATTCGCTGATTTTTCCATCTGCATACGACGGATTTTTGCTTTTACTTCGGGGGAACCTTCGGCTTGTTTATGTTCATCCTTTTGTTCTTGCTTTGACATTTTCAACGATTTGGTATGCGTATGGCGCTGATAGATAAAGTCAATGAACGCAATCACCGCCAACGCCAATAACAAGCCGCCCAAAACCATCGGATAAATCACGGAAATCGATGCAATTGACTGGCCGATTGAGCGAAATGGAAGCTGTAATATTTTCGCTGCCTGCGAATACAGAATGACTGCGGCAATACCGACCAATAGGCTGGCTTTGAGGACGGCCTTGCCAAGCTCGACTAATGCTTTCGTACCGAACATGCGCCCAAGTCCGGTTATAGGGTTCATTTTCTTGGCTTTGAACGCCAGCGCCTTTGGTGCAAAATTAAATTGTCCGCTGACCGCGCGTTGCGTCAAAATGGCAACGATTGCCAGCGGAATGCCAAGAAACACGCCAATCAGCACGAGTATTTCTAAAAAATCTGCAATATTCGCAAAGGCTAAATCTGTGAGGTCAGCACCCCGCTCAAAATGAAAGAATGATCCCCATACGCCGAGGATATGGTTCACAAAGCCCGGAACGGCAAACATCAATGCGAAGCCAGCTGCCATTGAGGTGAGAATATTGACTTCCTGCGATTTGAGGACTTTCCCCTCTTCCAGCGATTTATCAATTTTTCGTTGGGAGGGGTCCTCAGTCTTTTCCTGGCCGTCACTGCCTTCTTCAGCCATTGGACATCATCCCTAACACTGCCATCACATTATCGACGCCGCTTTGTGACAATTCAGTCAGCGAATGCCCCAAGGCATCAACCCACATATAGAGCAACACAAAAATAACAATCATGCTGATCGGAAAACCGACAGCGAACAAATTCATCTGTGGTGACGATCGCGAAATGACGCCAACCGCCAGATTAATCGCCACCAAAAACCCGGTAATCGGCAGCATGATGATGGCTGCTGCAAAAAACATCGATCCGGCGGCTTTGATACCACCAGCCACCAGCACATCCATATTAGGCAGGCTGCCCACAGGCATAAACTGATAGGTATCCAGAATCGCACGCAACACCACCAGATGCCCGTTCCATGACAGGAATAACACCGTCAGGAAAATTGAGAATATCTTACTGACCACAGGTGTCTGGCCACCCGAGTCAGGGTCAATTTGCGCGGCAAAGCCAAGCCCGGAAGAGGCGGCAATTTTTTCACCGGCCAACAGCGCCGACGAAAACCAGATTGTCAGAATCAATCCGGCGCCAATGCCAATCGCCAATTCTGTCAAAACAACCTGAAATCCGGTCATCGCATCGAAACTCTGCCAATTCGGCACGGTGACATTTGACGCCACCGCCACACCAAGCAACACAGCCATGATGATGCGGGGTTGAAGCGGCACCGATGTTCCCCCGAAAAAAGGCGACGCAATCAAAAAGGCGCCGACACGCAAACTTGCCAGAAACACGACGGCCAGTGATTCCATGACAAATTGCAGGCTTATGCCGGGCAAAGCCCCGACACCCTGAAGATTTGTGAGTGCAGCACCGTCCATGATTATCTATGCGCTCTGCGCAACCTGATCGAAAATAAAGCTAAAATAGTCTGATAGCTGTACCATCATGAAATTGGCCAATAGGCCAAATGCCACCACAACCAAAATCAATTTTGGTACAAATGTCAGCGTCATTTCCTGAATCGACGTGGCCGCTTGCAAAATACCAATCGCCAGACCAATAGCCAAAGCCACCGCCAATAACGGCCCGGAGATAATCAATATCTGCCAGAATGCCATGCGCAAAAATTCCACATTTGCATCAAATCCCATTTTACCATCTCCTCATTTGGCCAAGCCATCCAGATAAAGCCAGCCAGATAACGCCAACCAGTAATGCCAGCTAAACAACATAGGTGGCCACCAATGACCCAACGGTCATCGTCCAGCCATCGACAAGAACGAACAAAAGCAATTTAAACGGCATCGCCACAAGCATCGGGCTGAGCATCATCATACCCAGCGACATCAGCACTGATGCCACCACCATATCGATCACCAAAAATGGCAGAAACAACAAGAACCCGATCTGGAACGCGGTCTTTAATTCCGAGGTGATAAAGGCTGGCAACAATGCCGATAACGGCACATCAGCCGGCGTTTCGACAGCACCATTATCACCCAAATCCATAAACATGTTCAGATCATTTTTACGGGTATTCTTCACCATAAATTCTTTCAATTCGATGGTCGCGGTATCCAGCGCCGCTTCGGCACCGATCTGGCCATTCAAATAGGGATCACCAGCTTTTTCATAAACCGCCGTCAAGGTCGGTGACATAATGAAAAATGTCAGAAACAGCGCAATCGCGATCAGCACCTGATTAGGCGGTGTCTGCTGTGTACCCATCGCCTGCCGCAACAATGACAAGACGATGATAATCCGGGTGAATGAGGTCATCCCCAGCACCAAAGACGGCAATACGGTCAGTGCCGTCATCAAAGCCAGAATCTGCAAGGATAATGAATAGGATGTTGTGCCATCCGCCGCATCATTAGCCACCAATGCTGGCAATCCGGCGGCAAGACCATTCATCATCGCCGGCACAGATTCCTGCGCAAGCGCAGCACCGGCAGTAAGCAGACTGAAACCACTAAATGCCAGTGCGAAACAGCCGACCAGCATGGTGCAACGAGGAAACCGATTAGCCTGCCGCATGATCGCGTCTCCAGCTCTGAAATTTTTCGATAAAAGCGGCGCGCTCAGCCGGTGATGGGTATAATCTGTCGCCAGCGGCTTTGCCCTTGGACGCAGCGCCCGCGGTTTCCGGGGCTTCATCAATATCAGAAAGCCCCATAGACGCCGGCGGCGTTCCGGCCGATGCTGGTGCTGGTTTGACTGATGTAAGTGGCATCAAAACCGGCGGCTGGCCTTTCGCTGACAGCATCACAAATTCGCTGTGATCGATGCTGATAAGCCGCAAACGTTCGGTTGGGCTGACCGCCGTGTCTTCGACAACTGAAATGCGCTTGCCAGCTTTTAAACTGGCGCGAATGGCGCCACCTTTGCGCCGCAATATAATCAGCACAACAATCATCACCGCAAGAAATACTGCGGTCACGACAATTTGCTGTGTGCCAATAATTTGTGAATACATGTCCCAACTCCGCCACTGGCTGATGCTGGAAACAAGGCAAATTGCATGCCAAGCTGAAAAACGGCTGGCACAATCACTCTATTCTATTGATATTATTGTATTTTAAATAAGCCCGGATGGTGATATGTCAATTTGCTGACAGTCATCAGCCATCAGCTGGTTACAGGCTTTCGACGCGCTTTTCCGGGTCGACAATCTCGGTAAACCGTACCCCAAAACGTTCGCCAACCATGACAATTTCACCCTTCGCAATCATCGTGCCATTGACCAAAATATCGAGCGGGTCGCCGGCAAGACGGTCAAGCTCGACAACCGAGCCTTCATTCAACCGCAATAAATCGCGGATACGAATTTCAGTGTTGCCAACCTCGACAGTCATTTGCACTTCAATATTTTCCAGGACACGCAGATTTTCCGCGCTGACTTTCGAGCCACCAGCCGCTGGTGATGCAGCATCTTGCTGACCCGCCGCTTGGTTTTCTGCTGCTTCAGGTGCGGTATCTTCTGCCATGGTTCTTTTCCTTATCGGTTTCGCTGCGACGGCCGTTTCGGCCGTTCTATCGTCGCCTCGGTTAAATTCGTTTGGTCAGGCTGATCGCCGCCTGCCCAGACACCTCGCCAATATCAGCAAGGAAAATCGGATTATTCTCGACACGCAATTCAATGCCTTCATTCACCTGAATCGGAACAACGTCGCCAGATTGCAGGCGAATAAGCTGGCCCATAGACATCACCGGTTCGCCAAGAAGCGCCGTGACATTGAGCGGTATATTCAAGATCGCATGTTCCATTCTTTCACGCCAGCTGACGTCATCACTGGTGTCAGACTGCATGCGTGAGCGTAATTGCGACGCAATCGGCTTTAACGTTTGCAACGGATAAACGACATCCATATTGACCGAGTCACCATTCGGCAGCTGGATGAGAAAAGCACAGATAATCACCAACTCACCGCCATCGACAAAAGACGCAAATTGCGGATTCACCTCGCGGCCCTGATAGGTCAATGCAACCGGCATCAAATCAGTCCAGGCGGCCGACAGGCATTCGCTCAACCCCTCATAGACAAGTTCGATGACACGTTCCTCAGTGCTGGTAAATTCTGTCCGTTTTTGATCTGGCTGATAGATCGATCCACCATAAAAAGACGCGGTCAATGTGGAAATGAATTTCGGCCCAAGCGTCAGCAACATTGGCCCGCGCAATTCTTCCATGCGCGAGATATTCAAATTCATGAAATTCTCGATGCCTTCGCAATATTCATCAAAGGTTTTCACCTCTGGCGGGAATGGCGAAATACGCGGCTGCAAACGCAACATCGGCAGAAACACACTGCGCGCATGTCGGGCAAAACGCTCATTAATCAGGCGCAAGGCGTAATAATCGCCCATCAGCGATAAATCATCCTCGCCAAATTGGAAACTGCGCACTTCCGACGAGTCAGCAACGTCTGCCTGCACCTCATAGTCCGAGCCTTGCAACCCGTCCATCAGAGCATCAACTTCTTCACTTGTTAATTTACGTGATGACATGACCGTTTACTGTGTTGATTCCTGTTAAACCTATTGTAGAACAAACGAGGTGAAATGCACTTCCTGTATACCGCCAAAATCTTCTAAATCAACCAGCTTTAGATTGATGCTGTCACGCAACGCAACAGCAAGCGCCTCACGGCCAGCTTTGCCTTGAATTTCGGCTTCGGAAAACTCACTCATGCTGTTCAGAATTTCTGACCGCAGTGCCAACTGGTGCGCCTCTACATTCGCCATGACAGTGTCATCATATTGCGTCGACACGCCAAGCCCAACCTGCAAAAATTTGCGTGAATTCATCAGATTGGTCGTAAAGGTGCCCGGAAATTCAAAATAGGTGGTGACGAAGGTCTCGATCTCAGGCGTTTCCTTGGCAACTTTACTATCGCCTTTGGCAGCCTCTTCCTCGGCCAGCTTTTCCGCATCAGCCTCTTCCATTTTACGCTCGATGATTTGCTCAATCTCTTCGGATGGGTCGGGCTGTGTACTGCCAAACAGCACAAAGCCAACGCCAAGACCAATGCCGATCAGCGCAATACCACCAAACGCAAATAACAGGATTTTGACTAATCCGCCGCGCTTTTTTGGCTCATTATTTTCTTCATCTGCCATCGATTAATCCTCCAGTGGACTGATCCAGCTAGTGTTTTAGAAAAATCTAAATCACTAGGCCTGCATATTTATCAAATTTTCGGATGGTTCAACACTGATTTCAGCATTGTTTGCATCATTCCCGTCAAGGCTGCCATCAGCGGCAGAATTTGCCCGACCGTTCTGCCCATTCTGACCATTATTCTGGCCCGCAAAATTCTGGCCCGCAAAGTTTTGGTTATATTGTGATGTCAGACTGCCAAATTTTACCCCGGACGCGTCCATCATTTGCGCCAGACGCGCCTCGGCCTCACTCAAAGCCTGAGCCGCCGCATGTGTTTCGGTTTGAATATGAATATTTGTGCGGTCATTTTGCACCATCAGGCTGATCCGCATTTTTCCCAGATTACGCGGATTGAGGTGAAAATCAATTTTGTCTTTGCCACCGGCCAGACCTTTTTCCACCCGCTGTAGCAGCATTTCGGTCCAGTTATCCTGCGCCATATCCAGCATTTCCATCATGCTGCCATTTGTCATGCCCGCACTGGCAGCAACAAAGCTGCCTGACTGGCCGCCTGACTGGCCACCGGATTGGCCGTTATTTTGCTGCGACATTTGTCCGCCTGCTGCAGACCCGGCCGCCAGTGCCAGTCGCGCCGCATTCGTTGGGGTGCTGTCGCCGGATGCGGCATCAGCCCGCTGACGGCCCGCGCTACGCTCTGCTGTTTGCCCGGCTAATGCCCGGATAAATTCATCAGGGCTGTCGAATTGCATATCGCCATCACCACTCATTTCGGCCATCGCACCATCAGGCCCGGTCGCCGGCTTTAGCATTGCTGCTCTCGCTTGCGGCGCATATGACGGGGCGACCTGCGGCCCTGCTGGCGTGCGTCGTGTGTTATAGTTTCAATTTTATGTGTAAATAAAGCAGTGTTAACTCCTAAGCGTGCAGAAGCTGCAGCAGCTTCACAACCTGCGTGTCCACCACCAATCACTACAACATCAAATGATAAATCATTTTTCATCAGCTAAACTTATAACTGATTAAATTATTTACAAGATACCTGTTATTATTGATGAATAAGCGTTGAATACCAACGATTTCTGGTCAAAATTGTCTAAAAATCAAGATAAATTCTCAATTATTTGCCTATACAAAAATCGTTGAAAATGCTGCCTAATATCTCCTCTACATCAACTTTTCCGACAATCATTCCAAGATGACGTGTTGCTAATCTTAAATCCTCAGCTGCTTTGTCAAAATCTTCGATCTCTTTCTTTTGGTTAAAATTTTTTAAATGATTTAAACATTGTTCAAGATGTTGTCTATGACGTTCTCTGGTAATTAAAATATCCTCACTTGTTATGAATTTATTTTTTAAACTATTTTTTATTTTCAGAATTAATGCGTCGATATTTAAATTGTCTTTTATTGAAATTAGAACGTGATTAATTTTTTTTATTTCTGGATCAATATCTTTCTTTAAAAGATCTAACTTATTAATTACTAAAATTGCATTTTCATCCAATAAACCCTTCAAAACATCAGTAAAATCAAGGTTTTTTGCTTCTACTACTATAAGCTTAAGATCTGCTTCTTCTGCTCTATTAAGAGATAATTTTATACCTTTTTTTTCAATTTCATCTTTAGATTCTCTAATACCTGCAGTGTCAGACACTATGACTGGATAACCATCAATATTAAGATGAGTTTCAATTACATCCCTTGTAGTTCCTGCAATTTCAGAAACTATTGCAACATCTCTATTTGATAAGTGATTAAGCAAACTAGACTTACCTGCATTAGTTGGTCCAAGGATGGCAATTTTAAATCCTTCTCTAATTCTCTCTCCAACTTTTTGATCGTCTAAAATTTTTTCTAAATTTTTTAAAACCTCATCTGAACTTTTTTTTATTTCATTTAAAATATCTTTTGGTAAATCTTCATCAGGAAAATCTATTTTTGCCTCTACGTGAGCTAAAATTTTTAAAAGTTTTTCTCTCAAAAAATTAAATCTATTAGCAGATTTACCATTCATTATTTTAATTGCTTGTTGTCTTTGAATTTCAGTTTCAGATGAAATTAAATCAGCAACACTCTCTGCTTTAAGTAAATTTATTTTTCCATTTTGAAATGCAAGCTTTGTAAATTCGCCAGGTTCTGCTAAACGACAATTTTCAATTTTTGATATGCTCTTATGTAGAGCATCAACTACGGCTTTACTGCCGTGGACCTGTATTTCGGCCATATCCTCCCCTGTGTAGCTCTCAGGGCCAGGAAACCATAGTATTATACCCTCATCAATCAGCTCAGAAGTGTTGATTTTGTTGATTTTTCTAAGTGCTGCGACCCTAGGCTTCGGTAGGGGCTTACTTGTTAAAAGAGTTAAGACTTTAGAAGTTTCTTCCCCTGATATTCTAATTACAGCGATACCTGAAATACCAGGCCCAGTAGATAAAGCATATATGGTCATGCACCAATATACCTTGAAAAAAAATTATTATAAATATTTATTAATTGAAGATTTATTTCAAGATACTATACATTTTATTCAAATACTTATCATAATTTGAATTACTATTTAGTGAACTTTGATAAATCGGCTGTCGTGCTTGGGAAACACTTACAGTTTTAATTGGAGTTTTACTGTGTTTGTCTGGACTTAAACATTTTTCATCCCATTTCAAATTGCAAAAATTTAAAATTTTCTTAATCTCACTTTCTTTATCTTTTACTAATTTTTCGTATTCAACGTCGTGAATACAGTCTGGGATTTTTGATTTCCAAAAATTCATCATTTTAGAATATAGATTATAATATTCTGCTATATCTTCTGCCTTGTTAGTCCAGTTCATCGTGTTTGAAGCAAAACTATTTTTAAACAGAGACAAGCAATTATCTTTTGGATTTCTGTAACAGTGGATAATTTTACTATTTGGAAAAAAAATTTTTATGAGACCAATAAATCTGAAGTTTTGTGGTGCTTTATCTGTAATTATATTTTCCCTCAAATCATATAAATTAAAATATTCTAAGTATTCAGAAAAAATTATATTCTTTGATAGAGCTTGATTTTCAATAATTAATTGCTTGTTGTATTTGGACTCATTAACGAAGTTGTTTTTAATTACTTGTTGTAAATAAATTAATTCTCCAGCTCCATACACTTCACTATGTGATGCTATAATTTGTTCTGTAAGAGTTGTTCCTGATCTTGGCATTCCCAAAATGAATATGATTTTTTTTTCTTGTGAATCTTCGTTTGATTTCTCTAGATCTATATCTTGGAAAGTTTTAATAATATTTTCTATCGCTTTTTTTTCAGCTTCAAGATTTGACCCAAATTTCTGGAATTTTAAATTATTTGCGGTTTCTAAATATTTGAATGCCTTCTCATAATCTTTTAAATCTTCATGAGCTTTTCCTAATGCAAAGGATATATCTACTTTTTTTTCATAATCATTGGTTAAAATATTTTTATCAAGTTCTTCCATTTTTTTTACGTGTTCTAAAGAGTTTTTGTTATCTTTAGAATATTTAGAAATAGAGCTAACAAGTTTATGGGCGCCCACGTGTAAAGGATCAATTGCAAATATTTCGTCTAAAATTTTATTTGCTTTTTCAATATCGTTCTCACTTTGATGAGCAACAGCCAAAGAAAATAAAACTCCAACAATGCTAGATGTAGTAACATTTGGGGTTTTTCTTAATAACTCTAAAGCCTTTTCATATAATTTTATTGCGCCCTTATAATCGTTAATAACTGTTTTTAAATTTGCATAATTATTATAAGCATTAATATAGCTTGGACTAAGTTTTAGTATTTTTTGGTATAGTTCCTGAGAAGTCTCAAGTTTACCAAGGGCTTTTAAAGAATTTGCGTAATTATTCATCGCAGCCACATTATTAGGAGCCTGTTTTATTGCTTCTCTGAAATATCTAACAGAGTTTTTATGTTGAGATAAGCCCTGGTAGGCCATCCCAGTTAAGTTTAATAAGTAATCGTTTTTTGGTAATTTTTTTAAAAGTTTGGTTGACCCCTCAATAACTCTTTTAAAATTTTTAGCATTAAAATGATTTTTAAGCGACTTAATTTTTTCTACTGCATCCATAAAAATAATTTTGGAAAATAAAATACATCTTACGATGGTTTATTCATGGAGTTGAAAAACTCAGAATTATTTTTTGTATCTTTTAATTTAGAGTTAATAAATTCTATCGCGTCCATAGTGCCCATAGGAGCAATTATTCTTCTCAAAACATTCATTTTTTGAAGATCACTTTTGTCAAATAAAAGCTCTTCTCTTCTAGTTCCTGACTTGGTTATATCAATTGCAGGGTAAATTCTTTTATCGGCGATTTTTCTGTCTAAGACAGTTTCACTATTTCCTGTTCCTTTAAATTCTTCGAATATCACCTCGTCCATTCTGCTTCCCGTATCAATCAATGCTGTTGAAATAATTGTTAAAGATCCGCCTTCCTCTATATTTCTTGCAGCACCAAAAAATCTCTTGGGTCTTTGAAGTGCGTTTGCATCTACACCACCAGTTAAAACTTTTCCTGAGCTTGGTATTACAGCATTGTAAGCTCTTCCTAATCTAGTTATAGAATCTAAAAGTATTACTACATCTTTTTTGTGTTCTGTTAGTCTTTTTGCTTTTTCAATGACCATTTCTGCTACAGCTACGTGTCTTTGAGCTGGTTCGTCAAAAGTTGAGCTGATTACCTCTCCCTTAACTGTTCGCTGCATATCAGTAACTTCTTCTGGTCGCTCATCAATCAGCAATACAATTAAGTAACATTCTGGATAATTTTTTGCTATTGAGTTCGCAATACTCTGTAATATCATTGTCTTTCCTGCTTTAGGTGGAGAGATAATTATTGATCTCTGTCCTTTACCAATAGGGCTAACTAAATCTATTAATCTTGGAGTTAGATCAGCTTTCTTTTCTATCTTGGTTGTTTCAACTTCCATAACCAATTGTTTGTCAGGATATAGCGGCGTTAAGTTATCAAATGCGATTTTGTGCCTTGCTTTTTCAGGTTCTTCAAAATTTATTTTACTCACCTGAAGTAATGCAAAATATCTTTCCCCTTCTTTAGGTGCCCTTACCGGACCTTCAACTGTATCTCCCGTTCTTAAACCAAACTTTCTTATTTGACTTGGGCTTACATAAATATCATCTGGACCTGGCAAATAATTAGATTCCATTGCTCTTAAAAAACCAAATCCGTCTTGCAACAATTGAAGCACACCCACACCAGTAATTTCCTCTTTCTCTGCAACTTTTTTTAAAATAGCAAAAAGAATTTCCTGTTTTCTTAATGTGCTGGCGTTTTCTATGCCAAGTTCTTCTGCTTGCGTAATAAGCTGTTCGGATGATTTTAGTTTTAATTCTTGTATGTTCATGGTTGATTTTGATAAGGACTTATCGAATAAAAATAATATATATACTCTAGTTATTTTTTCAACCCTAGATAGGCTTAAAAATAACAACAAATATAATTAGAATCAGCAAAATTGTAGGTATTTCGTTGATATATCGATAAAATCTATGTGAATGAGAGTTATTGTTCAATTTAAACTGGCTCAAAATACTACCCAAATAAAAGTGATAAATTGTTAGAATCACAACAAATATTAATTTGAGTATCATCCAAATCTGTCCTAACTGCTGAAAACCAATACTATGAATCAACAAAAGTCCAAACAACCAAGAAAGGGTCATGGCGGGTGTCATTATATAAAAAAAAAGTTTTCTCTCCATCACTTTAAATATTTCGGAAACTTTCGCCTCGGATGTATTTTCTGCATGATAAACAAAAATTCTTGGAAGATATAAAAGTCCTGCCATCCAGGAGATAACCGAAATTAAGTGTAAAGATTTAAATAACAAATAAGTATTCATTAATTAAATATTTTTTTCAATTAGCGATTTCAACAAATCTATATGGTCATTATTGTCATTTAAACACGGTATCATGTCAAAATTTTCTCCCCCTGAGTTTATAAAACTTTCTTTGCCTTGAATTAAAATTTCCTCCAATGTTTCTACACAGTCAGATGAAAAACCTGGGCAAATTGTAAGGACATTTTTTTTTCCTTCTGCTGGCAAACTTTCTAAGGTTTTGTCAGTATAAGGTTGCAGCCACTCTTGTGGTCCAAACCTAGATTGAAATGTAGTTTTGATTTCAACAGAGTTAAATTTTTCAGAAATAAGTCTGGTCGTTTTATGACAATAGCAATGATATGGATCACCCTTATCAAAATATTTTTTAGGTATACCGTGATAAGATGCAATTATTAAATCTGGCTTCCAGCTTATTTCACTAAGTTTTTTATTAATAGATTTAACTAACGCATCAATGTAAAGTGGGTCAGACTCGTAATGGGGGATAATTTTTAAAGATGGTTGCCACCTCATTTTCATAAGGGTCCTATAAACTTCATCACACACGGTTGCGGTTGTTGCGGCCGCATATTGTGGATAAAGCGGAAGTATTACTAAATTTTCACAGCCTTGCTCTTGAAGTTTATAAATTTTGCTTTTGATGCTAGGATTTCCATATCTCATAGCAAAGTCTATAATTAAATTATCAAGTGGCAAAGATTTAGAGATTTTATCGCTTTGTTTTTGTGTGTAATACATTAGGGGAGACATGTTCTCATTTTTCATCCAAATCTCCTTATATGCCTTTGCTGTTTTGGATGGCCTGAAGGTTAATATAAATAAGTTTAAAATTAATTGCCAAATTATAGGATTAACTTCTATAACTCTTTTATCAGATAGAAATTCTTTTAAATATTTTCTGATGTCTAACCAGCTTGTAGAGTCTGGAGTGCCTAAATTAACTATGAGAACACCAGTTTTCCCAAATTTAATGGGTGGATGATTGTCATCATTTGTCATTTAATAATCTCGTATGGTTTTTATTAAAAATTCAACCATTTCTGGTTTGGTTTCGGGCAGGATACCATGACCAAGATTAAAAATATATGGATGATCTTTAAATATGTCTAAATACTTTAGGGCTTCCTTTTTTATATTTTCTTGATCAGTCAACAAAATTTTTGGGTCTAAACCTCCTTGAACTGGAATCTTTATGTCTTTCTGTATCGACAAAGGATCAACATTATAATCAATGTTCACCGCATCTGGTTTAACAATTTCGCAAAATTCTTTATAATTTTTAATTTCTCTTGGAAAACAAATTACAGGAATGTTTAATGATTTTACATAATTTACTAAATTTAATGTGGGTGTATAAATAAAGTTTGGATAATCTCTTTCTTCTAATAATCCTGCCCAACTATCAAATATTTGTATCACATTTGCACCATTTTCAATTTGATTTTTTATATGAATCTTTAAAAACTTTTCGATAATTAATAAAGTTCTATTTATTAGGTAATCATCTGTAAAAAAGCTTTTTTTAACCTCTTTTTTTGGGGACTGTTGATTTATCATATAAACAAGTAGTGTCCATGGAGCACCAACAAAACCGATTGTGTTTTTATTTTTTAAATTCATTTCAGAACTTACAGATTTTATGGCCTTGTAAACCGGGTAAACTTTTTCAGTAAAATCTATTTCATCTACTTTAGACATTAATTTAATATCTAAGTTACCAAGCAAAGGTCCAAAATTTTTTTTAAATTCAACTTTCTGTCTTAACCCATATGGTAACATCAGAATATCAGAGAAAATTATTGCAGCGTCCAAATTAAATCTTTTAATTGGTTGAAGAGTTATTTCTGATGATAATTTGTGATTCAAACAAAGTTCAATAAAATTGGGATTATCTTTTCTTATTTCTCTAAATTCTGGTAAATATCTTCCTGCTTGTCTCATTATCCATACAGGTTTAGTGGTTGTGTTTTTATTTATTATTACTTCATATAACGGTGTCATATTAAATATATATAGATAGATAGTATTAG
>ERZ802822.1034-NODE-1034-length-18331-cov-3.726854_pt1 | contig 18331 bp, 18 predicted proteins | sample MGYA00345649_ERZ802822 | MGnify/ENA primary metagenome ERZ802822 (study PRJEB30503, sample SAMEA104212359) | marine metagenome | biome: Westerlies Biome; feature: [SRF] surface water layer (ENVO:00010504) within the epipelagic zone...; material: water...
AAGATTCCTGTTTGTGACGATGAGGAGGTCATTGATGCAGCAATCTCCAGGCAAGGCATGGCAATGCACGGGGACGTTGCCGGCGAGGCTGGCGAGGCCCTCATGCGCAAACATTTTTTCATAGCCGCAAATTCGGCTGTTTTCGAGGGTTTCACGTTCTGTGATTTGAACAGGCTTGCCATTACAATGAGTACCCATGTCCAACATGGCAGCGTAAAATTCTTTATGAGCTGGATTATAGACAACCGCGCCGATGGGCCTGCGGTTTTCGACAAGAGCAACCGAAATCGTGAATTCTGGCTTGCCCTGAATAAATGCTTTCGTGCCGTCAATTGGATCAACAACCCAAACACGTGAGCATGTTAACCTGTGTTGCTCATCTGGGGTTTCTTCTGATAACCACCCATAATCTGGTCTGGGGGTTTGCAGCTGTTGATGCAACAGGTCATTGACGGCTATATCCGCTTCACTAACGGGTTGATTTTCCTCTTTTTCCCAATGCTGAGGCGATTGACCAAAATAGCGCATGCTTAAATCGCCGGCCTGCCGGACTGAAGAACATAACAGTTCAAAGTCTTCTTCAAGAGAAGACGTGACTGGACTAGAGACCTGCAAGTGTCATCTCTTCCACAAGTAAAGTGGGCGCATTAATGCTGTATCTGAAACTTAAATCATTGGCAGGTGTGATGTTCTTGAACATATCTTTAAGGTTGCCGGCAATTGTAATTTCACTGACGGGATAGGCCAGCTCGCCATTTTCAATCCAGTAACCAGCAGCGCCCCTGCTGTAATCGCCAGTGACGCCATTAACCCCCATACCAATCAGTTCGGTGACATAAAGTCCCTCGCCAATTTGCTGCATGAGTTCTTGAAGGGATGCGTTTCCGTCTTCTATATAGAGATTGGATGCAGAAGGTGAGGGTGGACTGCCAATACCCCGCGCCGCGCGCCCATTACTTGGCATATCAAGTTGTTTCCCCGTCGAGGTATCAAGAAGCCAGCAGGTGAGCTGCCCTTCCGATACGGGGGTAAGTTTCTCACAATCCAAGCCTTCAGCATCAAAGGCCATAGAGCGAAGTCCCCTTGTGCGTTTGGGGTCATCTGTGACGGTAATGCTTTCAGAAAACACATCTTCATTCATGCAATCTTTCAAAAAGCTGGTGCCGCGTGCGATAGCTGTTCCTGAAATAGCGGCAGCGAAATGACCGAGCAGACTGGCCGACACCCTTTTGTCATAAATGACGGGGGCTTTGCGGCTTTCAAGTTTGCGCGGATTGAGTCGCGCCAATGCGCGGCTGGCTGCTTCTCCCCCAATTTGTTCAGGCGTTTCCAAATCTTCTCTGTGCCGAACTGTATGTCCTGCGTAATCTCTTTCCATATTATCGCCATTACCGGCAAGAACGGCACAACTGAGCGACCATGAGGTTGCACTATAATTCTCAGCAAAACCGTCAGAAGTGACCAGACCGGTTGTGCTTCTCGCCCAGCCAGCCCCCGCACCCTCGGAATTGGTAATACCTTCCATGGCGCGTGCGGTTTCCTCTGTTTCAACCGCCATCTGGGTGAGTTTCGCCATTTCTGGTTCATTGGCGTCTTCCAGATCAAGTTGTGGAATTTCTTTAGCTAGTCGGCTCCCATCCGCCAATCCGCAAAATGGGTCGGCAGGTGCCATGCTAGCCATCGCAACAGCGCGCTCTGCGAGGCTGTCCAATTGGTCGGCATTCATGCCGGAGGAAGATACAAATGCTTGTTGGGTTCCGATGAGGGCGCGCAGACCAACATCTGCAGACTCCGCATGTTCAATATCTTCCATATTTCCAAGCCGGGAGGACGCCCCTATGGAGAGGCTTTCGCTAACCAGTGCATCTGCCTGGTCTGCGCCATAAGCCAGCATTTTCTCAACCGCCTGCTGGGCAAAATCCATTGGGTTTGAAACCGGGTCAGACATTATTATTCATCTCCATATTTGTCTTCAGGCAAAATCTCATTACTGGAAGATAAGCCTCATCTGTATTTAAATTATATAGACCCTTTATGGCATTCGTCAGCTTTTAAGGCGCTTCTATCTTTAAGCCAATTTCGACTATAGGGATAACGCAAATGCCATCATAATGATAAAGCCCAGAATTCTGTTGGATTTAAAAACAGCCAGACACTTATCGCTGTCATTAATGTCCGTGTTTAAAACCTGCCATGCCAGATGCAGAGCCACTGCACCCATAATAAGATAGAACCACAAACCCGCAAACGCCATTAACCCTGCCGCGAGAAAGCTTAATGCGCTTAAGCCATAAATTACCCAGAGTGCGATATAGGTTTTATCACCCAGTCGGATAGCAGAGGATTTAAGGCCAATCAGGTCGTCATCCTCACGATCTTGATGGGCATATATGGTGTCATACCCTATGGTCCAGAATATGGCTGCAACATAGACCAACCCTACCGTAACTGAAAGATTGCTTGCTAACGCCGCATAACCCATAAATACCCCCCAATTAAATGCAATACCCAGAAAAAGCTGTGGCCACCAAGTAAATCGTTTCATGAACGGGTAAATTGCAATGGGGGCGAGCGATAGAACGACAAGGATGATGGTTTGTATATTAAACTGCAATAAAACACACAGCCCGATGAGACATTGAACAATCAAAAATGCCCATGCTTGTTTCACTGTAATTTGACCGGCTGGGAGGGGTCGGTTGCGTGTTCGCTCAACCTTGCCATCATAGTCACGATCAACAATATCATTATAAGTGCATCCTGCGCCGCGCATCACGATGGCGCCGACAGCAAAAAGCGCGCTGATATAAAATGTTTGTGACAATGGGATGAGACCGGTTTCAAGTTGAGCCAACCAGACACCCCAAAGACAAGGCCAGAAAAGTAGCCAGCTTCCGATAGGGCGGTCCAGCCGTGCAAGTCGGGCATAGGGAATAAATGGAGTCGGGAGAAATTGGTTTACCCAGTTATTGTTAGAGGCATCTGCAGGCGATTGGTCACGCATATTTCTAGTCTTTGAATTTCATTAATTGGAAAAAAAAATAACTGGTGTTTTGTTGGTATGGACAGCACTATAAATAAGCCGACCAAACAAAGCTGAGCTCACTATACCTGCTCACAACATAAATGGGTAGAGAGACCAATGGCGTCAACAGATAACAAGATGACAGGTAAAATCAGGCTTTATATATCCGAAGACCTTAATGAAAATCGGAATTGTACATTAAACAAAAGCCAGCACCATTATTTGCGGAATGTTATGCGCTGTCAGCCCGGTGAACATATTTTGGTTTTTAACGGACGCGATGGGGAGTGGCTGGCTGAAATTTCTAAGCTTGATAAAAAATCAGCTTTGATTCAGGCCCAGACTCAAACCCGCTTACAAACCTTTGCTCCGGATATTCACATGCTGTTTGCTCCGGTCAAAAAAGCCCGCCTTGATTATATGGTTCAAAAGGCTACTGAAATGGGGGCGGCATCTTTGACGCCTGTCTTGACGCAATATACACAAAAGGCACGATTAAATTATGAGCGCCTCAAAGCAAATATGGTCGAAGCTGCTGAACAATGTAATTTGCTACAAGTACCTCAATTGAATGACCCCATTGATTTGGAATTAGCGCTTGAAAAACTGAGTGAAACTCTGCCCTCTCGTTCTCTTGTTTTTTGTGATGAGGGCGCGGGGCCGATATTGACCAAGGCCTCACGACAAGCGCTAGAGGCAATGAATAATAAGCCTGTTGCGATTCTTATCGGGCCTGAAGGCGGGTTTTCACCAGCAGAAAGACAAAAGCTTCATAACCGTCCTGATACGCTTGCAATTAGTCTCGGCCCACGGATTTTACGCGCCGATACCGCTTTGGTAGCTGCTCTTTCACTTTGTCAGATGACTCTAGGGGACTGGGTATAGAAGTGGCGTTTAGAAATATCGATCATTTCCCGTCTTGCGCGATTCAGAAAACAAGCTTACATCGGCTTAAGAGACGAGTTGAATGACAGAATATCTGGAAAATAAGGTATCCCTCATTGAATGGATTGCCGCCGGCGAAAAACCCAAAGATCAGTGGCGTATTGGAACTGAACACGAAAAGTTTGGTTATCGTTCCAGTGATTTCAGCCCCCTGCCATATGATGGGCCGGATGGCATTAAAGCAATGCTTGAAGGGCTTATAGGTAATAGTTGGCAAGGCAAATATGAGGGTGAAACGCTGGTTGCACTTACCCGTCCTCAAGAACAAGGTGGCGGCTCTGTAACGCTTGAACCGGGAGGGCAATTGGAGCTTTCCGGTGCACCCTTAGCAAACATACATCAAACTTGTGCCGAAGTTGGGACGCATCTTAAAGAGGTTTTGCAACTTGCCGAGAGTTTGGGGCAAGCCTATATGGGCATCGGCTATGCGCCTGATTGGTCGGTGGCGGATATGCCAAAAATGCCTAAGGGTCGTTATGACATTATGACGAACTACATGCCGACGCGGGGTACGAGGGGTCTGGAGATGATGTACCTCACAGCGACAGTGCAGGTGAATCTCGATTTTGCTTCCGAAGCCGATATGGTTGAGAAAATGCAGATTGCGATAGCTCTGCAACCCATTGCGACTGCATTATTTGCCAATTCACCCTTTATAAATGGTCAAAGCATGGGGCATGTGTCCGAGCGCTCTCTGGTCTGGCTGGATACTGACGCAGAGCGTACAGGCAATCTACCTTTTGTTTTTGATGATTTCGGTTATGAACGATATGTGGATTATGCGTTGGATGTACCAATGTATTTTGTTATTCGGGACGGGCGTTTTATTGATGCGACAGGTTTGAGTTTTAAGGACTTTCTGGATGGAAATTTGTCGGCTTTGCCGGGTGAAAAACCTACAGGTGAAGATTGGGAAAACCATCTGACCACGCTGTTTCCTGAAGCAAGATTGAAAAGATTTATTGAAATGCGCGGCGCTGATAGCGGTCCGCGTGATACTTTTTGTGCATTGCCCGCTTTTTGGGTCGGGTTACTCTATGATGAAGCTACTCAGAAGAAAGCGCTTGAGATGATATCTGATTGGTCACAGGAAGAGCGCGATGCATTGCGTATCAATGCTGCGCGGCAAGGTTTGAAAGCAGAATTTAGAGATGGCCATGTGTTGGATATTGCACGTCAAGCGCTCGACGTGTCGCGTGAGGGTCTGGTTGCCCGTGGGGCAATAGACTATGAGGGTGCAGATGAAACCCAATATTTAAGGCCGCTAGAAGCTGTTATCGAACAAGGGTGTAGTCCTGCGGAGGCATTGGCAACAAAACTTTCCACTGAGTGGGAAGGTGACATTACTTCTGTCTATAAAGCCTTAACTTATTAAATTTTAATCAGCTTGGTCTTTTTAGCCCGTGCCACCAACAGTAAGACCTTCAAGTCTTAATGTGGGTTGCCCGACTCCGACAGGAACACCTTGTCCGTCTTTGCCGCAGGTGCCGATCCCATCATCAAGCTTCATATCATTACCAATCATGGATATGCGTTGCATGCTTTCAGGGCCAGTGCCGATAAGTGTCGCGCCTTTGATGGGTGCGCCCAACTTCCCGTCTTCAATTTGATAGGCCTCCGTGCAAGAGAACACGAATTTACCTGATGTAATATCAACCTGCCCGCCACCAAAACTGACCGCGTAAACACCCTTTTTAACATCTGCCAGAATTTCATCCGGATCTTTATCGCCACCTAACATATAAGTGTTGGTCATGCGCGGCATGGGTTGACAGGCAAAACTCTCGCGGCGGCCATTTCCCGTCGGTTGCATGCCCATAAGGCGCGCATTCATGCGATCTTGCATATAACCGGTCAGAATCCCGTCTTCAATGAGAACAGTTTTTTCGGTCGGTGTGCCTTCATCATCAATAGATAACGAGCCTCTTCGGTCAGGTAAGGTGCCATCATCAATCACGGTGACACCCGGAGAAGCAACACGTTGCCCAATACGATCGGAGAATGCTGACGTTTTTTTCCGGTTAAAGTCACCTTCCAGGCCATGACCGACTGCTTCATGCAATAAAATGCCTGGCCACCCCGGGCCCAGAACGACATCCATTTCGCCTGCCGGCGCAGGAACCGAGTCAAGATTGACTAGGGCTGAACGCAAAGCTTCATCTACCTGACCTTGCCAGTTTTCAGGGGTAAGCCATTTAGCGTATCCGGCACGACCACCGCGTCCGCAATGCCCGCTTTCTTGGCGGTCACCCTCGCCGGCAACGACTGAGACATCAAGGCGAACAAGGGGCCGCACATCAAAAACAGGCTGCCCGTCAGGTCGGATAATCGCAACAGCCTGCCATTCGCCTGAAAGACCAATAGAGACCTGCCTGACGCGGTTATCTTTGGCGCGTGCATAGGCATTAATATCTTCCAAGATTTTGACTTTATCCGAGAAGCCTTCTCCTTCAAGCGGGTTGGAATCCGTGTAGAGGCTAGTCTCGGTCTTGGTAGGAGCGTCGGATATGGTGCCGCTATGACCGGAAATAACCGGTGAAAGAGCAGAAGTCGCCCGTTTTATGGCGGTTTCACTCAAATCTGTGCTGTGAGCATATCCTGCAGTTTCGTCTTTAACTGCACGTAGGCCAAATCCTCGGGATGTATCAAAATTGGCGGCACGCAACCTGTTATTATCAAAAGAAAAACTCTCTGAGAGCGTATGCTCCATAAAAAGTTCCCCGTCATCGGCGCCTTTAAGAGCTTCCTCGGTTAGACGTTGTGCGTGGTCTTGGTCAAGGCCGGAAGTTTCAAAAAAAAGGTTTTCGGGTTTCATATCTCACCGTTTCTGATTAAGGGGATTTCCATGATTAGGCGTATCGTTTATATAATAATATGTTGCGTATGATATTGATGTCAAAAATTAGTCTGACATGCTCAATTTTAAATGCCACTTTTTTGTTCCTTACAGCTTGAGATTGATTTTTAGATTATAGTTTCTGTTTTGGGCATTTGGTCGCATGGTCACTTAATTCAGTGATTTTGTGCAGTGGGCTATTATACTATATGTGTAATCAACCAACTGAATTTAAGGGTAATTCCATGCGCCTGAATAACATAACTAATCCTTCCGCAAAGCTGCTTGCCTTCTGTGTGATGAGCTTGATGGGAATAACGTCTGCTAGTGCTGCACAGCCTGAGCCTTGGCAGCTTGGTTTTCAACCTGCCGCGACAGATATGATGGCGCGGATTACCAGTTTTAATGATTTCCTGCTTATTCTCATGACAGCCATTACAGTTTTTGTACTGGGTTTAATGGTGTATGTCATGGTGCGCTTTAACGCCAAAGCCAACCCTGTGCCATCCAAAACGAGCCACAACACGATGATTGAGGTTGTTTGGACAGTTATCCCGATTTTGATTCTGTTGGTCATTGCTGTGCCGTCATTCCGCCTTCTATATGATCAGGCGACACCTGAAGCTGATATGACCATTAAAGCTACAGGCTATCAGTGGTATTGGGGATATGAATATCCCGACCATGGAGATATTGCTTTTGATGCGCTGATGCTTGAAGAGGATGAATTGCAACCAGGTCAGCCACGCTTGTTGTCAACAGATAACGCAGTGGTTGTGCCTGTTGATACAACGGTACGTGTTCTTGTGACTGCTGCAGATGTCATTCACAATTGGGCTATGCCCTCTTTCGGTGTCAAAATGGACGCCTATCCCGGACGCCTCAACGAAACATGGTTCAGAGCCAACAAAACAGGCACCTATTATGGTCAGTGTTCCGAGCTTTGTGGCATTCGCCATTCTTTTATGCCGATAATGGTTAAAGTTGTCGAAAAAGAAGAATTTGCGGCTTGGGTTGAACAAGCCAAAGTTGAATTTGCTTCCTATGATGGAGCCAACACCAATCTGGCAGAAGTTTCAGCCACACAATTATCAAAATAACCGAGTAAGAGGACAGAAATCATGGCAACAGATCAAGCCACGGCTCATCACGAAGATCATCCGGTAGGGTGGAAGCGTTACGTCTATTCGACGAACCATAAAGATATTGGCACGATGTATTTGATTTTTGCAATTATCGCAGGAATTATTGGCGGTGCTATGTCTGTGGTAATGCGGATGGAACTGCAAGCCCCCGGTGACGGTATTCTGGGCGGTGATTACCACCTATATAATGTTCTGGTAACCGGACACGGTCTGATTATGGTGTTTTTCATGGTCATGCCTGCCATGATTGGTGGTTTTGGGAACTGGTTTGTGCCGCTGATGATTGGCGCACCGGATATGGCCTTTCCAAGAATGAATAATATTTCATTCTGGCTTTTGCCTTTCGCTTTTGCGTTGCTCGGTATTTCGATTTTCGTCGAAGGCCCACCCGGTAATGACGGAGTCGGTGGTGGTTGGACAATTTATCCGCCGCTTTCAACTTCCGGACAACCTGGTCCGGCTATGGATTTTGCTATTCTCTCACTTCACGTGGCAGGTGCTTCATCCATTTTGGGTGCCATTAACTTTATTACGACTATCTTCAATATGCGTGCCCCCGGCATGACATTGCACAAGATGCCACTTTTCGTCTGGTCCGTTCTTGTCACAGCCTTTCTGTTGTTGCTGTCTCTGCCTGTACTTGCCGGTGCGATTACCATGTTGTTGACGGATAGAAATTTTGGCACGACATTCTTTGACCCTGCCGGTGGTGGTGATCCGATTTTGTATCAGCACTTGTTCTGGTTTTTTGGTCACCCTGAAGTTTATATTCTTATTCTTCCAGGCTTTGGTATTATCAGTCATGTCGTTTCGACATTTTCCAAAAAACCTATTTTTGGTTATCTCGGTATGGCCTATGCCATGGTCGCCATTGGCGGCGTCGGCTTCGTCGTGTGGGCACACCACATGTACACAGTTGGTCTGAGCCTTGATACACAAGCCTATTTTGTTGCTGCAACAATGATTATTGCCGTGCCGACGGGGATTAAAATTTTCTCCTGGATTGCCACAATGTGGGGTGGGTCAATTGAATTTAAAACGCCGATGCTTTGGGCGCTTGGCTTTATTTTCTTATTTACGGTTGGTGGTGTAACAGGAGTTATGCTGGCGAATGCCGGTGTTGACCGCTCATATCACGACACTTATTTCGTCGTCGCGCATTTCCATTATGTGCTGTCTCTGGGCGCCGTGTTTGCGATTTTCTCAGCTTGGTATTACTGGTTTGGTAAAATGTTCGGTTACAACTATTCCGAATTTATCGGTAAGTTGCATTTCTGGGTGACATTTATAGGTGTGAATCTCATCTTCTTCCCGCAACACTTCCTAGGTCTTGCGGGCATGCCTCGCCGTTATGCGGATTATCCGGATGCTTATGCTGACTGGAATTTCATTTCCTCACTCGGTAGTTACATCTCCGCATTTGGTGTTCTGATTTTCATCGTCGGTGTTATCCATGCCTTCGCAAGAGGTCAAAAAGCTGCCAATAATCCTTGGGGTGAAGGCGCAACGACTCTCGAATGGACGCTGACATCTCCGCCACCTTTCCACCAGTTTAACGAACTGCCGAAAATCAAATAGGCTCGGAGATACTACCTATGGCGAATAACAGCACCGACTTGCCAGTCTTTGACACATCCGTCCCCAGGGCGGATGATGTCTCAGATGCGACCAAAGAGATGGTTTCTGAGATGGCAAGCGCTGCTGATTATTTTGAATTGCTCAAGCCCCGCGTCATGTCTCTGGTTGTGTTCACCACACTTATTGGCATGATTATGGCACCGACTGGTGCAGATGGAGGGGTACACCCGGTTGTAGCCTTTACAGCTCTGTTGCTGATAGCACTTGGTGCCGGGGCTTCAGGCGCACTGAACATGTGGTATGACGCAGATATTGATGCCAATATGGAGCGCACACGAACACGGCCCATCCCATCGGGTAGGGTTTCTAAAGACTCGGCTTTGGGTTTCGGGCTGACACTGTCTGCAGGTTCAGTTATGTGTCTCGGCGTTTTTGTCAATTGGTTGTCAGCAGGACTTCTAGCCTTCACGATTTTCTTTTATGCCGTGGTTTATACTGTATGGCTAAAGCGCCATACGGCTCAGAACATCGTGATTGGTGGTGCCGCCGGGGCTTTTCCGCCTGTGGTTGGCTGGGCAGCTGCAACAGGGTCAGTTGATGTGCTTCCTGTTTTAATGTTTGCAATCATCTTTTTCTGGACGCCCCCGCATTTCTGGGCGTTGGCTCTTTTGAAAAACAAGGACTACACAGAGAATAATATCCCTATGATGCCTGTGGTTGCCGGATCAAAAAATACGCGTTTTCAGATCCTTGCATATTCGCTTGTCATGGCTGGATTTGCTGCTTTACCGGCTCTGTTGGGTCATGCAGGTCTTTTTTACGCTCTGTTTTCAACGGCTTTAAGCGCCGTGTTTGTTGCGATGAGCTTCTGGCTTTTTATCGCACCCGACTCGCGGCAAGCGGCTGCATCTAAGGCACTGTTTGCTTATTCCATTTTGTATTTATTCCTGCTTTTTGCTGGATTTCCTGCCGACAAGCTCATTGGTATTTAGATAGGTGTTTAAAATGAAAGAAGAATTCGAAGGAACACCTGAATGGAGTGATGAATTGCTCGCGCGCCGACGTAAAAGAGCCGCCGTTATGGGCTGGGTGCTTGCAGGTCGTGTCGTGCTTTTTTTCCTTGTCACTGTAGTCAAGCTTGGCTCGAATATCGTGCAAAGAGCATTATAAGGACATTATTAAAGGTTACTCATGTCAACACAGTCTCCCCGAAAAAAATCGCCTGCTTTAAACAGAACCGTTGGGTTCTGTCTAGCCGGTGTTCTTTTTATGGGGGGTATGGCTTATGCCGCCGTTCCGCTTTACGACCTATTTTGCCGTGTTACGGGGTATGCGGGTACCACCAATCGTGCTGAGACAGCATCGGACACAATTATCGAAAGACAGGTGACAGTTCGTTTTGATGCGTCACGTAACCGCCAAATGCCTTGGGAGTTTACGGCGCCTGATGATGCCGTGAGTTTGAAAATCGGTGAGACTGGTCTGGCTTTTTATAAGGCTCATAATCCAACTAATGAAGAGATAACAGGCACGGCGACATTTAATGTAACACCGCAAAAAGCCGGATATTATTTTTCAAAAATTGATTGTTTCTGTTTCGTTGAGCAAACTTTGGCGCCTGGCGAGACAGTAGATATGCCGGTGACATTTTTTATTGATCCGGAAATTGTAGATGATGAAGAGATGATGGATGTCAAAACCATCACCTTGTCTTATACTTTCTTTTTAAAATCCAAAACGACGTCTGAAAAGGTATCTAATCAGGCGACGTTAAACACAAAACAGATACCGCAGGGTTAGTAAGCATTCACAGAAATGCCTACGCTATGAATACAGGGGAAAAAAATGGCAGATGCACACGCTAAAAAACACGACTATCATCTTGTCAATCCGAGTCCTTGGCCGTTTGTTGGCTCGCTAAGTGCTTTTATAATGGCTGTTGGGGCAGTTTTATTCTTTCACGATAATGGTCCATGGGTGATGCTCATTGGCCTGATGGGTGTGCTTTACACCATGGTGTCATGGTGGCGGGATGTTATTATTGAAGCTAATAGTGGCGACCATACACCTGTCGTTCAGCTTCATCATCGCTATGGCATGATCCTGTTTATTGCCTCTGAGGTTATGTTTTTTGTCGCGTGGTTCTGGGCTTATTTTGATGCAAGCCTTTATCCGGGGGAAGCTATTCAGTATTCCAGAACAGAGCTGACGGGTGGGCATTGGCCACCTCAAGGTATTGAAACTTTTGACCCATGGCATTTGCCACTGATTAATACACTGATATTGCTGACTTCCGGCACGACTGTGACATGGGCGCACCATGCATTGCTTGAAGATAATCGTGAAGAGCTTAAATGGGGGCTCGTACTTACTGTTGCGCTTGGCGCATTATTCACAGTATTCCAAGTATATGAATATCAACACGCCGCCTTCGGTTTTTCAGGTCATATTTACGGCGCGACTTTCTATATGGCAACCGGGTTTCATGGTTTCCACGTACTTGTTGGTACCATCTTCTTGCTGGTTTGTTTGTTACGCGCACTGAATGGTGGCTTTACGGCTAAACAGCATTTTGGCTTTGAAGCCGCTGCTTGGTATTGGCACTTTGTTGATGTTGTCTGGCTATTCCTGTTTGTGGTGATTTACATCATTGGCGCGGGAACTCCGGCAGCCCATTAAGGACAAATATGGGCATTTTTTCATCAAGATGCCCTGCATGCGGGCAGACCCCATTGTTTGAGGGTTTCTTGTCACTGCCCAAAAGCTGTTCGGGGTGTAACTTTAATTATAGTCAGATAGATACAGGTGATGGTCCTGCTGTATTTGTGATTATGCTGGCTGGGTTGCTCGTAACCGGGGCAGCACTTTATGTCGAATTACGCTGGCAACCCGCTTACATCATACATTTCGCCATCTGGCTTCCGATTGGCTTTGCTGTACCGATGATGATGTTGCGTCCTGCTAAAGCTTGGCTAATTCATTCCCAATATCGGCACAATGCGCATGATGGCAGACTTCACAAGGGTAATGATGACAAGCACAATGAGGGTAAGTGATGCCCGCTTATTTGCGGATTGAGTTATGACGCAGCTAAAGGTTTATTTGATACCGACACTGATTTGCCTTCCGGTCTTGGCCTTTCTTGTAAGTCTCGGCAATTGGCAGATGGAGCGTCTGACATGGAAAAAAAACCTTATTGAAGTGATTGAGGCGCGTCTTGCTGCCCCCGCTCAAATTGTTCCACCGCCAGTCGAATGGGATAAACTTTCCTCTGATGACTATATGTACCAACCGGTCTTTATAGAGGGCGTGTTTGATCATCGAGTAGAGCAGTTCTGGTTTGTGCATCATGAAAAATTTGGTCCAGGCTATCAGGTCATTACACCTTTTGTGATAGGTGAGGAACGAATTGTTATGGTGAATCGTGGCTATATCCCAGCATCTCAGCAAGCCTCCGCTACCCGACAAGACGGTCAGATTTCAGGTAAAGTCCGTTTAGAAGGGTTGATGGTCTGGCCCAGTGAACGGAATGTATTTGAGCCGCCCGATGAGCCAGATAATAATCTCTGGTTTGTAAAAGATGTTAATGCCATGGCAGAGAATGCCGGTTATGAAAAGAATAGCTGGCCAATTACACCTTTTTTTATTGATAGTCTAGAAAAACCGGAAAACGTCTTCCCAGTTCAAGCTCCAATTGGTGGACAAACACGGGTCAATTTACCGAATCGGCATTTAGAATATGTTGTGACATGGTACGGTCTTGCCTTGGCTCTTGTAATTGTTTATGTGCAGTGGCTCATAAAGCAGACTAATCGTGCGAAACCTGAAAACGAGACAGAGTAGTGAAATATATCAGCACACGCGGCACCGCCCCGGTTCTTGATTTTGAAGATACGCTTCTGGCGGGTCTGGCGACTGATGGTGGACTCTACGTGCCTGAAAGTTGGCCGCGCCTGTCGCGCGAAACGCTGGCGAGTTTCAAGGATAAATCCTATGCCGAGGTAGCCTATGAGGTCTTGCAGCCCTTTATTGGCGGCACGCCTGATAATGACCGCTTCAGGGAAATTCTGGAGTCCGCATATCAGGCCTTTGAAGTTCCTGATGTTGCACCTGTTGTGCCGTTGGGCGGGCAGCATTATTTGCTGGAACTTTTTCATGGCCCGACCCTTGCCTTTAAAGATGTTGCTATGCAACTTCTCGCGCGTTTAATGGATGAAGCCTTGTTACGTCGTGGTCGACGCGCAACAATTATCGGAGCGACCTCAGGGGATACGGGCGGCGCAGCAATTGAGGCGTTTCGCGGACGCGAAAATATAGATATTTTCATATTCTTTCCCGAGGGGCGTGTATCCGACGTTCAAAGAAAACAAATGACAACTCCGACGGACTCAAATGTTCATGCGCTTGCTATTGACGGTACATTTGACGATTGTCAGGCGCTCGTCAAAGATATGTTTAACGATGCGGATTTCCGTCACGAAACCGGTCTAGCGGGTGTGAATTCAATTAACTGGGCGCGTGTCATGGCGCAAACAGTTTATTATTTCACGGCATCAGCGCAGTTGGGTGGTCCTGATAAAGAGGTTGCTTTTTCTGTTCCGACTGGAAATTTTGGCGATATTTTTGCCGGATATGTTGCCAAGCAGATGGGATTACCAATCGCGCAACTTATGATTGCGACAAACATAAATGACATTCTCGCGCGGGTGCTCAAGACAGGTACTTATGAAATTGGGGATGTCGTAGCCTCAACCAGTCCGAGTATGGATATTCAGGTGTCGAGTAATTTTGAACGTCTATTGTTTGAGGCCACTGGCCGCAATGCTGCTGAAGTTTGTCGCTTAATGAGAGAATTGACTGAAAAAAGAAAATTCTCACTTTCTTCAAATGTGCTTGATGTTATTCGCGGAAGCTTTGCCGCTGAGCGTGTTGATGAAGTTGAGACTGCAAAAATCATTAAGGATATGTTTGAGAAGGATGGGATGTTGCTCGATCCGCATACCGCTGTTGGATATGGTGCGGCACTGCGGAGTGACTTACCGGTTTCAACGCCCATAGTGACGCTTGCCACCGCGCATCCTGCAAAATTTCCTGCCTCTGTCGAAAAGGCCTGCAATCGTCAGGCGGAAGAAATTATCGTTACCCCGGAAAGGGTTAAGGTGATGATGAAGCAAGACGAAACATACGAAACTTACCCTAATGATCTTGCTCAGGTTCAAGACTTTATTCGCCAGAAAAAAACTGACTGAAGAAATTTGGCACTGAACGGCTTTTAACTTTGCCGGTATTCCGTGATATACTGAAACAATGAAGAAAATCACGGATAGTACAGGGGTAAATGTTATCCGGCTGTTACGACACGCTGTTCTGGTATTTTTGTGTTTCCTTGCGTTGCTTCCGGCACAGGCTTTGTTGCCTTCAAAAGCCTTGGCTGTCGATGTTGTGCTTGTCTCCAGCAATATGCGTTATATAGATCTCACGCGGCATATTAAGCAGGTTAAGCCAGGTATATACGATTTTGCCATCCAGAATACGGGTGATGAGACCATGTATCTGACGCTTGAACTTTCCCGCCCGGATATTTTTCATATAGCAACAAATCCAAGGCTAAATGTGCCATTTAATTTGCGGCTCATCAGTTCTGACGACTCTGAGATTGCCCCACGCGATGCCATGGATAATGAAATTGATTGGGAAGTCCCGCCCGGAGCTGTTCGAAGATATATTTTAAATGGTGATATTCCCACCAAGACTAAGTTTTGGTTGTGGAATCCGGACTACAAATCTGAGACTCAACAGAAGCGTTTTTATTTCCACCAATTTGTTTTGGTCGCGCTGATTTTTGTCGCCACACTTGCTCTGGTCGTCGCTTATTTACGCAACAGAAGGCGGCTGATTATTCCATCTGTGTTTGCGCTCTCTTTTGTTGTTATCATGTTGGTGCGCTGGCAGATTTTTATGAATTATTTGGATTTGAACGATTTGCGTATTGCTATGGCTTTTATGTCATTGGCATTGATTATTGCGCATCTATCTATGATGCGCGTGTCGGTGATTTCTGAGAGATACTGGCGGCGTGTAATATTAAATGTGGATTTGATACTGCTGTTCGTTATTTTTGGTTGGGTGGCACATTATTTTTACCCCGGCTTTCTGGGCGCCATGACTGTTGACTGGCTGGAGATGTTCCTTGTTATTCCGTCCATATTGCTATGTCTGGCAGTTGTCATATCGATTAAATTACCCGAAAAATAGAAGGTATTAGAGATTTAAGCTTGGCCTTGGTCTGAACTGAGCTTGCCAAGGTCAATGCCCATCCGCGCCATAGCTGCCGGATATTTTTTTTCTGGATCAATTGAAAAAATCAAATCTAAATCTGCGTCGCAGGCCAACCAAGCGTTTTCATGAAGTTCTGCATCTAATTGTCCTGCATCCCAACCTGCATAGCCAAGAAATAAAAGTGACCTATCAGGTGCGCCATGCTTACCGAGGACTTCCATAATCTCCAATGTAGCTGTCAGGGCGATGCGGTGATTATTTCCGAGGCTGGTTGTGGATGCTGTATAATCGCTCGTATGTAAGACAAATCCGCGTCCGGTTTCAACCGGACCGCCTAGATAGGCTTTTACCCTGTCTCCATTATCACTGACTGGCAGGTCAAGACTTTCAAGTATATCGTTTAAGGATACATCTTCGGCAGGTTGATTAACGACAAACCCCATTGCCCCATCAGGGCCATGTTCAAAAATATAAACAACGCTGCGATCAAATCTTGGATCGCCGATGCCAGGCATAGCCAAAAGCAATTGCCCGCTTAAATTTTCATTCATTAAAGACATACCGGTTCATATAACCTAACATCATCCCTGCAGTGAAACATCTAAGCAGAACGGATGCAAACAAATCAATGTTCGATAGTAAATCCTTTCTGATTTTGGCGCTTGTTTTTATGCTTTCAGGCATAGGGCTAACCTCGCAATCATATGCGTCAGAACTGGAGAGACTCAGCATACCCGCGACATCTCCTTCTTTTTATGAAGATTGGCAGGAGCCAACTTCCCTTTATGGTAAGCCATTGGAGGTCGCCAAGGCCAAACTCGTGACAGGTATTTATGAGGGACAGCCGGTTGTTGCGTTACGTCTCATTATGTCTGCGGGCTGGCATAGTTATTGGTATTTCCCCGGGGCGGCAGGTATTGCGCCTAGATTTGAGTGGGGGGCATCGCCATATTTTTCTGTTGGGGAGCCACTTTTTTTGCCTCCAAAACGCTTCAAAGAACCTGGGGGTCCTACATATGGGTATGATGGTGAGACGGTTATTTTCATCCCCTTGACGTTCAAAGAGTCTTTTGAAAATAGAGATGAGACAGTGTTTGCTCTTAGCCTCACATTCAGCTTGGGTCTGTGCAAAGACATTTGTGTTCCTGCGAGCTTCACATTTTCTGAACGCATCACCCTGAAAGATATAAGGCATTCCCTTGACCAGAAATGGGTGAGCAAAGCCCTAACGGCTCTCCCAAAGCCGTCGAATGATGAATTATTTGTCAAAGAGGTCAGTTTTATTGAAAACAACCTTCAAGTGGCTATTGCCGGAGAAAATTTAACAAGACCTGACGTTTTTATTGCCGGACGAGATGGCGATTTTTTTGATGAACCTGAAATTGTTTCTCAATCGTCAAACCTCTGGGTTTTTAGTGTCCCTGTAGTGCCCGTTGACGATAGTTTTTTAGACAGAGCGCTGAAATTTGTCATAACGGACACTGCCGGCGCCGTTTTTCAATCTCGCTATGTTCAATCAAAAAAATCTGTAAATGAATAAACCCTGCCTCTTGGTAATCTATTGGCGATAAGATATGGTGAATTCTCATAATTAGAGGATAGTAATATGACCATTCAAGCCGGAGAAAAACTCCCTTCAGTAACCTTTATGCACATGTCTGATGCTGGCCCCGCGCCAATTTCTACAGAGGAACTTTTTGGTGGCAAAACCGTCGCTTTATTTGCCGTCCCCGGGGCGTTTACCCCGACATGTTCTAATCAGCATATGCCGGGTTATGTCCAGCATGCTGCAAGCATCCGTGAAAAAGGGGTTGATACGATTGTCTGTCTCTCAGTGAACGATGCTTTTGTCATGGACGCTTGGGGAAAAGATCAGGGTACAGGTGGTAACATTATGATGGTCGGTGACGGCAATGGTGAATTTACCAAAGCTATCGGCCTCGAAATGGATGGTTCAGGTTTCGGTCTTGGCACACGGTCCTCGCGCTACTCCATGATTGTACGCGACGGCGTTGTGGATACACTCAATATTGAGTCCAATCCCGGCGAAGCCGTGGACTCAGGTGCTGAAAACCTGATCAGCCAACTCTAATCTTTTTTAGAGCTTTATTGATAAGCGGCCATTCCACGCCGTGCCAATTCATCGGCGCGGTCATTTTCGGGGTGGCCGCTATGACCTTTTACCCAAGCCCATTCGACCTGATGCGCCGCGTTTTCAGTGTCTAATTCACGCCATAAATCTTCATTTTTGACAGGTTTCTTGGCAGCAGTCCTCCAGCCATTACGCTTCCAATTTGCCATCCATGATGTGATGCCGTCTTTTACATAAATAGAGTCTGTAACAATTTTCCCCGCGCCATTTTTTGGCAGAGCACGCAATGCTTCAATTGCTGCTTTAAGCTCCATGCGGTTATTTGTGGTCTCTGCTTCACCGCCACATAGCTCGGTTTCCTGCCCGTCTATAATCATCAACTCACCCCATCCACCCGGGCCGGGATTGCCGGAGCATGCGCCAGCTGTATA
>ERZ802822.1036-NODE-1036-length-18307-cov-10.521942_pt1 | contig 18307 bp, 22 predicted proteins | sample MGYA00345649_ERZ802822 | MGnify/ENA primary metagenome ERZ802822 (study PRJEB30503, sample SAMEA104212359) | marine metagenome | biome: Westerlies Biome; feature: [SRF] surface water layer (ENVO:00010504) within the epipelagic zone...; material: water...
AGCACTAAATATTGGAATAGAATTTTTTGGTTTCTGCTTACTACTGTTATCAGCAATTTTAATTGGAATTTGGGCCTTCAGGGGAGGTCATAAAGGAATACTTTTGTTGCAGTTCTTTTACGCAACAGCAGGTATTATTGGCATGATCCGTTGGTTTTAGTTAAAAGCCGAAATTATTTTTGGAATATAATTTTTGAAGTTAAAAAATCCTTTATTACAGTATTGCCAGGCTAATTGATCCAGATGTCTGTATAAAAAATTTATTTTTAAATTATTTGAATTTAGATAATCTAAATTTTCTCCAACATTAGGATACAGTGCATAACAGTTATCAATATTTTTAATTTCACTTATATCAATAACCTCACAATCTATAGATTTATCTTTTAACCTTTGACTTTGATCATCCATTAAAAGAGATTTAAATTTTACTAATTTTTCACTGAGTTTTATAGATCTATTTTCATTATTGTTTGAAACTATATAAATTTTTTTAAACTTATTTTCTTTAAAATCAGTGATTTCAAAAGATAGATTATTTTCAAAAATTAATAGATTTTCATTTTCAATATTTTGTGGGTTATTGAATTCTCGTTTTATTAAGGAGTAAGATTTTTCAGAGACTTTTGGGGGAGCATTTTCATTTAATTTAATATTTTGAAATCTATTATTCGTAAATTTTTTAATATTCCATTCACTCGCAAGGTAATGTTTTCCTTGTGTTTGAATACCTGCTACCCACCTCCATCCAAGTGTATTTGATGCAGGGTCTCCATCGTATAGATGTTGCATAAAAAACTCAGCACCTAATTGCCATGGTAATTCTAGAGTGAATATCCAGATACTTGCAAACCACATTCTTGTATGATTATGAAGATAATTATTTTCCTTCAGCTCATTTACCCACTGATTAAAACATTCTAAATGAGTTTTTCCTTCAATTGCATTTAGATAATTTTGATTATCTTTCAATTCATTTCTAAGATTATTTAATTCTAATAAATAATCTGACCAAACATTTGGTCTTAATTCTAGCCAACCTTTCCAATAAGTTCGCCACAAAACTTCTTGAATAAATTTTTCATTTTTTGCAAATGAAAATTTTTTAAGTGATTTATCGATAACTTCTAATTCACTTATAATCCCGTGAGTAATGTAGGGAGATAAACATGAAATATTTGATCTATTATCAGGACCAAAATCAAAATTTCTTAATTTAGAATATTGAGAAAGATTACTTTCAACAAAATGATTTAATTTATCAAGGGCCTTAGCCCTCGAAGCTTCAAATATCATACTATTTTATTTTGATTTTTTTTTCTTAAGACCTAATTTATCACTATGTCTTAGTCTTAATATGACGATTGCAGCTGCAATAAGAACTATAGCTACAGCCTCATACACTAGTGCAGTTGGATCCATCTCTTTGCCTTGAAGTATTATAAATCGAGCAAGAGCAGTGATCGCAATTAAAAGGGGTAGAGTAATACTAATTGATTGTTGATCCCAAAATACTCTGACCATTGCAAGAACCTCTAAATATAGAAACATTAAAAGCAAATCAGCTAGTGTTACCGATTGATTAAGAAACATATTTTTAATTTCGATACCAACTGCAATTACAGTGCTTATTAAAATAATACACATTAAAATTAGCTGTAAATTTTTTGCTATTTTTTCCATTACTTATCTTTACTAAATGGTAGCCACTTTTCAAATACTGATTTTGATGGTCCATCATAAGGTATTGAGTATGAGCTAGGATTAGGACTTGTTAAAACTTCAATTCCCTTAGAGAAAACAAAAATAAAAACTATTACGAAGACAATTACCATTATTTTAAATGGGTCAAAATTTTTTGTTTTAAAAACACTATTCGATTGTGCCTCAGCTTTGTGGAAATTTTTAAAAGTCATGTAAACTGCAAATATTAAACCAATATGTGCAATATAAAGACCTGCCCAGCCGAATGCAAAAGTTGTGTATGAAAAAACATATAAACTAAAAACTGTTGTCCAAATAAAACTTAAAACTAATAGAATTTGGAGTCTTACAGTTTTAGGAAGAGACCTAAGGTCATTCTTGCTGTCATCAAATAATATATTTGCAGCATCTATCATCCAGTTTTTTAATGATTTCATCATTTATAACTATAATATTTGATATTATGGACAAATGTCAAATTGTCCTAAGTTTAATAATTACAGTTTTTTCTTGTGAAAATTTATGAATCTTTCAACATTTGATTTGTTAAATGTTTTGTTTTCTTCAAAAGACACTTTTTTCATTGAGTAAGCCGAACTTTTAGTTTGTCTCGACTCAATGATAATATTTCCTTTATAAAGTTTCAGTTTAACTGACCCATTAACTTTATTTTTATTAAGATCTACAATTTTTTGAAGTTTAAATCTTTCTTTAGAGTACCAAAAACCATTATAGATAAGTTCTGCATATCTTGGCATTACTTGATCTTTTTTATGCATCGTATCTTTATCAAGAGTTACAGATTCAATTGCTCTATGTGCATGAATTAATAATGTTCCTCCAGGTGTTTCATATACGCCTCTAGACTTAATTCCAATAAATCTATTCTCAACTAAATCAACTCTTCCAATTCCATTTTTACCTGCAAGCTGATTAAGTTTTTCTAATAGTTTTGATGCAGATAATTTTTTCCCATTTATTCCGAGTGGGTCACCATTTTTAAAATTGATAGTTACATAGCTTGGTCTATTAGGTGCTTTTTCTGGTGAAGTAGTTCTTTGAAATATAAATTCAGGCGCAGAATTTTTTGGGTTTTCTAAAACTTTTCCCTCAGTCGATGTGTGAAACAGATTGTCATCAACTGAAAATGGAGGAGCTCCTTTTTTATCTTTAGGGATAGCTATCCCATGTTTTTTCGCATAATTAATTAGGTCTGTTCTTGATTTTAATTTCCAAATTCTCCAAGGCGCAATAATTTTTATTTTTGGTCCAAAATAATGATAACCTAACTCAAATCTAACTTGGTCATTACCTTTTCCAGTTGCTCCATGTGCAACAGCATAAGCTTTATATTTTTTTGCAACTCTTATTTGGTCTTTTGCGATTAGTGGTCTTGCAATTGATGTTCCAAGTAAATAAACACCTTCATAAATTGCGTGGCCTCTAATCATTGGATAAACATAATCTTTTACAAATATATCTTTTAAATCTTTAATAATAATATTTTTAACACCAAATTTTTTTGCATTTTTGATAATTTTTTTTCTGTTAATTTCTTGGCCAACATCTGCGGTATAACAAATAACTTCCGCATCATAATTTTCTTGAAGCCATTTTAAAATTATAGAGGTATCTAGCCCCCCAGAATAGGCTAACACTATTTTCTTTTTTGATTTCATTAATTAACTACAAGCTTTTTTTGTAGCGTTATAAGCTTTTGTAAAACCTAATAAAGAATAATGATCTATTGTTTGAGAACCTTTTTGATTGTAGCCGGTAATCATAATTCTAGATCCTTTTTTCATTCTTTTGATCATTCTATTTTCAATCTTGGTGTCAGCAATCCATGCGAAACCTTGCTCCTTAATATCAAACTTAAATTTATTTTTACCAGAAGCAGCAGTTATCGAGTTGTTTTTGTTAAATTCATAACCAGCGGTTACACTAACTTCATTAATTATTTTTTCTCCAGGTCTAAAAGCAATAAATAATTTAGCATCTCTTTTATTTGATTTCGGTGCTTGTAAGATGGGTGATGATTGTGCAAAACAAACTTTTCCAGTTGCCTCAGTAACAACCATTGCTTCCCAATCTTTAAATTTACCGATTTTCTTTATTTCATCTGCAGATGATTGTGCGAGTAAGCTAAGAAAAAATATTGGTAAAATAATAATAATTTTTTTAATTATGGACATGGGTTTGGATATATTGTTTGTACATTATTAATTTCTTTAATGATATCATCAGACAAATTAACATTTACACTTTCTATGTTAGTTTTCAACTGCTCCATTGTAGTTGCACCAATAATAACTGAAGTTACAAATGGTTGGATTTCTAAAAATTTGAGCGACATTTGTGCTAAATTAACATCGTACTTATTAGCTATTTCATAGTAAGCATCTACAGCTTTTTCAGTATTAGGCTTTGCATATCTTGTCCAAAAATTTGGATCTCGCTCTATTCTTGAATTCTTTGGTATTTGATTATTTCTGTATTTTCCTGATAAGTATCCACTTGCTAGAGGAGAGTAGGCCAACAGGCCAATTTCTTCTCTAATTGATATTTCAGCTAATCCAACTTCATAAGTTCTATTGAGTAAACTATAGGGATTTTGTACAGACATCATTCTTGGCAAATTTTTATCTTTTGAGAGCTCCAAATATTTTGAAACACCCCATGGAGTTTCATTTGATAATCCAACTTCTCTGATTTTGCCGTCATCTACAAACCTTTTTAGGTTTCCAAGAACATCCTCAAATTTATTCCAATTTCCATTTTCTTTATGTTCATAACCTAATCTTCCAAACATATTAGTATTTCTCTCCGGCCAGTGAAGTTGATAGAGATCAATATAATCTGTTTGTAGTCTTTTAAGGCTATCATTTACTGCTTCGGTCATTTTATCTAAACCGTAATTATTTCCGCCACCTCTCAAATAAGCTCTCATAGGTCCTGCAACTTTTGATGCTAAAATTACTTGATCTCTTTTTTTCGTTTTTTTAAACCAGTTACCAATTATAATTTCTGTGTGACCAAATGTTTCTGCTTTAGGTGGAACAGCATAAAGTTCTGCAGTATCCCAAAAATTTACTCCTTGATCTAAAGCATAATCCATTTGCTCAAAACCTTCTTCTTGAGTGTTCTGTTCTCCCCATGTCATTGTACCGAGACAAATTGTACTTACATCAAGATTAGTATTCCCTAGTTTTTTGTAATTCATAAAGCTTTTTGCATAATTCAGATATTTTTAATCTTCTAAGGCATCTTGAATAATTAGTAAAAGACTATTATATATTACTCATTATGAAATTTGATAAAAACGGAATATTAAACAGAGCAAAAGCAGCTCAACAAACAGCAGTTGTAATGGATGAAGGCTTAAGAGCCTACATGCTTAAAGTATATAATTACATGGCAACTGGGATCTTATTAACAGGAATAGTTGCGCTTCTTACATTTAAAATGTCAGTAGTAACAAATGATGCGGGATCTATTGTGGGCCTAACATCAGTTGGTAATGCAATTTATATGTCGGGATTAAAATGGTTAGTGATGTTAGCTCCTTTAGGAATTGTGTTTTATATGAGTTTTGGAATTAATAAAATGAGTGCATCAAAAGCTCAAACAACTTTTTGGGTTTTTGCAGCTTTAATGGGTTTATCTTTATCATCCATTTTATTAGTTTACACGGGAATGAGCGTTACAAGAGTTTTCTTTATCTGCTCAGCAACTTTCGGTGCAATGAGCATATATGGCTACACAACTAAAAGAGATCTTACGAAGCTAGGATCATTTTTAATGATGGGATTAATTGGAATTATAATTGCATCTATAGTTAATATTTTTATGAAATCTTCAATGATGTACTTTGTAATATCTATTTTAGGTGTTTTGATTTTTGTAGGCTTAACCGCTTATGACACTCAAAAGATAAAAAATATGTATGCAGTAAGTGATACGGGTGAGATTATGGGTAAAAAAGCCGTAATGGGAGCCTTAACTCTATACTTAGACTTTATTAATTTATTTATAATGTTATTGAGATTATTTGGTCAAAGAAGATAATTTTACTTTGGTAATTTTTTCCAGTTAGTATTTTTTAATAATATTTTAAGATCAAAAGAATTTTTTAAAATTTTACCACTTGTATCTGTAATTAAATATTTAAGATTTTTATTTTTTGGCCTAAAATTTTTACAAATTTTATATAAAGCATTCTCTGCTGCATTCCTAAACACACTAAAACTCACCTGTTTGCTTGAAATGCTTAAACCATAATCTTTCCATGATCCTTCAGATACCATTTTGGCGTATAAATCTAAAATAATTTTAAGCTCATTTTTTTCAAAAAATTGTTTTTCTTCAGTCTGATTGTGAGGGTTATTTACTACTAATTTTAAATTACTACGCATCGATTTTATATTTATTAATTAAAGGTATTTGAAAACCTGTAAAAATAATAGTTATTGGCAACATTCCCCACACTTTAAAGTTAACCCAAAATTCTTCAGTTTGAGTACGCCAAATGCACTCATTTAAAATTGCAAGACCAAAGAAAAAAAACATCCATCTTCTATTTAAAAGTTCCCATCCTAAATCTGATAGAGGAATTGATTTACCCATTATCTTTTTTAAGACTGGTTCTTTGGTAAAATATTTTCCAAAAAATAACGCTAAAGCAAATAAAATATTTATAATCGTAGGTTTTACATAAATAAAAACTGGATCATTAAAGTAAATAGTAAGCCCACCAAAAAAAGTTATTAATATTCCACTGACTAACGGCATAGTTGGAATTTTTTTTTCAAAAAACCAAACAACGGCTAGAGCGATTAAAGTTGCAACTATAAGTGGAGGAATTGCAACTGACAAATTTTTATCACTATTATAATAGTAGAAAAAAAATATAGCCAAAGGTCCAAAATCAGTAACAAATTTTAAAAAAGATTTATTCACTTTAAAAATACTAACATATTGCCACATCACAAAACATTAATATTTTTAGCATTGATTTTTATATTTAAATACCCATACTAATATCAATGCCAATTCAAAAAGCAAAATTCTCAATAGGAGATATCGTTAAGCACAAACACTTTGAGTTTAGAGGTGTCATATATGATGTAGATTTCGAATTTAATAATTCTGAGGAATGGTATCAGTCTATACCAAAAAATGTTAGGCCTAGAAAAGATCAACCTTTTTATCATTTGCTTGCTGAAAATGATGAAATTACTTATGAAGCGTATGTTTCAGAGCAAAATTTGTTAATGGATGACTCTGATGAACCAATAAAACACCCTTTAATTGAAGAGATTTTTTCTGGCAAAAAAGGCTCAACTTATTTCAAGCTTTCAAATTAAGCAAATCACTATTCAACCACATTTAGTTCAAATCTAGGCCACACAAATTAGTTAAATTTAATCCATATTCTGATCAAGAGTGTTAAAAGTTAATTTCAATTCATTATATCCCTCTGCATTCTTGATCGGAAATCCTTTTCATAATAGATATCTCTCAAATAATATTAAAAAAAAATATGTTTAAATTTTTTGAACCTAATAAGATTTTTAAGATAACATCTAAAGCACCAAAATATGTTTTACTTTTATTTATAATTGTTCTTTCTATTGGATTAACTGAGGCATTATTTTTATCTCCAGAAGATTATAAACAAAGTGATGCAGTTAGAATTATGTATGTGCATGTTCCCTCTGCATGGATTTCTCTTGGAATTTTTTCATCTATTACTTTGCTCTCAATTGGTGGTTTTATTTTTAAAAATAAAAATTTTTTTTTAATAGCAAAAAGTTTAGCCCCTTCTGGATTTGTTTTTAATATCATAGCACTGGTTACAGGAGCAATTTGGGGTAAACCAACATGGGGAACTTGGTGGGCTTGGGATGCCAGAATTACTTCTATGTTAATCTTGGCATTATTTTATGCAATGTATTTAATTTCATGGAGAATTTATGAAACTGAGGAAAAGGTTTTTAAGATTACAACTTTTATTACAATATTAGGCATAATTAATGTTCCAATTATAAAATATTCTGTAGATTGGTGGAACACACTTCATCAACCAGCATCAATCAATATTTTGTCAAAAAGTACAATTCATACATCAATGCTTTTTCCTCTATTGATAATGACTGCGGCATTTGCTCTTTTTTCATTGCTAATTTTCTTAATGAAATATAATACAGAACTGATAAAAATTAAAAATAAAGGCCTAGATAGACTATGATAAATGAATTACTTTTTATGAATGGATACGGAGTTTATGTGTTATCAGCATTCAGTTTTACTCTTTTAAGTTTTTCAGCTTTATATTTAATTACAAAAATTCAGTTTGTTAAGGAACAAAATAAATTTGTAGCTAAATTTGGATCTTTAAACTCTAAAAAAGCTAAATCTGCAAAAACTCAAAGAATAAACAAAGAAATTTTAGCTGGCGCAATTAAGAATTAACTTTTAAACCATGTATGGTCGAAAAGTTAAATTAAGGTTCTTGTTTATATTTCTTATTTTAATTACTTTAATATTAACGGTATTTCTTATTTTAAAATCTTTAGAAGAAAATGTAGTTTATTTTCAATCACCTTCGGAGATAAAAGTATTATCTGAATTGGAAAATAAAAAAATTAGAGTTGGAGGAATGGTAAAAAAAAGCTCTATTCTAATCAAAGCTGATGAGGTTAAATTTATTATTACAGACTTTAAAAATGAAATAAATGTATCTTATTCAGGTGCAATACCAAATCTATTTGAAGAGGGTAAAGGTGTTGTTGCTGAAGGGTTTTTAAAAGACAGAAATTTTTTTTCTGCTACTAAAATTTTAGCAAAACATGATGAAAATTATATGCCTCCAGAAGTAAAAGAGGCGCTAGGAAATTAATAAATGTTATTAAGTGTTATTGGTCATTATTCTTTAGTTGCAGGATTATGTGTTGGTTTAATTATAATTTTTTTTTCTATAAAAAATTTTCAAATTTCTGAACACTTAGATGCAAAAATTTTATCATTTACTTTCTTACAATTTATTTTAGTTTCTTTAAGCTTTTTATGTCTGGTTTTTTCATTTGTATTTTCTGATTTTAGTAACGAAACAGTATTTAATAATTCGCATACAACGAAACCACTTTTTTATAAAATATCAGGCACATGGGGAAATCATGAAGGTAGTCTATTACTCTGGTTACTTGTTTTAACTTTATTTATATTTTTATTTTTAGTTAAAACAAAAAAACAACCAGTAAAATATAAGATTTTAACTTTATTATTTCAGCAAATTATAATTATTGGTTTTTTTATTTTTTTAATACAAACATCAAATCCATTTAATTATATATACCCAACACCAGAAGAAGGCTTAGGGTTAAATCCTATTTTACAAGATCCAGCTTTAGCAATCCATCCACCAATTTTGTATTTAGGATATGTCGGTTCATCAATTATTTTTTCTTCAGCTTTAGCTGCTACCTGCCTAAATATTGTATCTAAGAAATGGGCATCACATATAAAAAAATGGGTTCTTATTTCTTGGATTTTTCTTACGTTAGGAATTTTGTTAGGATCAATTTGGGCTTATTATGAATTAGGTTGGGGAGGTTTCTGGTTCTGGGATCCAGTTGAAAACGTATCATTAATGCCTTGGTTAGCATTAACAACACTTTTACACTGTATCTTGGTATTAGAAAAAAAACAAATCTTAACATCATGGGTAATAATTTTATCTATCTCGACATTCACATTAAGTATGTGTGGTACGTTTTTAGTAAGATCCGGAATCTTGAACTCTGTTCATACATTTGCAAATGATCCAGGAAGAGGATTATTTATCTTAGTTTTTCTATTTTCTTTAATCTTGATTTCACTTTTTGTTTTTTTCTTTTTTCATAAATCTACACAAAATGAATTAAATAATTTTTCATGGCTTAGCAAGGAAACATCAATAATAATTAATAATTGGTTTATGATGTATTTTTTATCTGTAGTTTTAATTGGTACTGTTTATCCAATTTTTCTTGATGTTTTGTCATCTCAAAAGATATCTGTTGGACCGCCATTTTACCATAAGTTAATAATACCTTTTCTAATACCATTCTTATTGGCAATGGCCATTGGGCCTAAATTGAAATGGGTAAAGTCAAATTTAGAGGATAAATTTTCTTTGATATTGTTACTTATAATTTCAGTTTTAATATCTTTTTTTATCTTAAAAATTTTTGAGGCAAACTTTCTTATCAATACAATTTTAATTTCTAGTGCCGCCTATCTATTTTTCATTACTTTTAGAGATTTTTTTATAAAGAAATTTAATAATATTTCTCAAAATATTGCTCATTTTGGATTTAGTTTATTAATTTTAAGTATTTTATTTAACAGCTTATTTTCAAGTGAAATCATTACAAACTTAAAAGTTGGTGAAACTTTTGAAGATTTAAACACAAAAATAATTTTGAAAAGCATTGAGCAAAAAGAGGAAAAAAATTTTAAATCTATTATTGCAAATTTTAATATAGAAAATTCAAAGGGTATTATAGAAAATTTATCTCCTGAACTAAGAATTTATAATCAGCCCAATATTGTAACTAGTGAAGCAGATATTAAAACAACAATGATGTCAGATAAATTTATAGTGATTAATGTCGTTCAAAATCAAGATTATTTTAATGTTAGATATCAAGTTAAACCATTTATGCTATGGATATGGCTTTCAGTTTTGCTAATTAGTTTTGGTGGATTGTTAAGCTTATTTAAAAAAAATTATGAATAATAAAATATTAAAAATAACTACAACAGCAATATTTATAATTATTTTTGTAGTTTTTTATAAAGCTTTACAGGATACAAATATTTATACTCCAAAAAAAAAATCTAATAACGAAATTCCATTATTTTCTGCAAACTTATTTTATTCGAACAAACAAATTAATTCATCTGAACTTTTTAAATTAGATAAATTTTATTTATTGAATATTTGGTCATCATGGTGTGTTCCATGTAGAACTGAGCATCCTTTGTTAATGGATTTAACTAAAAATAAAAAGATAGAAATAATTGGATTAAATTATAAAGATAAAAAGAACAATGCTGAGAATTTTTTGAATGAACTTGGAAATCCATACCAAGAAATAATTTTTGATAAAGAGGGAATTAACGCAATAGAGTGGGGCGCTTTTGGAGTACCTGAATCATTCTTAATCAACAATGGAATAGTAATTAAAAAGTATATTGGACCTCTTAACAAAGAACTAGTTGAAGAAATTAGATTATTAATAAAATGAAAATATTAAAATTATTTTTTATCATTTTTTTTATTTTTTCTTTTAATCATCTTGGAGCAAATACAGATGATATGAAAATTAAAATTACAAAAAATTTACGTTGTTTAATTTGTCAGGGTCAGTCTGTTTATGACTCAGATTCTGAATTTGCGAATAGCATGAAAGTTTTAGTAGATAAAAAATTAAATGAAGGTTTCTCTGAAAAACAAATATATGACTTTTTTAAAGAAAAATATGGAGAATGGATTTTGTATGATCCTGAACTTAATAAAAATACTTATATTTTGTGGTTATTACCAATATTGATATTTTTAATTGGGGGTGCAATAGTTGTTAAAAATTTTAAAATTAGAAAATAATTTAAATGTTATGATGTTTAAAAGAATTTGTTTAAGTGTTTGTTTTTTATTTTTTGTGTCTTCGATAAGTGCTGAAGAAATGAAAAATAATATTCAAAATAATCAGTATAATGTTTATACAGGCATGTTTGATTTTAGTGACGATGGTAAGAAATCAACATTAGTTGGTTTCCAGCATCAAAACGAAAATCTAAATAGAGATACATTTTTAGGAAATCTTTCGCCTATCACGGGTATATTAATTACAGAAGATAGTGCAGGTTACGTTTATACCGGTGTACAAGCTCAATATAAAATTGGGGCATTAAATATCACACCAAGTTTTACGCCAGGTTTATACCATGAAGGAGATGGGAAAGATCTTGGACATATGCTTGAATTTAAAAGTGAAGTCCAACTATCTCTTAATTTATCAGATAGCTCTAAATTTGGTTTTTCTTATAATCATTTGTCTAATGCAAGTTTGGGAGATAAAAACCCTGGGGCAAATAGTTATATGTTTAATTTTTTGAAAAACTTCTAATAGAAATTTATGAATCTTAATGACTGCCATAATTTTAGTGATTTTCGAAAATTAGCTAAAAAAAAATTACCATCACCCATATTTCATTATATTGATGGTGCTGCAGATGATGAGATAACTTATGCACGAAATACGAGTGCATTTGATGATGTTGACTTAGTTCCAAATGTTTTAAGAGGTGTGGAAAACGTTGATTTATCAACAACAATATTTGGAAAAAAATTAGATTTGCCATTTTATTTAGCACCTACTGCTTTGCAAAGATTATTTCACTATGATGGTGAGAGAGCAGTTGGTAAAGCTGCAAAAAAATTTAATACTATGTTTGGAGTATCAGCTTTAGCCACAGTTAGTGTTGAAGAAATATCTTCCATGATTGATACACCAAAGATGTTTCAGTTTTATTTTCATAAAGATAGAGGTTTAAACGACTCTTGTTTAGAAAGAGCTAAAGCAGCTAAATTTGATGTTATGGCATTAACGGTGGATACTATAACAGGAGGAAATCGAGAAAGAGATTTAAGAACTGGATTTACATCACCACCTAAGCTTACATTATCTAGCTTATTTAGTTTTGCCACAAAGCCAATGTGGGGGATAAATTATTTAACAAAAGGAAAATTTGAATTACCTCATCTTCAAGATTATGTAAAAGAAGGTACCGACACTAACACTTCTATTGGAAATTATTTTTCTACAATGTTGGACCAATCTATGAACTGGAAAGATGCAGAAAAACTCTGCTCTCAGTGGGGAGGTCATTTTGCTTTAAAAGGTGTTATGAGTGTTGAAGATGCAAAAAGAGCAGTTGATATAGGTTGCACAGGTATAATGGTCTCAAATCATGGTGGAAGACAACTTGATGGATCAAGGTCACCGTTTGACCAACTTGCTGAAATTGTTGATGCTGTAGGTGATAAACTCGATGTAATTTGCGAAGGTGGAATACATAGAGGAACACACATGCTTAAAGCCTTATCATTAGGGGCCAAGGCTTGTTCTGGTGGTAGATTATATCTTTATGCATTAGCTGCTGGAGGACAAGCAGGTGTTGAAAGAGCTATTGAAAAGTACAAAACTGAATTAGTAAGAGACATGAAATTAATGGGTTGTACAAAGATTAGTGATCTAAACAGAAACAATCTAAGATTTAGAAGATAGTAGTGAATTTAAAAGATTGTCACAATTTTAGCGATTTTAGAAAATTAGCTAAAAAAAAATTACCTTCTCCAATTTTTCATTATATTGATGGTGGTGCAGATGACGAGTCGACATTAAGAAGAAATACAGACTCATTTAATGACTGTGATTTAGTTCCAAATATTTTGGCTAGTGTTGGAAAACCTGATCTATCTACAACTTTATTTGGAAGAAAAATAGATATGCCAATTTTTCTTTCGCCTGCAGCCATGCAAAGACTTTATCATCCAGATGGAGACCAAGCATCAGCAAGAGCTGCAGAAAAGTTTAATACATTTTATAGTATGTCATCTATGGGAAATAATACTATTGAGGAGGTTTCAAATATTTCTAGTGGTCCAAAATTATTTCAACTTTATGTTCATAAAGATAGATCAATTTCTGACGATTTAATTGATAGATCTAGAAGATCTGGTTTTGATGCTATGTGTTTAACAGTAGATACTTTAGTTGCAGGTAATAGAGAAAAAGATCATAGAACAGGATTTACTACTCCACCAAAACTTACACTTCAGAGCTTAATGAGCTTTGCTATGCGACCAAAATGGGTTTTTAATTATTTAACCGGAAAAAAATTTGAATTATCTAATGTTAAAAAAAAGACAGATAAAGGAACTAATATTGCAAAGTCCGTAATTGAATACATAAATGAGCAATATGATCCTGCAATGGGCTGGAAAGATGCAGAGTATTGTGCAAAAAAATGGAATGGACCTTTTGCTTTAAAAGGTGTGATGTCAGTTGAGGATGCAAAAAAAGCAATAGATATTGGGTGTACAGCAATAATGATATCAAATCATGGTGGAAGACAACTTGATGGATCTAGATCACCTTTTGATCAAGTAAAAGCTATTTCTGATGCTGTGGGAGATAAATTGGAAATAATATTAGATGGAGGGGTTAGGAGAGGAACCCATGTTTTAAAGGCCTTAGCTGCTGGTGCTAAAGCATGTAGTTTTGGTAAAATGTTTCTGTTCTCTTTGGCCGCAGGAGGGCAGCAAGGAGTTGAACATTTATTGCAAAATATGCATGATGAAATTAATAGAAATATGGTATTGATGGGCTGTAAAAATTTAAAAGAATTAAACAGTTCAAAATTAATTTATAGAAAGTAAAGGAGGTACACTAAAATGAAATTAGCTAAAAATTTAGAAAACTTAGGAACAGAGACTGCGTTTAGTGTATTAGCTGAAGCAAAAGCATTAGAGGCCAAAGGTAATCCAATGATACATTTGGGTCTTGGTCAACCAGATTTTAAAACACCCAAACATGTTGTTGAAGCAGCAAAAAAAGCGTTAGATGATGGACATCACGGGTATGTAATGTCTAATGGTATTCCTGAATGTAGGCAAGCAGTAACAAGATGGATTAAAAAAAGATATAACGCTGATATTGACGCTGAAAGAATTTTAATTATGCCAGGTGGAAAACCAACTATGAGTTATGCAATTCAATGTTTTGGAGAGCCAGGTGCTGAAATAATTCATCCTACGCCAGCTTTTCCAATTTATGAATCAATGATTAATTATACTGGCTCAACACCGGTTCCATATGATCTTACTGAAGATAAAGATCTTAAGTTTGATCCAGACAAAATATTATCTCTTATTACTGATAAAACTAGATTGTTAATTTTAATTAACCCAAACAATCCAACAGGAAGTTTTGTTGAGAAACCTGTAATAGATTATTTTGCAAAAGAATTAGAAAAACATCCACATGTTACTATTTTAAGTGATGAAATTTATAGTAGACAAATTTTTGATTATAAAGAAATGCCATCATTTTTTCATTATGAAGCATTAAAGGATAGGTTAATAGTTTTAGAAGGATGGAGTAAAGCTTACTCAATGACTGGTTGGAGATTAGGATGGAGTTATTGGCCTAAAGAAATGGTTGCACATGTAAATAAATTATTAATTAATAGCGTATCTTGCGTAAATGCAGCTGCACAATTTGCTGGAATAGCAGCACTAGATGGTCCAGATGACTCTATTAATGATATGTTAGATAAATTCACTTTAAGAAGAAATTTAATTCATAAAGGCTTAAATGACCTACCCGGCATAGAGTGTAGCTTACCAGGTGGTGCTTTTTATGCATTTCCAAAAGTAAAAGGTACAGGTATGACTGGTGCTGAATTTTGTAAAAAAGCTATGCATGAAGCTGGAGTTGCTATAGTTCCAGGAACAGCATTTGGTAAAACTTGCCAAGATTATGTAAGATTTAGTTTTGCTGCATCTAGAGAAAACATACAGCAGGCCTTAGAAAATATAGGCAAGATGCTTTCTAAATAAGCTGTATTTTTTAATTATATTTATTAATATTAAAAAATTATGAATGAACAGGTTCAATTAGAGTTAAAAAAATTACTTCATGAAAGAATCTCAACTTCTGAGTCAACTAGAACTACTTATGCGCGAGGAGAAGATACCTATGACCCAATTTTATCTAAGGCAGTAGTTTTCCCAGAAAGTAACGAGGAAGTTTCAAAGATATTAAGTTTATGTAATGAAAATAAAATTCCGGTAGTACCATTTGGCACTGGAACCTCACTTGAGGGAAATGTTGTTGGTAATGATAAAGGGATCACTATTAGTTTAGAAAAGATGAACAAAATTTTAAGTGTACACGTAGAAGATTTTGATTGTAGGGTACAAGCATGTGTAACAAGAGAACAATTAAATGATTATTTGAGAGAAGACGGAGTTTTTTTCCCAATAGATCCTGGAGCAAATGCAGCGCTTGGAGGTATGGCAGCAACTTCTGCCTCAGGAACCATGGCAGTTAAGTATGGCACTATGAAAACAGTCATAAGTGGACTTACAGTTGTACTTGCAAATGGTGATATTATAAATACTGGAACTAGGACTAAAAAAACCTCTGCAGGTTATAATCTTACAAATTTATTTATTGGTTCAGAAGGTACATTGGGTATAATTACTGAAGTTCAATTAAGATTATCTCCTATACCAGAAAGTATAATGGCTGCAGTATGTCATTTTCCAACTTTAGAAAATGCTGTTCAAACTGCTCAACAAGTTATTCAATATGGTGTTCCAATAGCAAGGATTGAGATGCTTAATAAGGAACAAATGGGTATAAGTATTAATTATTCAAACTTAAAAGGTGTTGAAGAAGTACCAACATTATTTTTTGAATTTCATGGTTCAGAACTTTCAAATCAAGAGAATATTAAAATTGTAGAAGAAATTTCAAAAGATAATCATGGAAGTTCGTTCAAGTGGGCTAAAGATTTAGAGGAAAGAAATAAACTTTGGAAAGCGAGATGGGACGTATATTATTCCGTTAAAGCTCTGATTAAAAATGGAAGAGTTTATTCGACAGATATATGTGTTCCTATTTCAAATATAACAGAATGTGTGAATTTTGCGGAAGAACAAGCTAAAAAATTTGGGCTTAGAGCTCCAATGGTAGGTCATTTAGGTGATGGTAACTTTCATGTAATTTTACCTTACGATCCAGCAAAAAAAGAGATGTACGATAAAATAAGAGAATTTAATGATTTGTTGATTAAGAAAGGACTAGAATTAAATGGAACTATTACGGGTGAACATGGAGTTGGACTTCATAAAAAAAAATATTTACTAGAACAACATGCAGATAATATCCCTGTTATGAAATCTATAAAACGAACCTTGGATGCTAACAACATCATGAATCCAGGTAAGATTTTTGATTTAAATTAATCTTAAATTTATGAAAAAAATTCTAATAACTAGAAAATTATTAAGAACTTGTGAAGATAAAGCCAAAGAAACATTTGAGGCTAATTTTAATTTAAACGATGAATTATATTCTCAAAAAAAATTAATTGAGTTAAGCGCAGGTCAGGATGGAATATTGTCATCTTTAACAGACAAATTAGACAGCGATACAATTAAAAAACTTCCAGACACTATTAAGATCATTTCGAATTTTGCGGTTGGATTTGGAAATATAGATTTAGAGGCAGCAAAAAATAGAGGTATTGCAGTAACAAATACTCCAGATGTGCTTACTGATGCTACAGCAGAGATTGGTGTATTATTAATATTGGGTGCTTGTAGAAGAGCTGCAGAGGGAATTGATAGTGCAAAAGAAGGTGGATGGAAATGGTCAGCAGATTACTTAATAGGAAAACAATTAACTGGCGCGAGACTTGGAATACTAGGTATGGGTAGAATTGGTCAAAAAATTGCAAAAGTTGCAAAATCTTTAGGAATGGTAATTCATTATCACAATCGATCTAAGCTTAGTGCGGATAAAGAAGATGGTGCAACTTATCATGACAATTTGAAAGATCTTCTTTCCGTGTCGGATGTTCTATCAGTTTGTTGTCCAGCTTCTAAGGAAACTGTTGATATGATTAATAAGGATACTATTGAATATCTACCTAAAGGTGCAGTAGTAACGAACGTCGCAAGAGGCGATATAATTGAAGATGAAGCATTAATTGACGCTCTCAATAGGAGAAAAGTTTATGCAGTTGGGTTAGATGTTTATAAAAATGAGCCAAATTTAAATCCTGGATATTTGAAACACAAAAGTGCATTTATTCTTCCACATTTAGGTAGCGCAACTAAAGAAACTCGAACAGCAATGGCCAATCTAGCAATAGATAATATTGATGAGTTTTTTAAAACTGGAAATTGTAAAAATAAAGTAAACAGATAGTTTATTTCAACCCTAAATTGTATAAAAGTTTATATGTGGTCAATGTGACCAACTTTTTAGAGGGACTCTATTTAAAATCTATGTTTTATTCTCGGAGTTAATTAACTACTAAAGAGGAGAGAACAAATGATTAAAAGTAAAAAATCATTAAAAGGTGCAAAAACACCTTCAAGACGTAAGTTCTTTAAAGCAGCAGCAGCAACAGGTGCAGCAGCAGCAACAGCTGTAGCAATGCCAAATGTAGCTTTTGGTGCTCCATTAACTTTAAAGATGCAAGCAGCTTGGCCATCAGGCGCTAACATCTTTTTTGAAATGGCAGGAGATTACGCAAAAATGGTTAGCGACATGTCAGGAGGAGAATTAAAAATTGATCTTCAGCCTGTTGGAGCAATCGTAAAAACTTCAGAAATTGGACAAGCAGTAAGTTCAGGAGTAGTAGATATGGGTCACTGGGTGACAGCATACTGGTACGGAAAAAATGCTGCAGCTTCACTTTTTGGAACTGGTCCTTCATACGGAATGTCATCTCAAGAAGTTATGGGATGGATGGA
>ERZ802822.1037-NODE-1037-length-18298-cov-4.318918_pt1 | contig 18298 bp, 20 predicted proteins | sample MGYA00345649_ERZ802822 | MGnify/ENA primary metagenome ERZ802822 (study PRJEB30503, sample SAMEA104212359) | marine metagenome | biome: Westerlies Biome; feature: [SRF] surface water layer (ENVO:00010504) within the epipelagic zone...; material: water...
ATGCGCGCGTCGCCCTATGCGCTCGCGTGCCCCTGAACGCGCGTGGCTCTATGCGCACGTGCGGCTCATCAGGCGCTGCTCTTCCTGTACCCCTTCTGCATCCTCTCCCCCTTCGTCCTCGGCCCGCGCCCCCAGCTACCCGCGCCTTCGGGATTGCTTCCATCGGTAGTGTAATAAACATGTGCTTTATAACCTGCTCCTACAGAGTTTGTTTTTGCCCAAATGATTGTGCTGTTGCTGCTGTCGTCTAACTGCGTGCTAGGTGCGATTAGCGGGTCGTCAGGTATCCAGCCGTCAAAGCCAGCGGTTGGATCGTGAAAGATGAATATCGCGGCATTAGCCCACTGAGGGTTATTGCCAGAGCCGATAGTAGTGACTGAACCTAGCTCGTAGGTATCGGCTCCAGCTGAGCCGATATTGCAGCGCGCGGCATCAGTCGCTGCGAATTTCTCTGGGCCTATGCGGTCAACAAAGTTAGCTTGTTCGTAACCCATAAAAGTATCGGTGGCGAGGGCAGGAGGATTATCGCGAGGGTCGCCTGCAGAGTGGTTAGCGTCGTTTAGGTCGATACCGCCGTCTAGTTTGAGTAGGATATTTTCAGCGGAGCCATCGGTGCGAGCGACGAAGCGTACTTGCGTGCCGTCAGTCACACGAGGTATGCTTGCGGTGTAGGTAAAGTCGGTGCTGTCGGGGTTATTGATGATAGGTTGACTGGAGATTGGTAGGGTGTCGCCGTGGAAATCAGCATCTCCATTTGGGCCGTCGCGGCGGTTGACTTCGACTGTGTCTACTTCGATGTTATTTTGATAGATCGTCAGAGGGCGTCCACCCGAGTTTGCCCAGAGCTTAGAAGGATCTGGATTTTTCCAAGAAAAGGCGAAATAGCCTCCCTCGGGTATGATCACGGAACTGTTTGTGATATTGGAAGCCCATTCGAAAAAGCCACCGCCATAAGTCGAGTAGTTGTAAAGGTAGGCATCGCTGCCACCTGCGGTGGCTGGAAAGTTCGTGCCAAAGTTGCGACCTTGGCCAGCAGAGTAGTTATCGTTGAGCATGAAGAGCAAGATCACGCCGTCACCGTCGCTCATTGAGGGGTTCTCGCGTTTATCCACGCGTTCGTAGATAACGACGTCGCTGTCCGACCACTTACCTTGCTGATAGCCACGGGCAAATTGCTCGTGGATGTAGAGTAGGTTCGGCACGCGTGGATCATCCCACTGGCCGAGAAAGGAGGTATTGGAGTGGCGAGGGAAGGCACCGCCAGATTCGCCGAGTGTTTCGGCTTGGTAATTACCGTCAGTGTAGAGCAGACCTAGTCCGGCGCGGGTGAAATACATGGCGTGCTGAAGTTCGCGGCGCGCGGCGTAGTCATTGTCGTGGCTCTGTGCGTGCATCACAGTGAGCGCTGGGTTGAATCCGCCCGCACCTGGACTATCGAAGCCGTTGAGTCCATTAAAGGGGCTACCTAGTCGATTGTTAAACTCGGAGCGGAGCGGATTGTCGACAAGGCGCATCCCTGAATCGAAGTAGGGATCATAGCCGGGAGGCTCCCCGAGGTGCTCGCCGAAGACCATGGCATCATCACGCGGGGCTTCGGTGTCGAAGACGGTGTCGCGATGGTTGCCGTCGCTGAAGCCACGAGTGAGGTTAAACTGACGCTGCACTTGGCCGAGGTAGCCGTAGTCGTTCGTGTCCTTATCGGCGCCATAGGTCGCACCGAAAAAGTCCGCTCGGATGTGCTTGACCGCGTCGAGGCGTAGGCCATCCGCCTTAGTTCGATCTATGAGCCAGCGGACAGATCGGTTGAGATAGTCTTCGACCCATTCTTCATAGACGCTGGCGTTATCTTGCAGGTATTGCTGGGCACGCTCTTTAATCTGTGCATAGCTTGGGCTTAGATTGCCCTCAGCAGAGAGTAAGTCTTGGGCGATCGACAAAAGCCCCCCAAAGCCAACATAATTACCATCTTTATCATGGGCGTATTGTTCGGGGCGCTCAAGATCGCGGATAAATTTGATTTTGGGAAAGGTGTCGCCCTCGTTGGAACCGAAGTTGAAGTTAGTCGCGCCTGGTTCTTGGGCTACATCGATCAGGTCTGCGAGCCCAAGGTTCTGAACCTGCCACGCGCTATTCCAGTCGCGCGTGTTGTCCCATTTGCGGTAAAAGCCCTCTTGCGTGATACGCAGGTGAAAGTCTTCTGGTACCATACCTGGGTAGACGTCGATCGGAGTGTCCTCGTTGAATCCGGGAATATCGAAAGCCCGGTGATTCATGATGTTGTCAAAATAGACTCGGATACCGAAGCGGTGTGCGGTTTTGACTAGCTCCAGTAACTCGGCCTCTGTGCCGTATCGCGTACGCACCGTGTTACGCTGATTCTTGCTTCCAAGATCAAACGGATCCCACAGATCGTAGCCGACCGAGAGCCCACCACTTCCCTTGGTGGGCGGAGGCAACCAGAGCGAAGAATAGCCCGCTTCTGCCAGCTCGGGCATTTTACGAGTAATCTCTGTCCAGTCCGTATTGAAATACTGGAGCATCGCCTCGCCAAATGAAGCACGACCACAACAGAAGTTGAGAAGGATGACCGCGAGGCGAAGGCAGACGCTGAATTTTTTACGAAGTAGCAACATGGGCCATATAGCTACATTATGGGTAGATTAAGAATAATTGGAAGTAAACTAGTCTAAATTATACCGAAACGACAGCGGCTACATGGTTTGACGGTAGAACCAGCGACGTTTATCCTTGTTCAACTGTCGAACAAGCCCTTTCCTTGCGTTCACATTCGGCAAAATTTACCTAATGCGCATGTCTAATACTCCTGAGCGTCGACCTAATATGCAGCAGATAGGAGAGGCTGCTGGAGTCAGTAAATCTGCTGTCTCGCTTGCACTACGCAACGATCCCCGTATCCCCGAGGCGACTCGTCAGCGCATCCAGACCATCGCCCGCGAGATGGGCTACCGGCGAAACCCCGTAGTCGACTCCCTCATGACGCAGTTGCGCGCCGGTCGCCAGCCCACTTTCCAGGCTAACATCGGTCTTATTAACTGTTCCCCTTTGCAAGACCTCAATAGCAACCATACTTTTCGTCGCCTTCGCGAAGGCGTTACTCGGCGCGCTGAAGATCTGGGCTATGGCGTTGAGGAGTTCTGGCTCCAACAGCCCGTTATGCGTCCTCAGCGCCTCAAGCAGATCGTTGAGACACGCGGCATCCGTGCCCTCATTCTTGTAGCTGCGCTCAGCGCCGATACCATCGACCGCGGCTACGTAGACTTCTGGTATGACTTCGCCTGTGCCGTGATTGGTGTTACCCACCTGAATAATAAGCTCAACTGCTCCTCCAACGACCAATACCTCACCGCACGCCGCGCCACCGAAAAGGTATTAGAGCTCGGCTACAAACGCCCCATGCTTGTCGTCCCGCAGGAAGACGATGCCCTGCTGGAGGGTAAATTCAGCTCCGGCTTTTACAGTATCAGCCGTCGCTTGTCTGCCGAGGATCAACTCACACTTGTTCCCTTTGACCTTTCTGAGCCCAATTCTGCGCTAATCGCCATCCGCGAGCAAAAGCCCGATGTCGTCATTACTAACAAGTCCGAGCTCTACGATGTCCTACAAGAAGACGGCGTTAGTATTCCTAAAGACCTAGGTCTTGTCCACCTCGACTGGCACGACGCACTACCTAATATAGCTGGCATGCGCCAAAACAACCGCGTCGTAGGCAGTGCCGGTGTCGACCTAGTTATCGGGCAGCTTCAAAAAAACGAGTTTGGTTCCCAGGAATTCCCCAAAGTTGTTCAGATTGAAAGCGTCTGGGTGGAAGGCCCCAGCGTCAAAGTGCAGTAAGTTTGCCCCACTTTTGTTTATACTCGTTTCGATTTGCCAGCCCGTATGTGTCGCATTGACTAGAGTGCATGGACGTCAAAAATGTGAAGGCTTATTTCGAATCGGATGGAGTGGTGGATGACTACGCTAAGGCCTCTGTCGAGCTGGGATTGTGGGCATCTGAGGAAAAAATTTTCACCCGTTTGTTTGCGCCAGACGATTCTCTGCTGGAGTTGGGTTGCGGAGCAGGGCGAATTGCGATCGGGCTCTATGAGCTGGGTTACCGCAATCTTCTGGCCACCGACTACTCGCGGAACATGGTAGGTAAGACCCGCGATCTGGTGAAGCGATTAGATTATACGATTCACAGCCGAGTGGCTGATGCGACGCAGTTGGATTTTGAAGATGCGATTTTCGATGGAGCGATTTTTGGATTCAACGGTCTGATGCAAATCCCGAAGTCGGCTCAGCGTGAGCGCGCGCTGAGCGAAGTTTTTAGGGTGCTTCGCCCGGGTGCATGGTTTGTCTTTACCACGCATGATCGCGATTGCTCCACCCACCGAGATTTCTGGGAGGCTGAAACTGCTCGTTGGGGATATGGCACGGAGAAGCCCGAGCTAGAGGACTTCGGCGATCGCACTGAGCCGACTGATCACGGTATGCACTTTATGCATGTGCCCACTGTAGGCGAGATGCAGCTGCTCCTGACTAAAGTCGGCTACCATACCGAAGTATCCTTCATGCGCAGCGAGCTGGGTAAAGAGTCCGCCGAGGTAGAAGCCTTTTCTGACGACTGCCGTTTTTGGATAGTAAAAAAGCCAGAGGCCTCAGCCTAGTAGCTAAAGTTTTTTGTCAGCTTTCAGATTCTTAGTTCTAACTTCCATTCCTGTGCGAAGCGTGTAATTTCCATTTCGTGCGATTCACACCTCAGAAACCGAGCCTCTTTGGCGAAACTCTCGAAAGCTTGAAAGACCAGATTGAAGCGGCAGGGCACAAAGGCTTCCGCGCCAAGCAAGTCATGGATTGGCTCTACAAAAAGCGCGTCGATTCTTGGAATTCCATGACCAATCTGCCCAAAGATTTTCGCGCCTGGCTCGACGAAAATTTCATCCTCTATCCCACAGCGCCTGTGATAGATAAGCGCTCAGACGACGTCACCCAAAAGCTGCTACTCGAGCTAGAAGACAAATCACTGATTGAGACCGTTCTGATCCGTGCGCCACAAAAAGGCGTTGGACAAGAGGACTCACGCAAGACGGTCTGTGTCTCTATCCAGGTAGGTTGCGCTTTTGGATGTAAGTTTTGCGCCTCCGGACTGGCGGGATTTCGACGTAATCTTATGGCGGCCGAAGTCGTCTCCCAACTCATGCATATTTGCCGCAGGGAAGACGTTTACACCGATCGCGCCCGAGAAGAGATCGCCTCTTTTGATAACATCGTCTTCATGGGCATGGGTGAGCCACTCTCAAATTACGAAACCCTCGTCCGCACCATTCGTATTCTTAATGCCGAATGGGGACTCAACTTTGGCGCGCGCCGCATCACCGTATCGACTTCCGGCCTCGCGCCGCAGATTCTTAAGCTGGCCGAAGAGGGGATCGCGGTGCGCCTAGCGATCTCATTGCACGGAGCGACTAACCTAGTGCGCCAGCAAATCATGCCGATCAACAAAAAGTATCCACTTGAAGACTTGATTCCAGCCGCACGAGCCTTCCAGCAAAGGCATGGACGCATGCTCACACTGGAGTTTATTTTGATCGAAGATATCAACGACAGTCTCGACCAAGCACGCGAGTTGGCTAAAATCGCACACGATCTCCACGCCCACGTTAACTGCATCCCTTACAATACGGTGGAAGGCCTCCAATGGAAACGCCCCAGCGTGCGCCGACAAGACGCTTTCGTCGATGTGCTCCGAAAGGCCAAAGTATCCTGTACCATCCGCCGTGAAAAAGGCCACGATATCAACGCTGCTTGCGGTCAACTTAGGCTCAAGACGGAGAAGGAATTGGCTGAGGAATAATCCCTTTTCCCACCACGGGTGCGAGCTGAATCACACCCCTAATATTGAATTGGCAACACAGGCGTGAACAAACTTGAACGCTAGTATTAAACCTTACAAAAAGTAGCGTACGTAAGCATCATTGCGCAGATCGCTGAGCCACTTTTCTTGTGTCTCTCGGGCAATTTCACCGACGAGCACATTTTCGATAATGTCGCGTACTTGCGCCACTGGTTGGATCATCTCTTCTCGTTTATCTTCTGCGTAGAGGATGAAAATTGTGCCGCCGATTTCGATAGCTTGGCTGTATTTACCTGGCTCTAGGGCGAAGGCGATATCACTGAGTTCCTTGCGGATGTCCTTACGCTCGATCCAACCCCAATCGCCGCCTTTACGGCTCATATCGTCTTGGCTGTATTTACGTGCGATGTCTCCGAAATTGGCGCCGTTGTCGAGTTCCTTGATCACCTTTTTCGCTGTCTGGCGTAGTGGGACGAGCCCTTCGCTAGCCATTGGCGTGAGAATGACTTGGCGCAAGTGAAGTGCTTCTTCTTGGTAAAACCGAAGCTTGTTTTTGACGTAAAATTCTTCGATCCGCTCAGGGCTAATCTCAGACTGTGACCGACGTGTCTCCGCTCGCATCGCATTTACTACGACGCGCTTGTAGATGTTTCGGCGGAAGTCGCGGGCAGTCTCGCCTCGGGCGCGCAAATATTCGAGAAAGCGGCCACGATCGCCAGCAAAGTCGCGGTCAATCACCTCGTCGTACTCTTGGTCGATATAGGACTCAGGCAAAAGTAAACCCTTTTCTTCGGCTGCCTTGACGATGATGATACGATCAATCATGTTTTGCAGCACTTCTTTGCTCAGCTCGTCGATTCGCTTGGAAAATTCTTGAGCGTTGCGCGCTTCCACACGTAGACGAGGGATGATCGGTTCAAGTTCGCGGCGTAGCTCTTCGACCGTGATGATTTGTCCTTCGGCGATGGCGGCGATTCCATTGCCCAAGCTTAGTAGCTCTGGGTCGGAAGCGTTCTGCGCATGCAGGCTAGTTAGGATTAGAGAGGCAGAGAGGAGGAGAGTATTAAAGAGGCGAAGATGCTTCATGGATGTGCGCAAAAGGTAAATACTTAGTAAATATATGTGAACATAGAAGCGCCACTTAAACGGTCAAGCGGTATATGTTATGAGCCCTAAGCTATTTACTTTCCTTCGTTAGCCGCAGCTTTAAACGCCAAGCGGGCACAACGCCCAAAGAGTATCGCTCCGAAGAGACTCACTAGCGCTGCTTCATAGTTGACGACCAGCATACCATCTTCAATTTGACCAAATATGGAACTCTCTGATGCACAAAAAGCCGCAGTTACACAATGGATTCAAGAAGGCCGCTCGCTGGCTGATGTGCAGCGTTCGTTGCGTGAAGACTTTGAAATCTCTATGACCTATATGGACGTTCGTTTCCTCGTCGACGACCTCGATATCGCAGTGGCCGAAGAGGAACCAGAACCACCAGAATTATCTGAAGTTGAAGCCGTGGAAGACGCAACAGCCGAGACTGCTGAAGCTGAGCTAGTCGACGAGGGCAGTAACTGCGCTGTGACTGTCGATGTCGACGCCATTATGCGCCCTGGATCATTGGTTAGCGGCACTGTGGCATTTAGTGACGGCGTCAGCCTTGGTTGGCAGTTGAGTGCAGCGGGTCAATTAGGCCTTATTCCAGGTGAAGATCCCGAGTATCGTCCCAGCCCTGAAGACTTACAGTCTTTCCAGAGCCAGCTCGAAGAAGTGCTTCGAAAAAAGGGGTTTTAGGTCGGTGTATCGCCATGAGGCGGCAGTGCCAAGCGCTTAAGACGGAAAAACCTCGGGCTACAAGCTTCACTACAATTCCCCTGAATTCTTCGGATCCAGTGCATCACGGAGTCCGTCGCCCACGAAGTTGAACGCGAAGATAGTCAGCGAGAAAAACAGTGCAGGGAAGATCAGCATCCACGGGTAGATATCTAGCTTCACTGCACCCTCGTTGATCAATACCCCCCACGAACTCATCGGGGGCTGCACGCCTAACCCGAGGAAGCTGATCACTGATTCCAGTAAAATTACCGCTGGAATAGTCAGCGTTGTGAATACGATTACGGGGCTCAAAAGATTGGGTAAAATATGCCGTCCGAGTATTCGCCGTGTTGGCACCCCACCGACAATAGCCGCATCAATGAAAGTCTGCTTACGAAGCGCCTTCGTCTGCCCACGCACAATGCGCGCCATAGTTAACCACTCGACCGCTCCGATTGCGAGAAAGATGAGCAAGATACTTCGCCCCAATAGTACGGTTAACAGAATCACTATAATTGTAAACGGCAGCGCGTAAAGCGTATCGACAAATCGCATCATTGTCGCCTCGATACGCCCACCATTGTATCCTGCGATCATTCCGTAAACGACACCAATTAAGAGTGCCACTACCGTCGCCGCAAAGCCCACACCTATGGAAATACGGCCACCGATCAAGGTCCGCACAAGGATGTCTCGCCCTAGCTCGTCAGTGCCAAACCAGTGCGTCCATGAGGGTGCCTGCGCTCCGTAAGCAAGCTGTGTTGTCTCATGTGAATGTGGCACGAAGAACGGACCAATCAAACAGAGTAGGGCGATTCCGATGAATAGGCCGCCGCCGATCCGGGCCATGCGATTTGCGCAGAGTCGCTCCCAAGCATCACGACCTAGTGATCGGGCGTCGCTGCTGACTTGTTCTCGCTCTAACCTAGTCATCATGGCGCGTGCGGGGATTCATCCACATCTGGATTAGATCCACTATAAGGTTAAAAAATAAAATAAGCACCGCATAAAAAAGTACCGTACCCATCACCATCGTACTGTCGCGATTGAAGGCCGAGTTGACGAAGAAACTACCCATCCCTGGGATGAAAAAAATTGTCTCCACTACAAAAGAACCACTAATTAAGCCCGCTACAGCTGGTCCCAAATAGGCCACCACAGGGTAGAGCGCCGTACGTAGTGCGTGGCGCATTACTATCGTTTTTTTTGTGAGCCCTTTTGCACACGCCGTACGAATGTAATCTAGTCGCATCACGTCTAGCATCCCGCTGCGTGCAAGCCGCGCGATGTAGGCTGCGTAAAAAAGTCCCAGCGTAATTGCTGGCAATACGCGGTCGCCCAGTGTGTTCCAACCGAATGGGTTGAACCAGCCAAGCTGCATACTAAAGACCATGATCAGGATAGGACCCAATACAAATGCAGGCAGGCAAATACCAAGCATAGCAATGCCCATAAGCACACTTTCCGATGGCCGATTATGCCGCAGTGCCGCCAATACGCCGATTGGTGTGCCGACTGTCACCGCAACTAGCAAAGCATGGAAGCCCAGTTCCAGCGACACGGGAAAACTTTGGGCAATGATCTCATCCACATCCCAACCTGCGTATTTATAAGAGGGGCCAAAATCTCCCCGCATTCGTTGTCCAAGAAAGCGGAAGTATTGCTCATGCGTTGGTAAATCTAGTCCGTAGTGGGCATTGATCAGCGCCTGTACCTCTTCAGGTATGTCCTTCTCTGTATCAAAGGGGCCACCTGGCGTGAGCTGCATCAAAATAAACGTCGCCGACGCAATCACCCATAGTGTGGGGATGGCTTGCAGTAAACGTCTGAGAATTAAAAGGTGCATCGGGTCGTTACTTCTTATCTGAACGACTGAGCCGTTGAATCAAATATCAAATTTGCAAAATCAATGTAGGGGCAGGCTGTGTTGGTGCGTCTCTTCGTATCAAACTTAGAGGAAGGTGCCTATACATCTTTTTTGACTACGAAACAGTAGCGTCTGAGCTTGCTCAACTTATTCAGTCCGTTAGCCTATAAATTTTAGGATTTTGACCACATGTTTGACACTCCCATCCACGTTATCGATTTTGAAGGCAGCCGGCAGAGTGGTGTCGTGGAGTATGGCTACGTTACGCTGGAGAATGCTGAGATTGTCGATTCGCAGACGCGAATCTGCGCTCCCGTTGGTACGATTACTGACCTTGACCGAGGCCAGCACGGTATCTCGGAAGGCCGCGCATCAAACCATGCTCTCTTCGAGCTTGAGTGGTCACTCTTCGCTCGCCTCCGCCAGTCGGGAGCATTCTGCGCGCACAACGCCTCGGTTGAAGACGGATTTTTACGCGCCATCTGGCCATGCCCGCGCACTTCGCCAGATTTTGCGGAACCTGGACAGGTCACCGCAACTTGGGCGCCTTGGCTTGATACGCTCCATATTTACCGGCGCGTTTATCCGCAGCTCGAAAATCATAAGCTCCAAGCGCTCATCGAAATCTTCGATCTTCAGGCCGCCCTCGACGCTCAAGCCGTCACGATTTGTCCTGCAGAGCGTTGCCACTACCATTGTGCTCTATACGACGCACTAGCATCTGCCTTGCTCTTGCGTCGCTTGGCCGACGAGCCGACTCTGAAGGACGCTAGCCTGCGCTGGCTCTTCCTGCAAAGCGCGGCCTCCGTCGCTGCCCGTGATGCAATGGGGCAACAGGAACTTCTTTAATTCATTAAGCTCGTAGCTGAAAGCGTGAGCACTTGAAATATCGATTTTAAAAAGTCCAATCGACCAAAACTTTATAGTCTTGGTAGTACGCTTAGATCGTTTATCTACAAACCATGCCAGACCTTCCAAAAATCGTTTATTTCGGCTCCGATGCCATCTGCTTACCTGGCCTACAATATCTTCATGAACAGGCTCGCGATCTATGCACGCTAGCAGCTGTGGTTTCGCAGCCAGACCGTCGACAAGGGCGAGGAAAAAAGCTTCAACAAAACTCTGTCGCGGAGTTTGCCAGTTCGAAAGGTATCCCACTCTTGCAGCCTGAAAAGCCCAATGCGGCCCTGGCAGATTGGTTAGGTGCCCAGAAAGTCGCGCTCGCTTTCGTTATGGCTTACGGGCACTTCCTGCCTAAGGCAGTGCGGGAGGCTCCAAAGCACGGCATGCTCAATTTCCATGCTTCGATTCTACCTGCCTATCGCGGAGCTTCGCCAGTCGAGGCCGCCATTGCCCTTGGCGAAGCGGAGACGGGTGTCTGTTTGATGCAAGTTGTCAAAGAAATGGACGCAGGAGCGGTTGCAGACTGCGAGCGCGTATGTATTGAAAACGTGGACACAAGTCCAACTGTCCGAAGTAAAGTCGGCCAAGCAGTGATTACTCTTTTAGAAAGAAATTTAAAAGCGTCGCTTCTAGGTGCGCTAACTTTATTACCTCAGAATGCCAGTCTGGCTACTCATTGTCGTAAAATTTCGAAAGAAGATGGCGCACTCGACTTCACCCAAACAGCAGTGTCAATCGACGCTCGACTTCGCGCTTTCACGCCTTGGCCAGGTGGCTACTTTGATCACGGCGAAACTCGAGTCAAAGTAGGTATGTGCTCACTTGCCGAACTGATTACTTCTACGCAACCCGGCAGCGTTATTGTGGCAGGTGAGACCCTTGATGTTGCCACCGGCATGGGCCTATTACGCATACACGAACTTCAGCGACCAGGCGGGCGTATGTTGCCTGTATCGGATTTCCTGCGAGGCTATCCAATTGAAGTTGGTGAAGTGTTGCTGAGTGTGCCGAGTCATTCACTTTTAGTCTAACTACCATAACTTGGAATCCTTTTGTCCTATAGTAATCTCAGGCTTTGCAAGGAGTCTGCTACAAATTGACGATCGAGTTAATAGAGTCGTATCCACCCTTAATTGTCATCGCGAGGGGCTGTCTTATCTCCAAAATAAAAAAACGCGCTCCCGATAGGGAACGCGTTTTGCCATAAAAATGGGTGAATGCTCAGGCTAAGCGGGTGTGACTTCAGTCGCACATGGACCCTTAGGTCCGCTGCCTATTTCGAAGGAGACTTGTTGACCGTCTTCGAGGGAGGCATAGCCGTCCATTTTGATTTCAGAGTGGTGAACAAAGAGATCTTTGCCGCCATCTTCGGGGGTGATGAATCCGTAGCCTTTTTCGGCATCGAACCATTTTACATTTCCTGTACTCATATACTTGTGTTTCTTGTTTTATTCACAAAATCCGCCGTTTGCGGGTATTTGCAATATAATCTGTATCGTATGGATTGAGTGCTGTCGCTAAAAATCTTATCTAATTATTTTGCCATTTTTGCTCTGTATTTTATTCTCTTTTGTACAGTTCTAGACTGGCTTAGTGCTTATTTAATATTTATATCCATTACTTGTGTTTGTGGCTAGAAAATCCAATATTCATTTCAAGTATCTGTCGCTACTGACTTACTTAGTCGAGTAAGTTTACGACTGGTGCAGCGATCAAACGTTATGCTTAATACTTTCACTTATATATCAGAGGTTTATTTCGACGAACTTGATGGCCTTGGATTCCTTCATCATACCCGCTATCTACTGCACTTAGAGCGTGCACAACAAAAGTTTTTTGAGCAGTTGCTCGGCGTGCCCGACTTCGATGCTGATCGCGACGAGGACATTTATGTGGTCGTTCACGGTCTTGACGCGCGATTCCGTGTGCCCCTAAGTAAACCAGGTAAGATCGTAGTGGATTATCAGATCGTTAAGATTCGCAGTGGCGGCGTAACCATGGATTTCACCGTTCGCGCTCCCGAAGGTAAAACGGTTTATTGTACGGGCACACGCACCCTTTGCAAACTGTCGGCTGAGACTCACCGACCAGTTCCATGGACGGATGCCTTTCGTGCAGCAATGGAAGCATTTTAATCCAACGTAAATTCACCGATGTTCGATTTCTTCTGCCTTCTCACTACCATAGCTTTTCTAGTCTATGGTCCGTGTTGTGTTTTCTCCGGTCACATGGTAGTTGAGTTCGAGCGTTACCGCCTTGCCCGCTTTCGTAAGATCACCGGATACTTGCAGATTCTTGGAGCAGTTGGGTTGCTTATTGGTTTTCTAGGCACCCCAATTGTCGGACTGCTTGCGTCGCTCGGACTGAGTATTCAGATGCTGCTCGGGTTTGGCGTACGTCTATTAATACGCGACAGCCTCTTACAATGTCTGCCGTCGTTAAGCTTTATGATGATTAACGTAGGCTTGGTTTTTGGTTTTGTGAATCGTTTAACCTAATAGGCTAGTAGAAGAATCGCAACGCAGAGTGTTAACATAGCCAGGGCAGGGATAGACTTTTTAAAAGGGTCTTTGATTTTAAGGTGCATTCCAAGCGCACCTACCATCAAAGCTGCAAGCAAGATCGCTGAAGGAACAACTAGTGTAGGTAGAAAAATCCCGGCAAGTAGCCCGATCGCAGATACTATTTTCAAGAAGCCTACAATGTAGACGGCGACTGGTGGTAAACCGTAGCTCACGAATTCTTCACTCATGTTCGATGCCATGCCACCGCGATACTCTGTGCCTCGGTTAAATCGAAGGAGCCACACGTTAAAAATTCCTAAGGCAGCGATGATTTGTAAGAGATATTGAACATAGATCATTGGTTCGATGGTCACGATTTCTGCTTCGATGTCAAATAAGTGCATTAAAAATGAAAGGCTTGGAGCGTTTGTGCGTTCAATATAAGTGCGCAGTCATTCGACGTGATTCAAGAAAGAGCCTACAAGCTAACAAACCATACTCCAATTAAATGAATCAAAAAATTAAAAATCTTAGCGACGCGGAAGCCAACGCCGTGGTGCGTATGGCTTGGGAAGATCGAACCACCTTTGACCAGATCAAAAAGCGTACGGGTCTCTCCGAGACTGAGGTGATCAAACTTATGAGGCGGGAATTAAAGCCGAGCAGTTTCCGCTTATGGCGTAAGCGGGTGAGTGGACGAATAACCAAACATCGGAAGTTGTTTGAGCGTCATATTAAGCCATCCTGCTGACCTATTAGCGGATCAGCGAAGTGATATCGTGTTGGCTGATCGGTATGCAAGGCTGTGTAATGAGCGCTTCATCCCCATAATCTTTGTGAGGGGTCCTTAATTAATCAGTTACCACTGAGTCATCCGTCCAGCAAAAGAGCTTCTACCCGGTCCATGTAGACAGCGTGTTGTGCGGGATCGTGAAAAGAACCTGCGCCATGTGGTGGCGACTCGCGGGTCGGTTGAGCGATTGGTATCTGGTAGATTTTTCGCCCTGTTTCTAGCTCGCAGTTCACCTCCAGCATCCCGCCGTTGGGAGAACGAATCACATTGACCTGGCGTAGCTTTGAATGGGTATTCACAATGTGATCAGTCTTTTGCCAGCACCGATTTATGGCTGCGAAGAAGTTGAACGAGTGAGCACACGGATGCAAACAGCATTCCAGTGATCAATGTTGCGGCGAACAGTTTTGGTTCGCCCTCAGAGTATGCCTGCCAACTGACGACGGAGCGCCAAGTGAAGGCAGCGCACAGCATGAGCGTCGTCAAGCCAGCTGCTAGAAGCGCGAGTAGGCGTCCACCTTTGAGTATCCAAAATCCCCAAAACGCGCTAAGTGTTCCAAAAGTCCCACCTGAGATGAGCGCGGTCTTTGCTGCCTCGGGGTTGGAGGCGTAACCGGCTAACCCGCAAGCGATTAAAAAAATGCCAAAGCCTACATACCAACGGCCGATTTTTTTTCTATCATTACTCATTCAATAAGAAATGCTGAGGAACGCTTGATTCGTCAACACTCTGCAGTGGAATTTCAGCTATTTCTGCCCGCTTTTCTTGCTAAGCGCCCTGAGGAACATTATAAGTTTTTAATGTTAACTCCAAATGCCTGTAAAATTTATTTCTACTTGCCCGCCCTAGCTGTTTTACTGCTCCTCTCGAAATCACTAACAAATGCATCTGGCGATGCGCCTGAAAAAATAGATACTGATATGAAAGTGCTCTTTGAATTTACAGGTGCGGATCCATCTCCTGAATGGCCTGCCACTAATGATACTGTGATGGGGGGTGTCTCTGTGGGCAAAGCTGAACTGACTAAGGAGGGCATGGACTTTAGCGGCCACTTATCACTCGAAAATAACGGAGGCTTTGCTTCGGTTCACCTAGGGGTTGACCTCGACCTGTCTGATTATTCAGGTATCCGACTTAAGGTGCTCGGCGATGGCCGTGTTTATCAACTACGCTTCGAGAGTGATGCGATCCACCGCCAACGTTGGCCAGTCAGCTTTCGTGGTGACTTTGAAACGGTCGATAGCGAGTGGACAGAGGTTTTCATCTCTTTTAGTGAACTTTCGCAGACATGGCGCGGAAGCCGACTTGCGGGGCACAACTTTAGCAAAGATGACATTCGTCGTATAGCCTTCATGCTGGCGGACGGTCAAGCGGGCGAGTTTACGCTGAAAGTTGCTTGGATTCACGCAGCGTATTGAATTCAAAATAGGTTTTAGAGTATCCTTCTGGGCGTCTCTGCAATAGCTTTCGGCTCATAAGAAGATATCTCGAAAATGGTATCTCACTACTGCAAGTGGGCGTTCTTTCGGTTTGTGCTGTTGATTGATAGACTTAATATTGGCAAGATATGACACTTGAAGACTTAGGATGGAACGACCGCTTTGCCGCCGAATTCGCCAAACATGCGGCGAAGGGCTGGGCGCCTGCCCGATTGATCCGCGATAACAAAATAGCCTACGGTGCTATACTTGCCGATGGGGAAGAGGTCGAGGTTTCGCTGGGCGGCAGTGTCTATCATGCAGCCGAAACTGATGCGGCCTTACCCTCCGTGGGTGACTGGGTCGCGATCGAAATGGGTGCGGATGAGAATGAGTATGACGCTGTCATCCGCGCGCGTCTGGGACGACATACTTGTCTTTCGCGCAAAGCTCCTGGCAAGGGTACTGAGGAACAGGTCATCGCGGTCAACATTGATGTCGTCTGCGTCGTTACAGATGCGGGGCAGGACTTCAACGAGCGCCGCATGGAGCGCTACTTTGAAGTCATGCAGCGCAGTGGTGCGCGCTCGGTTGCCTTGATTAATAAGTCCGATTTGTATTCCCCTGAAGCCAACGAAAAAGCTGCGAATACACTACGCATGCTCAGTCCTGAGGTGGATATTTTTGTTACTTCCGCTGTTGAAAGTACAGGCGTGGATGTGATCCGCCACTATCTGAAGCCAGGTGTCACGGTTGCGCTAATCGGTTCAAGTGGAGTGGGGAAGTCTTCCCTGATTAATCAACTCATCGGGCAAGAGTGGCTCTGGACGGGCGATGTCAATGCCGTCACGGGCAAAGGCACGCACACCACGACGGCTCGAGAGCTTCTTTGCCTCCGTAGTGGTGGTATGTTAATCGATAATCCAGGGATACGAGAAGTCCACATGTGGACGGACGCAAATAGCCTTAAAGCGAGTTTTGCCGATTTCGATGCCATTGCCGAGCAGTGCAAATTTCATGACTGTAAGCATGGTTCTGATAATGGCTGTGCTGTCCAAGCTGCCATTGAGGATGGTACTTTGAGCAAAGAGCGATTCATTAACTATCTCAAGCTCGACTTTGAACTTGAGCGTCTCAGTCAACGTAAGAAAAAGCATGAGGTTACACTAGGGCGCCGTAATCGCCGCGAGTTAAAATCCAAGGGCGATCGCTACGGAGAGTAAGCGCTTTTTGGTAGCGGCTGGCCTGAGGCGACCTCAGTCGCTACCTTTGTTATGCCTTCTGCGCTTCGTGTATAGCCACGATTGAGAAAGTTAGCCCCGTCGCTTTGACGGTCTCGTAACCGGCTTGTTTGAGCTGTTCCGTCAGAGCTTCTTTGCTTGGAAAGTCTTCAATCGTGCCTGCGAGGTAATCATAGGCACTCTTATCCCCTGTCGCAAGGGCGGCTACCCAAGGCAGAATGAATTTTAGATAGAAATAGTAGATTGGGCAGAACCATTTGTCGGGCTGCGAGAATTCTAAGACGAAAAGGCGGCCTCCTGGGCGAAGCACGCGGAGGATTTCCTTCAGCCCGCGCAGGCGATTTTCGAAGTTGCGCACACCGAACGAAATCGTGACTGCGTCGACCGAGTTGTCGTCCAATGGTAAGTCCATGCAGTCGCCAAACTCGAATGCGATATCAGAATAGCTCTTATTGGCTGCACGCTTGGCGCGGGCTTCGTCGAGCATAGGCTCGCAAAAGTCCAATCCAGTCACTGGTATCTCAGTACCTATGCGATCACGCAGTTTGAAGGCAACATCACCGCTCCCTGTAGCCAGGTCGACCACGTCTTTCGGAGAGCAGGCCTTAACCATACGGGTGAGTACGCGCCTCCAATAAAAATCCACACCTCCGCTCAAGAGGTGATTGGCCACGTCGTAGCGCCCGGCGATCCCGGCGAACATTTTATTGACTGATTTTCCTTCTGGCATAAAGGCCGGGCTCTAGGTGGAGTGAAATTTGAGATAGTGGCGGCGTGTTCTATATGATAGAAGATAAGCTCTTGTTTGTCTGCTAATTAGCAAGGGAGAATAGCAGAAACCCAGAAAACTGTAGACAGTCGACGAGCTATGAAAAGCTGAAGTCTTAGTGGGACGCGCTGAGCGAATCCCACAACTTGATTACAAAGATTCTTTCACGCATTCAATACTCCGAACGACCCATTTAGAAAGTTCCTTATCTGGATTTTCGATCGCTAGTTTACCCAACTTGAAGACGGTCTGCCCGGTGTTACGGTTGATGATGGTGAGCCCGTGCTCAAAATCTTTAAACTTTTTGTCACAAATAGACTGGATCGTTTGGTCCAGCTCGCTGGCTTCGGCAATCAAGGTTTCAACGGCGAGGGGTTTAAACTCTAGCGTAAAGCCGTAGGACTTTTCGAAAGCGGCTGCGTAGCGTTTCACATCGCTCTCCCAAACTGTGCTTTGGAGATGGGCATTTTTCTCTTTGAGTGCCTGGAGGCAGCTTGACGGATCTGCGACCATTTCAGTCGTCACTTCAAAGTGCTTGATCGCGGTTGAGGGTAACTCAAACTTGTAATCGCGGAAGAGTCGTTCCATCACGGTCATAATGCCGCGTGCGCCCGTACCTTCTATGCTAGCCGTTTCGGCGATACTCATGATGGCCTTAGGGGTAATGTTGAAATTGATCCCGTAGCCGCGAAAGTCGTCACGATATTGGTGAAGAACGCTACCCTCGGAGGTGGTCAATATATGTGCCAAGTCTTTAGCCGAGAGCCCCGAGCAAGCGCAGCGTACGGGCACGCGTCCAATGAATTCGGGCTCGAATCCGTATTTGATAAAGTCGCTTGTCTCTGCGTGTTGTAGATAGGTAGAGGTGTCTTCCTTCGCATCACTTACATTTGCTCCAAAGCCCATTTCGTTTTGGGAGAGTCGCTTCTTGATCGATTCGGCTAGCTTGCCGAAAGCACCGCTCACTATAAAGAGGATATTTTTTGTGTTGATCGATTTGCGCTTCGGCTTGCCGCCGCGTTGGATCTCCATCACAGCCTGCATCTGCGCCATCATGTCGCTTGGGCTGAAGAGGTTGACCTCGGGCTCCTCCCTCAGGTCGAGTAAGTCGGTCTGCACGGCGCGCCCAGCGCCGGCGC
>ERZ802822.1039-NODE-1039-length-18282-cov-8.438945_pt1 | contig 18282 bp, 12 predicted proteins | sample MGYA00345649_ERZ802822 | MGnify/ENA primary metagenome ERZ802822 (study PRJEB30503, sample SAMEA104212359) | marine metagenome | biome: Westerlies Biome; feature: [SRF] surface water layer (ENVO:00010504) within the epipelagic zone...; material: water...
AACAAAGCGGCTACTTTGCAGGCTACTCCTCCTGCTGGATTGCCTGAAGCAGCAACCAGATAGGCAAACCCGACGCGGGCGAGGCCGCTACGTTACCTGTGGCAGGAGCGCCTACCTGCGTTGCCGGGCCGCCATTGACGGAGAGGGTTGTGGTCACCGTGCAATTAAACGAGTCGGTCTCCGCAATCGGAAATTCATACGGACTTGCGGCCAGATTAGCGACATCCACGACGGTGACGCCGCTCACTGCATTAGTGCATCTCAGGGCGAGCGTCAGCATCGCTGGGTCGACAATATTGGGGTCGGTACTCCAGCTTATCGAGGCTTCGTCGATACTTGCGTCGAAAAACACAGAGGTGGGGCTGACAGAACCTACCGTCACGGCCTGGGTGTCTGCGACGGTCACGAGCCCGCCCGCGCCATCAGAAATTGAGCCTGTCACCGTGCAAACTAATGCGCCTTGAGCCTGCACGGTATAGGCGGTGGCCCGCACCACAGCCCGGTCGGTCCACGTGGCAATTGCCACTCCCCCGTCGGTGCAAGTCGCGGTGTAAGACGCGATCGCAGACGCATCCACAACCGCGCTAAATTCAAGTATCGCGCCTGCAGATTTGGCGCTGAGGGCGACCGTTACGCTGGGCAAACCCCCTTCAAAGGGCTTAGGCGCATCGAGGATACCGGCACCAGACAAGGTATCGATCCCTGGAGCATCCACATCAAGGGCCGCGCGCAACAGCAGATCGCGAACAGTCTCGTCCACCGCGTCCGCGGCGACGTCAGGTGAGGCCTCTGAGTGCTGCCAATAAAGAGCAGCAATGCCAGCCGTCACGGCAGCAGACCCGGACGTACCATAAAAGTTTGTATCCGTGGTCGCACCTCCGGAAACTGTGGTCAGAATACTCTGCCCGGCTGCGGCGGCATCCGGTTTTGACACGGCGAGCCCGTTAGCAATGGCCGAATAGCCCCCCTGACCGTCGCTCTCCCAAAAGAAACGGGCGGTGCCCGAGGCCTCTCCATCCGAGGAGTAACCGGAAATCGATTTGGCGCTGCACGTGGCATAGTCAGATTCATTATTGTCGACACATAAATCGCTCGCGGCCACGGTAAATGCGTCCTTGCTCGCGGCATGGCCTCTTATGCTTCCGGGGGTGACCTGATCAAAAACCGCACTGCTATATGCCAGAGTTGACGGGACGTTGGTCCGCACGCCCGTCACCATGAGTCGCAAACCGTCGACGGCAGACAAGCCCTGATCAAACACCACCTTGTGACCAGCGGCGATCGGCAGGCTGGTGCACCCGCCGGGCGGCGCTGAGAACAGCTCTGCGCCAACCACCAACTGGTCGCTCGCATCGTATACCCAAGCGGTGAATCTCGGGTCAGCGCCAGGCGCGGGCTTTTCACTCCAAAAAATACAGAGGCGATCAACACCCTCCTCGAGGGTGATAAATCCGTCTCCACCGAAAGACTGAACGAAATAGCCTGACAAAAAAGGGTCGATGGCAATCAGTCCAGCCGGCGCTGCGATACCCTCAAAATTTGAGACGTACACAGCGGATGTTGCCGACGAACCACTATGACCCGTGTCCCCTGCAGCGGTGATATGGAGCACACCCGATTCACTGGCTGTGGTAATGGCCTCACTGACCTCGTCGATCTCAAAGGGGTTTTGATCAGGATAAAAGAGATCATCGACAATAATGTCTGCAGCCGGGATCTGCTCATCCGCATCGCCGGTAGCCAAAGCGCTCACGACGGCCGCCAACTCTCCCGGAACACTGCTCACCCCAGGAGAGGCCAGCACTACCCGGGCGCCCGGCGCCATGTCGTAGATCAACTGCAGTAAAAAGAGCATGTCTGTGCTGCCGTTAACATTGTCAACGGCGCTTAACGCACCAGCGCCGTGTGTAACGGCCTTGCCGCCAGAGCGCACGAACAAGCTTGCGGCATCGGGAATTTTGCGAGTGCTTAATGCTTGCAGCGCATCCAAACCAGACTGTTTGAAAGGGAGACTGACCAGGCCGATTACCACGCCCGAACCGTCCAGAGCCGGATCACCGATCCTGGGCTTGTCGGCGGGATACAGGTCTTCCAACCGATGTGCACCCGCCGCCTGCGTACTGCCCTGGCCCTGAGCCATCGGACCAATGACCTCGGTGATCCGGAAAACCGTGTTGGATAGCGACAGCGCCACCGCCATCGAACCCGTCAGCTGGGCAGTCACGTACGACCGGGATTGCGAGATAAATTTTGGCGAGACACCCAGTTTAGACAGAGCGGTGACGACCTCATCTGCGCTGCTGCCATCGATACGATACACCCGCTCAAGACTGGAAATCGTGCGCGCGACCTGAGTTGCCTCAGCGGCCAGTAGAGAGGGTAAGGGTTGCCTTGCGGCGTGGCGCGCACCTGCGACAAGCGCCGGCGGCAGTTTCTTTTCAGTAGCAGACAAAGACTGCAAAAATTCGCGGTAGGGTGCGGACGGTTTGTTATCGTCAGCAGCCAATGCCCGACCACCCAGCGCAAGAGCGAGTAGCAAGCACGCCCAAAACAAGCGCGCCCCAAAAATGTCGCCAAACTTTCCTCTCATAAGCACCATATTCTGCAAGTCCAATTTGCTCGACAGCGCCAGATACTGTGTACGCTGGCGCCTGCCTTCCTATTTCAGTTTACCGCAAGCCAATCCGGGATTAGAGAGATCCATACAGCCAAGGGGGCCTCTCATTTATTGGCTTGCCAGCATGTCTGCGCACACTTCACTCTGCGTTATCTCTTCGTCGCAGGCTTCAAGGTGATCCCATCACTATGGTATGCGCGCAACCAGCCGCTGTGGCGCTTGCGTATTGGACCGCCACAGTCCCATCCCGGGACACACTAAGTCGATAGGGGCGCCGCAAAAAGAGGACCTATGTTAACTGTGGGCGTTTTGGCTCACAATTAGCTTTTGCGTGTAAATTTGGACTCGCTTGGCATGGTAAAACGATCACTTCGCCAGATTAGTGCTTCACGACCGTACGGCAGAGGGGTGGCCACGGCCGTCTTGACCGGGCTCCTGCTCATGACCGGGCAGGCTGTTTCTGCCCAGATTGAGATACTGGACCAGGTTGTCGCCATTGTCGATGACGACATCATTTTAGCGAGCGAGCTTCAAGAGCGGATTCAGGGCGTACGCAACACGATGGAAGCGCGGGGCGTGGAGATGCCCGAGGAAGAGGTTCTCGTTCGGGAGACTTTGGACCGCCTGATTCTGGATAGCATCCAGTTGCAGTTAGCGAATCGATACGGAGTGCGCATACCGGACCAACAGCTGGACGAATCGATGACGCGGCTGGCACAGCAAAACGGCCTCTCTCTGGAGCAATTCAGGATCGCCCTTGAGCAGTCCGGACAGAGCTATGCCGCCGCTAGAGAGAACCTGCGGGACGATTTGGCCATTCAGCGCGTGCAACAAGGTAATGTGATGCGCAACATCAATATCACTGAGCAGGAGATCGATAACTTTCTGGCCACCGAAGAGGGCGAGGCGCTGACGCAGCCCGAGTATCGGGTGGTGCAGGCCCTGCTCTCTACCGGTCGGACTGAGGACGCCGTCACTGTCGCCGCTAAGGAGCGCTTCGTCGACGATATTTTAGCCACCATTCAATCAGGAACGCCCTTTGAGGAAGCCGTCTCGGTGACTCAACCCTTCGCCTTCTCCGGCGGTGATCTGGGCTGGCGAAAGCTGGGGGATATTCCCAGCATGTTTGCCGACGCAGTGCCCTCGTTGAAGATAGGAGAGGTTGCCAAGGTTCGCTCCTCGTCAGGCTTTCATCTGGTGTATCTCGCCGACGCAGTGGGCGGCGAGCGACTGGTCAGGCAGACCGATGTGAGACACATCTTGATCAAACCCACAGAGGTGCTCAATGAAGACGCCGCTGAGGCCCTGGCGGTGGAATTGAAGACGCGGATTGAGGGTGGCGAGGCCTTCGGGGATCTGGCGAGACAGTACTCCGACGACATTGGCTCTGCTGCAGAGGGTGGCGAGCTCGGTTGGACCAACCCGGGGCAGATGGTCCCCGAGTTCGAGGCGGCCATGGCCAGTGCGGACGAAGGTGAGGTTACTGAGCCGTTTCGGAGCGAATTTGGCTGGCACATTCTCGAAGTAAAAGGCAGGCGGGATAAGGATTTTTCATCTCAAGTGCAACGCAACCAGGTGGCAGGATTTATCAGGGAGCAGAAATATCAGGAAGAACTGGATGCCTGGCTCCGCAAGATCCGCGAGGAGGCCTTTATTGACATCAAGTGAGCGGCTTCCACCGCTTTGAGTTGATGCCTCAATAGGGTCATCCCCCTTCTCGATCATGTCAAACAACATCCCAAAACTCATAGTGACTGCGGGGGAACCTGCCGGAGTCGGACCCGATCTGGTGTTGGCGGCGGCGGGGGATCATTGGGATGCGCACCTGATTGCTGTAGGCAATAAAGCCTTGCTCACTGAGCGCGCTGCAACACTGGGACTCGGTGTCGAATTCCACCCCTACAACAGCACTGACGCGCCACAGCGTCACCAAATCGGACGGCTACCCCTCATCGATATCCCGCTTCACGCGGCCTGCACCCCGGGCAGGCCCGACGTCCAGAATGTATCGCACGTGTTGGCGCAGCTCGATATGGCCGTGAACCTTTGCCAATCGGGTGAGTGCCACGCCATGGTGACGGCACCGGTGCATAAAGCGGTCATAAATGACGCAGGTGTGCCCTTCAGCGGCCATACCGAATATCTTGCGCGTGCGACCGGGGCTGAGCAGTCGTTAATGCTGCTGACGTCTGGCGACCTGAGGGTAGCACTGGCCACGACGCACCTTCCCCTCCGCGAGGTGCCCGATGCCCTCGACGCCCGCCTACTCAAGTATGTGCTTTCTACATTGCATCATGATCTTGCGAGTCGATTTAGCTGTGCCGCCCCCCGTATTACTGTCTTGGGGCTAAACCCTCACGCCGGTGAGGGCGGCCATTTAGGCTCGGAAGAACAGGCCATCATTGCGCCCGTTTGCGAGATGCTCCGCGGTGAAGGGCTGAATATCCTTGGACCGGTACCAGCCGACAGCGCGTTTATCCCGAGTTTGCGGGCGCAGACCGACGCATATTTGGCGATGTACCATGACCAAGGTCTGCCTGTACTTAAGGCGCTGGGATTTCATGGTGCGGTTAATGTCACGCTGGGGTTGCCCATTATCCGCACCTCGGTTGACCACGGCACGGCTCTCGATCTGGCGGCAACTGGCAAGGCGGATGCGGGTAGCTTGCGAGCGGCGATCCAGACAGCGATTGATCTCGCGTAATAAGGCCGGTGTGGCGCTTGGGCTAAGCATCTCTCGCAGAAAGGCGGACGTGTGCTACACACCTTTAAGCTGCGGCAAATTGGCTGATTGATGTTTCGATCCGTGCGGATACGGCCCGTGGCTTGGCGGAGTGTTTGACGCGTGAAGCGCTGAGGCAGTTAGCGCGAGTCAGTCACAGTCGAGCATCACCAACGACGGATTTCGGGCCCACAGTGCGCCATTGGTCTGATGGATGAAGCCGGCTCGTAAACTCGTCACCCCCTCTGGCACCTGCTGCTCGTAGTAGAAGGTCTGCCAGTCCCACTGATCCGCATTGGGTTCATGCTCGGCAAGCCGAGCCGGATCGCGGCCCACCTTCAAATAAAGCCCACCGATATGATCAAAGCCGTGGAGCGTGGGCTCGGAGGGCAGATCACCCTTGAGCTCTGCCGAGTAACGAATGGTGGCACCAGACAGGCGCGCGTCATTCACTGTTTGCCTGAGTAGCATCCAGGGCTGTGTGGCGATTCGACGAATCTCCAGCACACCGTCGGTAGACTCCATGGCGAACGAGCGTTCTCCAGCATGCTGGGCCATGCGCCAGGCACGTTTGTATTCACCCTCCATGGTGAACCGGGAGTCGATGAGCAAGTTCTCGGAGACATTACAACGATCAGGGGTTGCTGGATCCGCAACATCCGTCTCGGGCAGATCACCTCCGGCGACACACCCCGAGATCGCAAAGACGCCTGCAACGGAGAGCAACAGCGCCAACGATTCTCCACTTTCCCTGACAGCGAAGCGTAACCACACCAGCTTGCGCGCCCTTCTCTGTAAAAAAACACTTTGCATACTTGGTTCTTAACAAGACCTTAAACAGTCGCCAAGGTACACTGAGAGGTGTGACGATGCATCTCTAATGTAATGACTGATATTAATTTCTCTGCGGCGATTGGCGAAGCAAATTCCGCTGACTCCGCCAATGGGCCATTGTGGAGCTTTAACGGCGTCAAAATGCTGGCCGGGCCCGGTGGCTCGGTAATTCTCCACAAGCTGCGGGGCGACAGGCGGGTGATGGTACAGCCAGATGTCGCCGAGGCGTTGCGGCAATGCGGTCCCTTTCGCACTATTGAGGCGCACACTCGGCGGGTCATCGAGAGCTCGCCATTGCTCAAAGAGCACGCAGAACACACCCATCAGACGCTGCAAGGTCTTGCCGATGGCGGGATATTTGAATCCAGCGATACCTGTTGGCAACGACTCACGCAGGGCGATAACCTCCGCTGTGAACAGACTGCTTGTCGATTATTTGTCCTCACTTGTGACCGACCCGCCGCGCTCGACCGATTGCTCTCGGGTTTGCGCGAATTCCCTCTACCCTTGCCCGTCGAGGGTGTCTGGATCGTCGACGATTCCCGCGACGGTGAAAATATCAAAGAGAACGCGGCGATCATTGAGAGACAAGCCGAAGGTGCCAAGGTGCCGGTAGTGCATGTGGATCTGACTTTTCGCCAGGACCTGATACAGCATCTGAAATCCGCTCTACCCGAATACCGACACTGCGTGGAGTGGTTTCTGGAAAGATCCGTTTGGGGTGCTCAGCCCACCTACGGTTTGGCGCGGAATCTCGCACTGCTTCTCAGTGTGGGAAAGCGTTCACTCGTGCTGGACGACGACATCATCCCTCAGGCCATTGCACCGCCATTGGCTGCCAAGAATTTGGCTTTTGCGACCCCGAATGAACGCGAAGCACAGTTCTATGCGTCACGCGAGGCACTGAGCGAGCATGCCTTACCGCTACCCGACTCGCCGCTGGCGATGATGCTTGACGCACTGGGGCAGCCGCTCCCTGCACTGATCGCTGAACACCTGACAGATCACGCCAGACTCGTCGGGACAGACGGTGAGTTGCTCACCCGGCATGGCCAGGCCAGCAGAGTCTTAGTTAGTCAGTGTGGCTCTTGGGGCGATCCGGGCACTGCCAACGGCAACTGGATTTTCAACTTACCGGCGGCATCAATCAAAAAGTTGCTGGAGCAGAGCGACGACTTGCAAGGACTGCTGAGCGCGCGCAGTCATTGGCTCGGTTATCGGGGGCCGGCGTTGACCCACTATGGCACGCTGTCGCAACTGACAGGCCTGGATCACAGCGTAACCCTACCACCCTATCTGCCCGCAGGCCGCGGGGAGGACTCCCTGTTTGGCATCATGGTGCAGCGCTTACATCCCGACTGTGCCGTGTGGAATGAAGGCTGGGCAATCCGGCATGAAAATGCAGAGGATCGCGACCACAGAACCGCGATGAGTCCCCTCTCTGCCAAGCCGGGGCTCTCATTACTGGTGGACTTTCTCGGCCATGAGCCGCGCGATCAGTGGGGCTTGTCTCCGGCCGCACGACTGACCGGGCTCGCACATCAAGTGCGGGCTCTGGCCACAATGGAGTTAGGCGCTCTAGAGAACATCGTTCGTGAGGAGCTGGTGAGTAAGCGCGGTGCATTACTGACCCGATGCATCGACCACCTGAAAGAGCTGGGCGCCATGGCTGATCTTGCCGGCGCCCCAGCTTGGCAAACCTTCCTCGAGCAGTCGCGTGACCAATTGGTGAAAGAGCTTCAGACCCCAGAGCCCAACCCGCTGGCAAGCGTTGGCGGCCTGGCACAGGATCAGGCAGGTATCCAACAACTGCGCGAACACGGAGAGCAATTCGGCAACGGGCTGGAGGCTTGGCTCTCAATCTGCGAGGCAGCAGCGACATTTAAGGCCTGATCGAGGGTCGCTAACACGCCATTTAGCGGCGGCTTCATTGCCGACCAATCTTAGACCATGGCAACGTTCATAGCACTCGGGTCGGCTCACCGTGAGAAGTTTTGAACTGCTTGATCACAAAGCCTGCGGGGTGATTTTAAAGAAATGGCGCAGGGCATCCGCCTCCCGCTCAATCAGTTCCTTAGCGGTTTGCTTTAAATTGCGGATATTGCCTCGCGAGGCGTCGTCCATATCATCGCTCGCATAGTGCAGTTGTGTTTGTAGACGCAGATATTGATCGCCCAAAAACAAGCGCATCTGGTGATCGGCCGCTTTGGACGCGCCATCGAACATGCAATCCAGTAAGGACATGACCCACAATGCGCTCCCCCAGGTGCGCGCCTCGTCATAGGGGATTGACCGGGTTAACTCGCCGGTGCCCAAAGAGAGCATGGCGATGGGTTCATCGGGAAACAACTTGCGAGCTTCAGCATAGGCCGACACAGCGGGTGAGTTAATGAACACTCCCCCGTCGATCAACGTGCGGCTTTGTTCCGCCCACTGCAAATTAACCGGCTCAAAGTAGGTGGGCGCCGCCGAAGTCGCGCGCGATGCCTCGGCGCACAACAGCTCGCTATGGTCTGCGTGCCAGCTCTTGAGGAACACCGTTTTACGGCGCTCGATGTCGTAACTGGTGACCATCACCGGCGTACCGCAGTCACCCATCCTTTTATCCCCAAAGTATTTATGGAGAATCTTCTCAAGTGCCTCATGGGAATACGCCTCTTCGAAGAGGCCCCCCGCCGTTCGTAATTTGCGCCACAAGGATCGCTCAAAGATTTCTGCACCGTGCCGCTCATACAGTGCCGCCATGCTTTTTGCGGCCAACAAAGGCCGGCCCTCATGATCCTGAAGGGCCAAACCCAGAGCCAAAATGCCGCCTGTTGATGTGCCAACGATCAAGTCAAAGAGTTCGCTCGCGGGCGCGCCCATTTTGCGCTCGAGATGGGCGACCACCAGCGCGGGGATAATGCCCCGAATGCCTCCGCCATCCAGGGATAACACTCGCCTCACTGGGCGCTGCGGGTCAGCCATGCGACCACCGCCTGTCGAGAGCAGGCAAACGGTTTGGCAACTCGGGCTCGTATTGGCGTAAGCCGAGTGCCTCCGTTATTTCTTTTTGCATATATCCACCCATAATGCTGAAAGACCGCTGCTTCGCTGTAATAGAACATTGGCAATATGCTGTTTTCAACCGCTAATTAATGGAAACGGAGCCCGTGGTATCACCCCCCCCTTCGCGCCAGTTGGCGCACGAAATCGTTGGTCACAAATTTAATCGATCTTTTTTCAATCAGCGCTTCCCGCCTTTGACTCACGACAATCGCAGATGTCGGTCGGCACGCCCAATCGCAGCATAAAAAACCGCTGTCCAGAAAAACCCAGAAAATCGCCGGTCAGACAAAGTGGATCGCTCAGCCACTACTCAATGGGTTCACCGTGACCCCTGCGAGCAGTGTGGCGGCACAAACAACCCCGCGGCCGGACCACTCGATTGTGTTCAATGCCATAATTACCCTGCGTTCATCCACATAAGGCGCCTATGGCCCTCACTTTGTTGAGTTTTTTCGCTTTGGCAATCGCGGGCTTTGGCGGTTGTCAGGCGCTCACTCGCCGAATGGCGTTACCCACCAACGCGTTGATTAATCTTGGATTAGGGTTTTTCGTAGCGATGGCGGTGGTTAGCCTCATTGTGAGCCAGAACTGGTTTGCGCTGTCTGCGGCGAGTCAGGCGATTTTACTGGTGAGTTGCGGTGCAGCCGCCGTCACTGCGCTCGGTTTTATTCGAGAAGGCCCCTTACTCCAGTCGGCTCACGTGCCCCTTAACTCACGGATGGTGTGGTTCAACGCGCTGTGCCTGTGTTTGGTCGCAGGATACCTAACGCTGATCCTGGTCAATAATATGAGCCGGCAGGTATTCCCCTGGGACGCGTTCACCACCTGGATGTTTCGTGCTAAGGCCTGGGTCACTATCGATCAGGCCGTCGACTTTGCCACATTCAACGAGTGGTTGGTCAGTGGATCGGGTTTTACCCTGCCCGCAGCCCACTATCCCATTTCGGTGTCCGCCGTTGCTGCATTTGCTGCCGCTGTATCAGGTGGCTGGAGCGATCAAGCCGCCAGCATCCCTTGGTTTTTTGTGATGACCGCCAGCGCGCTGATCATGGCGGGGCTGTGTCGCCTTCAAACGCCAACCCACCCCATCGCGGCACCCGTCGGCGCAGCGCTGCTGGTGACAGCTCCTCTGGTGCACTGGCACGGCTTGCTGGCTGGCTATGCGGACATCTGGGTAATGGGTACCAGCGGCATGGGACTTGCGGGCATCTGCCTATGGACGCGGCGCAAAGCGCAGGCCACCTTAGTCATCAGTTTGGTGCTGCTTGCCCTCGGTTGTTTGTGGAAATCTGAGGGCTGGCTCTGGCTCATGCTCGGTTGTGCGGTGGTGCTGATGAGCAGTGTTTGGCGACGATGGACCCTTTGGGGAGGGGTGGTCATGGTGCTGGTCGCTGTTGCGCTCGGGTTCGCTCAGCCTTTCGATCTGGGACCACTCGGTCGTTGGGGTTTGACTGAATCAGCGCTTTACGCCGGCGCATTTGGCGTATTTGAGGCGCGGCCCTATAACCCGATGCCGGCCTTTCTAGAGATCAGCATCCTGCAGATCAATTTTCTGCTGCTCGTCCCGCTTTACGGTATCGCGCTGGTCATACTGTTGATGAGAGATAGCCGCGACTATCTCGGTTATCTCCTGATGGCAGTCTCGCTAATGGCAGTGCACGGCGTGATTTTCGGGCTGTCGGGATATTCGCTCTATGCCGAAACCGGCACCGCGCTCAACCGGCTCCTCTTACAGAATGTGCCCGTGCTCGTTGTCACCATCACTGCAGTCTTGCAAACCAAGGCACCATTGAGTGAGCCTGTAACTGGGGACCCAGCAACCACCGACCTGGCAACAACAGATCCCGCAACAAACCTGACGACAACAGAGTCAGTAACCAAGGACCTCGCGAGAGAGCGCCCTGACAGGGGTAACGAAAAGCTCAGCACTTTGCTGCCTGCGTTAGTGGCTGGCACCGGGCTCATCCTGGCGCTGGCAGTGGCACTGCCACTGACCCTCTTTATGTCGTCGTGGGGCACACCGCAGAGCACCAAGCCGGCCATCCAGACTGTGTCGGCGGGCGAACTCCGGGCAGTGGTCGGTCGGCTTCAGAAAACCCAAAAGGGTCATCAGTTCCAAGGCAACAATGTACCTGTTGGCGTTGCGGCGATTCCTTTGCCGCACCGCAACGCAGTACAACCTCGATATGTTGTCAGCCAATCCTGGATGCAAACGCCGGAAACACTCTCGTTCTACTGGATCAACAATGACGAGCCGGGTGTGCACTCCACGCCTTTGCCCCTCTCCGGGCGGTCAGTTCTGGATATGTCGGAATATCAGGACTTCTGGCAGCGGCCGATAGCAGAAATGGGCTTCCTCGCGAAGCCCCAGAATTTTGATCAGGCGGCGATAGGTTCGGTAACACTTACCGATTCGTTGCTAGAGGCCATGCCCGCACTGATTCATCATTGGATGACGCCTGCCCCGCTTAGTCACCGCATTATCAATACCACCACAGGACATTTGGCAGCGCCCGTTGCCCTGCAGCGGGTGCTAGTGGCGGCGCTCATGCTTATCGTCGTGCTTGGGCTTGCTTGGTGGTGGCTGGCACCCACGAGCAGAAGTGCAGCGGTCAATGGCATGTTGCTGGCCGTATCGGGCCTATGGCTACTTGGGAGCAGTGCGCATCTCAATCAGGTCGCTGCACTGATGCGAGATCCGCCAGCGGGCGCTGATACCCCTGCTGACACGGTGCAACTCGATGGCGCACATCTGAACCCGCTCGTTGCGTCGGTGAAGGAAAATCCGACCCGCAAGGCGGCACCCATGCTCATCACAAGCCTTGATCCGCTCAGCCAGTTTGAGGCGCAGCGCCTGCCTTTCATGGCGTTGCCTACCAGTGCCGCGACGATTGATGCATCAGCCTTGACCCAAGCCGTGACAGACTTTCCGGGAACCGTAGTGCTGTTCGGAAAAGACACCTCTCAGCTACAAGAAAAAACGGCTGAGCTCGCGCGCATCTCTTCACTGCGGCCCCGCCAATCTGGAGAGGGGTATGTACTGCTGTCCCCGGAAATTGAATGAGCACACCCGCGACGGCAAAAAAAGTATTACACGTCGGCAAGTATTTCCCGCCCGACGTTGGCGGCATGGAAACCTACCTTGATGGTCTCGTGCGTGCCTTGGCAACGCTGAACGTCACACCCTCAGTGCTGGTGCATCAGTCTCAGATCAGTCTGCATTCCTCAGAGGAATCGCTCTCAGCGAATGGCATTGCGCTCCGTGTCGTCAGGGCGGCGACCTGGTGCCGGCTCCTCTTTACACCCATCAGCCCCACTTTCCCGTGGCTCCTGCGCCGGTTAATCAAGCGGGAGCAGCCCGACGTTCTGCACTTGCACTTGCCCAACCCTTCTGCCTTTTGGGCGTTGGCCCTGCCATCCGCGAGACGCCTGCCATGGGTGATTCATTGGCAGTCCGATGTACTGACAGACAAGAGTCACTGGCTTTTACGGCTCGCTTACCGGTTTTACGCACCTCTTGAGTCAGCACTGCTAAAGAAAGCTGCCAAGGTCGTGGTGTCATCTCCGCCTTATCTTGCGACCAGCCAACCTCTTGCCAAGATCCCGAACCAATGCGCGGTGATACCACTGGGTATTCAAGATCGATTTGGCGACCAAACGCGCAATGATTCGGCAGTGGTGCCTGCGAGCGTGGGCGAAGCTGGCGCCGCAACAGAGGGACACCTCAACGTGCTCGCAATTGGCCGGATGACCCATTACAAAGGGTTCGACATTCTGCTGCGGGCAATGGCTCAAACCGAGGGGATTACGCTGGATCTGGTGGGCCACGGTGAACTGACCCGGTCACTGGAGCGCCTCGCCGATTCACTCAACCTTGCTGCACGCGCACGGTTTCATGGTTTGCTTGATGAGAAAGCAAAGGACACGTTGTTATCGCGTTGCGACTGCCTTTGCTTGCCCTCGACTGATCGGACCGAGTCATTCGGGATGGTGCTTTTAGAGGCGATGAGTGCCGCCAAAGCCTGTGTGGTTTCAGACGTTGAAGGGTCGGGCATGTCGTGGCTTGTGGAAGACGGTAAAACCGGCCTGGTCGCGCCGACCCACGACATCAACGGTCTCACCGAGGCGCTATGCCGGCTCCGTGACGACCCCAAGCTGGCCGCCACTCTGGGCCAGAATGGCCGCCAGAAATTCCTCGCGGCACTGACGATTGAAGCCTCAGCCGAGGGGATCAGGGACCTCTATCACAAGCTGCCCTTAACCCGATGAGCGCCTGGGGGGAGCATCGCCCGCCCTGCCCAATCAATGCTAGACTCTCGCCGCTGTGACACAGTGCTGCGGGCCTCAGGCTCAAGCGCGCAATAACCCTGCAGCACAACGCACATAAGCAGCGTACGCCGCTTTTGATGACTGCTGGCCATGAAGGAATCTCCACCGTGTCGGACAACAGAAACCGAGCCGTCGTAACGGGCATTACCGGGCAAGACGGCGCCTACCTCACTCAGCTTCTACTGGAAAAAGGCTACACCGTCTTTGGCACCTATCGCAGAACCAGCTCGGTCAATTTCTGGCGCCTAGACGAACTAGGTATCACTGAACATCCCAACCTCAAACTCGTGGAGTACGATCTGACGGATCTGTCTTCCACTATCCGTTTGCTGGAGAAGGCCGAACCCCAAGAGGTGTATAACCTCGCGGCACAGAGTTTTGTGGGGGTGTCATTCGAGCAGCCCATCACCACCGCCGAGATTACCGGCGTGGGCGCGCTGAATTTGCTGGAAGCCATCCGTACAGTTGACCCCGCCATCCGGTTTTACCAGGCATCGACGTCGGAGATGTTCGGCAAAGTGCAGGCCGTGCCGCAGTCAGAGTCGACGCCTTTTTACCCTCGTAGCCCCTACGGAGTCGCCAAATTATTCGCGCACTGGTCGACGATCAACTACCGGGAGTCTTACGACATCTTTGGCGCATCTGGCATTTTGTTCAATCACGAATCGCCCCTGAGAGGAAAGGAATTCGTGACGCGGAAGATCACCGATGCCATCGCGCGGATAAAACTGGGCACCCAGGATGTGCTGGAGCTTGGCAACCTTGATGCCAAACGCGACTGGGGCTATGCCGCTGAGTACGTGGAGGGGATGTGGCGCATGCTGCAGGTAGACGAACCCGACACGTTTGTGCTGGCAACGGGGGTCACGGTGACCGTTCGCGATTTTGTGCGCCTCGCGAGTCAGGCGGCCGATATCGAAGTGGCGTTTGAGGGCACAGGCGAGTCGGAGATCGGCGTGGATGTCGCAACCGGTAAGCCCATTATTCGCGTGAACCCGGCCTTTTACCGGCCGGCCGAGGTCGAACTGCTTGTGGGCGATGCGGGCAAAGCCGCAGAGGTGCTCGACTGGCAAGCCACTACGACCTTGGAGGCACTGTGCCGCATGATGGTGGAAGCCGACTTACGGAGACAGGGCGGCTAGGCGCCGGCTCACGATGACACAGCGCGTCTTGGTCACAGGAAGCGAGGGTTTTACCGGGCGCTATGTCTGTGACGAATTTACGAGCGCTGGCTGGGAGGTATGGGGCGCCGGGGTGCAACCCAAGCCCGACAACCCGCGGTATCTGAATATCAATCTGCTTGAACCCGAGACGCTCGGGCTGATTGGTGAGCGCGCCAAGCCCCATGTCGTGGTGCACCTGGCGGCCAGTGCCTTTGTGGCAGAAGCTGACCCGACCGCGTTTTACAACGTGAATCTGCTGGGTACACGGCATCTGCTGGAGGCGCTGAGCACCGCGCCTGTGCCGCCGCGTTGCACGATTTTGGCAAGCTCTGCCAATGTCTATGGCAACTCTACCCTCGAAGTGCTGAACGAAACCGCAGACACGCACCCGGCTAATGACTACGCGGTCAGCAAATTGGCCATGGAGTACCTCGCCAAAACCTATATGACACGGCTCGGCATTGTGATGACGCGGCCTTTTAACTACACGGGCGTGGGCCAAGAGCCCCGATATCTGATTCCTAAAATAGTGAATCACTTTAAAGCGCGCGCTCCCCACATTGAGCTGGGCAATATGGATGTGGCGCGGGACTTTTCTGATGTGCGGGATGTGGCGCGGGCTTATCGATTGCTTGCCGAGGCACAGCCCCTTGGGGAGACATTCAATCTCTGCTCCGGGGAGGCCACTGCCCTTGAAACCTGCATCAGGATGGCCGCAGAAATCACCGGGCATGATATGGAGGTGAGGGTTAACCCTGACTTTGTTAGAGCAAACGAAGTGAAAACGCTGCGCGGCTGTAGCGAAAAGCTCGACAACGCCACAGGACGGGAGCGCCGCTACTCAATTCGCGACACTCTGGAGTGGATGCTGCAATACTAGGGGCTCGCCCCTAGGGCTTTTTGATACACATCGGCGGTCAACCGCGCGGTGTTTTGCCAACTCAGTCCTGAGCCATGGCTATCCAGTGCTCGACCATCCCCCACTAATGCCAACTCCACGGCGCTCACCATGCCCTCGATCAGTGAATCCACTTCAAGAGGCTCGACCAGCAGATCCTGCTCACTGGCGAACTCGGCCATGGCACTGCCGCGACTGGTGATGACTCGGGTGCCAGACTGCTGCGCCTCTAAAGCGGGCAGACCAAAGCCCTCGTAAATCGAGGGAAAGACAAGTGCGCCTGCCGCGCTATACAAAATCGGCAGCGTCGCCGCGTCGACAAACCCCAAATACTGCGCCCAGCCCCGTTGAACCAACGATTGAATCTCCTCGTGCTCGGCGTCACTCTCCCATCCCGCGCCTCCGACAAAAATAATGGGCCAGTCCGTTTTACCTGCCGCTCTCAACGCTCTATAGGCCGCGCAGATCCGCAGCAGATTTTTGCGGGGCTCAATGGTGCTGGCAAAAAAGAAAAACTGTTTGTAACGAATCTTCAGGGGCTCCAGTACCGCGCGGCAGTCCTCCTCAGTACGTGGCTTGAACTGCTCGCCCGCAGCCAGGGGAATCGCCGTCACGCGCGCTTCATCCATACCAAAATGGTCGAGAATTTCTCTCCTCACGCAGGTGGAGTCTGTGATGATGTGCGTGGCAGTAGCCGCCGCGTCTTTTATACGCGCATCCAAGAACCGCACGCGCTCAGCAGGGTGGTACTGGGGATACCGCTGTATCGAGAGGTCATGGATTGTGACCACTGTGGGCCCTGCAAAAGCCGGTAACAGATAGTTAGGAGAATGAAACACTGCATCCCGGTATGGATGCAGTCGGACGCGGTCGACGAAAGGCATCAGCGTTTTATAGGCCCTAAGTGCCCACCGCTGCGACGCCAGATAACCACGCAGTTTGGACACCCCCCCAGTATTAGCGCTGGTAGGACGCGAGCGCTGCCCCGGGGTAGATCCAACCGAGGAATCGATGAGTGAAGCCAGCCTCTCGCCCGGAAGCACCGCGCCATTGGCATACAGCGTGAGCTCGTCTACCAATTGTAAGGCCAACAGATTGCTGGCGAGGTTGCGAGTGTAGTTGCCGATGCCGGTAGCGGGCTGGAAAAGTGGGTCTGCGCCCAATACAACTCGCATTTGATGCTCAGGCATGGAAGCGCCAGCCGTTAATGCAACGCGACCCGCCGCGTCGCATGGCTTTGCGGACTGGCGCTCGCAGGCATGTGCCAGCAGTCCATTGACCAACCGGCCTGCGCGTAACAGTGCTTGAGCCCCTCAGACCACTGGGCCAACTGAGTATGCTCCAGTGACAACAGCACCGGTGCGTGACCCTGGTCATCCCGAAATCCGAGCTGCACCAGCATGGGCCCATTGGTCAGATCGATTGCAGTCACCACCCATGCAGCGCTATCTGCTCCTGCCACCACCGGCGCGTCGGGGGCTCGGTCCGCGTAGCCCGCTACTGGGGTTTTGTCACGATCGGGCGCCTCAGCAGAGGAGGGTGCGTGATTATTAGTCACCGCCGGATCGCCATTGGTGGGGTGTGTGTCGGGCACTGGGGTAACCGCCTGACACAGGTGCGGCACCAACTGAGTGGCAAGACGGGCTGTCAGCCACAGCACCACGCAATCTTCATTTTTGAGCGCGCAGGTCAGACTGATGCGGTCTTGAATTTGGTTGTATGCGAGCGTAGCGCGGATCGCTTCTATCGCGGCTACCTCACTAACAGCCTGACTCATTGACCCGCTGCCGTTGCAGAGACGGCGGCTGTGCTGAGTAAGGCGTCAGACAAGACAGGCGCCACGGCGCCGGGTGCACTACCCGTAATCAACTCTAATTCGAGCCACGCCATAATACGCTGCTGCTCGGCAAAAAACCGATCCCGCTGCGCGCGGGTGCGCTGTGCCAACGCAAACAGCACGTCGGTGACGCGTGCTGTGCCCGCTTTTACTGACTTCTGCGCTGCAGACACATTCACGTTGGCGGTATCCAGAGCCTGCTGGGCAGCGATTATACGTTTATTGGCGGCTATCAACCGAACCCAGGCCGAGCGCGTTTGCGTCTCTACCTGGCGCTTGACGCCCTCGAGCTCTTCTTTGGCGGCGTAGAATTCGGCCCAGGCGCCTCGAATTCGCGCAGAACCCGCGCCGCCCTGAATCAAGGGGTAGCTCACCGCAATCGACACACTTTCGGTGGTGCGCGGTGGTGAGGTGAGATTATCAAACCCGACATCAGAGTATTGATGGTTTAACACCAAACTGACCTCAGGCCACCAACTCCCCTTTTCCCGCTTGATCCCAAACTCCGCTGCGTCTGCACTGTCTTTGGCGGCGGCAACTGCCGGGCTGTTCTGCAGCGCCTTGGCGACGGCTTGCTCGGGGCTAGCCATGCGTGCGGTTAGCATCACACCCTCGGCGAGATCTGCTACTGGATTTCGCGAAGCCGCCGAGTACATCAACACAGTGCTCGCGGTCAATCGGGAGAGCTCCACTCTTCGAGGGTACCGTACTGCCTTGAACCACCTCAAGAAGTTCGAGGATTCGCATGATGTCAGCTCGGCATACGCTCGGTTGACGCCCTGCTGATATCTGAGCTGCTCACAGCGTTGACGGCGAAGCAACTGGACATCGACT